>ERZ779870.310-NODE-310-length-56481-cov-14.93_pt1 | contig 56481 bp, 52 predicted proteins | sample MGYA00511247_ERZ779870 | MGnify/ENA primary metagenome ERZ779870 (study PRJEB29588, sample SAMEA2149068) | human gut metagenome | biome: human gut; feature: human-associated habitat; material: faeces | place: Denmark | collected 2008/2010 ...
TAAGACCCCTTGAAGACGACGAGGTAGATAGGGCAGAGGTGGAAGTGCAGTAATGTACGGAGCTGACTGTTACTAATCGGTCGAGGGCTTAACCAAGAGGTTGGGTAGAGAGAAGAGGATGGAAGAGATAGGAAGTAGCATTCAATGTGTGGTTTTGAGGGTATGTATCATAAACCTCAAAAATTAAATAAAGAGATAAATAAGTATCTCAAATGCGCGAGTGGCTCAGTGGTGGAGTATCGCCTTGCCAAGGCGAGGGTCGCGGGTTCGAATCCCGTCTCGCGCTTTTTTTATTGGCTGGAATTCCTTGAATTTTCAAAGGTTCCGGCCTTTTTTTGCGTGTAATAGGGAAAAGCTGAAAAGGGTTACATGATATTAGTAAAAGTAAACTTGAAAAGCATGTTAATAATCAGAATTAACTCAAAAACAATCAGTTAAAAATGATAGTTTAAAAAATATCATTATATTGACAACAAATGGATAATACTGTACTATATCATTATAATAATTCAATACATTATATAATGTTATGTTAAAACACAAAAGGAAAATTATTAAATGTAATAAAAAGAGGAATGTAAGCTTTTGACACTGCTTTGATATGGAGGAAGGGGAGGGCAAAATGGGGGAAATTTTACTCGAGGTTCGTGACTTGTGCATGGTTTTCCATAATAAAAAATCATCCTACGCAGCTGTAGACGGTTTATCTTTCCAGGTGGAGCAGGGAAAGACTCTGGGGATCGTAGGGGAGAGCGGCAGTGGAAAAACTATGGCATCCCTTTCTGTTTTAGGATTGCTTCCTGAGCAGGGAAAGGTGGCAGGCGGCAGTATCCGATATAAGGGAAAGGAGTTACTTACCTGTACTGAAAAAGAACTACAGGACATTAGAGGAAAAGAAATATCCATGATTTTTCAGGATCCAGTTATGTCTCTGGATCAGATATTCACAGTGGGAAGTCAGATTGAGGAGGCGATTCTTCTTCACGAAAAGATAGGAAAACAGGAAGTGAAGGACAGAGCACTGAAGCTTTTGGCTGATGTGGGAATTCCCCATCCAGACCGAGTATATCGCTCATATCCTTTTGAATTGTCAGGAGGAATGTGCCAGAGAGTAATGATTGCCATTGCCCTCAGTTGTAATCCAAGTCTTTTATTCGCAGATGAGCCTACAACAGCTCTGGACGTAACGGTGCAGGCTCAGATTATGGAGCTTTTGGGGAGTCTTCAGAAAAAAAACCACATGGGAATTGTCCTGATTACTCACGATTTGGGTGTAGTCTCAGATGCGGCAGACGATATTGTGGTCATGTATGCCGGAAAATCTATGGAAATTGCTCCCAAAGAGGCTATTTTTAATCGTCCGATTCATCCATATACTAACGGTTTAATTCGTTCGATTCCAAAATTGGAAACAGAAGAGGAAAGGCTGTACAGTATACAGGGAACAGTTCCAGATATCAGAAACTTTCCTAAAGGATGCAGGTTCTGTACCAGATGTCCTCTTTGCCAGGATATCTGCAGAAATGAGGAACCACCTTTTGAAGAAATTGGAAATCGACATTTTGTGAGATGCCACAGGGCAGAGGAGATACTGAAAGGGGGCTTTTCAGGTGAGTGATACGATACTTCAGGTTGAGCATTTGAAAAAATATTTTCCACTGAAAAGCAAAATCTTTTCAGGAAGTAAGGGAACGGTTCACGCGGTAGATGATGTCAGCTTTGAGATAAAAAGGGGAGAAACATTTGGGCTGGTAGGAGAATCTGGCTGTGGAAAAAGCAGTCTTTCTAGAACAATTTTAAATCTTGTCTCTGCTGACAGTGGAAAGATTATTTTTCAGGGGCAGGATATTACGGGTTTAAAGGGAAAAGAGATGGAAAAACATCGCCAGAAAATGAGGATGATTTTTCAGAAGCCTTATGGCTCTTTAAATCCTAGGGAGAGAGTGAAGGATATTATCGGAGCGCCGCTTAAAATCCATCATCTGGTGAAAAAAGAGGAGTTGGAGACAGAGGTACTGAGACTTATGGATATGGTAGGCCTGAATAGGGAGTGGCTGAACCGCTATCCCCATGAGTTTTCAGGAGGGCAGAGACAGAGAATAGGAATTGCCAGAGCTTTAGCGGGAAATCCAGAGCTGATTATCTGCGATGAGCCTGTTTCTGCATTGGATGTATCCATTCAGTCTCAGGTTTTAAATCTTCTCAAAGATCTTCAGCAGGAGTTTGGCCTTACTTACCTGTTTATTTCACACAACCTGTCAGTAGTGAAATTTATGGCGGATAGAATCGCCGTTATGTATTTAGGCGTGTTAGTAGAAGTGGCGGATGGGAAAAGTATTTACATGGATCCGAGGCATCCTTACACAAAAGCCCTTTTATCAGCGATTCCTGATGTAGGAACTGGGACGAAAAGAGAGCGAATTATATTAAGCGGAGATATACCAAGCCCGGTGAATCCTCCAGCGGGATGCCGTTTCTGTACCAGATGTCCATTTGCTGAAGAACGCTGCAGAACAGAACGCCCGGAATTTACAGAAGTGGAAAAGGGACACTATGTGGCCTGCTTTTTAGAGGGAAAAGGAGGCGGAAGAAGTGCTTAAATTTTTAGTAAAAAGGATTACCATATCAATCGCCCTGCTGTTTGTAGTGATTACACTGGTATTCTCCTTTGTACATATGATGCCAGGCGATCCGGTTCTTACCATGCTGGGAGTGGACAGCAATCCAGATCCAGCTACTGTGGAGCAGATTCGGCATGAAATGGGACTGGATCAGCCGATCCTTGTTCAGTATGCAGATTATATAAAGGGAATCCTGCAATTTGACATGGGAATGTCCTATTCCGAGAAGATACCAGTTACTGAGGCGATTGCATCAAGATTTCCCAGAACAATGGAGCTGGCTTTTGTATCTCTGATTCTGGCGTGCCTGATAGGAATTCCTTTTGGAATGATAGCTGCAGTGAGAAGAGGGAAAACTTCAGATTTAGTTTTAACGGCAGCAGCTTCTGTTGGAACTTCGATACCTGTTTATGTAATAGGGTATCTGTTGGTAGTGATGTTTGCGCTGAATATTTTTGATTTACCGATTGCGGAGCTCCCGGCAAGCGGCTATACGGCTTTTTCTAAGAACCCGTCTCTGCATATTCAAAAATTGATTTTACCAGCCATTACTCTGGCCCTGGGGACTTCGGCGTCGATCATGAGAACGACACGTTCTGCTATGCTGGATGCAATGGGGGCTGAAGCTGTAAGACCTCTCAGAGCGAAGGGCATGTCAAATGGAAAGGTAATACGAAAACATGTAGTCAGAAATGCGATGATTCCTGTGATTACAATTATAGGACTTCAGCTGGGGACATTAATTGGAGGAACCGTACTCTGTGAGACAGTTTTTAATTGGCCTGGAGTGGCTTCTCTCCTGGTGAAGGCTATTAATCATAGAGATTATCCTCTGATTCAAGGATGTGTATGCCTGATTTCAGTCGTTTATATTTTTACTAACATGGTGGTGGACATTATCTATGGAATTTTAGATCCGAGAGTTCGATAAGGAGGGAAGGCATTGCTAAAAAAATGTTTTACAAATAAAAAGTTTATTTTTGGCTTTATTGTGCTGTTTCCCTTGATGCTTGTTGTTATATTCGGCAATTTTATGGTTGTGAACGACCCTTATGCATTGGATACAATTCATATGCTGGAAGGGGCCTCAAACCAGTACCCGTTGGGAACAGACGAGTATGGACGCTGCATTTTTTCCAGAATGATTTTGGGAATCAGGCCGTCTGTTCTGGTGGCTCTTGGAGGAACTGCGATTGCATTTGTCGGCGGAACAATACTGGGAATTACTGCAGGTTACATGGAAGGCAAACTGGGAGCTCTGATTATGAGAATTGTGGATATCATTCTTTGCTTTCCGCCTATTCTGCTGGCTATGATTATTGCTGGATTGTGGGGAGCCGGAGTTGTGAATCTGATCATTGTAATAGGAATTCTGTATATTCCCCATTTTTGCAGAATCGCCTACTCTTCTTCTATCCAGATCCGAAAGATGGAGTATGTAGAGAGCGATCTTTCAATTGGAGCTACTACGGCGAGAATTATGGGAAAGGCAATTTTACCTAATATTTTATCAGTTCTGATTGTTCAGATTAGTACAACAGTTTCTAATGCGATTCTTCTGGAGTCAGGACTCAGCTTTCTAGGTCTGGGCGTGCAGCCGCCTACTCCATCCTGGGGGCAGATGATTGGAACAGCGAGAAACTATATCAGTACAGACGTAATGTATCTGTTCTGGCCGGCGCTTTGTCTTTCATTGACGATCCTGGCAATCAATCTGATGGGAGACGCACTAAGAGATATTCTGGATCCTAAATTAAATCAAAGCTTCTAGCAGGGGGAACCTGAAAAATAAAAGGAGGACGTATAATATGAAAAAAAGTTTATGCAAAAAAACTGCTTTGCTTATGGCAGCTCTTATGGCGGCAATGGCAGTAACAACGGGATGCAGCAAGGGAGGCGGCGAAGAAACGAGCGGAACAGGAACTACGGAGAACGGACAGGAAGCAGCAGAAGACGCGGCTGGAAAAAAGGATATTTTAAATGTAGGAATCAGCGCAGAACCGTCTACCTTGGATCCTCATATTCAATCAGGACAGGCAACCCGCCTTATTAAACAGCAGATTTACCGTGGATTGATGACATATCAGGAGGATTCAAGTATAGCTCCAGATGCTGCGGAATCATATGAAGTATCTGAGGATGGTTTGACTTATACATTCCAGTTAAGGGAAGAAATTACATTCCAGGATGGAACGCCGGTAACAGCAGAGGACGTAGTATTTACAATTGATAGAATTATGGATGAGTCAGTGGCGGCTACATTTGGAAGCGACTTCCGTTCGATTGTAGATCATGCAGAGGCAGATGGAGAGACGGCTGTAAAAATTATTCTTCAGAAACCATGTGCTCCGTTTTTAGAGTATCTCTGCCTTCCGGAGGCAGCGATTGTATCGAAGGCATTTTGTGAAGAGAATGGAAACGATTTGAGTAATGCAGCGATGGGATGTGGCCCATATTCTTTTGAAGGATGGGAAAAGGGCCTGTCTATCACCGTACAATCTTATGATGGCTGGTATGGACAGGAGGTTCAGACGCCAGAGATTGATTTTTATTTCTATGCGGATGAGACAACAAGAGCCAACGCGCTTCGTACTGGAGAAGTGGATTTAATTGACTATGTCCCATCAAAAGAGGCTATCGCGTTTGAAGAGGATGAAAGCGCTCAGGTATATGTTTCAGTAGCTCCATTTATGTGCCTGCAGATTAATTGTAAGGAAGGCAGTCCTTTGGCAGATCCAAAGGTACGCCAGGCAATTGCATATGCAGTAAACAGGGATGATGTAATCAATGCTGCTTTTATGGGGCGAGGAGAGGCTCTTTATGGATTCCCGACAATTAAGGGACAGAGCGGATATGATGGAAAGTATGATAATTATTTTTCCTATGATCCGGAAAAAGCAAAGGAACTGCTGACAGAGGCAGGATACCCGGATGGATTTTCTTGTAAGCTGTTATCTTCTTCTACCTACGCTTTCCATGAGCAGACGGCAATCTGCGTGCAGGCCAGCTTAGAGGCGGTGGGAATTGATGTGGAAGTAGAACTTCCTGACTGGGCTACAAGAATTGAACGTTCTAATACAGGTGATTACGATTTAATGGTTTCTGGAACAACAGGAAATATTGTAGACATGGATTGGTGTACAAACTACTACGAGAGCGGCGATGTCAGAATGAATAGCTGCCCTGGATTTGCAGATGCAGAAATTGACGAGCTTCTGGAAAAAGGAAGAACAACTCTGGATGAGACAGAGAGAGCAGCGATTTACGACCAGTTCAGAGAAAGGGCGCTGGAACTTTCACCATTCGTGTTCATTAATTTCAGAGAGCAGGTATTTGCTTCTTCTGATAAAGTGCATGGATTTAAAAATCTGGATGGAATTCTGACCTATTTATCAGGATTGACACTTCAGGATACATATGTAGAAGAGTAGAAAAGAAACTCGGGAGGTGACACTATGAGCATAATGATAGGCGTAGATGTGGGGGGCACATTTACTGATTTTTCTACCTTCGACACAGAGACAGGACGGTTAAAGCACTTCAAGCACAGCTCCACTCCGGAGGATCCGTCCAAGGCGATTGTAAGCGGAATTCTTCATGTATTGGAGGAGGACGTCATTGGGCCGGAACAGGTAAGTTATCTGGCCCACGGAACGACAGTAGCGACGAACGCTCTGATTGAGAAAAAGGGAGCAAGGCTTGGACTGATCACGACAAAGGGGTTTAAGGATCTGATGGAAATTGGCTGGCAGAAGCGGCCATCCCTCTACGATTTGTCCAAGCAGAAACCGGAAAGTCTGATTCCTGACGGAATGAAGTGCGAGGTAGAGGAGAGAATTCTCTACGACGGCACGGTAAAAACGGCGCTGAATGAGGACAGCGTCCGAGAGGCAGTGCGGTATTTAAAAGATATGAAGGCAGAGACCATAGCTGTCTGCACGCTGTTTTCCTTCTTAAATCCAGTGCATGAGGACAGAATTAAGGAAATTATCAGGGAAGAATACCCGGAAGTCTATGTATCGGTGTCCCATGAGCTGGTGCCGGAGTTCAGGGAATATTCCAGAATGAGCACTACAGTGCTGAATGCCTATCTGGGCCCGGTTATGGAGAAATACGTCCACAATTTCGAGCGTTCCATTCTGGACGCTGGAATCACGGTTGCTCCTTATGTAACACAGTCTAACGGCTCTGTCATTTCCATTGCAGAGACCATTGACTGCCCGATTAAGACGGCTGTCTCAGGACCCAGCGCCGGTGTGATTGGGGCCGCCTGTATTGGAAAGCAGTGCGGAATTGATAAAATTATTACGTTTGATATGGGCGGAACAAGTATAGATGTGAGCCTGATAGAGAATGGCAAGGCCTCTCTTTCAAATGAGCGTCTGGTGGAGGGCTATCCGGCCAGAATTCCAATGATTGACATCGTAACGGTAGGAGCGGGAGGCGGTTCCATTGCCAGAATTGATGCGGGAGGCGCTCTTAAAGTAGGACCAGACAGTGCGGGCGCGACTCCTGGCCCGGCCTGCTATATGAGGGGAGGCACGAATCCCTGCGTGACGGATGCCAATATTGTCCTGGGAAAACTGAACCGTGAAAAGATTTTAGGCGGGCGGATGGATGTAGACGCAGGTCTTGCGGAGAAGGCAATTAAAGAGAATATCTGCGATAAATCAGAGCTTACCCTGGATCAGGCGGCAGCAGGAATTATTTCTGTTGTTAATTCCAACATGACGAGAGCTATCCGTGTAGTTTCTGTGGAGAGAGGCTATGACGCCAGAGAGTTTACGCTGATGGCTTTCGGTGGAGCGGGCCCGCTTCACGCCTGCGAGGTAGCCAGAGATATGGGAATTACCTCGGTTCTTCTGCCGCCGTCTCCTGGAACGCTGTGTTCTCTGGGGCTTTTGATGGCCGATACGAAGTTTGATATCAGCCGCTCTAATGTGATGATTGCGGAGGAGGAAAATCTGAACCGTGTGCAGGATATTTTCGATACTCTGACAAGAGAAGGAAACGAGCTTCTCAGCCGAGAAGGAGTAAAAGAGAAAGACAGAAGCTTTACTTATCTGATTGAGTGCCGGTATGAGAGACAGAATTATGAGATTGGAATTGAGGTCAGCGGACATTTTACCAGAGAGGCCATGGAAGAGATGATCGAAAAGTTCCATAAAGAGCACAACCGCTCCTATGGATATTTTAACCGTTCTATGCGGATTCAGATGGTCAATTACAGAGTCAGCGCAGTGGGAGATATCGTGAAGCCGGATCTGAAGGAAGAAAAGATTCAGGAAAATGCTCCGGCGCCTGAGCCGTTTGATGTGAGAAATGTTCTGTTCGACAGGGAAAAAGATTATATTTCCACAAATATTTACCATAGAGAAGATTTTGTTCCGGGCTGTGTCATCGAAGGTCCCGCTATCATTGAGCAGATGGATTCTACCTCTGTCATTCCGCCGGGATGGAAGGCATACACGGATGGCTATAGGAATCTTCGCGTAACCTACGAGGGAGGTGGAAAGTAATGGGAAAACGAGTTGACGCAGTTACAGTGGAGATAGTGGGGAACCTCCTGCTCTCCATTGCCGAGGAGATGGGAGTAGCGCTGATTAAGAGCGCGTATTCAACGAATATCAAGGAAAGACGGGATATTTCTACTGCTGTCTTTGATCCGGAGGGGAATATGGTGGCTCAGGCAGAGCACGTGGCTATGCACCTGGGTTCTCTTCTGGGAATCATCAAGGAAGTTTACAGAAAGCACCCATTATCTGATATCCGCCCGGGCGATATGTTCATGGGAAACGACCCTTACAACGGCGGAGGAACTCATCTGCCCGACATTACAGTAGCCCAGCCTGTTTTTGTGGGAAAAACTCTTATTGGATGGGTGGCTAATCTGGCCCATCACAGCGATGTGGGAGGCAAGGTAGCCGGATCTACTTCGGGAGACGCAGTCAGCATTTTCCAGGAAGGGCTTAAGATTCCTCTGGTACGCGTGTGTGAAAACGGAGAGATCAATGAAGATATTATAGGATTTCTCATGGCCAACAGCCGGATTCCAGGAGAGAGGTACGGGGATCTTCAGGCTCAGATTGCATCGAACCGGGTAGGAGCGAAACGCCTTACAGAGGCATTTGACCGGTATGATATGCTTCTGGTGGACAGTATGCACGAGCTCCAGGACTACGCGGAGCGGAGACTCCGGGCCGGCATTGAGGCTCTTCCTGACGGCGATTATGAATTTACAGATTATATGGACGACGCAGGAGTGAATCATCCGGATCCAATTAAAATACAGGTAAAAATCACTATTAAGGGAGATACTATGCACCTGGACTTTGCAGGCACAGATCCCCAGGTAAGCGGTCCGAATAATGTGACGAAAAATGGTCTTCTGGCTACAGTATTCTATTCGTTAAAGGCTTTGATTGATCCTGGAATTCCGTCCAACGCAGGCATTTACCGGGCTTTCACAGTAGATGCAGAGGAGGGAACCATTGTCAACGCATCCAATCCGGCTCCTGTGGGAGCTAGGATCGATACCTGTATGAGAGTGGCGGACGTCATTTTTGGAGCTCTGGGTCCGGCGGTGCCGGAGCGGGCTTTGGCAGGCTGCAATTCCTCCTGTACTTCTGCGATTTTCAGCGGAACCGATCCAGAAGATCCGTCCCATTTTTACGTGTATTTAGAGACGATTGCAGGCGGTTCAGGAGCCCAGAAACACAATGACGGTTTAAGCGGCGTTCAGGTCCATATGACGAATACCTCGAATCTTCCTATCGAGGCTTTAGAGATGGAATTTCCGCTTCTGATGGTTCACAAATACGGTCTGATTGAAAACAGCGGAGGAGCTGGCGAGTACAGAGGCGGTTTGGGCATTGAGAGAATTTTTGAGGCCCGATACGACAACATTAATTATACGGGGTTGGGGGATCGTCAGATTTATAAGCCATGGGGACTTTATGGCGGACTTCCTGGATCAGGAGGCGAGTATTTCATCACCAGAACAGATGGAACAGTAGAAAAGCTGATGTCCAAGTGTACAGACGTGCCTTTGCATAAAGGAGATATTGTGACAGTCCGCACACCGGGCGCAGGCGGATATGGAGATCCCAGGAAGAGAGATCCAAAGGCAGTGCTGTCCGATTGCATTGAGCACAAAATTTCTATTTCTGAGGCAGAAAAGACGTATGGAGTAAAGGTAGTAAAGGAAGGAAACCATTACCGTCTGGCGTAGGAACATACAGCAGATTTAGTGAGATACAGACGGAATGGAATGAGGAGGTTTATATATGGACATCAGGAAAATGGTAAGTGAAATCAAAGAAAAGATGGATCGGGCCGGAGGGCTGAAGCATGTATATTTTGTGGCCTGCGGAGGTTCCAAGGCAGCTATTTTCCCAGGCCTTTATCTGCTTCAGAGTGAGGCAAAAGGGTTTGGCGCGTCTACCTATACCAGCAATGAGTTTGTTCATGTGAAGCCGAAGGAACTGGATAACAGGTGTATTGCTGTCATCTGTTCTCTGAAGGCTACGCCGGAAACTGTGGAAGCGGTAAGAATGGCGAATGGGAAGGGAGCGGTTACGATTGCTATGACTGGCTCTATGGAGACGGGCATGGCCAAGGTGGGACAGTATGTTGTTACCTATTCAAATGGAGACGACCAGATTTACAGCCAGTCTAACCAGGCAAACGTGCTTCGGCTGGGGTTTGAAATCCTGAATCAGTTCGAGGGATATCAGTATTATGACGAAGCGATGGAAGCGTTCTCTTATATTGATGAAATTGTAGATGAGGGAAAAAAAGAGCATCTGGCCCGGGCAAAAGAATGGGCATCAAAAAATCAGGATGAGCCGGTATTTTACGCCCTGGCATCTGGACCCAGCTACGGAGTAGCATATTCTATGTGCTGCTGCCACTTTATGGAAATGCAGTGGAAACATGCAGTCTGCCTGCATACAGGCGAATATTTCCACGGCCCATTTGAGACAACAGATAAAAAGCTTCCGATGATTCTTCTGATGAGCGAGGGGCGCACCCGGGAGCTGGACGAAAGATGCCTGAAGTTCCTGAAAACCTATGCAGAAAATTATATTATCATCGATTTTAAGGAACTGAATAAGGGGCGGATTGGCAGCCATGTATCGGAGTTTTTCAATCCGGTGGTTCTGATTCCCATTGAGCGGTATTATGTATCACAGATGGCAGAACTTCGAGGCCATTCTATGGATGAGAGAAGATATATGTGGAAGGTAGAGTATTAGAACGAAAGGCAGAGATTTAAAAGCAGCCGGATGAGCAGGAATTGAGGTGACAGGATGACGCTGAATGGAAATGCAGTTTCTCCGCTATATGTACAGTTAATGGAGGATTTAGAAGCTAAGATCTGCGATGGAACATTTGCCCCAGGAGAACGGCTTTTATCAGAAAATGAGATGGCAAAGCGTTATGGCGTCAGCATCATCACAGTCAGAAAAGCTGCTCTGGCTTTAGAGGAAAAAGGGCTGGTAGAAAAGAGACAGGGCAAAGGAACCTTTGTAGCCAGAAGAAAGTATACCCGGGATATGAAAAATCTTCAAAGCTTTACAGAGCTGTGCGCCAGATATGGTGTGAAAGCAGGCGGAAAAATGCTGGAAAACAGGATTGTAACGCCAGATGACAAAACGGCAAGACTTCTCGGCATAGACAAAGGCGGGCAGGCTGTTTTTATCTCCAGACTGAGATTTGCTGACGAGGAGCCGGTAGTGATAGAAAATAATTATTTTCCTCTGTCCTACTCGTTTCTTCTGGAGCAGCAGTTTGATGACAGTTCCCTGTTTGACTACCTGAAAAAACAGAAAAATATTACAGTGGACGGTTCGGAGAAATGGTTTGAAATCTGCCGTGCGCGTCCAGAGGAAGCGGAGCTTCTCCATGTAAAGCGCAGAGATCCGCTGCTCCGAATCAGAAGCGTCACTTATAGCGCGGGAGGAAGCCCGCTCTATGTAGGGACTCAGCTGGCTAATGGAGAGTGTTTTTCCTTCTATGTATATGAGTCTGGAAGAGGATAGAATATAAGGCAATAGGAGAGAGGGAGAATCTTTCCGGCGACTTTCAGCGAAGCGCAGAAAATTTTCTCCCTCTCCCTATCTTTACCTAATTCATCTCATCCTCTATCATACGATATCCAATCCCGATCTCCGTAAAAATGTACTCCGGCTCTGCCGGATTTTTTTCGATCTTGCGCCGGATATGAGCCATATTGACGCGGAGAATGCTGTTGTCTCCGTCTGCGTAGGGCCCCCAGATATTCTCGATAATGGAGTCGTAGGTCATGACGCGGCCGGAATTTTTGGCCAGCAGAGCGATAATTTTAAATTCGTTCTGAGTCAGATGAGTTTCCTGACCGCCCACAGTAACCAGATGCTTGTCGAAATCTATGACCAGATCCTTGGCCTGGAACGGCCGTTTATACAGAAGTGAATCTGTATTCAGCCGGTTGCTGTGGCGCATGGCGGTGCGGATGCGGGCCAGAAGCTCCGACGTGCCGATAGGCTTTGTCAGGTAGTCGTCTGCGCCCAGATCCAGAGCTTTCACCTTTTCCTGCTCCTGAATGCGGGCGGAAATGACGATAATCGGGATGCTGGCCCAGGTTCTCACCTGGCGGATGATTTCCATGCCGTCCATATCGGGAAGTCCCAAATCTAAGAGAATCAGATCCGGGCACTGGGAGGTAATGATGGACAGGGCGTCCTTTCCCGTATGGGCCTGGGAAACTCTGTAGTCATGGGCAGAGAGTGTGGCCGTGATAAAGTTGCAGATATTTGGTTCATCTTCTACCAGAAGAATAGATATTTTATGAGACAATGCTTGAGTCCTCCTTTGGAAGCTTAAAATAAAATTCCGCCCCGTCGGGGTGGTTGAAGGCAGCCAGGGTGCCGCCGTGGGCGTTTATAATGGTTTTACAGATAGAAAGACCGATTCCCATGCCTTTTCGTCCGTCGGTGGAGGAGCTGGCAGTGGAGGAGGAGCCGTCAAAGATGGTATTCAGCTTCTCCGCAGGAATACCGACTCCGTAATCCCGCACGTGGAAGGTGACGAAATCAGACGACGAATCGGCAAAGCATTCAATCGGCTTTGTGCTCTTGGAATGCACCACCGCGTTTTCCATCAGGTTAATGAGCACCTGCTCGATTAAGATGGCGTCCATGGGAATAATTAAAATTTCATCTGGTACCCGGACATGGATGGGCGCGTCCGGAATCCGCTTTTTCAAGCGGCTGACAGCCTCTCCCATTACCTCCTCCACCGGTTCCATGGAGGTATTGACCCTGGCAGTTTCATTGTTAATGCGTGTGACAGAGAGGAGATTTTCCACCATGTTCAGCAGCCAGTTGGAATCCTCTAAAATATGGCTCACCAGAGCTTTTTTCTCTATATCCGTCAGGTGGGCTTCATTTTCCAGATAGACGGTGCTGGAGCCGATAATGCTGGTGAGAGGGGTCCTGAGGTCGTGGGAAATGGCCCGCAGCAGGTTAGCTCTCATCTTTTCCTTTTCCGCGTCCATCAGCAGTTTTTCCCGCTCTGAGATAATCCGGGCCTGCTCCTTGATATTTGTCGTCAGGGCACTGGTAATAATGGAAATGGTAAACATGGCGATAAAGCTCATGGGGTAGCCGGTCAGTGTGAAATTCAGCTCGAAGTAGGGGTAGGTGAAGAGAAAATTCACGCATCCCACGCTGATCAACGCCGACAGCACCCCGTAAAAATAGCCGGTGGTGTACCGGGCCGTCAAAAAGAGAGCAAGAATGTAGCACAGACTGATACTGGAGGAAGGTTCCTCCATTTTTGTAAAAAAGAAAAACGAGACAGCGGTAGCGGTAAAGAGAAACGCCAGCGTAACCGCCATATTGGCCGCCCTGGTTTTAGGGGCCGGAAAATGCCGCAGCCTGTCCTCGTGTTTGTTCATAACGCGCACGCTCCTGTCATAAATATTGGTAATTTATTTATTATACCTGACTTTGCGGGAAAATTCAGTAAAAAAGATGTTAAGAGAGGGAGAGAAGGAAAATTTCTTTCGCCTCCTTCCCCTGAATTTGCTTTTTATCTTTTCCTGTGATAGACTTCAAGTGTTGGATTATTTTATAAAATTAATAAAAGCGTCCGTGTACGCTGACGCTGAAGAATAAAGAAAAGAAGGGAAGCGCTGAACCATGAAGAAACTTGGAAGAAACGACGCCTGCTGGTGCGGCAGCCAGAAGAAATACAAGCACTGCCACGAGGCCTTTGACGAAAAGCTGGAGGAGGCGGCCAGAGCGGGCCATTTTATTCCGTCTCACGATATGATCAAGACGCCGGAGCAGTTAGAGGGAATCAGGGAGAGCTGCAAGATTAACATAGCGGTTCTGGACTATGTAGCGGAGCATATTCATGCAGGAGTGACTACAGAGGAGATTGACAAGTGGGTTTACGACGAGACCACAAAGAGAGGCGGAATCCCGGCTCCTCTGGGATACCAGGGCTTTCCCAAAAGCGTCTGCACCTCCATTGACGATCAGGTGTGCCACGGGATTCCTTCAGAGGATGTGGTATTAAAGGACGGAGATATTATCAATGTGGACGTTTCCACAATTTACAAGGGATATTACTCTGATTCTTCCCGCATGTTCTGCATCGGGGAGGTGAGCCCGGAGAAGAAAAAGCTGGTGGATGTGGTGAAGGAGTGCGTGGAGCTGGGCCTTGAGCAGGTAAAGCCCTGGGGCTTTCTGGGAGATATGGCCCATGCGGTCAATGAACACGCGGTAAAGAACGGCTGCAGCGTAGTGCGGGAGATCGGCGGCCACGGCGTGGGACTGGAATTCCACGAGGAACCGTGGGTGGGATACATAGGAGAGCCTGGAGCGGGCATGATGATGGCCCCTGGTATGGTATTTACCATTGAGCCTATGGTCAATATGGGCGGCTGCGAGGTCTATGTGGATGACAGCGACGGCTGGGGCGTGTATACAGAGGACGGCAGACCGTCCGCCCAGTGGGAGATCATGGTGCTGGTGACAGAGACAGGCCACGAGGTACTGTGCTGGTAGAAAAACGCGGCAGATCCGATGCCAGTTTTGGCGTCAGCGGACAGAAAACTGCGCGGCTTTCTGCACAGAGATGCTGAAAGGTGACATAAAACAATATAAAAATATAAAAAAGAGGAGCACTGCCCGGCGCTTACGCCGCTGTCTGCAGTGCTCCCGTTTTTTTCTGAAACATAAAAGGGGGAAAGGAAAAAGGGGTTCCAGAAAATCTATATAAAGGAAATAGTTGTTAGGCGAGTCCAATGAAACGATGCGCGCTGTTTCTGTACTCATTGGCCTCTTGTTGTTTACATGATTATAATAACCGATAAATGTGTCTAATATTTGTCCAGTCTCTAAAAAACTTCTAAACCAATCTTACGGAATCATAAAGAAATTATAACGAAACCTATACCATGGCCTGTTTGATGGCGTTTAACAGTTCGTCAAAGGTGTCGAAGGCCGGTATTTCCGGTACAGAGGCGCGGATGCTTTCAGGGCTTTTGAAGAGAAAACCGGCCTTGCTGGCCTGGATCATGCCCAGATCATTATAACTGTCTCCGCTGGCAATGGTCTCAAAGCCGATGGACTGCAGGGCCTTCACTGTGGTCAGCTTGGAGTTTTCCACCCGCATATGGAAATCTGTGATCGTTCCGTCCGGATCGACGCTGAGCGAGTTGCAGAACAGGGCCGGGTATCCCAGCTTTTTCATCAGGGGCATGGCGAACTCCTCGAACGTGTCGCTGAGCACGATGACCTGGGTGAAGGAGCGCAGCTCGTCTAAGAACTCCCTCGCGCCGGGCAGCGGATCAATCTGGGCAATGGTTTTCTGGATTTCAGGCAGCCCCAGTCCGTGTTCTTTTAATACGTCAAGTCTCCAGCGCATCAGCTTATTGTAATCCGGCTCGTCTCTGGTGGTGCGTTTCAGCTCCGGGATGCCGCTGGCCTCGGCAAAGGCGATCCATATCTCAGGAACCAGAACTCCCTCCATATCAAGGCATACAATATACATACTCATGTTCCTCCTCTAAATTATTTTTTTCATACTATCACCCAGCCTGCGAGGTGTCAAGAAAAGGACAGGGCGGGCCGGCAGACAAACGCTGCGTTACGATTTCAGAAGCCGCCACAGAGTCGTCCGGCTGATGCCCAGACGTTTCGCCGCAGCCGTCTGATTTCCCTTGGTCTCCTCCAGAACCGCGTGGATAATATCCTGGTTGATTTCATCCAGCGGGCGTTTCAGATCGAGAATCACAGAGGAGCTGTGGGAAATGCCGCTTTCTCCTTCAATTCCGGAGGGAGAAGCGCCGGGGCCTACGCGCCGGAAGGTAGTTTTTTTCTCCATTTCCAGCAGGCCGGACAAGGTTTCCTCCGTGATGTAGGAGGAGGTGGTGATCACGGTCAGCTCGCTTAAAATCCGTTTAAACTGCGTATAATTTTCCGGCCAGTCGAAGGACTTTAAAAGCTCCATAGCGCCGGGCGTCAGCCCCAGGATTTCCTTGGCCAGAGAGACGTTCAGATTGCTCAGATAGAGGTTGGCCAGGGTGGGAATGTCCTCCGTCCGCTCCCGGAGCGGCTTTAAGCGGATGGTCAGGCAGGTGAGAAGATTCACAAATTCCATGCAGGTCTTGGGAATTTCTCCGCTGCGGCTGCACACGCAGGAGAAGATCAGGCGGTTTCGATGGCACAGATTCATGTCCACGATAATGGACAGGAGCTTTCTGGCCCGTTCCTCGTCCAGAACGTGGAGGTTTTTCAGGTAGATTGTGTTGTTATTATCATTAAACGGTGAATTATAGTGGTTGGTGAGAAAATTCCAGCTCTTATCGTTCATCAGGGCAAAATTGACGGTGATAAACGGGTTGTTCCGCAGAGGACTTTCATTGTAGACTGCGGCGGCAGCCTGCTCTTTTCCCGTGCCCTCCTCCCCGAAAATCATAATGGGATGCTGGGTCTGGGCCATCTGGACAATGGTGTTTCTCAGCGGCCCGATGGCCCCTGTGACGCTGAAAAAGCTGTTGAAAAAGCTGTTTTCCACGTCGATGCGGTTCAGGTACTGGACACCGTATTTGCTGGTGGCGAAGGGAACCTTGCTGTCCGTAAACTGGAACACAGGATAATTGTCCCCGCAGAAGGAAACAAGGCGGCTGGTAATAGAATACAGAGTTCCGTCAATGTTTTTAAAGCTTTTATGAGGCGTTTCGGAGGCGGAGGGCAGATCCTTTTTCAGCGCCTGAATCACAGGATTTTCTTCGTTTTCAGGGAGAGAGGAGTAAAAAATCTGCCCCTGGCTGTCAAAGATAACGGTGGACTGGCTGCTGGTGCGGATGACCTCGCGGAGAAACCGGTTTTCTTCCCGCACATTGGCGTAGCTGGAGCACAGCTTCACCGCCTGATCGAAGGCGCTGCTGATACTCTCATTGCCGGACGTGATCAGAATCGCGTTCAGGCCCAAGCGCTTCGCAGTGGTGCTGGCAATCATATCGCACAGGATCATGCGGTAGCCCCTCTTTTTCAGCATCTGAAGCGTTTCCTCCACCTGTCTGGAATTGTGAATTGTAAAGGTCTCCACCTTATACTGGAGCAGATCGCAGAGCAGCTTGGCGCTGCTGATAATGCCTGGAAAGCCTACGATGGCATAGCGGGAGGCAAAATTTTCCGCCATTTTGATGGCACGGAGAATATCGTAGACAGACAGGGGAATCTCCACCACAGGAATGGGGGTGATTTGTCCGATCAGCTCCGCAGTACCGCCGCGGGAAATGATAATATCGTAATTGTCGTGAAAGCTTCGCTTGGCAATTTCCGCGCCTTCCTGCAGGTCTCCCACATAGACGGTCAGATCAATGTCGTTCCGGGCCTCGGCCGCCTTCAGCATAATCGAACGCATCCCCTCGTAGGGGGCGATCCCCAGAATCCGTACTTTTTTATCGCTCATGTCTCATTCCTCCCCGATTCGCGCTGTCAGTCAGCGTCCGTTATATTTGTTTCAATGTGAAACAAGTTTATTATAACACGTTTAAAAAAGGAAGGAAAGACGTTTTAAAATGAAAAAACAGACAGAATAAGTTTACATAAATTTACTGAAACATCAAAGAATGTGACTGGACGAGGACGGATTTTTACGATATGATTAAAAAAACAGAGGAAAAAAGGGGGGATTTTGCGGTGCAGAGCAGAAAGAATATCTTATCTGTCTATATGCTGGGCCGGTTTTCTGTGGAGTATGGAGGGCAGATCCTGTCGCTTGGAAGAAACAGCTTCTCGAAGCTGATTCAGCTGCTTCAGATTGTGTGGCTGGCCGGGGAAAAGGGCGTGACCAAGGACGATCTGGCGGGAATGCTTTACGACCGCGATTCGCTTTCCAGTCTGAGCAACAGCCTCAATAACCTGGTTTACCGCCTGCGGAAAATTCTGGCGGAGAACGGTTTTCCAAAATCCCTCTATGTGATTAATCAGGACGGTGTTTATTTCTGGGACAGAAAAATTCCAGTCTGGGTGGACGCCAGAGAATTTGAACGTCTGGTGGAACTGGGAGACAGAAAACGGCAGCAGGAGAAGGAGACCTTTCAATATTATAAGAAGGCGGAGGAGCTTTACCAGGGCGAGCTCCTGAGCGCAATTTCCACGGAAAACTGGGTCATCGTGGAGAGCCTGCGCTTTAAGCGGATGTATGAGAAGGCGGTTTCATGGCTGGGCGACTATATGAAGCGGCAGAAGGATTACCCCGGCATGTACCAGCTGTACCACCAGGCAGCCCAGGTGTACCCCTTCGACAACTGGCAGGTGGGGCAGATGGAGAGCATGGCCTACATGGGAAGATACAAGGAGGCGTTTCTTCTCTATGACAATACGGCCAAGCGGTATTCGGAGGAGATGGGGCTTCCGCCTTCTGACAAAATGCTGGAGTGCTATAAAACCATGAGCCGCCAGTTTGTCAGCCGCCCGGACGTGCTGAAGAATATCAGGGCGGAGCTGCGGGAGCAGGAGGATGAAAAGATTAACGCCTACTACTGTTCCCTGCCCAGCTTTATCGACATTTACCGTCTGTCCGCCCGGCGCAGCGAGCGAAACGGCCAGCCCTTCTGCCTGATGCTGTGTACGATTACAGATTATGAGGGGAAGGTAATCCAGAATCAGGAGAAGCTAAAAGCCCGCTCAGAGATTCTGAGAAAGACCATTGGACGCGCGCTCAGAAGGAGCGATGTCTACGCCAAGTACAGCGCGTCCCAGTATTTGGTTCTCCTCACAGGAGTGGGGGAAGAGAACTGCAGCGTAGTGGGAAAGAGAATCAGCCGGAATTTTCGGGAACTCTCGGGAAAACAGGCGGAGGTAGCCATTTCGACAGATGTCACATACGCGGGGGGGGGTATGGGCTCAATTTTGGATTTTTAAATGTGCATAAGAAAAATAGGTTCAGCCTATCCTGTCGAAAGACGGGGTAGGCGTTTTTTTACGCAATTTTTACAGAATCCGGGGAAAACAGCCAGCCGATAAGCCTGAAAATCCGGCGGAAGACCTGGCTCTGGCGCTAAAAAACAGAAAAAATAAAAATGAGACTTTTTGTGATTGGTTTTATGATTGGCAATCGAATAAAATGAAGGGGAATTCAGAAAAAGTTAAGAATTTTGACAAAAAAAAGACAAGAAAAAATCGGAAAAAAGACGAATTTGCGATAGAAAAAAGAGGAGGTTGAGTTGGAGTGATGGAAGGAAAAGCGGGGGTAAGTATGGAGTCCAAAAAGAAAATGTCGCGTGCAAAAAGCAACAGCCCCATGAAGAGAACCGTAAGACGCGCAGTTGCATGGCTCCTTGTTTTCTGTATGTGCATGGCAAATATGAATTCAGCCGTGTATGCAGCAGAGATTGCCACATCCAGTGACGCGCTGATGGCAGCGACTCCAAGCGATGCGGCGGCGACAGACAGCAATGCGGCAGAGATTCTTATGCCGGAACAGACTGTCAGCGGCGAGGAGCTGAAGGAAGAAGCAATCCGGGCCATCTCGGCGGGCCATGAATTTGATTTTGATTCAGAAATCCGCGTGGTGAAGGACGCTGAGGGCAAAAACGAGAGCTACAGCGAGCTGTTCAAGGGCTACAGAAGCTTCACGCTTTTTGCTGACAATGGAAACGGAGGACGTCTGACAGGCGGCAATGACAACGCCTACGGTTACATCGTAGTCCGCGTAGATAAGGATGCCTACGAGGCGTTCGAGAAGGAAGAGGGAACAGCCAGAGCGACTGGTTCCGATGCGACAGGCAGCAGCGCCGCAGAGCGGGTATGGAGCCTGACAGGAGACGAGGAGTTAATTTTCCTCTATGTCAATGCAGACAACGGAACAGTAACCTTCTCTTTAAACATTGAAAATCTGGAGGCAGACGACATTGTCGTTCCAAGCCGCGCAGAGCTTTACGAAGACACAGAGGAAGAGGCGGAAGAGACAAGCCCGGCAGAGAAACCGGCTGAGGATGCCAACGAGGCAGGAGGATCCGGTTCCGGCGGCGGCTCAGGAAGCGGTTCCGGAAGCAGCGGCGACGTTCAGGACGATCCGACCGACGAGGGAGCTTCTGACGACAGCCAGGCAGAAGACGGACAGACAGACGACAGCCAGAACGAGAACGACAGCGAAAACGATACAGATGCAGAAAAGCCGGACGAGAAGCCGGAGGACGGCCAGACAGGCGGCGGATCTGAAAACGGACAGGAGAATAACGACTCCTCTGACACAGATAAAGAGGACGGAAATACAGATTCCGGCTCTGATTCCAACAGCGGAAGCGGCTCCGAAAACGCAGGAGACAGCGGAAATTCCGATTCCAACAGCGGTTCCAACAGCGGCAAGGACGAGGGCGGTTCCTCTGATAAGGGAGACAGCTCCGACAAGGGCGATTCCCACCAGGGAGGTTCTGATTCCAACAGCGGAAATTCTGGAAGCGGAAGCTCCGATAAAGGAAATTCTGACAGCGGAAACTCTGGAAGCAGCAATTCCGGTAGCAGCTCCGATAAGGGCGGTTCCGATTCCGACAGCGCGAAGCTTTCCAAGTCCAGCTTGAATCTTCCCATCGTAATGGGCCCTAACCCGAACGCAGAGTTCGAGGAGGACGAGTTCGGCGACATGAGCTTCGACGAATGGCAGGAAATGATGGAGGAAGAAGAGGAAGAGGCAGAAGAAGAGGACGAGGAAGACTACACAGAAGAAGTGTCCGTGGCTTACGACAGCGAGGACGAGGGAATCTCCTACCTCAACATGACCATGCTTCCGGCAGTAGGCGCAGTAGTTAAGAAGACAGAGCAGACAAAGGGACTTGCAAAACTGTTTAAGAGCAGCAGAAGCAATGAGGCGGAAGCTGTTGTGATGGCGGGAGTAGTTCCGTTAAGCGGAATGATTCCAGCAGAGGGAAGCTACTACAAGCAGATTGAGCAGAACGAAGATGGAAGCTATCGTTTGCACCTGGGCGTGACAGGAGGCGACCAGCAGGGCCTGGATATCGTACTGGCGATTGATTTATCTGGCAGTATGAATGATAAGATCGGCTATGATAAGACCAGACTGGAGGCGCTGAAGGAGACTCTTGGATACAGGAAAGAGGTAAAAGGAGACAGGTGGAAGCCAAGCAAGTGGGAAGAAAAGGACGGTTTCATTGACGATTTATTCGCTCAGTCTCCAAACAGCCGTTTTTCAGTGGTGACTTATTCCACGGACAGTGATACAGAACTGGGATGGACAGGCCGGGGAAACAATAATTCAGGGAAAGAGACAATCAAGACAGCTATTGGAGAACTTACAGCAGACGGAGGCACAAACTACGAAGCTGGTTTATACAAAACAAAAGAGACTCTTAAAGAGAGAGGGAACAGCAATAATATTCCAGTCGTTATTTTCCTCAGCGATGGAAAGCCGACCTACTACTGTACTCCAGAAGGTGAATTCAATGGATATAAGAGAAGTCAGTGGGGGGATAATGCTGATGGTGGCGGAAATTACATCTCTACCAAAACAGGGAATGAGACTATACTTGCAGCCGGAAAGTTCCATGATGAGATGGAAAAAATGAACGGAAGCGTTTATACAGTAGGCTTTGGAATTCCAGGATTAGGTGGAAATGATTATACATACTACCAGCCTGAGCAGTATCTGTACGCGATTTCCCAGGGGCTTACATGGGAAAAGGACTGGAGGGATAAGCTGATTGCTCCTAATACGAACGATGGAACCACAATTGAAACTAATGGTTCTGACGCGCAGGAACTGAATAAGGCCTTCGCAACAATCCTTTCTAACCTGAAGATGGAGAATGTTACAATTTCCGATCAGTTAAGTGAATTTGTGACATTTAAAGGGAACACAGCAGATGCTTCTAATGTAAAAGTTCAGACATTTACAAAGAATGAGTATACAGGAGAGCTTGTCCTTAAAGAAACTCTTCAGGAAGGAAGAGACTATGAAAAATTAGACTTTGATCCAGAAAACAGAAGAATTAATCTGATTTTTGGTGAAAATAAGAAACTGGAGAGCGGAGTGATTTATGAATTATCCTTCGATATTCAGGTGAAAGACGGAGCTGAAATTCAGCCAGAAGATAAGGTTGAGGGAGATCCGAATACAGATTATGGCAAAGGCCAGATCAGTTCCGGAAAGCCTGGAGTCAGAACAAACACAGAGGGATATTTCACATTTGGTGAAGATGGAACAACAAAGATATATTATCCGCACCCAGTTATTCCGGCATCTGCTACTTATACGCCAGGACACCAGAAGTACATCAGGGATAATGGCGACGGTACTTATGATTTGACATTAACTGTTAAATCAGATAAAGGTTCAGAGATTATTGGAGGTAAAGATCCAGTTCCAGCTGACATTATGTTTGTAATTGATAAGTCTGGAAGTATGGATGACAAGATAGCAGGAACAACTAAAAGAAAAATTATCAATGACTGCCTGAATGATTTGATAATAACTGTTTCAAATGGTGATACAGATGTTCAATATGCAGGATACAAATTCAGTGACAAGGATAAAGCGTTAAGAGTAGACTTTAAAGAAGAATGGAATGAAAAATCTACATATTGGACAGGTGAAACACAGAAAGCTATTTCAAAACTTCAGCTTACCGATAGTCAAACCAGCGGCCCAACTTATCCATCATGTGCTTTAGGGCAAGCAATTGAGAAATTAGAGACCGGCAGTCATTCAGAAACTAATAGAAAGAAGTATTTAATTTTCTTTACTGATGGAGCTCCAGGACAGAATACCGACGACATCAGTGAAAAAGAAATGACAAGATGCTATAGTGCAATAAAAGAATTAGACAGTGATGCCACTTTTTATGCAATCCGTGTTGGGTATGAGGATACCAGGTATCAGTTTATGGAAAAAATGGTAAGCAATGCAGGGACAGAAGATGCACATCTGTATTCAGGAATGGATAAAGAAAGTATCAAAGCAGCTTTCCAGCAGATAGCGGATGATATTGCAGGACAGATTGGCACTCAGACAACAGGAGTGACCAATGCAGTTATCTCTGATAAACTGAGCGCTTACGCCGATATGGTTGAGGGCAGTGAAATTGTCGTAACAAGAGATGGAAAAGTTTTAACAGAAGGAAGCGATTATACTAAAGTTTACAATGTGGATACAAAGACGGTAGAGGTTAAATTAAACGGAGAACTTGTACAGCATGCCGTTTATAAAGTGACCTTTAAAGTAAAACCATCACAGGAAGCTAAGGACGCTTATCAGCAGGACGGCGGATATCATCGTAATCCTGATGGAAGCAAGACAGAAAATGTATTTACAGGTGCTGAGGGTACAGACGCTCCAGGCAATACAACAAGTTCCGGACAGCCAGGTTTCCCATCGAATGAGAAGGCAGTGCTTTCCTGGCAGTATGATGGAGCGGCCGGAAAAACAGAGTACGACCATCCGGTTCTCCAGGTACCGCAGACAGGACAGTTCGTAGTTCAGAAGCTGGTTGAAATTGATGATAATGAAACGCCTCTCGCAGATGCGAAGTTCATTATTAATCTGGACAAGGCTGATGAGAGCGGAAATTATACGGAGTTCTCCTCTGTAGCCCTGAAAGCAGACGGAACTTCCTCCCCGGCGGTAAAGACAGAGGGAGAGGCTCAGTTTAAGATTTCAGAGGCAGTTCCGATGGAATACAGCCTTACAGGAATCGAGGTATTCCAGAAGGCGGCTTCCGGCGAACTGAGTAATGTAACAAACACAAGATTACAGAATGATATTCTTACCGTACAGCCGGGCGACGATCTGATTGTAAAGGTAACGAACAACCTGGCGCATGAAGGTTACTTCCACAGCACAGACCAGGTAACGAACTGGACTAATGGAAATCCTGAAACGCCGTTTACCAGCGATAAGTCAGCGGCCAGAGAGGCGGCAGAGTCTCAGCCCAAGGCAGATGCAGGTAAGAAAAATAAAAAGGTAACAGAGATGGAAGAGGAGGAGGGTGATCCACTTGTATAAAAGCAGAAAGAAAAAAAATATGATCAAGCTGTCCGGAATCGCCCTTCTGGCAGCGCTCACGGTTGGCATTGGCAGCACAAGCGCGGTCATCAGACATCAGATAGACCTGAAAAACGAGATTTCTGCTGATACGGTAGTAGTAGAGGTAGAGGAAGACCTGGCAGACGATAATCAAAACGATTGGACAAAGCCGAAAAAGGTAAGTTTTAAGAATTCAGGTTCAGCAGACGTATTTCTCAGAGTAGCTTATTCTGAATCATGGAGTACTGCAGGAGGAGCAGATGGAGAGAAAGAACTTCTCTCCAATAAAATGCCAGGAAGTGATAGCGACGTAGCTTCTAAAGTGGTTTCCGGTGAGAACTGGGAACTTAGAGAAGACGGCTGGTATTACTATAAGAAGGTTCTTCCAGCTGGAAGTACGACAGAGAGTTTCATGGAACAGGTTGATTTTTCCAATATTGACAGCTTAGAAGAATCTTTGAAGAATACGTACAAAAATGCTGAGTATGAAATCCATTTTCAGGCAGAGGCAGTTCAGGCCAGCGATGAGTGGAAGGTCAGCGAAGAGGCGGCAGCAGCGTTGTTTGACAAGGATATTTCAGCAGCAGTTAATGATGGAGCGACGATAATTGACAGAGACCAGAACGAAGACCAGTGGCCGTCCAATAAAGACACAGCAAAGATCATCTGGTCTGTCGGAACAGCCGGAGGGGGGAACTGATTATGAAATTATATAAACGATTAGCGGTTATCCTGGCCGGTTCCGTCATGGCAGTCGGATTCAGCTCCACATGGGCTTACTACTCAGATACTCAGTCGATTGTGAACCCGTTTGATACGGCTGGCAGTTCCATTGACATGGTAGAAGACTTTAACCCGGCAGATACTATTCTGCCGGGGGAGACAGTAGACAAAAAACCATATTTTGTGAATACAGGAGATATGGATTTAGTTCTCCGACTTCAGAGGAATACTTGGTGGGAAGACAAAGAGACTGGAGAAAGACGGGATTCTCTTAGAACAGATATGATTCATCTGAATTACCCGCAGGATTTCAGTGAAAACTGGGTTGAGATTCCAAAAGGAAGCGGAACCTACTATTACACTCATATCCTGGCAGGAGAAGGAAAGGAAGGAAGCACAACTCCTTATTTTCTGGAAAGCCTGACTTTGAGTCCGGAAGTGTCCAACGATACCCACGCAGACGATTACAGCAAGGGAGAATTTATTGTAGATTTTAATGCAGAAGCAGTTTCAGCAGACGAAGCTTCCCTGGCAGTTTCTGGATGGGAACTGACACCATTGACACCAGGAGCTGGCCAGTTAGACTGGAACCATTTGCTTCCAATATCTTAGAAAAAGCCATAGAAAGCCATTTCGCCGGAAGGCGGGGTGGAGGACAGGAGGAGACAGAAAATGAAAAAGAAACATATCGCTGCTCTTGCAGGAATTGCAGCAGTGTTTGCAGTCGGCGGCTCCCTGGCATATTTCAATCAAGATTTGGAAGCAGTGAATGTCCTGAAGTCCGGTGAGTTTGACACAGAAATTGTGGAGGAATTTCGGCCGGAGGATGGAAAAGACTGGAAGCCGGGAACAACTGTGAACAAAGACTTCGCGGTTAAGAACTCAGGCAATGTGCCGATGGTGGTGCGCGTCAGCTTTCAGGAGACCTGGGAAAAGGATGACGGAGCTTACGTTACCATTGATACAACTGAAAAAGAGGAAGGCCACGGCGAAGCAAACAATAAATTTGAGAGTGTCTGGCAGGAAAATGCGACAGACGGCCTTACGGATAAAGATGATTCTGTAGTAGAAAAAACGCTTAACCTTGGAAAGGAATGGGTTTACAGCGACGGCTATTATTACTACACGAAAACTCTTCCGGCAGGAGCGACTACCGAATATCTGTTAGATGATGTGACGCTTTCAAAGGATGCAGATTTAGGAAAGATTACAGTGGTAAAGAAATACTCCACAAATCCGGATAAGACCGTTCCGGAAGAGGACTGGATTCCTTTTCCCACAGATGAAAGCGGAAATCCCATTTCAGAGGCAGAGCTTTCCAGACAGTTAAAGGAAGAGGGAAAAACACTTTACCATATGCGTTCTGATATTGTGACAGATGAAAATCTTACCGGTTATTCGGACGCAGCTTACAATTTAACAATCAAGGCACATACAGTTCAGGCCACAGAAAACGCAGTAAAATCTGTATTTGGCGAGGAAGCGGTGCAGCATGCGTTAGACGAAAATTGGGACTGGGAATTTCAATAAACAAACACATTGGCCAGCAACTTACTGGTTGAGATAAAGCAATCTATGAGGAGGAAAAAGTAATGAAGATGAATAAGAAGGCAGCAGCACTTGGCGGTTTAGCAGCAGTAGCAGTAGTAGGCGGAACATGGGCATATTTTAGTCAGAGCGCAGAAATCACCAACCCATTCAGCACAGGAAGCTATGGCGGTTCCATCGTGGAGAGTTTCAACCCGTCCGATGGCGATAACTGGCAGCCAGGCGCTACAGTAGATAAGGAAGTAGTGGCTGAGAATACAGGAAATTCTCCGCTGCTTGTTCGTGTAAAGATGGCAGAGACATGGTCCAGAAAAGACATAGCAGGAACCATGCCTAATATTACCAGCGCAGATGGTGAGGAGTTCCTCAATGTAGCTCAGATCGATTCAAAGGATGGTAATACAGCCGGAGACTCCACTGTCGTACATAAAAATCTGGCTGAAAATGACGCATGGACACAGGGAGAAGACGGTTACTGGTACTACAAAGGCCAGTTAGCTCCAGGAGCAACCACAGAGAGCCTGTTAGAGTCCGTAACATTAGATAAAGATACAGATATGGGACTGTATACAACAACCTATAAGTACTGTACAACAGACGGAAAGGACAGCAAACCAGACGATAAGACAGAGTGGCTGACAGCAAAAGACGGCGAAGAGGATGTAGATATGTTAGCAGCTGCAAAAGCAGCAAAGAAAGAAGGGAATTCCTTCCATGTTAAGAAAGAGACTGCTCTGGACGAGGCACATCCAGGATATGCAGACGCTGACTACGAGCTGGAGATCACCATTGACATGGTACAGCCGACAGAGGACGCAGTTGTCGATGCCTGGGGTGAGGAAGCGCTTACTTATTTAGTTTCTTTTTCAGAAGCAGAGTAGTAAACTTAAATACTGCAAATCGGGGACTTAACATATGAGGCTAATCAAAGGATTTGTAAATATTCTGACCTGGATTGTATACGCCTGCATTGCCTGCTATCTTCTGATAGCGGCGCCGATGCTGGCAGGATACCATCCGGTCGTGGTTCTCAGCGGAAGTATGGAGCCGACTTACCATGTAGGAAGCATTATCTATTACAAGGAGGCAGATTTCGCTGACATTAACGTAGGAGACGCTATTACCTTCCAGGCAGGAGAGGACGGTATGGTGACTCACCGCGTCGTAGAGAAAAGCGAGCTTTCCCAGAACTTTGTCACAAAGGGAGACGCCAACGAGACGGAGGATCCGAATCCGGTGGACTACGATGAGGTTATCGGAAAGGTGTGGAAGGTGAGCATTCCATACGCAGGTTATTTTGTAAATTACAGTAAAAATATGGGCGTCATTATTGTGATGGCAGCCATTATCGTACTGGGGATTGCCCTGGATATGTTTTTCCCGGATAAGAAGAAAGAGGAAAAGACAGAGGCCTAGGCATTAACGGAAAGGGAAGAGGAACAGGAAATGAAAAAGAGAGCGGCATTAGGACTGGCAGGACTGGCAGCAGTAGCAGCTATTGGCGGAACATGGGCATACTGGAACCAGAATTTATCCGTAAATAATGAGTTTAAGGCAGGAAACTTCGATTCTGACATCGTAGAGGAGTTTAAGCCGGAGAAAGACTGGCTTCCGGGCGAGACAGTGGAGAAGGTTGTATCTGTAAAGAACTCCGGAAATGTAGATATGGCCGTAATGACTAAGATCACCCAGAAGTGGGACGGCGAGAAATTAACGCTCCAGGCAGCTGATGGAACAGAGTACGCAGCAGAGGTTCAGTGGGGAGAGAATGTGGCGGCATTTGCAGCTCCTGGCGTTGCTGACGCAGCGGCTCCTATGGGAATTGAGAAGACAGTAGATTCTTTTGCTGATGCAGATGACACATGGGTTCTGACAGATATCAAAGAGAACGAAGACGGTTCTCAGGATCTGTACTTTGTTTACAGCGGTATCGTAGCAGAAGCGGGAGAGACGTCAGCGCTTCTCACATCCGTAACAATGAATCCGTTAATTCAGTCCGGTATTACATCCAAGAAGTATGAGCCGAATGGAAGCGGCGGAGTTGATTTAGTAGAGGCGGACGCTAATTATCTTGACAGTTATGAGGACGCTCAGTACACCATGACTATCAATGCTAAGACAGTTCAGGCAACCTTTGATGCCATTAAGGACGTATTTGGAGCAGCTCTTGAGATGAGTGACAGCGACGAGGAAGTTGTAATCAATGATTTCTTAGCTGCAAACGGCATGGATAAGCCAGCAGCATTAGAGGCAGAATAAAAACGGTCTGGCTCTGCCGGGCAAGGGAAAAGCTGATCATCAGTTCAGCGCTTCCCCCGCCTGGCGGAAACAGGCAAGGACAGGAGATAGAACGATATGAGGAAAGGCAAACATGCAGTATTAGGTCTGGCGGCTCTGATTTCGGCGGCTGCCATCGGCGGGACATGGGCGAGCTGGACTCAGGAACTGAAGGCCGGAAATGAATTTATGACTGGCAGTTATAACACTTCTCTGGACGAAACCTTCGAGTCTCCGAAAAACTGGAAGCCAGGGGAAAAAACAGAGAAAGCAGTGCAGATCACGAATAAAGGCGCTGTGGACGCCATGGCAAAGGTTGTCATCAGTCAGAGCTGGGAGTCCTTTCCTCTGACGTTCCAGGCCCAGAACGGCGAAACAGAATATGCCGCGGTTCCTGAATTCAACAAAAACAACGTAGTGCTCTTAGCTTCCGGCGACGCCGACGGAAAGACGGAGGAAAACCGCTGGGGCCTTCAGGCAGTGACGCAGTACAGTCAGGCAGAGGGAAAATGGCTTCTCTTAAATGAGATTCCGGAGGGGGAGAAAGGAATTTTTACCCTCTACTATATGGGAATTGTGAAAGCAGGAACCAGCTCCCCGCAGTTTTTGGACGGCGTGACGATGAATCCCCGGATTACATCCGGCGTGGTAGATAAGGAATACGAGCCGGAGTATGACAGCGAAGGCAACCCGACAGGCGGTATTATTCAGATTGCAACCTCCAGCAGTTCCAATGGCACAGGCTATGAGAATGGAACCTACACCATGACCATTGATGCCACAACGGTTCAGGCTACCCAGGCGGCGGCAGAGGAGATTTTCAGCGCAGGAGCCGAGGACGGAGACGAAGCGCAGACCTTAGACTATCTGGTAAAGAACATCGCGGATGACGGCGTATTTGAAGCCGCAGAGGCGAAAACGCTGAAATTTGCAGAAACTGACGGAACTATGACCTACATTCCTTACCGGGACAGCGACGGCCAGGCAGAGGAAGGCAACTGGTTCATGAGCTTTACCAACATGGTTCCAGGCGGAATTTACCGGGATCGGTTAAACATTGAAAACGACAGCGACAAGACATGGAAGCTTTATATGAAGGCTCTTCCGAGAGAGCAGAGCGATCTTCAGGACGAACTTCTGGAGAAAATTTCCATGAAGGTGTGGTATACCAATGCCGACGGCGAGGAGAAGCTTCTCTACACCGGCAATGCGACAGGTTCCACGCTTTTGACACAGGGCGATACGGCTGGCGGCACGGAAGGCGAGAGAGCCGTATATCTGGGAGGCTATAAGGGCGGCCAGACAGGTTCCATCCAGGTAGAGCTTCAGCTGGATCCGACTCTTACATTGACTGAGGATCCGTCCATCACCCCAGAGCCGGGAGAGAGCAATCTGGTAAATAAATATGCAGGCGCTCTTTCTAAGATTGACTGGCAGTTTATGGTGACAGAGGTCAAGGACGATGGAGGCAATGGAGGAAACGGCGGCGGAAATGGAGGAGGAGGCCATAGCGGCGGAAGCGGCGGTGGCGGCGGCTCCACAGTTACGATTGGAGACAATGAGGTTCCGTTAGCACCAGAGGCGCCTCTCACAGACGAGACTATCATCGAGGACGGCCCGGTACCGTTGGCAGTACTTCCAAAGACAGGAGACGAAACTCCAATTATTCCGGCAGTTGTCACACTCCTCGGCAGCGGAGTGATTCTCCTCTGGATGGGAGCTTCCCTTCGAAGAAAAAAAGAAGAGCAGTAGGTTTTAAATGTCCTTTTCCATAAGAAGGGGAACATAAGAGTAGAAAAAGCAGTAATATAAATAGGAGCCGCAGTTCCAAAAGGGAACTGCGGCTCCTTTCTTATAAGGTCAGCTTATTGCTGTGTTTCTGTTACAGGCCAGAGTTGTTCCAGCTGTCTTTCAGCCTCTTCTTCGGAGAGGGAAAACTGCTTTTTCAAAGAAAGAAGAGCAGCTTCCCTGGAAGCGCCCAGATCCCGGAAAGCCTGAATTAAGGCTGCGATACCCTGGATTTTACCCAGCTCAATACCCTGGGCTTTGCCTAATTCAATTCCAGCTTTGATTCCCTCTTCCTTCCCACACTCAAACTCCGCCTTTTTAATCAGCTCCCGTTCCCGTTCTTCATCATATTCAAAAATGCTCATAGCTACTACCTCCGCCCGTGATTTTAAAAGAAAATCTGCCAGGATTCCTTCGCTGATACATTCCTCCACCGCCCGGTTGACTGCTGTGTTCATATCCATCTGCGAGGCGTAGGAGCGGACCCGGGCCACATAGAGGGAATATTCCTTTAACAGCCTGCAGGCGTTCATCAGCGTCTCGTTGCAGCCAGCGTTGATGTTCAGTACCGTCACCTTCAGCTCCAGCTCCGGCTCCCCGGTCCGCTTTTCAAAGGAATCCGACAGCTTTAAGACGATCTTTTCCGCCTGGTCCGGCATCCTGCCGTTGCAGAAAACAAGGAATCTGGGAACCGGCAGCTTCACCAGCCGGGAGGAATAGAGGGTTTCCTTTCGAATCAGCTGTTCATACTCCTTTGCCACGTAGAAGAGATCTCTTAAGGGCATGTTAGGATTCCAGGTGGACTGATGTTCATAGAGATTCAGCTCCAGGTTAATGAGAAACGCCAGATCGTTCTTCATGTTCATGTAAATGGCGTTTTCTAAGGTTACAATCTCCAGCTGTGACGCGTCCTTGTAGTCCGTCTGCCCCACCGCGTTATAGAGAGACAGAAGGGCCTCCTTTTCTTGAAAGAGCATACGAAACAGTGTATCCTTGTAGCTGCGGTTAACTGGCCTTTGAAGCTCTGCCTGCTGAGATGCTTCAAAAGGCTAAGACTGTACCTGCTGCCAGCCTGCCGAATTTTCATTTCTGCTGTGTTGTTTCTGATTCATTTGACCTCCTTTTGCAGGAGCTTCCAGAATTGAAAATCTCCTGCTCTGATATAAATTTGGGAAAAAGCATAGATTTTCTGATGTTCTGAAAGATAGGAATCAGAGAAATAGGAACCTGGAACCAGGTTCGAAGTGGTGAAATGTATGCTTTTGTGGTTATTATACCGTGCCCACTAAGCTCGACAGAACCTCGCTAAGTGGGGCAGGTATGTATTCTCACTAGACTCGTGAAAGACCTCGTCAAGTGTTCATATTATACCATGCCCAGGCGGAAACTACAACGAGGAAACTCTGGTTTTTATATCATATTTTTGCTATACTGATGAATAGAAGCAGATGGAAATCTGCTATCAATAAACAGGAGAACAAAGGAATTTGTTCTCTTGTCAGGAGGTTTACATAATATGAAGGAAAGGATAACAAAAGCTGTTTTTATTCTGGCGCTGATCGTATTTCTCGGCGCGCTGGGATATTTGGGATTTATATGGTTTTCCTACCATTCGGCTGAGAAGGGCTATGAACAGCTGTCTGAGCAGGTGATTCAGCGAGAGGAGGCTTCACCGTCTGGAGACGTGGAGGAGACTGGAAATGAGGAGGCAGCCTGGGCGCCTCTGACAGTAGATTTCAGTGCTCTGAAAGCTGTCTCTGAGGATGCGGTGCTTTGGATTGACATTCCAGGCACAGGCGTCAGCTATCCGGTGGCGCAGGCAGAGGACAACGACTACTATCTGAGAAGAAAACTGAACGGAGACAACAGCTTTGCCGGCACAGTGTTTATGGATTACAGAAATGATCCGGCGGTGACGGATGACAACACGATTCTCTATGGCCACAACATGAGGAACGGATCTATGTTCGGACTGCTGAAAAAGTACGGAAAGGAAGAATTTTTCCTGGCTCACCCGGAGATTGATTTATATCTTCCAGACAGAATCCTGCGCTGTACTGTGATTTCCAGCCACCAGGAGGAGGCGCAGGAAGAGAATTTCCCCATTAATTTTGAGAGCGGGGAAGAGAAGCTGGCTTATATAGACAGAATGAAGTCCAAGGCCTGGTATGATACGGGAATTTCGGCAGGAGAGGAGGATCGGCTGATTACTCTTGTCACCTGCACGGGCAATGGATACAGCCACCGATTTGTGGTGCAGGCTGTGGTGACTGAGGAGATAGAGACGGCTTCTGACGGCGCTTCAGAAGCTTTAGAAGAAAAGCCGTAAGGCCAGTTTAGGCAGAGGAGACAGAGATTATGGAAAGTTTTGCAGTGGCAGTCAATGCGGTTATGCCGTTTTTGATTTATATTTCCTTCGGATACGGTGTGCGGATGAGCGGACTGGTAGATGAAGATTTTATGAATAAGCTGAACAAGCTGATTTTCAGGGCGTTTTTCCCGATTTTGATGTTTAACAATCTCTATAAGATGGAGCCGGGATCGACGCTGGATGGAAAGCTGGCGGCAGTGGGAATTGCCAGCATTCTGCTTCTGGAGGTTCTGCTGGTGCTGATTGTGCCGAAGCTGGTGAAAGGAAATCCGCAGAGGGGCGTGGTGATTCAGGGAATTTACAGGAGCAATTTCGTCCTGTTTGCCATTCCGCTGACCACCAGCCTGTTCGGCGAGGAGGGAGCGGCGCTGGCGTCCATGATGGTGGCCATTGTCATACCAGTTTACAATGTGACGGCAGTGATTATTCTGGAAATGTTTCACGGCGGAAGCTCAGATATAAAAAAGCTGGTGAAGAACGTGGTTACGAATCCTCTGATTATGGGAGCTGTGACGGGACTTGTGTTTTTCCTGCTCGGCATTCACCTGCCGTCCTGCGTGAACGAGACTGTGTCCCAGTTTGCAGGCCTGACAACGCCGCTCGCCCTGTTTGTACTGGGGGGAACCCTGCATTTTTCTGCTGTGAAGGGAAATCTCAAATATCTGGTTCCTTCTTTGACGGTAAAAATGATAGTCCTGCCTGCCATTATCACGGTAGCTGCCACAGCTATGGGGTTTGGAAGCCTGGAACGCTTCGTTTTGTTTACCATGTACGCCACTCCTGTGGCGACGGCGTCCTATTCCATGGCTCAGAATATGGGAGGAGACGGCGAGCTGGCCGGACAATTCGTAGTCGTCAGCACAGCGGCCTCTATCGTTACGATTTTCCTGTGGGTTCTGCTGTTTAAGAGCATGGGAATGATATAAACAGATGATATAAACAAAAACAAAAAGAGACTGGGCAGAAGCGCTGAATAATCAGACCTTCTGCAGCAGTCTCTTTCTTTTGCAATACATCGCAATCTCCGTCATAAACGGAACAATCAGCTTAAATTAAGCCTCCTCGATTGCACCTGTTGGGCATGTACCAGCGCAAGCTCCGCAGTCGATGCAAGCAGCAGCGTCGATCTCGTACTTGCCATCTCCCTCGCTGATTGCGCCTACTGGACATCCGCCAGCGCAAGCGCCACAGCTAACGCATGTATCTGTAATTACATATGCCATGATAAATTACCTCCTTTAATTATGGTTGTGCCTACATTTTATACTAAACTCCGAAAATATTCAAGATGGTACCCTAAAAAAACTTGTTCTAAAATAAAAGCAAGGAAATAAAAGGGAATATTTTGACGGATAAAGGGGAACAATAGAACGGAATGAGAGATTTTCCGATAGTATTTTACAAATTTCCATGCTTTTCTGATATCATGGCGCTGAATCAGGTTGAAATATGCCTTGCAATGGGAATTAAAAAGTATTATATTATTGAATGTAGAAAACAGCACAAGGAGGTACAAACATGCAGATTAATAAAGATATGTTAATCGGTGATCTGGTTCGTCTGGACGACGGGATTGCACCTATCCTTATGGGATCAGGAATGCATTGCTTAGGCTGACCGGCTTCACAGATGGAGTCTCTGGAAGAGGCCAGTATGGTTCACGGAATCCCGGTTGATACGTTAGTAAACGCGATCAATGAATACCTGGCTCAGAAGTAATTCTGAAACAGGATAGAATAAAAGGCAGATGAGAGGGAGCGTTCCCTGTTCACCTGCCTTTTTTTATTACCGCTGCGGGGCTTCTACAGCCTGTTCAGCACGGCCACGGCATCCTCGCGGATGATGCGCTCATAGTGTTCGTCAAAGTAAGCGCGGGACGCATACTCGGCCCGGACGCTGGTTCCGTACTCCACGAGAAGATTGCAGAAACGGATAAAATCCTCGGATCCAGGAGTCAGCTCTCTGAGAAACAGATAGTATTTCCCGCTGCGTCTGTTTTTATAGAGAAGGCTTTCGCCCTCAAAGGCCTGTCCTCCAATGCGGCATGCCTGGGCAGCAGTTTTTAAGCTGTCAAAGCAGAAAATCCGCTGGGCCAGGGAATCGGCGTAGGTTCTGCCTGCTCCCTCTGGAACAGTTCCAGAAGAGTCTGTGGAAGAAACCGCCTTTCCAGACACAGGAGACCTGCCTGTTTCCTGATTTCCTCCGCCCGGGGAGAGAAGATTTAAAATCTGCTCTGCGCCGTCCAACAGTTCGTTTGGAAGAGAGCTTTCAGGCGCTCCTTCCTCCGACACAGGAGAGAACCGGGAGAACCGGGTGTCCAGCTCCTCCGGATCCTCGATTTTCGTAATTACCAGCATAATGCTTTCCGCTGACAGAGGAATAGCCTCTACCATAAGAGGAATGTCCTCAGCCTCAAATCCGACCTCAGCCTCGGCCTTCTTTATCATTTCCCGGAACAGGCTTCTGGCTTTTTCGGAGCCATAGGCCAGCTCTCCGAGATTCAGGTTCCTCATGCTTAAATCGAAGCTGGTGAGAGTGCAGCGGATCTGATTTTCGTTGATGCGTTCTATTTTCATGGGATCACTCGCCTTTCGTTATCGTCCGTACTACAGGGACATTACAGCCGGAATTAAGATTCTATATACCCAATATACTATATAATATAAGGAATTGGCAATTCATATGTGAAAAATTTATAGAAAATTTTATGAAATTTTCCTAAAAGTGGTTGTAAATCGTGACCCCATGTATTAGAATACAGGCTAAGAAGTGGTATTTCCCATGACTGTTCAGATACCGGCGGTTCCGAGAGGAGGTGCGGGAGACAGAAGATACTGTACTGTTTGGAAAATACCAGATAGCCGGGACGCTTGGAAGCGGAAGAAACGGTTCCGTCCTGTTAGCGGTTCACCTGGGCCTTCAGGAATACAGGGCCATCAAGCGGGTGCCGAAGGAGGAGGGAAGCCGGCTTCGTGAAGCGGAAATTTTAAAGACGCTGCGTCATCCGGGGATACCGGTTATCTACGATTTATACGAGTCTCAGGAATATTATTACATTGTCCAGGAATATCTTGAAGGACGTTCTCTATCTGCCCTGGTTCAGGAAAGGGGCAGTCTTACTCGAGCAGAGATCCTGTGGTACGGGAGTGAACTCTGCCGAATCTTGGTTTATCTGCATTCGCTCAAACCAAACCCTATTTTACATTTAGATCTTCAGCCTAAGAACCTTTTGATCTGCGGCGGCACGCTTAAATTAATTGATTTCGGCCAGTCTGTTTTTGCGTCTGCCCAAACGGGAGCAGAACCGCGCTTTGCGACTCCCGGCTTTGCCGCCCCGGAACTGTATCGAAATGAAATTCCGGATGAGAGAGCAGACATTTATGCCATTGGTGCCCTCCTGTTTTTTATGGGAACGGGGAGAAGCCCGGAGAATGCTGTCTGCGGGGATACAGCTCAATTTGGCGGACGCCTGAAAGCGGTCATAGAAAGGTGTTTGGATCCGCGGCGGGAAAAACGGTTTCAGACGGCGGAGGAATTATCAGAGGCGCTCTGCACTGTGAAAACAGGGACTTCCGGTGAAGAGGGGAGACCACTTCTTACGATTGCTGTGGCTGGAAGCCGCCCGGGATCGGGCGCTACCCATGCAGCGTTAGCTTTGTCGGCTTTTTTGACGGTTTACGCAGGCCCCTGTCTCTACGAGGAGAAAAATGCTTCCGGAGCGGCGGCTTCTCTGGGCCGGTGCATCGGCGCAGCGCCTGACAGAAGTGGAATTTTTACAGCTGGAATTTTGTCAGTGAAGCCGCGCCTGGGAGAACAGGTCCGCCCGGAAGAAAACAGTTTTTCCATCCGGGTGCTGGATCTAGGAACCATAGGCGAAGGAACGGAGGAGGCGTATTCTGAAATCAGTGAAGCGGCCCTTTTTCTGCTTGTCTGCGGAGGAAGGGAGTGGGAGTTTTACGACTGCCGGAGGGCTTTGAGAAGACTTCTTAAAATGACGGAGCCAAAACAGATTCCCGTAAGACTTCTGATTAATCGGCAGGACGGAAAGGAACGGGTGATTTTGCCGGAGGAAGCGTCAGGCTGCATGGCTGCCCGTCTTCCCTGGATTGAGAACCCGTTTCTTCCGCTGAAGCCGGAAGCAGAACAGGCATTTTTCCGCCTGTTTTCAGGAACAGAGGGAGAAGCATGGCTGTCAGGGGGAGCAGGAGGCGGCTTTCGAACGGCGCGGCGGCTTTTCAGTCTTTTGAGGTTGGCGAAGGACTGGAGAAACAGGCGCAGACGGGGACGGCGCCGGAGAGGAGGGGTATAGACTGAAGAGAAAAATAAAAATACAGAAGTAGCTGGAGACAAAAGAAAAGAGGGGCGTTTTGGAGGAAAGGCAGTTTTCCCCATCCTCTGATGATAGGGGTGGCTGGAAGCAGCCCAGGCGTGGGAGTTACGCATTTTTCCATTATGATCGCTTCCTACCTTTCAGGCGTCCTGGGAAAGCGGACGGCTCTGCTGGAGGAAAATAAAAGCGGAGATTTTGCAAGGCTTTTTGAGATTTTATCGGAGCGGTCTGCCTTAAAACAGGAAAAAGGTTCGTGTAGTGTTTTAGAGATTTCTTTTATGAAGGAAGCCGGTCCGGAGACGTTCTCAGATTTGGCCAATTCAGAATTCGATACAGTGGTAATTGATTTTGGACACGATTTTGAGGCGGTGAGAACAAAATTTCAGCTTTGCCAGAGAAAATTTCTGGTAGGTTCCCTGGCTGAATGGAAAATACATTCGTTTTTGAAGCTGGCGGAAGAGAAAAAACGCTCAGATGGAAAATGGGAGTATTTTATCAGCTCAGGGAGCAGCGAATTTATGAAGGAGCTTTCAAGATATCCGGGCATAGAGGCCAGGCGGATTCCGAGCACGGAGGACGCATTTACGGTGTCAGGGGAGGTTATCGCTTTCTTTGGGGGATTTCTGGAATATTAAAGAAGGGCAGGCAGAATAAACATAATATATCACGATATTAGAGTTATAAAACCTCCTGGGAGGAATTTCAGGCTGCCCTTCAGACAGGAGAAGATAAGTGAAGAAGTACGAAAAAGCAGAAGAAAAGAGGAAACGGGAAGCAGAGGAAAAGCGGCGTTATCTGGAGGGAATCAAGCGGTTTCAGAAGGTGGGCGTCACAGTGTTGGTGGATGGAAAGGAACCGGGGCCGCAGGATCTTGAGAAAATCGTAGAGATCCGGGAGGACGGGGCTTTTTATATGGGAGATTACATTGCAGATGAATCGGGAAGGCTGGTGGAAATCCGGTTTGACAAGGTTTATCACAGATAGAGAAGAAAGGAGATACGGGATTGAAGAGAGAAAGATAGAGAAACCTGGGAAATAGAAGGAGAAGAAGGGAAAATCCTGGCATAACCCAGAGCAGGAGAACATTCAGAGGATGCTGTTATGCCTGAACACAGCGATAAAAGCCTGCGATCTTCGTTTTGTCAGGAATTTCCCGGACTCTCAAAAAATCAAACAGAAATGTAAGAAAAAGTTCAAATCTATTTATCCGGAGTGTGGTATAATGTACGCGGGCAGAAAAACAAGCGGCACCATAGGTGACATTTGTTTTTCGCCGCGATAACGAGCAAACCGTCTGCGGAGCAGACAGGAAGCGCAGGGCGCGGGTTTGCGAGTACATGTCGTCAGATTTTTCCGGAGGATAGATATGAAGAACAGAAAAAATTCTATTTTAAAAGCATTTTGCGCAGTGTTTTTTCTGGCTGTAATTACAGGCGGCGTTTTTCTTTACTGGAAATTTGGACCGTCCAGGGAGCGCGCCGATTTAACAAGCGTTTATAAGGCAGACAAAAATGAGACAGTTTTATATTTGAATTATGAAAAACAGGAGGCTGTGGGGATTTATGAAAACGGCCAGACGTATCTGCCCATGGACTGGGTGAGCGAGAACGTCAACAGCCGGTTTTACTGGGATGAAGGGGAGGAGATGCTGGTTTACGCTCTTCCGGAGGAGATTCTCTATGCTGACGGCAGTTCTGTGGGAAGCGGCGGCCAGCCTCTGATTTTAGAGAAGGAGGACGGCGTTTATGTGTCCATGGGGCTGGTGCTAAATTACACGAAAGTCAGAATCCAGGCCTTCGACCGGACCGATGCGAAACGAGTGTTTATTGAGGATACCTTTGAAAACGTCCCTATGGCCGATGTGCGCGGAACGGTGCAGGTCAGGACGAAAAAGGATGTGAAGAGCCCGATTTTGACAGAGTGCAGAAGAGGGGACAGCGTCACAGTTCTGGAAACAGATGAGAAATGGGTAAAGGTGGCTACGCCGGACGGTCATGTAGGCTATGTAAAAAACAGAAAGCTGAAAAATCTCCGTTCTGAGACGATGGAAAGTGACTTTAAAGAGCCGGTGTACCAGAATATTTCCCTGGATGAAAAAATTCTTCTGGCGTTTCATCAGGTGACGATTCCGGAGGCCAATGGAAAGCTGGAGGAGCTTTTAGAGCCGTCTGAGGGAGTCAATGTGATTGTGCCCACCTGGTTTACACTCAGCAGCAATGACGGGGATTATGAATCCCTGGCCAGCAGAAGCTATGTAGACAAGGCCCATGAGAAGGGACTTCAGGTCTGGGCCATGCTGGACAATTTCAGCAAAGAATGCAGCAAGAACGTCCAGTCCGAGATCCTGCTGTCCAAAACCGCCACCAGGCAGAAGCTGATTGCAGATATGATGGAGGAGGCAGAAAACTACGGCTTTGACGGCTTTAACCTGGATTTTGAGAGCCTGAAGCCGGAGGCGATGCCGCACTATGTCCAGTTTATCAGGGAAATGTCTATTGCCTGCCGGGAACGGGGGCTTGTCCTCTCTGTGGATAATTACGTGCCTTCCGAGTACACGGCTGATTATAACAGGAAAGAGCAGGGAATCGTGGCGGACTATGTGATTATCATGGGCTACGACGAGCATTACGCCGGAGGAGAGAAGGGCTCTACCGCTTCCATCGAATTTGTGGAAAAGGGCATTACAGATACGCTTTTGGAGGTTCCGAAGGAGAAAATCATCAACGCCGTTCCATTCTACACCAGACTCTGGACAGAAGAGGACGGGAAGACGACCTCGTCGGCTCTCGGCATTTACAAGGCCAAAGAGTGGATTGATGAGAATGACGTGGAGCTTTCGTGGCAGGAGGATCTGGGGCAATACTACGGCGAACATAAGGAATCCGAAACGGCCACAGAGTATCTCTGGATGGAAGAGGAGAAATCGCTTGGCCTTAAAATGGATTTAATCAGAAAATATGATCTGGCCGGAACAGCCGGCTGGAAGCTGGGCCTGGAAAGTCCTGAAATCTGGGATGTGATCCAGTGGGACGGCAAAGAAGAAAAATAGAAGAAGGACAGCCCGGAAAGCTCCTGTGCATTTTGCAGAGAGAAAGCGTTTTTGTTCCAATGAAGGATCAGAACCGCTTTCTCTTTTCCATTTTCTGTACGCGGATGGCAGACATGGGACAGGATAGGAACGGAATATACTGAACGGAACGAAGCGCATTCAGGTGGAGAGATGAGAGCAGCCCATTTTATAAAACGGCATATGACGGGGGCGTTTTGCGCGGCGCTTCTGACTGTGTTTTTATTTTCTGTCTTTCGGTATACGGGACTTTCCGCGGCGGGAAGAAGCGTTCACATGGGGGCAAAACAGCCGGTGGTGGTGATTGACGCGGGACATGGCGGAAATGATCCAGGCAAGGTGGGGGTAGATCAGAGCCTGGAAAAAGATATTAACCTGGAAATTGCCAAAAAGCTGGCCCGCTATCTGGAGCAGGCCGACGTGAGGACAATTTTGACAAGGGAGGAGGACAAGGGGCTTTACAGCGAGACGGATACCAGAAAGAAATCAGCTGATATGAAGGCCAGATGCAGACTGATTGACGAGGCGGAGCCGGATCTGGTGGTCAGTATTCACCAGAACAGCTATCACCAGGAGCCGGTATCCGGCGGCCAGGTCTTTTACTACACTGGCTCTGCAAAAGGAAAACGGCTGGCAGAGGCGGTACAAAGGAGATTCGATTATGTTCTGGGGGCTCAGAATACCAGAAAAGCCAAGGAAAACAGCAGTTATTATCTGCTGCTTCATGTAAAATGTCCCATTGTGATTGTAGAGTGCGGATTTCTCTCTAACTGGCAGGAGGCGGCCAGGCTGAATTCGCCGGAATATCAGGACAGAATGGCATGGACGATTCACATGGGGGTAATGGAATATTTAAATACCAGATAGGAGGTTCAGACATTGCCTGCGGCGGAGGAAAAAGACGCAGACCTTCTCTCGAAAACCTCTCTGTCATCGCGTTGTCATTGCACTGTCATCGCAGGGCCTGCAGTCTTGCGCCTGCCTGTTTCCTGTGCTATGATAGCGTCAGTGTACAAAAGGCAGTAGAGAAGAATATGAGGAAGACAAAGGAGCGGCAGGCGGATCGCCTGAAACAGGAAAGCGAAGACAGGCTGCCAGAAAGAGGTTAAACGGCATGGATCAGATAAAAACGAAGGTTGTGAAAATCAATGAGGCATACAGAAGGATGCGGGAGGAGGAACGGAGCTTTTCTCTGGAAGACAGAAACAGGCCGGAGACTCTGACGGACGAGGACAGAAAGGTTCTTGAGGAAGCGGCAGCAGTGATAAAAAACGGCGGCCTTGCAGCGTTTCCCACAGAGACTGTGTACGGTCTGGGAGCCAACGCGCTGGACGAGAAGGCGGCTAAGAAGATTTACGAGGCGAAGGGGCGTCCTTCCGACAATCCGCTGATTGCCCACATTGCCGATTTAGACGGGCTGAAGCCGCTGGTATCCGAGATACCGGAGGCGGGAAGAAAGCTGGCAGAGGCCTTCTGGCCAGGGCCCTTGACTTTAGTATTTCCCAAGAGCGGGATCGTGCCACACGGCACCACAGGAGGCCTGGAGACGGTTGCGGTGCGTATGCCCAGCGATCCGGTGGCAAGAGAGTTGATCCGGCTGGCAGGCGTGCCCATCGCCGCTCCCAGCGCCAATACTTCAGGCCGCCCCAGCCCTACCAGAGCGGAGCATGTATTTCAGGATATGGACGGAAAAATTGATCTGATTGTGGACGGCGGCCCGGTGGGAATCGGGGTGGAGTCTACGATTGTAGATGTGACAGAGGAGGTTCCCACTCTTCTGCGGCCGGGAGCTATTACCATGGAAATGCTTGGCAGCGTTGTGGGTAAGGTGGATGTGGATCCGGCGATCACAGGCCCCATGCGGGCAGACGTGAAGCCCAAGGCGCCAGGTATGAAATACCGCCACTATGCGCCCAAGGCGTCGCTCACCCTGGTAGAGGGAGACGCAGAGGCGGTGACGGCCCGTATCAATCATCTGGCGGCTGAAAAGCTGGGGGAGGGGCTCAGAGTAGGCATTATCTGCACGGAGGAGACGAAAGCGCTCTATCCGGCCGGAATGGTAAAAAGCATCGGCCTGCGGGCAGACGAGGCTACGGTGGCCCACAACCTTTACGCTGTGCTCAGAGAATTTGACGATCTGGAGGCAGACGTGATCTTTTCCGAGAGCTTTCCTGCCGACGAGCTGGGTCAGGCGATTATGAACCGGCTGAATAAAGCGGCGGGCTACCAGATCATTCAGGCATAATGCCGGGAACAAAAGGGCAGAGTGAAAGAACGCCGGAATTAAAACGGCAGAGCAGGAGGAGGCAGTACCATGAACGGGGCAGAAAAAGCAGAGGAAACGGCAAAGACAGAAGAGACAGTCAAGATCAGAGGCAGAGCCTGCAAGTCAGAGAAGAGGGCGGATTACATTACCTGGGACGAGTATTTTATGGGAGTCGCCAAGCTGGCGGCCATGCGTTCCAAGGATCCCAGCACCCAGGTGGGGGCCTGTATTGTCAGCAGCGACAATAAGATTCTTTCCATGGGATACAACGGATTTCCCATCGGCTGTTCGGACGACGAATTTCCGTGGGGAAAGGAGCACGAAACAGACGATCCCTACAATGCCAAGTATCTCTATACGACTCACAGCGAGCTGAACGCCATTTTGAATTACAGGGGAGGCAGTCTGGAGGGCAGCAAGCTCTATGTTACCTTATTTCCCTGCAACGAGTGCGCCAAGGCGATTATCCAGGCGGGCATCCGCACACTGGTCTACGACAGCGACAAATATGGAAACACGCCGTCCGTCCGGGCCTCTAAGAGGATGCTGGACGCGGCGGGAGTGAGGTATTACAAGTACAATCCAACGGGAAGAAAGATAGAGGTATCTCTGTAGATGAAATTTTTGCTGGCGGCGGTAAACGCCAAGTATATTCACTCGAATCTGGGCGTCTACAGCCTGAAAAAGTACGCGGACGAGAAGAGAAAACAGCAGGGGACGGCTTTTTCTGGGCCGGACTGGGAGATAGAGATAGGGGAATATACCATTAACCACCAGATGGATTATATTCTGCAGGACATTTATGAGAAGGCTCCCGACGCGGTGGGCTTTTCCTGCTATATCTGGAATATTCTCTATGTGCAGGAGCTGATAAGAGATCTGAAAAAGGTGCTGCCCCAGACGGAAATCTGGCTGGGAGGGCCGGAGGTTTCCTACCGGGCGGAGGAATTTCTAAGGAAAGAACCATCGGTGCGCGGCGTTATGGCCGGGGAAGGGGAGGAGACCTTTTTCCGGCTTCTGGGCGCTGCAAAAAAACAGGATGCCGGACTGTCCGTCTGGCAGGATGAGGCCTTGGAACAGATCCCGGGCCTTGTGTTTCGAAGAGAGGCTGGAGACGGAAGCAGAGACTGCCCTGAAACAGGAGAGATTGTGAAAAATCCGCCTGCGCCGCTGATGGATTTGAACGATATTCCCTTTGTCTACAGCGATTTAAGAGGCATGGAGAACAGGATTATCTACTATGAGAGCAGCAGGGGATGTCCCTTTTCCTGCAGCTACTGTCTTTCTTCTATTGATAAGACAGTGCGATTTCGGAGTCTGGATCGGGTGAAGCGGGAGCTGGCCTTTTTCCTGGAGAACCGCGTTCCCCAGGTGAAATTCGTGGATCGGACCTTTAACTGCAAAAAGAGCCATTCCATGGAAATCTGGCGTTTTATCCAGGAACACGACAATGGGATCACAAACTTTCATTTCGAGATTTCAGCAGATCTGCTGTCGGAGGAGGAGCTTTCTCTGCTGTCCCAGATGCGCCCCGGGCTGGTTCAGCTGGAGATTGGCGTTCAGACCACGAACCCAGACACGATCCGGGAGATCAGGCGTCGGATGGATCTGGGAAAACTGGAGTCTCACGTCAGTCAGATCAACGGGTTTGGAAATATCCACCAGCATCTGGATTTAATCGCAGGACTGCCATGGGAGGGATACGAGTCCTTTAAGCGTTCCTTTAACCAGGTTTACGCCATGGAGCCGGAACAGCTGCAGCTGGGCTTTCTGAAGGTGCTCTCCGGCTCCTATATGGAGGAGAAGGCGCAGGACTACGGCCTTCGATTCAGAGACACGCCTCCCTACGAGGTGCTGGCCACCAGATGGCTGTCTTACGGGGAACTGATCCGGCTGAAGGGCGTGGAGGAGATGGTGGAAATCTACTACAACAGCGGCCAGTTCAGAAACACTGTGAAGGAGCTGCAGAAGGAGTTTTTATCGCCCTTTGACATGTACGAGTCTCTGCGGGAATACTACAGAGCAGAGGGACTTTCGGCGGTCAGCCACAGCAGGAACGCCAGGTACGAGATTCTCTTTGCGTTTATTGAGAAAACGCTGGGGAAGAGACCTCAGACAGGCGTGCAGACCAGCGCTCAGACAGAGGGCCAGACAGAAGAACAGGCAGAAGACCGGACAGAGGAACCGGCAGACCGGCTGGAGCTGTACCGGGACCTGCTGACAGAGGATCTTTACCTTCGCGAAAACGCCAAGAGCCGCCCCTCCTTTGCGAGAGATCTGTCTCCATTCAAGGAGGAAATAAAGCAGTTTTTTATCAGGGAGGGGAAGGAACCGCGCTGTCTGACAGGATATGAAGGGTATGATTCCAGGCAGATGAGCCGGATGGCCCACATGGAGATTATGAGAGACGGCCGGATGCTGCTGTTTGACTATCTGTGCCGGGACGCGCTTCTCGGAAATGCCAGAATCATCGAGGCAGGCAGAATCAGGGGGGGGGGTATAACGAAACGGCAGAGCCGGGCGAAAGAAGGAAGCAAAAGACCATTTATCATTTTTACGAAAAAGGGGAACAATAGCTGTGAGACGAGAGACGAAGGCCCAGAAGGCGGAGCGGGTGAAGAGAATCCTTGAGCTGCTTGACCAGGAATACGGCACAGAGTACCGCTGCTACCTGAATCACGAGACGCCGTGGCAGCTCTTAATCGCCGTGATTATGAGCGCCCAGTGTACGGACGCCAGGGTAAATATCGTGACGGAGACTCTGTTTAAAAAATACGACACGCTGGAGAAGTTTGCCGCCGCCGATCAGAGGGAGCTGGAGCAGGATATCCACTCCATCGGCTTTTACCATTCCAAGGCGAAGAATATCATTGCCTGCTGCCAGGCGCTGGTGGAGCGGTTCGGCGGCCAGGTTCCGGAACGGATGGAGGATCTGCTGACTCTGGCAGGAGTGGGCAGGAAGACGGCCAATGTAATCCGCGGCAATATTTACAATGAACCCAGTATTGTGGTGGACACCCACGTAAAGCGGATTTCCAGAAAGCTGGGGCTCGCGAAGGAGGAGGATCCGGAGAAAATCGAGTATGAGCTGATGAAGGTGCTGCCAAAAGATCACTGGATTCTGTGGAATATCCACATTATTACGCTGGGAAGAACGATCTGCACAGCCAGAACCCCCAGATGCCGGGACTGCTTTCTGAGGGAGGAATGTCCTGGAAAAGAGGAGAAGCTGTGATGGAGGAGAAACGGAAGGAGACGCCTGCCCAGGCGGGAAACTCCTATCTGGCGCTGGATCTGGAGACCACAGGACTGGATCCGAAGCGCGATAAAATCATAGAGATTGGAGCCTGCCGGGTGAGGGACGGGAAGATAGAGAAGGAGCTTTCCCTGCTTATTCATCCTCACCAGCCCCTTCCGGAGCGGATCACAGCGCTGACAGGCATTACGGACGAAATGCTTTCAGAGGCGCCGGATATAGAGTCTGTCATCGGCCAGGTGATGGACTTCTGCGGCGATCTTCCGATTCTGGGCCACCATGTGATCTTTGATTACAGCTTTTTAAAGCGGGCCGCAGTCAACGCAGGCTTTCCTTTTGAGAGGACGGGCATTGATACGCTGGGACTCTGCCGCCGGTTCATGCCAGAGGAGGAGAAAAAGAATCTGTCCGCCGCCTGCGCCTGGTATCAGGTTCCGGAGGAGACGGCCCACCGGGCGCTCTCAGACGCCAGAATGGCCCATTTCCTGTATCAGAAAATCAGGGCTCTGAACATTTCCGGACATGAGGAGACTTTTTTGCCAAAGCCCCTGATTTATAAGGTAAAAAGGGAACAGCCGGCCTCAAAAAAGCAAAAAGAAGGCTTGCGGGAATTGGCAAAATATCATAGAATAAACCTATCTGTTGACATAGAATACCTGACGCGCAGCGAGGCGTCCAGGATGACAGATAAAATTATATTTCAGTACGGAAGAATGAAAAAGAGGTGAGAGACGTATGTTTATGGGAAATAACAAGTCAAAGAAGATTATCACTACGATTATGGTTGTGATCATTCTCATAACCATGGTAGGGGGAACTGTGATCGCAGGCTTATCCTCCTTATTTTAGGGAAGAGGAGTTTTCCAGCGTATGAAGAGGAATTTATGGACAGCCGGCCTGACAGCAGCTCTGTCAGCCGGAATTTTATTTATGCAGCCTGTGAAGGCGGAGGCGGGAATCCTTCCGGAGGGATTTTCTGTGGCGGGGGCAGGAGACGAGGCTCTTGATTTTTCCGGGCAGACGGCGGAGGAGGCCTCCGGGAAGCTGGAGGAGTATGTAGGATCCATGGCGGAGGAGGAGATTTCCATCTCCATCGACGGAACCAGCTTTTCCTCCACAGCCGGAGATCTGGGGCTCTACTGGGAAAACGAGGAGGAGTTAAACGCCGCCATTGGAGAGTATTCCGGGGGAAATCTTCTGGAGCGCTTCGCGCGGACGAAGAAGCTTGAGAAGGAACCGCTTTCCCTGACTGTGAAGGCTTCTCTGGACGACGAAAAGCTGTCGGCCTTTGTAAACGATAACTGCGCGCCCTACGTGCGGGAGGCGAAGGACGCGTCTATTTCCAGAGAAAACGGGGCTTTTGTAATTACAGACGAGGAGATTGGCCTGGGAGTCGATTTCGATGCTACCCGGGAGGCTCTTAACACTGCCCTGAACCAGGGCATTTCTGACTCCATCTCCGTGGAGGCAGTAGTGACAGAAACAGAGCCCAGGATTCACAGATCCGATCTGGAGACTATTTCAGACGTGCTGGGAACCTTCAGCACAAATTTCAATGCAGGAGCCAGATCCAGAACTCAGAACCTGAAGACAGGAGCCGCGAAGATTAATGGGACGGTTCTGATGCCTGGAGATGAATTTTCTGCCTATACCTGGCTGACACCGTTTACCATTGAGAATGGATATGCGGCCGCCGGCTCCTATGAGAATGGCCGGACGGTGGATTCCATTGGAGGAGGCGCCTGCCAGCTGTGTACGACTCTCTATAATGTGGTGCTTCGGGCAGAGCTTGAGGTGACTCAGAGGCAGAATCATTCCATGACCGTGGGATATGTAAAGCCTTCGGAGGACGCGGCTATTGCAGGAACCTACAAAGACTTGAAGTTTAAGAATAATTACGATACACCTGTCTACATTGAAGGTTCTGTATCAGGAAATACTCTTACCTTTACGGCTTATGGGAAGGATACCCGGCCAGAGGGAAGAACCATTGAGTTTATTTCTGAGACGCTTGGGACAACGGATCCGGGAGCGCCGGTGGAGAAGGTTGATCCATCCCTGGCGCCGGGAGCCAGAGTGAAAGAGTCCTCTGGACACGTAGGAAAGAAATCAAGGCTCTGGAAGGTAGTCTATGAAAACGGAGTAGAGACAGGGCGGGAGATCCTTCACACAGACACCTACATGGCGTCAAAGGCCGTATACCGGGTAGGACCGGCGGCTCCGTCCATACCAGCTGTCACCGACCCGTCGGCTCCGGCAGAGACACTGCCCCAGGAGAGTGTTCCTGTTCCAGAGCAGCCGTCAGGTCCCGCAGGTCCTGCCTCTGAGCCTGTGAGCCCTGCCGCTCCTGCGGCGGATCCGGCGTTTGTGCCGAATCCGTAAGTGCCAGCCTGGAAAAGGTATACAGGAGGTGTGCATGAACAGACATTTGAATCAGGAACAGGAAAAAAGGCCCGGCTCATTGAAGCCGGGCCAGGATCTTATCATAGCCGGAAGTATCGGCCTGACTGGGGCGGCTCTGGCTGCCAGAAAGGGAGAGCGTACAGTAAGGGAGCGTTTTTCACGTCAGTATGCAGAGTGTATCTTTGTGCTGGATCAGAGGCTGTTATCTCAGGAGGAAGCGGAGGAGATCGGCAGGGAGACAGGAATCACAGATATGGAGCCGGTGGGAGAGGGAGGCGTTATGAACTGCCTCTGGAGACTTTTGGAGGCCTATGGCCTTGGCTGCTCTATCGAGCTTCGTGCCATTCCTCTCCGGCAGGAGACAGTGGAGGCCTGCGAGCTCTTTGATCTGAACCCTTACCGGCTTCATTCCGGAGGATGCTTTCTTATGGCTGCAGACAGCGGCTTCGCAGCAGTGAGAGAGCTTAGGAGGAGAGGCTTTGAGGGTGCGGTAATCGGAACTGTGAGGCCCGGACCAGCCAGACGGCTTTTAAATGGAGAAATCGAGACATTTCTGGATCGTCCCAAGGCTGACGAGCTGGAAAAATTAGGATTATTAAAATAATTTTAAAAATTTCGGATATTTCAAAAATCACAAAACAACATATAAAACGCATCATGATATTCAATGACTATAATGGCAGAACAAGCATAAGAAATCAGAAGGAGGCAGCGGTATGAGAGAACGAATTTTAGCAGTCATCGAAAAAAACAGCCGGATCAGCACAGCGGAGCTGGCGGAAATCCTGGGGGAGAATGAAGCGGCGGTGGCGGCGGAGATTGCCGAAATGGAAGAGGAACACATTATCTGCGGCTACCACACCCTGATTAACTGGGACAACACAGAGGATGAGAAGGTGATCGCGCTGATCGAGGTGAAGGTGACGCCGCAGAGACAGATGGGATTTGAAAAGATCGCGGAGCGCCTTTCTCTCTACAGCGAGGTAAAGGCTGTGTATCTGATGTCCGGCGCCTTTGATTTTACTGTGATTATCGAGGGCAAGAGCATGCGCGGCGTGGCCCAGTTCGTATCGGAGAAGCTGGCTACCATTGACTCTGTCATCAGCACGGCCACCCATTTTGTGCTGAAAAAATATAAGGACCACGGCACAGTTTTAAGCGACGGCCCCCAGGATGAAAGGATGTTGATTAACCCATGAGAAACCCCTTATCAAACACGATTGTAACTATTCCGCCGTCCGGCATCAGGAAGTTTTTCGACATTGTAAGCGAGATGGAGGGAGCCATTTCCCTGGGCGTAGGCGAGCCGGATTTCGACACACCCTGGCATGTGAGGGACGCGGGCATCCGCTCCCTGGAGATGGGAAAAACCTTCTACACCTCCAATGCAGGCCTTAAGGAGCTGAAGCAGGAGATCTGCAGCTATCTGAAGCGGCGGATGCAGGTGGAGTACGATTACAATACAGAGGTGATGGTGACCATCGGCGGCAGCGAGGCCATCGACGCGGCTCTGCGGGCTATGCTGGATCCGGGCGACGAGGTGCTGATTCCCCAGCCCAGCTACGTGTCCTACGTTCCCTGCACCATTTTAGCCGGCGGCGTTCCGGTGGTGATTGAGCTGGAGGAGAAGGATCAGTTCCGCCTGACCAGGGAGAAGCTTCTGGAGAAGATCACAGATAAGACGAAAGTGTTAGTGCTTCCCTTCCCCAATAATCCTACAGGAGCGATTATGGAGCGGGAGGATCTGGAGGCAGTTGCAAAGGTAGTGGAGGAGAAGGATCTCTTCGTCATCAGCGACGAGATCTATGCCGAGCTGACCTATAAGAAAAAGCACGTGACCATCGCTTCCCTGCCTGGCATGAGGGAGAGAACCGTATTGATCAACGGTTTTTCCAAGGCCTATGCCATGACGGGCTGGAGAATCGGCTACGCCTGCGCGCCGGCCCTGATTTTAAAGCAGATGTTGAAGATCCACCAGTACGCCATCATGTGCGCTCCTACCACCAGCCAGTACGCGGCGGTGGAAGCTGTGAAGAACGGGGACGCTGATATCGAGGAGATGAAGCGTTCCTACGACGAAAGGCGCAGATATCTGTTAAAGGAGTTCCGCTCTCTGGGGATGGACTGCTTTGAGCCTTACGGCGCGTTCTACATGTTCCCCAGCATTAAACGGTTCCACATGACTTCCGAGGAGTTTGCCACCAGGCTGCTCAGGGAAGAGAAGATTGCCATTGTGCCGGGAACGGCCTTTGGAGACTGCGGAGAGGGGTATCTGAGAGTTTCCTACGCTTACTCCCTGGAGGATCTGAAACGGGCAATCCGCAGAATCCGCCGGTTTGTGAACCGCCTGGACGAGGAGAATGGCGCAGGAGAGAAGAGCGGGCAGCCAGACCAGGAAGAAAAGAGAGCTGGAAAGCAAAGATAGGGAAAGAGGTTGACATAAGATGAACATTGTGCTGTATGAGCCGGAGATGCCGGCCAATACCGGAAATATTGGAAGAACCTGCGTGGCCACGGGAACCAGGCTGCACCTGATAGAGCCCCTTGGATTTAAGCTGAATGAGAAGGCGTTAAAGCGGGCGGGGCTGGATTACTGGGACAAGCTGGACGTGACAGTGTACAGCGATTTTCAGGATTTTCTGGACAGGAATCCAGGCGCGAAAATCTATATGGCGACTACCAAGGCGCCGAACGTGTACACAGAGGCTTCCTATGAGCCGGACTGCTACATCATGTTCGGACCAGAGAGCCGCGGGATTCCGGAGGATATCCTGGTAAACCATCAGGAAACCTGCGTCAGGATTCCCATGTGGGGCGATATCCGATCCCTGAATCTGTCCAATTCTGTCTCCATTATCCTCTATGAGGCCCTGAGGCAGAACGGATTTGAGAAAATGACGATGCAGGGACATTTGAGAAACTATGACTGGCAGTAAAAATAGAAGACAGGAGGAAATGCCATGATTCTTCAGAGTACGCGCGTCTGGGCGGCGGGACAGTTTCTGCCCCTTCAGCTTCAGATCGAGGGAGACAAGATTGTTCAGGTATTGGAATACAAAAGCCAGGAGGCGGACGAGGACTGGGGCGATAAGCGCATTGTCCCGGGTTTCATTGACGTCCACACCCACGGAGCCTATGGCTTCGATACCAACGACGCGGAGCCGGAAGGTCTTAAGGACTGGATGAGACGGATTCCGGAGGAGGGAGTGACCTCCATTCTGCCTACCACGGTAACGCAGATGCCGGAGGTGCTTTCAGCCGCAGTAAAAAACGTGGCGGACGTGGCAGAGGGAGAGTACGAGGGAGCGGAGATCCTGGGCATCCACTTTGAGGGGCCGTTCTTAGACATGGAGTACAAGGGGGCTCAGCCGCCGGAGGCCATTGCGGTTCCCAGCGTGGAGCAGTTTAAGAAGTACCAGGAGGCCGCCAGAGGCCATATCCGCTATATTACTCTGGCTCCGGAGCACGATCCGGGACTGGCCCTGACCCGCTATCTGAAGCAGACAGGCGTGGTAGTCAGCATGGGTCATTCCTGCGCGACCTACGAGCAGGCCATGCTGGCTATTGCCAACGGGGCCTCCTCCATGACGCATGTTTACAATGGAATGACAGCCTTCACCCACAGAAAGCCGGGGCTGGTGGGAGCCGCCTTCCGGGTGAGAGATATTTACGGAGAGGTGATTGCAGACGGACACCACTCCCACGTATCGGCTCTTAATAACTTCTACCAGCTGAAGGGCCGTGACTTCGCCATGATGGTGACAGACTCTCTGAGAGCCAAGCACTGCCCGCCGGGAGGAAAATACCAGCTGGGCGGCCATGACATCGAAATCACTGCGGAGGGGCTGGCCTACCTGAAGGGCACGAATACTATCGCTGGCAGCACCCTGCACATGAACCGGGGCCTTCAGATTCTGGTGGAGAAGGCCATGATTCCATTTGATTCAGCCCTTAATTCCTGCACCATCAACCCGGCCAGATGCCTGGGCGTGGACGACAGGAAAGGAAAGCTCTGCGCTGGATACGACGCGGATCTGGTGGTTCTGGAGGACAATTACGATGTGGCCCAGACCTACTGCCGCGGCAGAAAGATGCTGTAATTTACCAGAAATAATCAGATAATAACAGATAATAATAGGAAGAGTCTGCGGTAAAAGAGACTGTACATGAAAAGAGGCCGTATGTTCCGGAACCATTGTGGTGCACTGGAAGATACAGCCTCTTTTTTATTGAAATTCAAATTGTAATCAAATGGCAAAATCAAATGATTTAGAATACGCCCTTTTCTTTTGCCAGGGACAGGGCCTCTGTATCTGCGATAATCACAGCGTCAGGATGAAGCTGAAGGACAGACGCCGGCACGTGAGGAGTCACAGGGCCGAAGCATGTATCGAAGATAGCCTGAGCCTTTCCGGCGCCGGAAGCTAAAAGAAGGATCTTCTTGGCGGCCATGATATTTCCGATTCCCATGGTGTAGGCCTGCTTCGGAACCTCGTCGATGGAGGAGAAAAATCTGGCGTTGGCTTCGATGGTGCTCTGTGTCAGATCCACGCAGTGGGTTCCTACTACGAACTCGCCGCAGGGCTCGTTAAATCCGATGTGTCCGTTTCCGCCGATGCCTAACAGCTGCAGGTCAACGCCGCCCATAGAGAGAATCTGCGCGTCATAGTCTGCGCAGGCCTTGTCGGAGTCAGGCTCTTTTCCGTTGGGCACATGAGTACGGGCCTTGTCGATGTTTACATGGTCAAACAGGTGATGGTTCATAAAATAGCGGTAGCTCTGGTCGTTGTCCTCGGAGAGACCTCTGTACTCGTCAAGATTGACAGAGGAAACCTGGGAGAAGTCCAGAACGCCCTGCTCAAAACGTGTTACCAGCTCCTTGTAGGTTCCTTCCGGAGTAGATCCTGTGGCAAGTCCCAGCACACAGTCTGGCTTTAAAATGACCTGGGCAGCAATGAGATCAGCGGCCTTGCGGCTTAAGTCTTCATAATTCGCAGCTTCAATAATTCGCATAATCAATTCTCCTTTATCATTTAATTGCCCATCCGGCAGGAAGAAGAATAAAACGGAAATCTCCGGGCAGGATGCGCGTTTGCTTTCCTATTATAATCGATTTTCACAGGGTTTTTCAATGCCTGGAAGAAAACAAATTGGCAGATTCGTGATTGTATGCGATTAAGAACTTGCCATTGACGGGGAATATGCGTTATATTCTTAACGATAAAGGTGGGAATAAAACGCGGACAGCGTTTTTACTGAAATAGATCCCAGACAAAAGTATAGAAAAGAGAGGTTACAGTATGAGAGGAGTAGAGACACGAATCCAGGAAATCCGTCACCGAATTTTCCGTGAGGTGGCGCGTATGGCCTATCACACAGAGTGGCCGGTAGATAAGAGAATTGAGGAGCTTCCATATAAGATTATTCCGGGAGAGGTTGGAAACTTCAGAAACGACGTTTTCTTAGAGAGAGCGATTGTAGGAGAGCGTTTAAGACTGGCTATGGGCCTTCCGTGCAGAGGCGCGGCAGAGCACGCTCCGTTATCCGACAATATCGAGGCGGCAGACAAGGCAGAGACCTACTACACCCCGCCGTTAATTAATGTAATTAAGTTTGCCTGCAACGCCTGCCATGAGAAGCGCGTGTACGTGACAGACGGATGCCAGGGCTGTCTGGCTCATCCGTGCGTGGAGGTCTGTCCGAAGGGAGCCGTAACTCTGGACAGAACAAACGGCCGGTCCTACATTGATCAGGACAAGTGCATCAAGTGCGGAAAGTGTAAGGATGTCTGCGGATATAACGCAATTATCGTGCAGGAGCGCCCCTGCGCGGCAGCCTGCGGTATGGACGCCATCCACTCTGACGCAAACGGAAAGGCCGAGATTGATTATGAGAAGTGCGTTTCCTGCGGACAGTGTCTTGTAAACTGCCCATTTGGCGCAATTGCAGATAAATCTCAGATTTTCCAGGTAATTCGTGCAATTCAGTCCGGAGAGCGCGTATACGCGGCGGTAGCTCCTGCGTTCGTAGGCCAGTTCGGACCTAAGGTGACTCCAGGAAAGATGCGTGCGGCTATGAAGCAGCTGGGCTTTGCGGACGTATTCGAGGTAGCTATCGGAGCTGACCTGTGCGCCACACAGGAGGCCATTGACTTTATGAAAGAGGTTCCAAACGAGATTCCGTTTATGGCGACCTCCTGCTGTCCGGCATGGTCCATGATGGCTAAGAAGCTGTTCCCAGAGCAGGCCAACTGCATTTCCATGGCCCTGACGCCTATGACTCTGACAGCCAGACTGATTAAGAGCAAGCACGAGAACGCTAAGATTGTATTTATTGGACCGTGCGCAGCTAAGAAGCTGGAGGCTATGAGAAGAAGCGTGCGCAGCGAGGTAGATTTCGTACTGACCTTTGAGGAGATGGCTGGAATCTTTGACGCGAAGCATGTGGATATCGAGAACATGGAGGAAGATCCGGACGGCGTAAACGACGCTTCCACAGACGGCCGTAACTTTGCCGTAGCAGGAGGCGTTGCCCAGTCTGTTGTAAATGTAATTAAGAAGAGATTCCCAGAGAGGGAGATCAAGATTGCCAACGCAGAGGGCTTAAAGGACTGCCGCAAGCTCTTAACTCTTGCCAAAGCAGGAAAATACAACGGCTATCTGTTAGAGGGTATGGCCTGCCCAGGCGGCTGCGTAGCCGGTGCGGGAACCATGCAGCCGATCAAGAAGTCCCAGGCTGCCGTAAAGCAGTACGCGTCCAAGGCACAGCATGCGACGTCCAGCGAGACAGAGCATGTAAAAGAGCTGGATAAGCTGGTTGACTAATGAAACGAAATGTCTGAGGAAAAATTTTCTTGTTCCAATTAAAGTCACCGAAAATTTTTCCCCGGGCATAAAGGCGTATACAGACTGTATTTCCGGCATGACCTGCGTATGTATGAAATCTGCCGGCCATTGACTTTCCTGTGGGGATTGCTTATACTGATGTTAGCGTCAGTGTATAAAGAGCAATACAGCGTGTTGTTCCTTCTACACTGACGCTAAATTCCTTGAAAGGAGACAGATGTATGAAAATAGCAATTCCATATGCGGAGGAGCAGGTATTTCAGCATTTCAATGAAGCTTCTCAGTTTAAGATTTATACAGTGGACGAGTTTGATATTCTGGAGGAGGAGCTGGTATCCATTTCCCAGGACACGCCTGCGCAGACGGCGGCAGCCCTGAAAGATCAGGGAGTCAATGTGGTGATCTGCGGCAACATCGGCGTGGCTTCCCTTTTAAATCTTCAGGACGCTAAGATTCAGGTTATGGGCGGCGCCTACGGGGCGGCCAGAGAACAGGTAGAAAAGTTCTTAAACGGCCAGCTTCACTTCGAGACAAAAGAGAGCAGAAGCCAGCAGCAGTCCGGCGAGAGCAATGGAAACGTGAGTGCCTGCGGGAATCAGTGCTTTTAGAGAGTAAAGCTAAAAATCCAGTTTTTCAGTTCCACTAAAAGCTTAGTCACTGAAAAACTGGATTTTTCTATTTGCTCAATACTTCAATAGACTGGGATTATCCGATTGTCCCGTCTTAATTGCTGCTATTTCATATTCAGCCTTTTTCGGATTGTCTGGTCTTTGACAGGATAAATTCTTTCTATTGGCAAATTCTTAGTGTTTAGTTTCCCGTTCTTTCTCTGTTCATTCCACTTTTTGACTGATGGAGTTAAATCCTCTATGCGGCAAATACTTAGATCTAAAAACTCTCTCAATGCATCACCTTTCAATCCAATCTGGATTGCCGCACGATGAATAGCATTTCCGTTTGTATCCCTGTCCGGATCCCATTGACAGTATACAGTTGTTTCATCAAAAGCCTTTTCCCACTGTGTGCCTGTATAACTTGCAGAATCCGGCGAAGTCAACACCGCTTTCTCTAACAGCTTATTGAAATATGACTGATAAATGTCTATGGCTAAAATACATTCCTGATTTTTCTTCGTTCCCCAGTTAGAACGATACATCATCCACAAAAAGGACGGTTTTATCCATGTCATGCGGTTTACATTAAAATTTTTACCAAATGTTTGCAATAAAACTGCTTCCTTTGCAATGAGCGGATTGTATGCCTGATAAACCCGAATACATTGCCTATCGTATTGTGCAAATATTTCTTTTACATACTCCACATAATCACCCCCAATCATTTATATCTTTTGATTTTTTGCTTTGCTCAGCTTTTCAACAAACTGAAAGTTAGCGATTTCTTTTTCCGGTATTCTCTGTCCCACGGATTTCCTCATGATAG
>ERZ779870.311-NODE-311-length-56328-cov-7.16605_pt1 | contig 56328 bp, 66 predicted proteins | sample MGYA00511247_ERZ779870 | MGnify/ENA primary metagenome ERZ779870 (study PRJEB29588, sample SAMEA2149068) | human gut metagenome | biome: human gut; feature: human-associated habitat; material: faeces | place: Denmark | collected 2008/2010 ...
TGAAGCATCCTGTATTTTTCCCGCTCCACCCAGACGTCGTCCCTTTGATATTCGGTAAGCCCGCCTCGACGTAGCTTCCCACTTCGCTAAGCGTTGTCGTACCTTCGATAAAGCGGTGATGAAGATTAGGCAGATTGAAATGTGCTTCGTCAGCGGCGCCGAACTTAGTACCGATAAGGCCGAATAACTTGTCGTACTGCGTTCTGAGCACAGACGCTCCGTTCGCTAATAACCAGCCGTAAGGAACGTCTCCTCCAAGATACGGAATAATCGAACCTACCGGACAAGCGCCGCCGCGCTGAATAAAAATTTGTAGAGCGCGTAAAAACTGACTTACGAGCGTAGTTTCGTCAGTAGGATTTACATCTTCATTAAGCTGATTCTTGATAAATTCGCCGACAGCGTGAGCGATGTTTGCGCCGCCTACGACAGCTGTATTAACGTGAGAAGAACGTGCGATACCTGAAACAAAACCGCTTGTGCGTGCTGGCGTCGTTTGCCAAGCAGTAGGAGTTAATACGTTAGGATTGGCGCCGGTGCAAAACCCAAGGATGTTATTAGTAGCCATTTGATTTGTCCAAAAAGAAAACCCCGCAAAATTGCGAGGCTTGTTTGAGATAAATGAATGTTTAGTTTTCAAACGGGAAGAAGTGACCGGAATCAAACCCCTGGATCGAGGCCGTTTCATAGTCAAAACCGAAGTAAGGCACGTTGTCGACAATCTGCATGCCGACGCCTGCCGCCACTATGTCGATTAGTCGGCGGCTTATGAGCTCCCAAACAATGGGCGGCGTCTCTGCTTTCGTGAGATTGATCACGACGTGCATATTCTGCTGACCCTGGAAGTCAAAGAGCTTTGCCGGGACACCGAAATATCCGAGAGCGGTATTTAAAAACTCGGGGACCGATTCGTTTTTGCCGTCGAATTTATTTGCGAGGATTTTCGTTTTAATCACTGCGCGATACGTTCCGTCGTCCAGCGTAACCATGCCGTCGGACGGGTCAAACTGGCCCTTCCAGACGCCTTTATCGAAACCGACACCATCGACATCGTCCAGGGCAAAATAGACGCCGACCAACTTCATAGGCAGGCGCCTGGAGATCCCGACCCGCACGCCGACCGCGTCCAGTTGGACGCCTACAGCAGTGTCAACGTCGAAATGCTTATAAAAAACCGCCAAACGTTTTCTTGCTTCGTTCAGCGGTTCGGTCAGTTCATAAATAAATTGCTGGTATCGCGGCTGGTCAAAATGCGCCCCGGCGATTAGCTCGGTATAACGATTTGCATCGCTCATGTCTGCACCTCCACCGTCACGTTTTCCGGAGCGCATGAAACCGCCTCATTCCACGCAATTGCGAGACTGGCAGCAGTTTGTACCGTGGCCGAGCGGCCGAGTGTGATGGCCTCAACGCTAAAGCGCTCGTCCACTACCCCGGCATCTGTTTTTACAGCGCTGGCAAGTACCCGGGCAATGTTTACCGATTCTCCGATGTCCAAAGAATTGATATAGGCGACAATGCGGGCCTTAATTTCGTCCTCGGCGCTGGAAAGGTAATCCGCAGAGGGCGAAATCGTGAGCTTGCAGAATGCCGGCACAACTGTCGGGCGAGAGAATCTGATCGTATTAGGGAATCCATACGCGTCTAAATAGTTGTACGACGTGGAGCCATAAGTTCCGACACCTTCGCCTTTCTTAAGGAAAATCGTTTTTGCAATATCGGCCACTTCACCGCCGTCGACGATCATCGCGATCGAATGTCCGGGGACGCCTTCCGATGTCGGAGTATCGCCATCGTTTTTAATGCCGCTCACCCGTCGCACGCCGACCGTGGTCAGCAGACTGCCGATAATGCCCTCCCACAGAGAAACACTGGGGAGCGCTGTCGATTTCGACTGTTGCGCTCGAAGCTCAAGATCGGTTTGCACGGGCGCGCCCGGCTCTGCCGCGAGGAGATTTTCAACAGTCTGCCATCCGAGCGTTGGAGTACCGATTCTATTGATCGATCCCGCGGGCGCCTGAATATCGCCTTCTTCTGCGGCCGTCGCTGTAACTGTGATCTCACCGTTAGGAGGCACTACCACATCCGCAGGCAGGTTCCATTTATTTTCTGCCTCATCGAGCGCCACGCCGTTGATGATATGCGTGCCCGCCTGGCCAACGATTCGGAGATCGACCTGAGAGTGTGATGCGGCCTGGCGCGTGATGCCGTTCACTTTCACCGCAGAATCCAGCGCCACGCCCTTGGCTGTAGTCGGGTTGTATGCGTTATAAACCGCGATCGCCTGAGCATTCACATCCGAGATGGCCGCCGCAACAATGCCGACCATCTGACCGTCCTGGGTGTCCGCGTCCAGATTGATGTCATCGCCAAAAATGGCCCGCATGCGACCCTTTAGATACTCGTAAATTTCTTCATAGGACGGAGCTGAGATACCTGTCTCAGTAACCGAAAAAACCGGATCATCAATCATGTAATTTCTCCGTTAATACTCGCCGGACCGTAGTCCGTGCTGAGCTTGACCTGTACTGTCAGGCGCCGGGTATTCGGGTCAAGCACTGCCTCAAACTCATCAATTTGCTGAACGCCCGGGGTTTCCAAAATGCGGCTTTTGATTACGAGGTCAGCCGCGCTTTGCTTGCCTAAAATCTGCTGCAGATAGGGCGTTCCCTCGTCGGTGTCGATAAACCACTGCCCTTGCCAAAGCGCGAGGCGTGTCCGGACATTTTGCGCGACGGCTTCGGGCGTGTTGACTAAATAATCGTTTGAATTGTGGCCGAAGCAAATATCGCCGTCGACCGTTGTTCGTCTTACTCTCATTTAGGCCCTCCCGTATTGCTCGAGCCGCTGGAAACGCCGGAATGGACGTGAGACTTGAGGCTGATGCCCGCGGCAGTAATGTCTGCGTCTGTTTCCACGCCGCCTGCCATTTTCGCAGCCGATCCTGCGGCATTTGTCAGTGGTCCTTCGAGCTTGATCACCGGGGCCTTAATGCTGGCGCCGGCTGAAGCCTCAACCTTAAAATTTTTGCACTTCACGGAAAAGTCCCCGGGTGTCTCGCATTTCACGTTATGACTGCCGGGGTTGAGCTCAATGAAGGCCGCGCCGTCGTCACTGCGTAACTGCACAGAACTAGTGCTCACAGCACCTATTTTTTGAGCCTGAGACCACGGACCGGGTATAACGAAACCGTCAGATAGGTCGTGCATTCGCGCCTCCGGAGGCGGTTGGATTCCTCCGAGCTGCCACCAGTAATCTATTCCCCGGGAGGCGAATACGACCAGGCACTCGTCCCCCGCTTTTATCGGGAACGTCAAGGAGCACCCGCCGCCGTGGGGAAACACGACCGGGCAGTCTAAAAGGAGCGGCATATTCACCAGCTGAATCGAGCCATCCTCCTGCGTCACTCGGCCCTTAATCGCGGGCTGAACTTCGCAGGTTATTGCGCCTGCATCGAACTTCTGAATGATTCCCGGGAGCGCGGTCCATACCTGCGTCAGCCGGGAATTTGTTGCCTTCTCGGAAAATCGATTCGGGTCAAAAATTGTTGCGGTTGAATCCATATCGCCCTCAGTTCGATGTGTACGTGAAAACAGATGGAGCAATCGGTCTGCTGGCTGAATTAACACCCACGACGATCAAGTTTGTGTACCAATCCTCCCCGCGCGTGTCGCCCACGTGCTCGCGGGAAATCACCTGATACACGCCATCCGCCGATAGGAATGCGTCCGTTACCGCCTGATTTTTCGTAACTGCGTCCTCCGACACGGTTGTGTCGTAGTTGTTTCGCTGTACCGAGGCGTTATCGATTTGAATCTTGGCGCCGATTTCCAGGTTCGGATTAAGGAGCGCCTGGACGTCCAGGCCATCCTCGTCCAGCGTGGGGCGCCCGATCAAACCGGTATCGGCATTAAGGACGATGACCCTTTCATTAGGGTCATACGTCGGTGTTTTAGGAATGGCGACAAGGCCGTCAACCCCATAGCCCCAATCAAAATTATTTGTGTCCGCGATACCGTTCATGGCGTCGGTAGCCATCCGAAACATCACCTTGCCCCGCGGGAGTCTGGAATCCATGAATTGAACCTTTGGGAGCTGCTTACTGTCGACGCCCTTTTCCTTCATGGCCGCGACAACCTTGTCAAAGATCTCTCGCTGAGAGGCGCCTTTAGCCACCGAGACATTCACCACGGCATACTGCCGCGCTCTGTCTCCGGTAGCGGCTACCAGGCGCATGAAAGTCTCTGTTTCGCTCTCACGGCCGACGGATTTCCACCACAGATCGCCTTGAAAAATAATGCCGTGGTGGTTCTGATAGCCCGCCTCAATAATGACGCGCATGCCCTGATTTTCGATAACGTTCGTACCGATGCCGAGGCGGTTTACCGTTTCCTGCGAGACGTTGTAAACCGTGATCTCGGCCGTGCAGGGCTTGCCGATAACGGCCTGCGAGATTCGGAATTTGCATCGAAATTCGCTCAGATCAATCGCCTGCTGATTGTCCTTGTCGACCGCCACAACGAGACGAAAATATCTCAGCCACTGGCGATTGTTGTCTGTTTCGCTCATTCGTCACTCCAAAATAGGCTCAGCGTTTGGCCCATGTCCGAGTAGGTTGGCTCGTAATTTTTAGATTGCTTCGGCAACTCGCACCAGAGCGCCCCGCCCATACGCTTGTAGCCAAACTGTGCCAGCAGGTTGACACCTGTCACCAGCGGGAGGCCCTGGAGCGCGTCCGAGCCGTCTGTCCGGACCATATCCAGAAACCAGCCTCCACAATCCGCGTCCCTGTAAATCAGCTTCATGCGGTAGTTATATTCGCCGAGCCGGATGGAAAAGCTCTGGGCGCCGGTACTCAAAGGAATTTGATAAATACTCATGGCCGATTCCCCGCTGTAGTTAATACCGGAGATGTGGCGCCGCGCTGATTAACGGAGGCCGTCTGCTGCGGATTCCGTTGCTGAGCTTCCTGCAGCGTGACCTCTTTTGTTCGGGCGAAGCGTATTTCCTCGAAAGTGATGTCCACCACAAGCGAACTTTCCGTGTCGACGGTCGACGTTGTTTTCAACTTCGTGATGATGACCGCCGGATATTGCTTCTTGCCCGTTGAAAGCGAAAAAGGTTCCCGCTTGGCCTGGAGCTCAAGAAGTTTTTCATAGACGTCTTTCGTCGTGGTCAGGCCCTTAAAGATCGAAAAATCCAGGATCGAATTTAAGAGCCTGGACGAATCGGACCAGCCGAACTGGCAGTTAATTACCGTCGGCATTTGGTAGGCATGATCCGAAACATTGGCGCCGGTATCGACCGGATGGCGCGTAACCACGACCTCGTTTTCGTGCTCCTCGCTAACCACGACGTCCGGAATAATTCCGGCAAATTCTCGTTTTCGGCCTAGAAGCAGAGCCTCCAGGCTATACGGTAAAGAGGGCATATTTCCTCCTTAGCTAAGATTGCGCTGGCCGTACCGGTTCTGGGCTAGCAGTGTCTCATGCGCCACGGCCTGGCCGACAGCGCGCGGATTATCTGCCCCGTTGATCGTGATGTTTTGGTTCACGACGACATTACCCCGAGACGGGATTTTGTCCCTCTCATTGACGACCTTAGATCTCCACTGCGACTGCGCTGCGGCGAGCACCTCTTTATCAAAAGAGGCACCTTCGAAATACTGAGAGGCGCCCCGGAAATTCTCATGCTCCGTGATCGACTGCATGAGCGCCTTAAGCACACGGGGATCACTCAGGTCGAGGCGTGTCAGCGCACCTACATCTGAGCCTAAGCGTTTGCTCATGTTAGTGGTCACAGACTGGATATAAGCACCTGTATTGTTCTCACTCGAGGGCGCGTATTTGGAGATAATCGACGCGACGTTATCCAGGCCCGCATTCGCGTAGGCCTTGAGCTGCTTGCCCAGCGCGCCCCAGCCTTCTTCCGGCGTGCGGTAAATCGTAAAAGCCCCATCATTTGCCTGATTTCGCGATACCGGACGCATATTGCCCGGATTGTTGTTTCGTAGCCCTCGCGTCATTTTCCCCGACGCCGGAGGTGCTTCTGTCTGCGCGGGTTTCGCCGGCGCCTTCGAGCCTGCAGCTCGATACCTAGCCAGCTCCTCCTCGAATCCCTTTTTATCGAAATCGTCCACGATGCTCACGCCCTCCTCGGCCTCATCGTCCAATACAGATTTTTGTTTGGTGTACTTTTTGCGCAGGAACGCCTGCGCCTGCTCATCATCCATGAGGTGACGTTTATAACGCTCGGCATCCTGAAATTCGTCGGCTTTAAAAAAGAAGTTTTTGAGATAGTCGCCGAAGCCGTGAGACTGATCCCAAATGTTTTTTTCCGTCTGGATCCATGCGGGCAATTCTTGCGAGAGTGTTTTATTAAACTTTTCGGCAACCTTATCCAAACCGAGGCTATCGGTCAGCGTACCAAAAGCGGCCTGGCTCCCCATGGAGATAATCTCCCAGGTGCGTGAAAATTCGTTTGAGAGGCGATGTACGGAATCCGCCGACTTGTCGACCATGTCAGCCAGCTCGCCCTGCTGTTTATTTGTTTTTTGGAGCTCGGCGGCAAAATCCTTTTTCATAACGTCGGCATAAATACCGTCCAGCCCCATCATGGCCGCTTCATTTCGCCCGGCCGCATCCCCGAGTGTTTCCCAGCGTTTTCTGAGGTCCAAAAGAATATCGCTATATTCCCTTAGCTGGCCGTTTTTGTCCCGAATGTCAATGCCCGTCAGGTTCTTGATGTACTGATCCATCCCCGGCGTAAACGTCAGTTTATTGGCAAACGCCTGGATGCTTGAGGCAGCCTGATCATAATTTCCTCCGACCTTGGCCACGGCGGACGCGACATTATTCAAACCTCGGACAGATCCGCCCACCTGGTTCGTAAGGTTATAAAAGCGGTTGACTTCCTGGGTGCTTTTAGCGAATGCCGCTGTGAACGCAGTGCCTAAGGCAGCGCCTCGCATAGCGATTTCCTTCATGCGCTTTCCGGCATAGTCGATTGAGGCTTGAAACTTGGCTTGCTCGTCTTTATCGACTACAAAGCCTAAGCGGACGAGGAAACCGGCGAGAACGCTACTCATGGCTGCGCTCCTTCTCTAAAACAAATTCGTTGTATTTTTGGTTGTCGATATAAACGTTCATTAACAAGATGTCCTCGAGTGTCAGATCGCCGCCCTTCAGGTCGAGATAGCTGATCATCCCGTGGTAAACGGGACGCATCAGGAAATCAAGGCCGTCGGGGAGACTTCTGAACGGGCTCGGTCCCTGCTGACTGTTTTCGACGCTATGAGCGAACGTTAAAGATTCAAAGCGTCGATAAAAGGGCGAAGCTCACGCTGTACGACAGCGCTCACTAATATGCATGTGGTTGTGAAATCGATGTCATCGAACGCCAGCGTGCCGCCTGAATACACTCGGGTCCAGGTTTTTCCGTCTTCAGAGCGGCGCTCCACCACGCTCAGCGCAGTGCGCACGCAATAGTCGAAATCATCGTCCGGCATTGCCGCAATGCGATCCAGGAGCGGCTGACAGACCGCGAGCAACGTACCGAACTCGGTCAGTTTGTCGCTCAATGTCGCTTTGGATTCCGGCATGGATTTTCCGTAAGCGGTCCACATTTCATAGAGGACATTGTTGAATGCCGTGGGCATTAGCGGCCCGAGCCGCTTTTGGAGCTTCATAGCTTCAAAAAGGTCGAGCCGTCCGACAATGTACTCATGCCCCTGCAATGTAAATTTTTGAGGTACGAGTTTGTCCATTAGTAAGTCCCGCTAAGAGTATCAATTTTGCCGCAGTCAAAGCCCCATTCAAGAACGGGCTGGCCGTCCTCGGCGAAGGTCTGACTTGGCAGGCCTTGGAATGCGACGCTTCTGGCCACGATCGTGTCCGTATTGCCTTTGTTTAGGACGGTGATGACATTGTTGCCCCAGGTGCTCGAACTCAAACTTTGGGCGTTAAACATAGCCTTGAGCTTTGCGTTCACGGGGGATGTATAAAGAAGCCGAATCGTAAGTTTTCCACTTTTGTCTGCCCTCAAAGAATGCATAACCTCGCCATCTGCGCCCGGCGTCATATTGTTCCGGGGCTGATTGAACTCGACGGAAATACCTTCTTTGGAGGCCGCGGAACCGTATCCGAGATCGATCACGCCGGTCGGCCCTGCGAATGTCGCAGTGACATCCATAAAGGAATAAGTTGCCATCCTGTTTCTCCTTATCGATTGATCGTGAGCGTGGCGTCAATAAAGTGAACTGCGCCGCGCAATTTGATAGCCACTTTGATCGGAGGTGCCTTACGGGCCTCGCGATCGCTCTGCGCCTGTTCTTCCAGAGGCTGAATGTAGACGTAATATCCTGAGGTGAGCGTGTCGCCCTTCTGGAGAGAACCAAAAGAATCGCCGTTCCAGACGCCCGGGGCGATAAGGCCGTTTCGAACACCCGCATCAAGCGACTTGTTGATCGTCGCCAAAATTGCGGTCATACCCGCCTCGTCCTGGCCGATCTTTGTCGTAGTCGTATAGAGCAGATTCCAAAGATCGGTTTCCACTCGGTTCTGCTGCCAGTCAAGGCCATGGGTCTCGTCAATGAACCAGCCTCCGGACATGACGCCTTCCTTGTAGATGGATGTATCGTTCTGGAAGGCCGCGAATACGTTGACGTTTTTGTTTCTTAAGGCCAGCGACTGGGACGTTCTCAAGTTCTCGGCAACAACACCCGGGAGCTGTTTGAATTTCAGAGTGATCGTGGTATTCGATCCCTCGAAATTGATCGTGCTCATGCGTCCGAGGACCGAGACACCGGCAGTGTCGCTGGTGCTGGAGAACGTACAGATCGTGCGGTTATAGCCCAGCGCCTTGAGCTTAGAGCCCAGCGAGGTGCTATTTGTAGAATCCATTTCGCCCGTATTCTGCGACGTCCAGGACACGATACGAGAGGGTCGCGCGGCATTGATGAGCGCAGAGACTTCCAAGGCATCCGCGTCCGTCCAGTCGGTTCCGCACACATAAAGACCGTACCAGTTGGTGTAATCCAGGCAGGCCGTTACCGCGTCGACCAGGTCCTCAGCTTCCGTGCCATTGACTTTAGTCGTTCCGGCATCCAGGCCCATGATCTTAGACAACTCGCTAGAAGAAACGTTTGCGACGGAAGAATTCGCGCCCGTGGTGGCGGATTTGATAATGAATCTCGTACCGTCGAATACGCAGGTGCCCTTTGAGGCCAGCGCGGTTGTAATCTGAGTTGCTACGCCGTTCAAATTGCTCTGGGAGCTCAGATCGACGCTGGAAACCGAGACAGAAGAACCGTCGATTTCGACCGTGAAAGATCCGGATGTGATTTTCTCGAAGTCAGCGATCTGCTGCTGAGAGATTGCTAGCATACGGCCGCGCAAAAGCCCGGCAGTTGCTGTTTTAGCCCAGCGGCCGACAACCAGCTGAGAGGGCTGGGGAGACTGGCCGAAGAAAGTGACCGCGGCCTGATACTCAGGCGCATCAGTTCCAAAATCGGCGGCGATTCCCTCCACGCCTGAATAGGTGCGCAGGCGCTCGTCCGTGTCAATGACATCGCTGGTGCCGAGCACTAACATGGCCCCGAAGTTGCGAAGTGCGGCCGCGACCGGAGACATTTCGATCGTGACGTTTACAACCTCGGAGACCGGCAATGTAGGAGCAACGCTCATAATTTACCTCGTTCTGTATAAAAGTCGACATCGGCACCGACAATGGTGCGAACGCCGTAAGTTCTGGAAACCTTCCGGGCAACGTGGAAGGTCATGTCATATCGGTCGACCCACGTCTCGCAAACAAGATCGGGAAGGCGCATGGCCTGCGAATCAATCGCTTTTAACGTGAGCCCTGACTGTCGCAGCAGTGAGCGGTTCTGACCGATCTGCGCCGCGTCTCTGAATCTCTGCGCGAGGAATAGAGCTCGGGGACCGTAAAAGCTCAGCACAAACTCATAATCCTCATGCACCACGGAAGTCTGATCCCCGGAAAGCGGAAGCGATGGATCGCCCTTGCGTCCGTCAAGGTAGACAGGCGTGGTGTCCAAGCTTTTGAGGGCCAGCGCGCACCAGTCGGCTTTTAGCGCCGGCTGAGTACCAGGCTTAGGACGCCAGGAGGCACGGACTAGATCGAGCCGCAAGCCAATAAGTTCAGAGATCCACTGGCGCAGCGGGTCCATCAGCCCTGTCTCATTGTCCGAACTCGTCGGGCGTAATGCTTCGGCCGTCCGGCTATCAGTAACTGCCATCGCTCACCTCCGCAGGCCAACAAGTCAGCCGCAAAAAGCCCTTGCCAAACTGCGAGTAATCCGCGCAGTCTTTGACGACAAAGCGCTTGCCGCGCCACTCGACCTCATCGTTCCCGGAGCCGCCGAAGCCCGCGGGCATATCGGCAATCATGAAACGCACTAGGATCGTGCCCTCGCGCCGGAGCGCCTCCGGCAATCTCGAGATGGTCTTTGTATCGGCCGTGATGACGGCCATAACTTCCGTACTTTCACCTTCGGTCCACGTAGGATTACCGAACTCGTCCAGGCCCTCGACAAAATGAATCAGCTTGCAGGGCGAAGTAAACAAAGGAGATCGGATTACACGTTCAACGTCTAAAGTCGCCATCATTCCTCCACCACAACGCCGTCAATGGCGTCGCGTAACTGTCCCGTGTTAATCAATGGCCGGATGCCCACGCCTTCCATCTCGTTCTCGCGGGTGCCCTGGGTAAGGCGCGAGCGGTTACGGTTTGCGATTGTTCTGGGCTTGAGCGGCTCGAAGTCGGCCGTTTGCATGTAGCTTTTGACCGCTGAAGCCGAGCGGATCGCCAGGCGCTCGAGCGTCTGACCACACTTTTTCTCGTCGCCCTTGAGCGCGCAGTCCATGGCGCCCTTAAGACCGTCGACGATCATTTCCCGATTCGCCTCCAGGCCCGGAACTAAGAACGGTCGCGGCGGAATATTGTTCACAGGTGAACCGTTCTCATGCACAAAGCCGAGGAGATGGTTGCTCGGGCCGCCATCGTTTCGCGTATCGTCCTTAGAGCCTGCCGCGATGCCGACATAAACGGCAGTTTTCGCCAGACGCTTCAGTGCCTGGTTCAACTCGCCGTCATGCCGCACAATGGAAACAGAGATCGTCTTTTTCATATCTGCCTGGCCCCTGCTCCGAACAACTGAATCAGCTGCCACAGCTCGCGGCCGTAGGCGGTGAGATTCCATGAGCCGGCGCCCTCCTCGGACGAGGATGAGGTGTCGTAACTCACAGATGCACCGTCTACAGACATCGAAGTGACCTGGGCCAGTGCGGAGGTGTCTCCGCCGTTGCCGCCGTCAGCGGCAGACCCTTGGAGCTTCAGATAGTGGGCTGTATACAGCCCCATGACGTGCGCCCGGATCTCGGGATCTGGCCAGCTTTCCTCTGAGAAAAATTTAGCGGCTAAAGCTAATCGAGCTTTAACCGCTATGTCCGGATAACTGTCCGAATCGATTTCCGGGAAAAGTTTGCGAAATTCCTCAAGCGTCAGAGGCTGGTTTAACATTTTCAGCCTCCTTCACAGTTGTGGTCTTTTTCGCATTTTTCTTTGGCGCCGGTTTTTCCTCCACTACCGGCTCAGCCTTTTCCTCGGCAGGTTCCTCGACCTTTTCCGCAGCCGGCTTTTCTTTTGCCGGCGGCGTGATGTCGATAAACGTGGCAAGGTGTGCTTGCAGGTACGGCTGAGCCGCGACTGCGTCCTCGACCTCATAGGATTGTAACGGCTTAAATTCGAACTGCTGAGATCCCATATTCAGCACCAGCGGACAACGAACTGAAATTCGTTTCATAAAGCCTCCTTAACCTGCTGCCAGGTCGGCGTAGTAAACCATTTCCGGACGCACGAACTCGACACCACCGAGAGCTGAAAAGTACGGAACTGCCTGCTCGAAGTTACGATACTGGACCGGGAGAGAAGCGATCGGAACCAGCGGGAAGCGGACCACGTCCTCTGCTTTTGTGTACGCCACAATTCGCGGCGTAGAGAACAATGTCGTATCAGCCAGCCAACGCACAGGGCGAATGGTCAGCGTACCGCCATTGGCTACAGAGAGGTTGTTAGCCTCAACATAGCGCAGCAGGTTCATTTCGGTATTAGTCAGCTGTGTGCTCACCAGTTTGCCGAAAATAGCCGGAGGAACCAAAAGGTTCTTCGGAATGCGGTTGTACTGCGTTGCCTTCCAGGCTTTTTCCAGGATGTTATTGAAGTAGCCGATAACGGTCTTTACATCCGTGGAATCGGTCCAGGTGCCGACATTTTCATGCGTTACCTGGTCAGAGTTGAGCAGGCCCTTAACACCTACCTCGTCGTCACCGACGTAGACCTGAGTATCAATGTCGAGCTGATGCTTCATGCGCATAGCAGAGTGTTTCTGCGCATCGATCGGGCGACCTGCCTGCATGGCCTTCTGCAGCTCGAAAATCGTGTAAGCGACTTCCATGCCCCAGAGTGTCAGCGGCGTGGCTACCTTCTTCAGAGAAACAGAAACGCGAGCGGGCGTGGAATCCGGGCCCTTAATGAAGGACTTTTTACCCGCGCCTGTGCCGCCGAATCCGCCCATGTATTCGGACTGAATGAAAGAAGAAACCTCATCGGCGATCGTCACATCGTTGCGCAGGTCGATATCGCGGCCATACGTAAAATCTGCGATCGGTTCATAGATTCTGGAATCGAGACGCTCGAGCTCACCGACCAGGAACGCGCCGGTAGCGGAGATTGTTTCAGCGTCAGCAAAACGTCTTACCATTTTTTGCTCCTATTAGATGTTGAATGCGATTTCGGCCAGGCCCGCGTCATCCTTTGCGCCCATAAACACGCAGTTAGGAATAGCCGTGGCGTCTCCCGCCTTAGTGGCTGTAACGCCTTTGTTTGCGGCGTCCAAGTAGACAGCTCCTCCCGGCGCCGGAGTACCTGCCGCACGCACGGCAACGTAGCCGCGACGCAAGATGCAGACAAAGGCGTCTTTCGGCCAGGCCTTTCCATCAGGGCCCACCTGGCGATAGTCGCGAACTGCGATGCCGTAGACCTTGGAGGCATCAGTGGCCGGAGTGGCCTTACCGGTTGCGGTCAGAGAAACCAGAACGCCGTCATCGGCGACCGGAGTTGTTGTGTCGTTCTGTTTGACTTCTGTTGTGTAGTCAAACATGCCGCGAGTGATATCGCCGGCAGAACCGCGAGGCATAGATGTGCCAATGAACTGAGACATTATTTAGCTCCCCAAAAATCGTTAAGTTTTTTCTGGACGTATGCGATCGAGTTGACTGAATCCTCAGCGCTGTCGCCGTAGCGTGTACCGCTGGCCCTCGGATTCTTTCCGGACTTGGACATAGCGACTGCCGCCTTGAAGGCGATATCCAGCGCCTTGCCGTCGAGCTCGGAGGAATCACCGAACTGCTTCACGCCGGCGCCTTTCAGCGCCGTGCGCATAACGCGCTCGATCTGATTACGTGTGAATTTGCCGCCCTTGGCGTCGCCCACAGGCTTTTTCATTCCCGGGCAAAGGGCCTCAGCGTCGCCGATGATGGCCTGAGCGTCCGGATCATCGATCAACTCATCGTCATCATCCGGCACAGGCGGCGTATCTGCGTCGCCTACGGGCTTCTGAGCCAGGCCCTTAGCAAGTGCTGCCACGGTGGCCTCGAGTTTGGCCAGGCGCTCCTCAAGTGTCGGTGTCGGAGCAGGAGCGGGCGCCGCGTCAGGTGCGTCGTCGTCCTGAACCTGGAGCTTGTCCACTTCCTCGTTAAATGCGTCCTCGTTTCCGTCGCGGAACAATTTCCGCAGGCGGGTCTTTAAGCTAGTTGTCATGCTTCCGTCTCCAATTTTGCAGCCCGAGCATCGGGCTGATACCACTAGAGCAACGTGGTTGCCCACGATGCCAATTTGCTCAATCCCCTGGGGCGTTTCCTGCGTATCCGCGTCATACCCGCATGAGACTTCCTTCAAATCCCCGCTCTCGACTGCCTCGATCGCCTTTCGATCCGTCAAAAGCAAATCGGCGAGAAGAAAGTCCGATTTGTCACCTTCTCCCCGCCGAACGTTCTGGGTCGTACCGACTGCAATCTCCCGCCAGTTGTCCGGATCTGCGAATCTCGCGTGACCGATGACTACCGGCTTGGCCTCAAACGAGGCAATCGTTTCGGGATTAAAAATTTGTTCTTCCGGCCGCCATACCTGCACTGCGTGGCCGATATTTGGCAAGCCGACCTCAGCCGCTGAATATTCAAACGATCCGACGCGGCTAATCGGAACGTCCCTGCATAACAAATAGCCCTCTGGAGTTTTTTCCTTCAGAGGGCTGATTTTTTCCGTGGTCAAGAAGCGACCGTCTCGAAATTTCCTTCTCATTTGTCCTTCTCGTAGAAAAGCGGTTCAGGCCAGCAGCGGCAGTTAAAAACGCATCCGGGATGACTGCGAATAGGCGTGCCGCCTGCACCCACATCGCAGATCGGAGGATCGCTCCAGGCATGAACGGTCTTATCCAGCTCGCGATGTCTCGGGCGCACTGCGTTATCGCCGACCGTGTGCCACACGTAATGTGTAGAACCGACGGCCTGGGCCCTGGCCTGCGTGAAGTTGGATCTCGCTCGGGCAGTCTCCGTCCGGGCAATGCAAATCGCTCGGGATTCCGTAACGCCGCCTAGCTCGTTTTTGATGCGCTGGGCGATATCGGCATAGCGCTGGCCGTCCGATAGCCCGCTAGCGACCCATTCCTGAGCCTTCTTGGCGGCCTCCATGGGCAAAGAGCGGATCAGTGCGACCTGCTCCTCGCGCAGGCGATTGAAAATCGGCCCGGCGGCTGCGTCCTTCAATTTGCGGCGAGTTTCCCGGCTGATCTTTTGGCCAATCCTGAGCCACGTGTCATAGTCGGCCGAGGCCGCGCGGCGCAGCATGATGTCCGCCACGGAGCGGGCCCATTCGTCGAGCCGCACCGAATAATCAAACAGACTGAGCTGGAGCTGGCTCGGGTCGCTTCCCTCCCATTCCAGCGCTATCTGTGCGATCTGTTTGGCCACTGCCTTGAGGCGCTTGCGATACCAGCGGTCCAAAGCCGCCGTTTTGGCCTGCTCCTGGAACTTGTTCTGCTGCTGCTGCATTTAATCCTCCTGGCGGCATAAGCTCGTTTTCCTGTTTCTCTGCCTCGTCGATGTCCTCCTCGGTAATAGAGGAGAAAAGGCCAATGGTCGGGCTGAGCTTTTTGAGCTCCTTCATTGCGTTCGGCAGTGAGATTGATTCGCTCTGTAACGCCTGCACAATCGCACCGACCATGGCCGTAGCAAAGGCACCTTTCTGCTCGTTAGTCATCTGCCACAACGGGCGGAAATCGAAATTGAAATCTTTGTCCGGAGCCTGTCCGGTCACGCTCATGTAAATGACGTTCAAAATTTTCTTTAGGCCCGGGCGCAGCATCTTTTCCTGCTGCTGTTTCGTATTGTCATAGTAGAGCCGAATGTCGCTCTCGCCGGTGGAATTGAAGCCGACCGGAGACTGACCGAAAAGACGAACAAGCGGGATGCCCGTGGCGCCGGAAATCTGCTGCGCAAATTGCAGGAGAACTTCCGGGAGGCCCGTGAAGGTATAGGTCATCGTCTGGAAATCGTCCTCAATGTCGCCGAGCGTCATGCCCTCAATGGACTGGAATAGCCGGGTATGCTCCATCTGCGTCATGAATCCCTTTTTGGCGACGTCGTTTGTCAGAATGGAGCGCAGGCCCTTGACCTTGTAATACCTCAGGTAGCACTTATTGACGAGCTGAGCCGCGCCTTCTGTCGCCATGTCAAACATCTCGATCCGGTTGAATAGCGGCTCCAGTACGCTCGCGCCCCATCCTCGGTACGCCTGTCGCAAGTAGTACGGAAGCCGGCGCCCTTCAAACCGTATACAGCGCGAATAATGAATTTTTCCTCCGGGAATATCGATATCGCTCTGCTCTGCGAAAACCTGGTAATAAAGCGGCTTGCCGAAGTTAGGCCCGAGCTCCTGGACGACTTCTGTCGACGGGTTGACTTGCCAGCAGTCGAGAACGAGCAGGCCCTTGAAGGCGCCCTGTTTGATCGGCCCGAGAGGTGTGCCCATGTCGTCGCCGTCAATGAGCAGGACGGCCAGCGAACCGCCATAGAGCCGCGCCCATTTCAAAGCGTCGCACAGGCTATCCCAAACTCGGAATTCGTCGAGTGCAATATCGATCGCAGAAGCGACCCCCGGATCGTCACACTGGAGCTCAACGCCCTCGCGCGTCATGTCATCGGCCACCACGTCAACCGCGAGCCCACACATCCATGAGCCCTGATAAGCCCATTCCAGCTCATTGCGCTGGAAAGACTTGAACTCAGGAATGTAGCGATTCGCGTTGATCGTTGTGCTCGTCCCCAGGCCCATGCGCAGGAGCGGGTTCTGAAACCCGTCGACAAACTGCTTACTGCCGCGCTTTGTCCGGGAAAGTTTCTTGTTTACCTTCATGCTTAACCTCTGCCCAGGCGAATGAACTCATCGAGCCCCGCCTGTGTGATATAGCCGTCGAGACTGTACCGAATGGCGTCGATGCCGTGATTGTATTTGTCGACGATGATCGGGAGGACCTCGTTCGTTTTCGGGTCGACCTTGTAGCTATAGAGCTTGAATTCCTCTGCTGTATGCCGACAGCGCGGATGGATGACGATCTTGTCAAACGATTTCAGATAGGCGATGCCGTCCTCAATCGAGCCCTGCCACTTCTCTGCGGCCGAGATATTGAATCCTTTGCGCTTAGCCAAATAGCTGATGGTCTCAGGTCGTGAGCAGTCGGCTTTAATCGGCCAGCTCCTGGAGAGCGGGACCGAATCGTACAGCGCCGGGAGCTCGTCTAACTCCACGCCGTGACCGAAAGCCTCATATTCGACATACAGCCGATTGTCGTACATGAACGATCGCACCAGCGTGCTCGGGTCGTTCGCAAAGCCAAAGTCAGCGCCGAAAAATAGCCTGTCGGCCTTCTGCCAAAGATCGTCCGGAAAACTCTCGACCGTGAACCTGCCGCGGAAAATCTGCGCGTCGCTGATTGTCCGGGGAAATCCTTCCCACACATGCAAATAGTTCTCGTAGTCGTTTTTGCGATCCCATTCCATCTGCCGGCGCAACGCTTCCGGAAAATGCGGGTTCTCGTCAAAATTAACTTTCCGGACATAGGCGCCGGGTGGCGGCGCATCGGTCAGGAATAATTTGGTTGTCGGATCGTCGGCCAGGAGCGGATTAAACGAGACCCATATTTCGGAGCCCGCTTTTCGGATGGTCGGTATCAGTGTCTCCCAGGAAACTTGGGAAATGCTTTGAGCTTCCTCGCAGTTATGAACTAAAACATCCCCGGCAAAGTAATTATGGTTTCCTTCGACCTCGAGATTAAAGACAAAATTTCCGCTTTCACTCTCTCTGTTTCCGTTAATACTTCCTTGTTCCTGAATCTCAATACGCTCCACCCTTTGCTCTTCAAGAAAGCATCTTTGCGAGCGTCCTCCGCCCGTGCGGCTGCTCCTTTGTGACTTCCCCCGTCTACCTCGATCGCAATGCCATACCAGATATTCGCAATGTCCACCTTGTAATTCGTTGGCACGTCGGGCGCGCTTATTTCCGTAGGAATTACCAGCTCGGGCCACCAGCCGCGCCCGAGCCAAGAGAGAAGAAGTTTTTGTCCCTTTGTTAATCCGCGACCGTTTCCTCCCAATACGCGAGGATGAGTTCCGCTTTTTTTCAGTGATTGAATCGTTTTTTCCCGTATTTCCGGATCGTACATGGGGTTGTTCTTCTTCATTCGCTCCGAAAGAAGTTTGCGAACACAATCCCGGCAATATATCCCGCCTTGTTTTACGTACTTCTGCCGCCTTCCGTGCGTATTCATTGCGATCATTTCGCCGCATCCTCCAAGGCACGGAACAAAATCGGGAATATCCAGTTTTGCAGGCATAAACGATATCTCCAGGAACAATTTCAGAAACAGGTATATAGCCCTTTCCTTTTACAAAGAAAGGATGCTCTTTAGTTGATATTATATGGTTTGGCGAACCAACAAGTGATAATGCATAAAGTTTCTTGGGCGCCGGATTTTTCATTACCTTGACGACCCGGCGATACTCTAGGCATTGAGTGTCGTGGTTAAAAGAGCGGACATAATCTCCGGGCTTTATAACTTCTATCGGCCTCCCATCGACCATAGTCCCGGCAACAAAGCACCAACAAATATCGATGCCTTCGATCGACTTTACCGACTGCGCTTGTCTCTGCTGCAAGCCTTTGAAAAAGAACCGAGAGCCGTTTATGTGTCGGATCTCGGCCTCTAGGAACTCGAAGCGATGGCTCAGTCCTAGGCGCTCTGCCGTGTCTTTAAGCAGCTGATAGGACGAATCGGCAATCGAATTTTGAAACTCTCGGGAGCAAAGTACGCGCAGCCGGGAAAGATTCGACATGACGATCAGGGCCTCCGCGATTGCCCACGATTTTCCCGAACCGCGGCCGCCATAGAAAACTTTAAATCTGTGCGGGCTCCACAGCTCGGAAAAAGGATCGTTCATTTTTTACCTTTAGCCACTTCTCTAATTTTCTCGTAGACGCTTGCCAGGCCCTCGCCTCCGGCGCCGTTCGTATCCAGCTGGATCTTTGCGCCCTTTCGTCTTGCGACAACTTTCAGCCGGACTTCTGCCCGGAGCCTGCGATGTGCCACGGCGTCGCCTTTCTTGACTGTGCTCGACGCTCCATGTTTCTCGCTGAACGAATCAATCGTCTCAGATGCTTCTTCCATCGTGTCTGAAATGTCTACTGCCTCGTCCTCCAGGACCTGATCGCCGAAATCTCTCGCGCGCGCGAAGTCTACGGCAAAGTCATTCCGGTCGACGGTCCACTGATAAACGGTAGAAGGCGGGATTTGCATATCCCGGCAAATAGAAGTTAGGGTCTCGCCACTGGCGAGCCGCCTTAAGATCTCTTTGGCCTTGGCAGGCGTGTACTTGGTTTGGCGCCCCTGCTTACGCTTCGGGACTTCGCATTCGTCCATGGCTGCCTCCTTATTTGATAAGGCTGTAGGAGAATGCCAACATCAAAATAAACAAAGATACGAGGATCCCCCAGCGGAAACAAAAGGCCCAAACGGGATACTTTTGGAATATCTCCATAACCAGCTTCCTACAGTGCTTTGATATAATTCCCATATCGACCTACTACTTTAGGTTGACACTAAAAACCCCGCCTAGCTCCTAACTAGACGGGGTTTGTTTTTGGTAATAAAAAACCGCCACGCGGGCGGTTATGGTTTGTTATTGACAATTAGTTGACGATGATGCCTTGCTTTCTCTTCGCTTCGCAATAGTCATCGTATTCTTTCAATTCTCTGTGCGCACGAGCAGGAGCTTCCTTCTTCAGTTTAAGCCCTTGGTCGCCTGGTCCACTCCAATCGAACCAATCTGCGGGAAAGGAGGCAGGAACCCTTTTGTAGCACTCTTCTGTTTCAGGTGTAAGTTTTTCGGCCATATTCCCTCTCAAATAATATTGAGGTCTGAAAAATCATTTTTCAAGATCCGTTCCAATATTTTACCAACCTCTGCCGCCAATGGTCTAGGCGAGGGGCTGGTTAACAACTCAGAGACGGCCTCAGCGAAAAACTCCGAACTATCCTGGTTTGCATAGCCGGACAATGCGCCATTAATAATTGCCGGATCGTTTTGCAAAGACAGATTAGATAAAGCCTTGTCTCTTATGCGTCCGGAAATAAAGTACCTTTTCTTTCTCTTTTCCGTCGTGTCGACCCCGGACGCTTTCATTAAATTTTCTATGCGCCCTTCGAGTGCATGACCCAACTCATGGGAAACTACTGCGTAGGCCGCTCCTTTCGACATAGCGCCCTTGGGATGGTATTGAGTGGACATATCATTGCTAAACGCGGTAGCAAAATCGGCCTCTTTTCCCCTTCTAAACAGGCCGGAACTAAGGTCAATAGAGCCAGAGGACATTACGCACTCTCCGTAAGTACGGCTCCCCAGGGGAGCAAGTCTAGCCTTCCCTAGATTGCCTGCGAGGAAAGGAAACTTAGAACAAATATCAGAGTATGCCTGCCCAACGCCTCGCGCAGTTTCCATACTCATAAGGTTAAAGTTTTCAGTAGGCGTATTCATTAGCCCGCTGGCCTCCAGGGCGGTGACGACATCGACCGTCGAAGTGGCCGAGGCTAAATCCGCATTCAGCTTCGCGATTTGAGGCTTAACATTCTTCGCAAGCTCCGTCGCAAACTGCGCCTGAAACTTTTTCATTCCTTGTATCTGCTCACGCTTAAATCTTTCTGCCTCAAATTTCTTTTTCTGCTGCAGTTGACGTTTTTGGCGATTCGCGGGCCTTCTGGACGGCAGAGCCGCCAAAGCGTCAACCTTATCGCCGAGCTTCGAGGAGGCTTTATCCAGGGCCTTATAAAAATCCGTGCTTCTAAAATCCGCCCTGTCCGTATACCAGACAGAGGCTTCGGCGACACGCTTCAGGGCGGAAAGGCGAAGTCTCTCGGCGTAAAGATTTTTAAGATCTTCAACTTCGTCCGGCTCCAGGCCGTCCTCACCTTTCGTAAGGTCTCCGTAGTCCCTTTCAAAAATATCATCGACATGTTTTCGAGCGGCCTGAAAACTCATCGCGCGCTCATATACCTTCTCCGCTTCGTCCGGACCATACGGATAGCCCATGGATCTCAGGTGGTCATATTCTTTATCGAGCTCTTTGAGAATTTGGTCCTTGTTATCTAAGTCAATCGTGTAGGGATAATTAAGGTCTTTGATCGCCTTACCTACGCTGTCCGGAGTAAATTCCTTCTGCGTCGACTTAACCAGCTTGGCCGTTTTCGTATATTTGTCGGAGCCAGTGTACTGAGGCTTCTGGGGAGCCTTGGGTGCTTTAGACCATTCAAGCACGGCCTGCGCTCCCGGCTGCTCCTGTCTGCCGCCTCTGGGTGCCGCAGAGATATGGCGACCGTTAAACTTTCCGCCCATGCCCGCGAGAACCTCTCCGGTTCGATCGTCCAGTTTGACCGGCGTACCTTTGTTTTCGGGGCCGTTCGGTTTCACTGTGATCCACTTAACTCCGTCCTTAAAACGGACGGGGACGCGGCCGAGGATTTTGATATTCATAAAGCAAACCCATAAAAAGAAACCGCCCGATCACGAATGACCGAGCGGCTCAAACCCCATGTACATACTCAAAGAGAAAGATCGGTTGTTGGACGGGACGATCAGCCCGCTATTTCCTTAGAATCATTCTTGCTAAGTAACAATCCAAAGGAGAATTCTCATGAAATTAGATCGCGAATACCAAAGAGAAATGCTTCGGCGCCTCGCTGACGATTACCCAGAGATGTCCCCGGAAACTCAAGAATGGTTTATCCGGGATCTAAAAAGCGAAAAATACATAACCAACGCTCAATACCTAATCGAGCACGGACTTCTTTCCTCCGGCGTAAAAGTTACGACGGATATAAACGGAGCTCCCGCGATGATTAGCGTCTCGTTGCCTAAAATTACTGCTAAGGGCGTCGACTTTATCCGAGACGATGGCGGATTAAGCGCCATCCTTTCTGTGCAAACTGTAAAGCTACACGAGGACACGCTTAAAGAGTTGTTATCAATCGCCCTTCAGCAGGCGAAGTTACCCGAACCGGAAAAAGAATCCATTAAAGAAGCAGTCAAACAGCTTCCGGCTGAAGGGTTAAAACACCTGCTAACGAAACTAATTGATCTTGGACTTTCTCACGCTCATGAGTTATCCGCACTAACTCGAATATTTCAAAATATGAATTTCTAAAAAAACGACGCGCTCCGGTAGATCCGAATTGGGCAAATACGCCGGGGAGTATTTCAAACGCAAAAGCGGCCTGGTGTATGTCCGCCAAAATCTGCCATCGCGTCTGCTGCCCCTTTAGATCAAAAAGCTGGGCCGCTGGAGTTAATTGTGGTAAGGAATAAACTGGAATAGACGCGGCCATGTAGCCTCCTAAATCCATAAAAAGCAAAAGAGCTCGCGATCCATCAGGTCCGAGCTCCAGCGTACTACGTTTCTTCCGGGCACGCGAAAGACCGCTATAGAGCGATCAGGCACAACGCGAAGTCGTAGATTAAATTGTTATTCCGACTTTACCACCTTAAACCGCAAATTAATATGGGTACTAACCCTCTCTTTCACCGTTCTGGGCACGCTCGATAGCGTCATAGAACGCCTGGAGGAAAGACCGGCGCCATTCCGGCTCCTGTCTGTAGGAGACCTTAGACTGACGCAGCAGTCGCTCGTACTCTCTGCGCGTGCCAAAAACGAATACCCGTATGTGGCGCTTTACCTTTGTACCGTCAACCCTTTCGGGCAAACTCATCCAGGCGCGCTGCAGAAGCTCAGCGTCTGAATAGTCCGGCGCCGGGAGCAGCGGATCGCGGGTCTTAAGCTCGGTCACTTCCCGCCAGAACTTTTCTTCTTCGGTTTCCGGAGCGCGCTCGAAATAACACTTGGCATACCGGCAGAAGGTGTCCGTAGGCGAGCGCCATCTGACAGGTTTGTCGCCATACACTCGTCGCCAGTTGGCCAGGCGTTCGTAGAAGTGAGTATCGATCAAAGAATTCTCCTGTTGATTTTTGCTTGATAATTAATTCCTATATCCGGGGAGAGGCAATGGAAATCTTTTTTTGGTCTCATTAGCGCCGTCGCGGCCGTTATTGCCGCGTATTTTGGCACCGTACAATTCCTAGACGGGCACCCTTATATCGCTGATACGAGGTTCCTCATGCTTAGGGACGGCATCGTTCTCTATGTCCAAATCGCTGTCGGCAACGTCCAGTTCAGGATAAAAAGTGTTTCTGTGGACGGAATGCTGCTGGGGCAGCCGACCAACGGGGTGCATAAATTCGGCCTTCATTTGGTTCATTTTCCGCCCGAGGAATCCTTTGTCAAAGAACTTCCTATCGACGTAGTGCTCGACCCGATAATGTCTCCGCTTCCTCGAGAGTTGTTCTTTATCTGTAAGCCAACTAGATCCTGGACCCCCGCGGACAGTCTCCGAATAAACATCCGGATGTCCCGCTGGGTCAGGCTGACAAAGACAATCGCGATAGCAAGGAATAGCTGAGTGATTGAGATGATCATTAGGCTTGTTTCTATGGACATCTTTTTCTCCGTTATTTAATAGGTAAAAACCCTTAAGTTGTACCGTTTGTACCGTTTTTAATTAGTTTTTAATAAACTTTTTAAATGCGTACGCATGAGAGACTTTCTTGAAAAAGGGTCTAAAACGGTACAAACGGTACAAAAATTACGAAACATCATTCCGATTCGTCTAAATTGGAAAAATCTTTCAATCGCAGGCCCTCAAAGCCGCGCCCTTTAATTCCGTGCTGGTGCTGAAAAGACTTAAAGCCTTTACCGCTCAGTTTTTTGCTGAGAGATCTCGTATTCTTGATGTAGCCTCTTAGTCCTCGCGGCTCGGCGTAAGCCTCCCAAGATTGAAAAGCAGCAATACTGGAAACAGCGTACCCGGGGCCGAACTCGAAACATTCCTCAAGCCACTCCTTAGTCAAGTCCTGGCCCTCCTTGTAGCGCTCAGTTGCCTCAGCTACACATGAAGGAATGGCTAAGCCGGTCTGACGGTACTTTTTGACGCCTTCCAGTATCCAGTTGAGAATCCCGGAGCCTTCGGCCTTGAGCTTTTCGCAAAGCGTCTTATCCTGCTCGTTCTCTTTGAAAACGCGATCAAAAGTCATAATGATGGTACGTCGCAGAATGCCGTGATCCGTTCCCCGGATCAAAAGATCGTGATTCGTACAGAAGTGCAGTGTGAACTGAGGCTTGAAGCTCACGGTCTTTTTGGCGTAGAGCCCGCGGGCCGCAATTTGCTCGCCGCCGGTAAGCGCCTTAATGGTGCCCTCTTTCAGCGGCTTATCGTCGTCCGGCTCCATGACCGTCACCAGGCGCTTGCCTTTTAGCCGTAGGAGGTCCTCACGTGTTTGTCCGGCATTCGAGTTTGTCGACTGACCGAGCAGAGTTTCGGACGGCGTAATGAGGCCAAACTGCCCGTAAACGTGCAGGATCGTATTTGTGAGCGTCGATTTGCCGTTTGCGCCGCCGCCCTGCAGTGTGAAGAATTTTTGCTCGATAGGCTCCCCGAGAATCGGGTAACTGGCGATGAGCTGATAGAACTCAGCCTTTTTCTCGTCCCCGCTGCACACCTCGAGCACGGTCTTTTTCCATAGCGGGCAATCAGCCTGAGGATCGTATGCCACGCCCATGACCTGCGTGAGATAGTGCGTTTGTTCGGCGGAAATAAATTGCAGTGTCTTTAGGTCGATCTCGCCGTTCTGGACAGCGACATATCGAGTTTGGGCGTCCAGCTCGGAGGCATGAATGCGGATGCGATCATCACCGCGCGCAATCTCGATCATGTGCCTGTACATTGCGGCCTTCTGCGAGGCTCCGCAGAAGGTGAAAAGCGCAGCGCGTTCTTCCTCGTTCTCGCATTCCCGGGCATCGTCCACAATGGAGAGCACTGTTTGCCGGGCGAGCTCGGTCGCCTCCACGTCAGATGTCTGCGCCCAGTAATATCCCGTCCACATGAGCCATTCGCCTGTCTCCACAACGTAACGCAGAGAATCGGCGTACCGATCGACAAAGCGCTGAGCGTTGCCGTCCTCGGTAGTTTCGTACTTTACACGCCTGCGAGGTTTCGGGAGGTAGCCTCTGATACTTGCCAAACTCGGCTTAAGACCGGTTAATTCAAGCACCTTGGCCTGTGCCGCCTTGACAAACTCCTCTTTATCCATAGAATCGGTAAGGGAAGTTTTCTTAAGTACATTTTGTACTTCGTATCTGTCGGTACAGGCCTGCACCTTTGACAGTTCAATCTCAAGCTCTGCGCGTTTCGCTTCGCGCAGGGCTTTTTCATTAGCCTTGTTTGCGCGCGCGATGATTGTGGCCATCGTCACCGGACGCTGACGTTTCTTTCCGAATCCACCCCAGAGATACTCTGTTTCTTCCGGGCCTTTGTACTTTGCCGACTTCGCGCTCCAGGCGTCCCACAGCTGATAGGCCTCGACTGAGCCGTCGAAGTGAAAATGCAGGGCCATACCTGTCTCAACCCAGTGGGCGCGGTCATCGACATCGCTTGCCGGGAGCATATCCAGGTACTTCTTTGCTTCTTCCAGGTTGATATCAGGCTTTTGGTTTTCGGCTACAACCATGTCGAACTCACTCATGGGCGCAGCCGCGCCCGCTTCTTTCCCCGGCGCCTCAACTTTCCAGCCCTTAGCGCGGCAGTATTCCTCCGCTACCCGGATGATCTCTTTGGCGCGTTCAACCGTAAACGAAGGCAAGCCCGCGGCTGGAATCGTGATCGGGCCGCCGTAAGCGTCGGTCCCTTGGTACGGCTTACCTGTTTCCGGATGGATACCGTAAGCCACGAACTGCTGACCGGCGCCGAGGATTTCGACCTGATGCTTCTCGCCCTTCTCATCGACGAATTTGGCCGAGCTCATCTTTTCTATTCCGGCCTTCTCGGCCGCAAATAGGTAAAGGATTCTCGGCGCGCGGCCTACTCGAGTGATCGTGTCGCCCAGTGCGTTGCGCAGCCGATCCAGAAGCACCGGATCGGTCGTGTCGCAGTCGATAGCCATGAGCGGATATTCGCCCTGGCCGCAAAGAATGCCGATGCCGTAATTGGCGAATGCCTCGGCGTCCTTCGGCGTGAATCGGAAATTTGGCCATTTAGGTTCCTGGCATTTTTTAGTCCCGGGTTTAATCGGTATTGGCAGATAGCCGTTGGCCGCTAATGCCGCGGCCTTGTCTTTGAAATAGCAATTGTTACGCATGTGACGTTTTCTCCTCCGCAAAAATATCCGGACGCAGATCTTCCCTACGAACCTTTCCTTGAGTTGCTTTTTCTATTGCGAGGCAGTATTCGGCAGGAACTTTGCGAGCGATGTGTAACCACGACCAGATGTTTTGCTGTTTGACGCTGATAGCCCTGGCTAAGGCGCTTTGGCTTCCCAAAATGCTTACAGCTTTATGAAGTGCTTTCATAAATAACCCAATCAAAAATTTCCTACGTATTACAACATACTTTGTATTTTTGTTGTTTTACAAATTACAAAAGTTCTTGTAATTTGTAATTTGTTTACAAAGGAGAAAAGCTATGGCCTTAGGTAGAAACGTCAAACTAGTAAGAGAGTTACGGGGCTTTACGCAAAAAGAACTTTCCGACAGGACAGAAGGAAAAGTCAGTCAAGCTGCGTTATCTGCGCTTGAAAGTCGGGACAGCAAACGCTCCGTATTTTTGAAGGAAATAGCCAAGGCGCTCTGCGTGCCCACGGCTACACTGTTAAAAACAAACATAGATCTGAACGAATTACAGGCTCAGCCGATTGTCGACTGGGAGGACAGCTCCCAGGAGGAGGAAGGCTTTGTAGATATTCCGGAATACGAACTTTGTTTATCAGCCGGGAATGGTTTCGAGAACAGTCCGGAAAGCTATTACAAGGTTCAAACAAGCGCGCCCTCCGTGCGCTATAGGCTCGATTTTTTCGCTTCTCGAGGTATATCACCGGAGTACTGCAAGCGTTTCAGAGTTTCCGGAGAATCAATGGAGCCGCTTTTATACGACGGCGACCGAATTCTTGTGAATACAGCTCCCCAAGAAAGAATTAAAGACGGCGCTGTTTATGCAGTAAATTACGACGGCGAACTGCGCGTTAAACGGCTGCAGAAGCGCCTGGACGGCACATTGACGCTCATTAGCGACAATCCCAGCTATCCGCCTGAGATCGTTCCGCCGGATATTCTCCGAGACGGCCGCTTCTTCATAATCGGCAAAGTCATCGAAAAGTCGAGTACTGCCGGATTCGATTAGTAAAAAAATTAAATTTTAAAAGGCCGCTTTAGGCGGCCTTTTTTGTTGTTTGTTGGCAACAACAAAATAAATTTGTTGATTTAAGTTGATTTTTAATTCAACAATGTTTATTGTATTAACAACAATAGTTGTTTAATTGTTGTTAGGAATACGAAATGCCAACTGCCAAATGCAAAATTCCAAAAGACGCAGGCCCAAGACTTAGTCTTGCTGTCGAAATGACCCTTTTAGGTAAGGGCTACACCCAAATCTCCCCGGAAGAACTCGCCAAGCTTCTTGACGTCACCCTCATAGACGCCAATGCAATTATGCGCCGCGCGCTTCCTTCCTCCGAAGCAATCGAAAAAGTATGCGGCTTCATTTTGGGCAACCCTACAAAAGACCCCGAGCAACCGGTTATCCAGTACGTAATCGAGCCCTGGCCCGTTATGAATTTTTCTTTCCGGAGGGTCCCTCATGCGACGCGAATTTAACGACCTCGAAATCTTTGCCGCCGCCCTGATCGCTTTCTTCTGCTTCTGGGGCTTCGTCTACCTGGTTTTCACTCTTCCGGAACTTTTGGGAGGTCTTTTATGAACTCCGTTTTTAATCTGGCGTCCCACAATCTCAACTACATGGACGACGAGGAGCTGCTGACATGGCTGCGCTGTGAAGGCCTGACCAATATGCCACCGATCATCCGCACGCTGGCTCAGCGCCTCGAGGCCCTCCAGTCTGAAATCCTCGCCAGTCGCGAGAGCGTCGAAAACTCTGACAACGCTCTTAGAACGTATGACACCGGCGTGGACGAAGGCATCGACCAGCTCGACGACGAGCTCGGCCATTTTGCCTCCGATCTCGAAAAGGTTTCCGACGCAATTCTTGAATCCGAGGGAAAGATTCTTTTATCGGACGGCACGCTGATCGACGATCTTGATCTCGACGAAGAATCTCCCGACGATCAGATCGTCATATCCCGCCGCCAGCTCGACGCTATCCGAGCTCAGATCGATTCGATCGGCTACGCCATTTCCAACCTAGAAACAAGGGAATTTTTCCCCGCATCCCCTACTGTCTAAAGGAGACAATCATGTCACTTGAAAACGTCATCGCCGAAAACACTCAGGCCATCAACAACCTTGCCGAACTCATTCGCCAGGCCATGCACATGGCGTCGCCCACGGCCCCGGCACCTGTCACACCGCAGGCTGCCCCGGACAACGGCATCCATGTCCCGCCGAAACCGGCGCCCGTCCCTGAAAACCCACCTTTTGCAGCACCTGCTCCGGCTCCCGCGCCCCAGGCTGTCGCTCAGCCCGCACCCTCGGAGCCCGTGGATTACGAAGCCCTTCGTAAGGAGCTCATGCAGAAGGTAATGGGGTTGTTTACCCAAAGCAGAGATGTCGGCATTCAGATCCTGTCGTCTTTCGGCGCGAAGAAACTCTCCGATGTGCCGGACGACAAACTGGCGGCCTTCGCCGCCTCCGTTGATAAAGCTCTCGCAGGAGTTTAATCATGACCCATGCACTTCTTTCCCCGTCATCTGCCTATCGCTGGATGCAATGCCCGGGCTCCGTTTCCCTTTGCAGACTTTTCCCGGACGAATCGAGCGAATACGCCAAAGAGGGCACGCTGGCGCATGCCTATGCCGCGCATATCCTCGATCCGAATCAGCCCAAACCTGACGAAGCGATTCCGAGCGAAAACCTCACTTTTGTGAATGACTATGTGAGCTATGTCGAGCGCGAAACCGCGGGCGGTATTCGCCAGATCGAATTTCCGGTCGAGATCTCAGAGGTTACGGGCGAAGCCAACGCAAAAGGGACAATCGACTGCGCCGCCCTTGTCGGCAATACGCTCAAAATCATCGATCTGAAATTCGGCCGCGGCGTAAGAGTTGAGGCAGAAGGCAATCTGCAGTTGTCGATCTACGCCTGGGGCGCCTTCCAATACTTCTCTTTGTGCGACGAGATAAAGGAAATCGAGCTTCATATTTTCCAGCCCCGGATTGACAATATCGCGACCTGGAAGCTCACGCCCGCGGAGCTCGAGACCTTCGTCAACAACGCCCGGGCCTGTGCCGCTAAGGCGCTCTCTTACCTGAATGCCGACCCGCTCCCGCCCGAAGCCCTGATCCCGAGCGCTGATGCCTGCCGCTTCTGCAAGGCTAAATCCGCCTGCCCGGCGCTTCGCCAAAAGGCCGCCGAAGCAGTGGACTTCAAGCCCATTACCGAAGCGGGCGACGCAATCCCGATCATTCCGGAAGAAGCATTAAGCCCGGAGAGGCTCGGCCAGAATCTCGCGCTCGCCGATCTCCTGGAGCCCTGGATTGCCGCTGTCCGGGAAGAAGCCCATAAGCAAATGCTCGAAGGCGTCCATATCGACGGCTTCAAGCTGGTGCTCGGCCGCCCGGGCAATCGCCAGTGGACGAGCGCAGCAGAAGCCGAAGAACTGCTGAAAACCTTCAAGCTCAAGGAAAACGAGCGCTATAGCTACAAGGTCATCACGCCGACGGCTGCCGAGAAGCTCTACAAAGCGGGCCGCATCGGACAGCGCCAGTGGCCGAAGCTCGAGCAAATCATCACGCGAAGCGACCCCGCGCCTGTGGTCGCACCTGAAAGCGACAAGCGTCCCGCCTGGACACCTGCCGCACAACCTACCGATTTTCAACCTGTTAATTAAGTTAAGGAGTTTTCAATGACTGCTATCAATATCTCCGGACGTCTGTCTTTCGAGCACATTTTCGTCGCCGATTCTTCCAACGGTTCTGCACCCGCCTACTCTGCCACCGTCCTGATCGATAAGAGCGATCAAGCCCAGATTCAGAAAATCCGTGACGAGATCCAGCGCGTCGCAACTGAAAAATGGAAGGACAAGGCTCCTGGCCTGCTCAAATCTCTGTACGCCACAGAAAAGCTCTGCCTGCGTGATGGTGACAACAAAGAATATGACGGCTACGCAGGGATGATGTACGTCACTTCCCGCAACAAAGCCCGTCCGACTGTAGTGGACCGCCGATGCAATCCAGTGACCGAGGCCGACGGCCTGGTTTATTCCGGCTGCTATGTGAACGCCCGCATCGAACTTTGGGCGCAGGACAACGCTAACGGCAAGCGCATCAACGCCAAACTCTTAGGCATCCAGTTCGTTCGCGACGGTGACGCCTTCGGTGCGGGTTCTGCTCCGGCTAAACCGACCGACTTCTCCGACCTCGGAGACGGTGATTCTGCTTCCGCTGCCGCTCCTGCTGGCGGGAATCCTTGGGACTAAGAATCTTTAGGACATGGCTCTACGGAGCCATGAGTTAAGGAGACTTAATATGAAAACACTCTGGGCAGACCTAGAAACATTCAGCAGCCGCGACGTCAAGAACGGCCCGCATCAATACGCAGAGGACTGTTATGTCCTGCTCTTTGGCTATGCAATCGATGACGAGCCCGCAAAGGTTTGGGATCTAACAGTCACGGAAACGATGCCGGAGGATCTCCGGGCAGCGCTCGCCGATCCTGCTGTTAATACCGTATGGCATAACGGCGCGAATTTCGACGTTCCCGTCCTGCGCAAAGCGAAAAACCTGCACGTGGACTTGCCCTTTGAACGGGTTGATGACTGTATGGTCAAGGCCTACAGCCACGGTCTGCCCGGTGCCCTGGGGACCCTGTCCGAGGTTTACGGCCTGCCCGTTGATCAGGCAAAAGACAAAGACGGCCGCCGCCTGGTGCTTAAGTTCTGCAAACCGAATTTTCAGGGCAAGATCGCCAGTCGCAAAACCGATCCGGAGGACTGGGCGAGATTCGTAAATTATTGCCGCCTGGACGTCGAGGCCATGCGCGTGATTTATAAAAAGTTGCCCTCCTGGAATTGGGGCCCGCGGGATCGAGCTCAGTTCGTGATTGATCAGCGCATTAACAATCGCGGTGCTTTGATGGACGTTGAGCTTGCGCATGCTGCTATCGACCTCTCCGAGCGCCTGCGCCTGGAGAATGCCGAGAAAACACGTAAGCTCACAGGCGGCGAAGTCGAGGCCGCTACCCAGCGCGATGCTCTGCTGAAATACATCCTCTCGGAATACAACGTCAAACTCCCGGACCTCGCACGCTCCACGATCGAGCGGCGGCTAGCTGACGAAAATATTCCGGAGCCCGTCAAAGAATTGCTCCGGGTCCGCCTGGCGTCCACTAAGACGTCCACCGCCAAATACAAAAAACTGATCGCCTGCGTAAATTCCGACGGCCGTATGCGCGGATGTCTCCAGTTCCGCGGGGCTACACGCACAGGCCGATATGCTGGGCGTCTCATGCAGTTGCAGAACCTCCCGCGTCCGACGCTCCCGCAGTACGTGATCGATGCAGGCGTCGAGGCAATCAAAGGGGGCTGGGCCGAATATCTGACCGAGCCGGGAGAGCTTATGTCTTCCTGCCTGCGCTCCTGCATTATGGCCACGCCGGGCAAGCATTTAGTTGTGGCCGACCTCTCAAACATCGAAGGCCGCATGCTCGCCTGGCTTGCCGGAGAGACGTGGAAAATTCAAGCGTTCAGAGATTTCGACGCGGGCCACGGCCCTGATCTTTATAAGGCGACCTACGGCCGCACCTTCGGCATTCGTCCGGAGGACGTTACCAAGCATCAGAGACAAATCGGCAAAGTGATGGAGCTGGCCTTGGGCTATCAAGGCGGCGTCGGTGCGTTTTTGACATTCGCGGCCGCCTATTCGATCAACCTCGACGAGCTTGCGAAACATGTCCGGGAAAATATCTCGTACAGCTATTGGGGCCAGGCCGAAGGGTCTTACGAATGGTACAAGGAAAAGAAGCTGACCCACGGGCTTAAAAGAGACACGTTTATCGCATGCGAAGCGGTCAAATTGGCCTGGCGTGATGCGCACCCGGCAATTCAAAAATTTTGGGCGGCTTGCGACACCGCTGCCATCCGGGCAATGAACGGCGTCCCCAGTCAGGCGTCCAAGTTGTGGTTCGACCGTAAGGGCGCCTGGCTCAGAATGCGCCTGCCCTCCGGACGTTTTATCTGTTATCCGGGCGCACAGCTCGAGGACGGAGGCGTCGGCAAAGGCACGTTCAGCTACATGGGCATCGATCAGTATTCCCGGAAGTGGTCCCGCATTCCGACCTACTCCGGAAAAATCGTAGAAAACGCGACCCAGGCCGCAGCCGCCGACATTCTGATCGGCGCGATGGCCGCCATCGAACAAGCCGGGTTTGAAATCGTTTTCTCCGTTCACGACGAATTTATTACAGAAGCCGCGCTCGACAAGGACAACACCGAGCTCGAGCGGCTAATGGCAACACCGCCCTCCTGGGCTCCGGACCTGCCGCTGGCTGCGGCCGGATTCACTTCACTTAGATACAAGAAAGATTAAGGAGATGTAGTAAATGGACATCCTGATCATCGTTTTAATTGCGGTTTTCGCCTTGGTAGCGCTCGCGCTGACGGGCCTCCTGAATAAGCTCGACAGTCTCACTTATCAGATCCTCCAGCTTCAGACCCGCGTCCGCCGCATGGAGAAAAAAGAGGAGAACCGATAATGACGCCCGAAGGCAAAGTCGTCGCGCTGATTAAAAAGCGCATCAAAGAGGCAGGCGGCGAGGTTCGTAAATGCTCCTGGGAGAACTGCCGGGGAGCGCCCGACCTGCTTGTCATGCTCCCGGGGATTCACGCCTGGATCGAAGCGAAAACGGAAACCGGAAAGCTCGGGCCCCACCAAGCGCGCGAGCACGCCCGCATGACAACCGCCGGCTGCAAGGTTTACGTGGTTTTTGGCGAGGATCAGGCGCAGGCCCTGATGAGCTACCTGATCTCCGTCTCTCGCTCCGGAGTAGAGCAATATGCGTAAGTTCAACCCCTGGCCGTATCAAAAGCGAATGATCCAGTTCGCTCTGCAGCATCCCCGCTGCGGCCTCTTTGTACCGATGGGCATGGGTAAGACAAGTGCTTCGCTTGCCATCATCGATGTGCTTAAAAACATATTCGAGGAAGGCCCGGCGCTCGTTATTGCGCCTCTGGCCGTTGCCCGAAACTCATGGCCGAGTGAGGTAAGGAAGTGGGAGGACTTTTGCCACTTGAAGGTCTCTCCGATCCTGGGGACGACAAAGGAGCGCATCAAGGCGCTGCACACGAAGGCGGACATCTACGTCATTAACTATGACAATCTGATGTGGCTCGATAATTTTTTGACGGCAAAAAATTACACGTGGCCCTTTCCTGTCGTTATCGCTGACGAATCCACGCGGCTTAAAAGTTTCCGGACACGCCAGGGATCCAAACGAGCTAAAGCGCTCGCTAAGTTCTCGAACTTCTTTAAGCGATTCATTGCGCTCACCGGAACTCCGTCACCCAATGGGTTAAACGATCTTTGGGGGCAGTTGTGGTTTATCGATCACGGCGAGCGCCTGGGGAAAAGTTTCACAGCTTTCCATAACCGCTGGTTTAGACCTTTACAGGTTGGAGCCAATGCGGCCGCGGTTCAATGGGTCCCTCTGGAGTACGCCCAGGAGCAGATTCAGAATGCCATTTCGGACGTCTGCTTGTCGATTAAAGCTGAGGACTACTTTGATTTAGACAAGCCGCATTTTGTGAACGTCGAAGTCGAATTGCCGGACGAGGCAAAGGCGCTGTATGACGACATGGAGCGGGGGCTCTTTGTCGAGCTGGCCAATGCCACCACGGTGGAAGCAGCTAACGCCGCGGCTAAAACGGTCAAATGTCTGCAATTGGCAAATGGGGCTGTTTACACCGACGAGCTGCACAACTGGGAAGAAGTTCATACGGCCAAACTGGATGCTCTGGCTTCGATTGTCGAGGAAGCGGCTGGAGAGCCGCTTTTAGTGGCGTACCAATTTAAAACCGACCTCGCCAGAATCCTCAAGGCCTTTCCGAAGGCCAAAGCATTCGATAAACGCCCGGAAACCGTCGAGGCCTTTAACAACGGCGAAATCCCGATGCTACTCGTTCACCCGGCAAGTGCCGGGCACGGCCTGAGCCTTCAGGACGGATCGAGTAAATTGGTCTTTTTCAGTCAGTGGTGGAATCTCGAAGAATATCAGCAGGTCATTGAGCGTATCGGTCCGATGCGCCAAATGCAGGCCGGCCACCCGCGAGTCGTCACGGTCTATCAGATCCTGGCAAAGGACACGATCGACTACGTAGCCCTTTCAAAAAAGCGATCTAAGCGGGAAGTCCAGGACATGCTCCTTGACTACCTGCGGAATAAGGGAGAGAAAAATGAACCTTCTCGATCAAAGGATTAGGACGTTCGCTTCTCAAGGTCTGAGCCCGTATGAGATTGAGGAGCGCCTCGGGATGGAGCACTACACCATTCACATCAAGTACCACCAAGCTCTTATGAACGGGTACACCACGGCTCCTGCCTCGGGCCAAGCTCATGCGCTGAGTGCAGAGGAGAAAGCCGAGCGCAAACGCGAGCGTGCCAAGGAGCGGCGGGAAGAGAAAAAGGCAGAAGCTAAGAAGCAAGGCGAAGTGCCTAAGCGCGTAGAGATGACGCATGAGGAGCGGCTTGCCCGAAGGCGAGAGTACGACGCTCGCTACCGAAGGAAGCACCGCGAGGAATACAACCGCAAGCGCAGGGAACTCTACCACGCTATGAGCCTTGAAAAGAAAAAGGCGCTGTTCGAGCGGCTGGTTAAGTACAAGCAAGCCACCTACGAACAACGCAAAGACATGATCAATGAGCGCCGCAGAGAACTCAGAAGACTAAGGAAGGAACAAGCAAATGCCAAGAAACAAGAAGCCGCGCAAAGAGTACAAACCTCGGGCGATACGCCGAACGGGGTGCTCTTATCCGCGGGAAACGATTGACGAGATCAAAGACATCATTAACAAGATCGGCCTGATTGTCGAGATAGTCCTTCCGCGCGGCACTGCAACGGACGATCAAATGCATCAGCTGCAGGACCTTCTCAACTGGGGCGGCATGCTGATGTTCGATAGACGTTGGAAGGGTCAGGAGGAAGCCGTTGACGAATTTCGTGAACGTCATTATGCCGTGCTCGATGCATATTCAAACATTGTGCGCCGGAAGCGCAGCGGTGTGAGCATGCACTATGTTGCCAAGGCCGATGAGCTTGCCATACTGCAGGATGTCTGCGCCGAGATCGTGGCAATGCTCAAAGAAGCAATGGAGCTGGCACCGCAGAGAACCGTTCGCGAGTTGCTTGCCGCCATTCAGATTGTGGACGAACAAAGAAACAGAGACGGAAGTCGCGGCATCAAGGAGATTTTGCCCACTGCCCGCGCAGTTCTCAATCAAAGAACCTATAGGAGACCCGGCTATGCCAACATCCAAGAAACGCAGACAGCGGATTGAAGAGACCCTGCCTGAGTGGTGCTTAAGAAGAAAGGGCCTGCCGTACTCGGCAAAGATTCTGCTCTACTTCTTCCTCTACAACATCAACCTCAAAGGACGGGTGACACTCACCCGACTGCAAGAAGTATCAGGGCTCGCCTACGAGACATTGAGACGCGCTCTTATGGCCCTGAAACTCGAAGGGATTATTAACCAAGTGCTCATAGGTTCCAGCCGGCACAACGGATACGCCTATGTCCTTAACTTCAAGCGCCTGAAAGAACTAGGCGCACCGAACGTCGAAGAATTTTTTAGAGGCTATAAAAATGAAAGATAAATTGATATTGATTGCAGACCACTACGGCCTGGGAACTCAGCTCTTAAAGCTCGCTGAAGAATGCTCAGAGTACAGTGCCGCGTCTGCCAAATGGAACGTCTACAACAGACTGTTGAGTAAGACGGGTCTTAACCGCTTCAAAGAAAAGAGAGACGCTGCGGCCGTTGACTGCATGAAGGAACTCGCCGACGTTCTGGTTCTCGCCCGCCAGGTCGGGTACCTGATGGAAAGCGACCCTGATTTCAAGACGAAAATCGAGAAGCTCATGGATGCCAAGTGCGACCGTCAGATCGCGAGAATCGAAGAGGAGCTTCAGAGCACCCAGAACGATAAGCTTGATCTCAAAGACACTATCGACTTCATGCTCTCCGGAAGCCTGGAAGAGCGGATGATCGCTGAGTACCAGCAGCTCTCAATTAGAAAGAACAAGCTCGGCAACTACCTGTGGGCGATCAAAGAAGGCAAAGCTCCAGCCATCAATCAGGAGCTTTACAAGAATCTTTGGGAGCAGTTCAAGGCAATGCGCAAGTACAAAAAACTCCTGGAAGAAAAGGCATGTATTATGAAAATTGATCTAAAGGAGATCCACCATGTCTGATATGGTTAATCATCCTGCCCATTACGAAGAACAATCCATCCGCCTGGAGCCGATCGACTTCTGCGAGCGGCTACCCTTCTGCGAGGGCAATGCGATTAAATACTGTTTTAGAGCCGGTCACAAAGATGGCGCCTCCGAACTCCTCGATCTTAAAAAAGCTCAATGGTATTTGAATCGCCGGCGTACATCTAATACCGCACTGAGAATCTCCGATCAGCAGTTCGACACTTTTAAGGAGTTTACTTGGTATTTAAAGAGAAGCAATGGGGTCCTGAAAGCAGCGGCCGACCTATGGGGCGGTGTGTTTTATTACAACGGTGGGTTTTGGCAAGCGTTGGAAGATTGTATTAACGAGCGTATCCAGAAGCTCGAGGTTGACGAAGCCCTTTACGACCAAACGATAGGGGATAAAAAATGACAAATACTTGGATGACAAAAAACGAAACCGCCTCCTACGTGAGACGTTCTACCCGGACACTTGAGCGCTGGATTGCGCAGGGATATTTTCCGCGAGGACATTACATAAAGGGACGCCCCCGCTGGAAAACAATTGAAGTTGATAAATGGATGACGGACCATCCGGCTATCTTTAGCGCGTCAGCTTAGCAAAAACCGCATCGGCCCACGCCTGCATTACTTCACGCCGTTGCTCCAAGAGATCAGAACGCTGATAGGCCTGGACAACGGCGTTTCCTGTTACATGCATGAGACATTTTTCAGCAATGGTATCCGGCACACCGTTTTCGGCCGCCCAGTCTCTAAACGTCGACCTGAAGCCGTGCATTGTGGCGGTGGTGTTAGTCATTTGTTGTAATAGATGCGCCAGGCTGTAGCGGCCGCCTAGGTTATCCGCATTAAAGCAGAATATCTCCTCGCCTTTCTTCTCCACAGAATTCAGCAATTCAATCGCCTGATCGCTCAGCGGCACGCGGTGAGGATACGGCTTTTGATCTTTTCTTCTTTCCGGAGGCACGGACCAGATACGATTTTCCCAATCAATTTCATCCCACCGAGCCGGGACGGATTCGCCCACGCGGCTGGCGGTCAGAATTGTGAATAAAATCACCTGGCGAGTTCTAGTGTCTGCCGGATAAAAGCATGAAATTTTTTCCTGGAGCACCTCGAGCGGCATAGCTTCATGGTGCTCAACGATTTGAATCTTAGAGGGCGGCGGTAAATCCCTGTCGAGATTTCCTCTCCAAATGGCGGGATTAAACTCCATGAGACCGTCGGTTACTGCGTAGGAAAATATATTTTCTAGGCGTCCCCGAACCCTGGAGGCGGTTTCAGTCTTAGTGGACCATATTGGCCGGAGCACCTCCAGCACGTCGGTTTTTTTAATCTCAGACAGTTTCTTTTTCCCTAAGACGGGAAAGGCATAGGCGCGTACAGTAGCGAACCACTGCGCTTTATGTTTGGCATTCTTCCACACACGTACGGAGGCAATCTTTTCTATTGCTTCCAGGGCATACTTCTCGAAAGTCGGAGCATCGGCCTCTTTTAATTTTTCGGCAAGTTTATCCCTGGCCGTCTGGGGAAGTTTTCCCTCTGCAAGCTCAGATCTTAATTTATCAGCCAGGCGCTTGGCCTCTGTAAGAGATAAGTCATCCGCCGAGCCCAGGTGCTTATCTTTTCGCTTACCTCCAATACAGTAGCGCAGGACATAGGTGCGCTTACCATCGCGTACCCTCAGGTTCAAATTTGGGGCGACGCTGTGCCGCCCTTCCGGAAGAGTAAAGATATTTTTTGCTGTTACTTTTGCCATATTCGTATGAGTACAGGTTACAAGTTTGCCCCACATCTGCCCCACACTCTAGCACAAAAAAGTGTCGTTATTTTGGCGCACCTTTGTCGCATTTCGGAAAATTATTCCGATAATTTTAGGCGTCTTATCGCTTTGTTTTTATTGATTTTAATGTAGTATGAGTATGCTTTGTCGTAATTATGTCGCGTTTATGTCGTAGGTAAATAGTGGCAGACACCCTTTCCGCCAATTTTTATGTTCCCCGATTCTCCCTCTTGAATATCCGCGAAAAATCCAAGTCATGGCAGGCATGTCATATCTGTTTATTTCAGACGTGGAGCTTGAAGTTTTCTACCGTTCCTTGGCCAAAACACCTCTCTAAAGATCTCAGTGCCTTAAGTTAGTCACTTTTCACCCAACTGGATTTTTGATTCATTGGAATTCGGAACATCTTGTTTTTCTAGAGATGCAACGTTCCAACAATGAGAAGGCCCGTCTCCGGGCCTATTGGTGTTTTCTTTCGCTTTCGCTAGTCAGCTTGAGGTTTTCGACCCAACCCCTCCGGAGAAGCTCCCTGAGCCAATGCCTGCTGACACACTCTCTCAGATCAACGCTTCATCGACACACCCGTTGCCGATCTCCCACTTAATCTAAGAAATGGAAAAAACTTTGTCAAGTGAGAGTCAAAGAAGCTTTCTGAGAAATTAAATAAAAACAAGTGACTAAATCGGTATTCCTGGATACCTGAAGAAAAGGCGCCTCTTTCGAAGCGCCCTCATGACTTAATCCAGGCTGTACCGAATCGGCACTTGAATCTTCATTCCTGCATTCGGAACATTAAAAGCCGTCCCGATAATTCGATCGCTCAAATCCTGAGAAGCGGAATCCAAAGGACCCTTTCCGGATTTTTTAATGACTGAGGCGCCGGTTACTTTGCCGCTTGGATCGACAGAGAATTCCACTAAGACAACGCCTTCCATACCGGCTCTTCTCGCGGCTTTCGGATAGCGTTTATGCTTTTCAACCAAACTGACCAGCATGGCCGTGATGCTTTTCTTTTTAACTGCCTGCTCAGCCGCAGCATGTCCCACTGATGCGGCCTTTCCTTCCGTCGATTCAGAGGCTTTTTGAGGGGCGGGATCTTTCTTTTCTACCTTGGGCTCTTTAACCTTCTTCACCGATCTGGGCTTCTCTGCAGCTTTAGGTTTTGGCTTCTCAGGCTCAACCTTCTTCGGTTTAGGCTGCTCAACAGGTACCGGAGGCGGAGGCACCGGTTCTGCTTCAGATTCAGGAAGCTTTTCTTCTACAACCTTTTCAGGTTCAACTTTAAATTCCGACTCATCTGTAAGAAGTTTTTTAGGTTCTTCGATGACCGGCTGTGGCAGAGGTTCCGGAAGGACTTCCGGCGTTTCTTCCGGTTGGATTTCCTGAATCTGAGCAAAACTCAGTTCTATAGTCCGCGGCTGCTGAGCAGGCAGCGGAGCATCTGTCTTTAAAGTACAGCCTGCCCAGGCAAACGCACAGGCAAAGGCGGCCAAAGCAGCTTTTGAAAGCCGCTTGGCATTAAGTAATTCATTGTCTTTGCGTGAAGGGCTTAACATCTCAATTCTGCGGCGCAGCTGCTTTAGTACTGATTACAAAACGGCCTTCTCTATTAACTTTTACTAAGTCGGCCAAATAAACAAAAGCTTCGAACGGGGCCTTCTCATCAACCATCAGGTTGAGCGTTCCGTCCGGATGCTCGGACAAGAAACGGGAAACTTCTTCTTTAGGGATTTCCTGATCGTTAAAGAAATACTTTCCGTCGGACTTCACGCTGATCACAAGCTCTGTCGTTTTCTTCTTGACCTCGGAATTCTGGGCCGCAGGCAGCACGACATCCAGCACAGGTTTGCTGAATGTCATGGTCATCACAAAAAAGATGACCAGCATGAAAATCACGTCAATGAGCGGCGTCAAATCCACCCGAGGCTCTTCTTCGAGTTCGTCAAACATATCTGTCTCTTAAATCTCAGGCGGCTTTTTGCTCGTCGTCTTCTAACCTTTGAGCGCAGCGGCAGGGTTCACGGCGGATATTTAAAGCTCGATAGCTATATTCAACGGCTTCGATTCGGAGCTCTTTTACCTTGAGCATCAGGTAGTAATAAGCCATCAAAGCCGGAATTGCGACCACCAGACCCATAACTGTTGTGATCAGAGCTGTCCAAATGCCGCCGGCAAGCATCGTCGGATCGGGAGAAAGGTTCTCAGAGATAGTGCGGAAAACCGCCACCATACCGACAACCGTACCCAGCAAGCCGAGAAGCGGAGAAACAGCGGAAATTAACTTGAGCCAAGTCAGCGCATTGTTCACAGGCTTGAAGTGCTTGTGGAACAGGTAGGCCACTTCGGCGCGGATGTCGTCTGAGTGAGCACCGTGCGTCATGACGATGTCGCGCACAATGCATTCCAAAGGATTGGTGCTCTCTCCGAAATAACGGCGGATACGCTCAGGCGTTGCCTTGTCCATTCCGTGGAAGTGCTTCTTGAATCGAGAAAGTACGCCTCTCAAATAGAGAAAATTCCAAACAGTAATATAAAGGGCAAAAACTCCGATAATCACCAATGCAACACCGGCGAATCCGATCAGGTTATAAATCTCTTTAAAGTCCATGTTTATTTGCCACTACGGAAGTTTTCAAGAAGCTCCAAGCCCCAGGCTCCGGCCTGAGCCTGATCTTCAGCCGTCGGATGTTTAGCGGCCTCATCAAGTCTTGCCTGGCGTTCAGGTGTCACCGGTTTAGCGCCGGGCATCTTGGCCATGGCGGCTAGGATTTTCGGATCGATCTTGCCCTGCCAAACGCGAAGACCCTTGAAGTTCTCGCACGGGAAAAGGCCCGCGACTTTATTAACCCAAGCCTGTCCGCGTTCGCTGTTGGGATCTCCGCCCATCGTTCCGAAGTAAGCAATAGGTTTAGCCTTGGCCTCTTTCTGGAATGCCTGCCAAACTTCATCCGGTGTCCCTTTATCGCACCAGAAACCGGCGAAGATAAAGTCGTAATCCTGAGGATTGACGTCCGCCGGCAGTTTTTTGAGATCAGCGCCGGGAATCGCTGAAGCGATGGCGCGAGCGATGATCTCTGTGTTTCCGGTAACGGTAGCGTATGCGACTAAAACTTTCATTCTTTTCCTCTTTTTAGGCTTTGTATTTCTGCTGGAGGGCAAGGAATTTTTCTTTGGCGCTTTCAATTAACTTGTGCTTTTCGCGGCCGACATACATCGAATAGGCGACGTCGCCGGAAGTTGTAAAGAATGCGGCGAAATGGCTTTCACGGCCCATGAACGGCATGGTCACAAAGCCGATCTCGGAAATGTCGCCGTATTTAAAGTGGCCTTGAAGCGGGCTCTTGCCTCCCATCAGATTGTAGTAGCCCATGGCTGCCTTGCCCGTCACGAGCTTGGTTTCAACTTCGATGACGTTGCCGTGTGCGGTCACGATGAAAGTAATTTTTTCCCATTCGGCAATGGCGGCCCAAACGCTTTCGAAATCGGAACCCGGAGCAAAGGTAGCGGAACCTTCGGGCAAAAGGTGAGCTGCTTCCTGAGCTGTCACGGAGAGCGCCTGAGCAATCGTCTCCAGTGTTACGGGACGGCCGCTGTTTAAAAGTTCATCAATTGTGTTCTGCTGTTCAACGATTGTTGTCATAGGTTTTTCCGATTAACTTATTAAATAGTTGATGAAAGATTTGTTTTCTGAAGCGGTAGCCTGATTGCGCTGTCGCACACCATGTCCACAAGCTCCAAATCATGAGTGATGACAAGCACAGCTTTGCCTTCGTCAGAAAGCTGACGCAAGGCTCCGGCAATTCGATGAAGATTTGCACCGTCTAAGCCGCTTGTCGGTTCATCCAAAATAATGACATCCGGCTTTTTGGCAAACGCGCAGGCAATCACAAGCCTTTGCTGCTGGCCGCCGGAAAGCGAATGAGGATGACGGTCTCTGAGTTCTGTCAGATCAAAAAGCTGCATCAGCTCTTCGGCGGCTTGCTTGCCGCCGCGGCAGCCTGCGGCTTCCAGACTGGTCAGAAGTTCATCAAAAACCGTTCGCATGTACAGCTGGTGGTCGGCATTCTGCAGAACGACCGCGACATGTCTGAGGCACTCCTGAGGTTTAACCTTCTTGCCTCTTATTTCTAAAGTTCCTTGGGTAGGTTTATTTAATCCTGTGAGGATTCGGGCCAAAGTCGTTTTGCCGGTCCCGTTCGGACCGAACAGACCCGTAATTCCTTTACGCAGTTCCAGATCAGTCCCGTTGAAAATCTTATCTTTTCGCGGATAAGCAAAGGAAAGGTCGGAGATCTTCATGACAGTTTCTTTGCCGTCAGACAACGGCGGAAGCTCGTGTCTTTTATCTTCGACATCGACTTTTCTCAGGCCGTAGCGCGCTCTGACTTCGTCGCTCAGGTCATCAAAAGTTCCTTCCTGAACGATTCGGCCCTTTTCCATCACACAGACGCGGTCAGCTACGCCTTTTAACCAATACAGGCGATGATCGACAATGAGGACAGCAACGCCCTTCTCTTTTAAGCGAAGAATCTCTTGGGCCAAATCCATCGTAGATTCAGGGTCCAGATTTCCGGTCGGTTCATCCAGAATCAGAACCTGAAGCGGTTCCATCATCAGGGAAGCCAAGCCGACCTTCTGTTTTTGCCCCTGAGAAAGTTCATGAATCGTGTTCTTTAATACGGAATTCAAGCCGAAGCGCTGAGAAGTCTTCGCAATGAGATCACGGATCTTATCGGGATGCATGCCTCTGGACTCAGGCTTAAATGCCATTTCCTCTTCCACTCCAAGCGCAAAGAACTGGCTCTCCGGGTTCTGAAAGAGTGTTCCGACGCGGCTGCTGATCTCGTGCAGTTTCATCGTTTGATTGTCTTGTCCCGCGACGCGAACAGTTCCTTTAAGTTCGCCTCCGAAATAATGAGGGCAAAGACCGTTAATCAGGCGAATTAAGGTGGATTTACCGCAGCCGGATACGCCGGTGCAAAGCACTGCTTCGCCGGGACGAACCGTCAATGAAATGTCTTCAAGGGCGTTTCTATCGGAAAAAGGATAACGGTAAGTGACGTGATTCAGTTCGATCATCTCATTGCCGCCTTAATGTCGGTAGGAAAGTAAATTTGTAGTAAAACCGCTGCCGTGCAGATCAAAAGAACCAGAGTAATGGCCGTAATGTCATGTTTGCTAAATCCTCTTCTGTGCACAGAGCCCGATTTGCTGCCGGCGTGAAGTCCCTTAAGCTCCGCTGCAATTCCTAATTCGTCGCTGGTTTTAAGTGCTCTGAAAAGGAGCGGCGTAAAAAGCAGGCGGGTGGTGTGAATCGGATGAATCGTGCACTGCCAAGGATTGATCTTGAAGCCCCTGATCTTCAGAGATTCCCAGATTTGTTTCACATCTCCGGCAAACGTCGGAATAAAACGAATAATCACAGCGGCTGGAAGATAAATAATGAACGGGAGCTTGAGCTGCTGAAGACCGTTCAGAATGTTCTGCAGTCTGCCTGTAAAAGCCATCGGCAGAATTGTGTTCATCACTGTCAGGGCTCTCAGGAACGGAATGCACAAAGAACCGAGTTCCAGGCTTTTGCCCATGGAAGGAATGAAGAGCGCCAACACAGAGGCAAATCCGACGGACAAGGCCATCATCAGGAGAGCAACGGCATAGCTTACAAAAATCAGTTTGTTGCGGCCGAGCGCAAACAAGTAAAGCAGCGACGTCGTGAAAAGCAGCAGCTGTGAATTCAGGGAAGAAAGCGCAATCGTCATCACTGCTGCTAAGGCGGCGATGAGCATTTTGCTGCGAACATCCAGCCGCGTTAAAACATCAAATTTAGAAGCGGACGATGCCTGCATGTCTTAATTCCTTCATTGAACGGTAACCCGTATAAAGACCGATTAAAGAACCGGCATAACCGATCAAAACGATCGGGAGAACAACTGCCATCAGGGCCGGAGATTCGCGCATCATGAGATAGGACACTGCGAGCGACAATCCTTTGGAAAGGAAGTCAAAGCAGCCGACGCCCCAGAAGACAGCACCTTTCCATCCGAGGCTTTTAACAAACTTCATGACTGCTTCGGAGACTAAAGCGGCTACCAGCATGGGCGGAATGAGTGTGACATTTCCGCCCAAGAGCAGAAAGTTCACCAGCGCGCTTACGATCACAAAGAGGCTCAGCGTTCCGGGCTGACGCACTTTGTAAAGCATGATCACAAGCAGTGTGGTGAAAACCACATTTTTAAGCAGAAGGCTGACAGGATTCATTCCTCCGCCCACCATAGCGATTAAAACCGTGGAGAGTTTTGCGGTCGCGGCAAAAACTCCGATTACCACGAGGTCACGAGCACCCCAGCGGTCACCGAACCTTCTGAGCCAAGAACGGCCCTCCTTTCTCTCCAATGTCATTTCCGTCATGCTGTTTCCCGTTGAAATGAATCCTTATTACTGCTTAGTACTTCGCGCTCAGCTTGAAGTTGAAGTGGCGTCCGGGTTCGTAGATCGAATCGCCGTAGGAATAAAGCTGGTTCGTAATGTTGATGGCCTCAGCGCTGACCATGTAACGCTTCTGCGAACCAAAGTGATAAGTGGTCGCAAAGTTAAGCGTTGTATAACCGGCAACACGGGTCGTCTCACTGGTATTCGGTGAATAAGACTTAGATGCCGTCTTACTTCTGAGGTACGTATCCGTATTCCAGCGGCCGTTAAAGACTTCGAACTCCGTCTTGACACCGTAGCGAGCCGTGAAACCGGCAACTCCGGAATCATAGGTAGAAACTCCGCTGCCCCACTCGGTCTTTCTGCGCAGCCAAGTCATGCTGGCGTAAGGGAAAATGTGGTTCGTCGGCTTAAAGTTCACGGAGAGTTCGGCACCGAAGGTTTTAGCCTTGTCGGCATTCTCGTAGGTGTACTGAGATTTCGTACCAACATCGGGATAGATACGAATAGTAGAAATGTAGTCATCCGCGAGGTTGTAGAACAGAGCGAAGTCTGCCTCAACAGCGCTTCCTGCATAACGAGCCCCAATTTCAAAGTTGTTGGACTTCTCGGGCTTAAGGTTCGGATTTCCAAAGATCGTTCCGCCGCCCATGCTATTCATGAGATACTTTTCCTGAAGATTCGGAACACGGAAGCCCTGAGACCAACCGGCTCTTAACGAGGTATCCGGGAGGCCGGTCCAGTTCAAACTCAGGTTAAAGACAGGACGGCTGTTTCTATCGCTGCCGGTTTTACCTGCAGATCCGTCGTCAAAGTTTTTATATTGACCATTTCTATCAAAACCATTGAGGCTTGCAGAGGCTTTACTGAGCTTAGAGTTGACCCAGGTATAACGAACACCATAATTAACCATAAAATCCATCGGCAAAGATGTTTCCATGGAGGCAAAAATTGCATTCGTGGTTTCTTTGCCTTTGTTAAAACGATGGGTTTGTGTATCGCTCATAAGCATTGATCTCATAGACATGGAAGAGCGGGCATCGGTATCGGCTTCCAACTGATCCTGAACAAACTCATAGCCGGTAATCAGGAAATTCGATTCTCCCAGCTGCCAGTCAGCCTGAAGACTTGTACCGTAAGTTTTGATACGGTTATCCGCAAGTGAATCTGTTATAACCTTCGCAGTAGGGAATGGCGACACCAAAACGTAATTTCTCATGTTCTTATGGTTCTTCTGCCAATAGCCGTCCCAACGCAAACGGGTGAGGTATTCGTTAAGGTTCTTGCCCTCTGCAAACAGAGCGACCTTGTCTCGCTTCCACTTCGGAATACGAACAAAGAATTCGCTGTTCGGATCTTGTTCATATTCCCAGCTGGAAGAATTGATGTCGCTGTCAAAAGTATCCGCACGCAGACCGGCTGTGAAATGCTCATTGAAGTCGTAACTCAGGAAAGCAGAGGCATTTTTCTGACGGAAGTCCGTACCCTTCTGGTATCCGAGCGGAGTCTTGATGTTGCCGTGACTCTGATAACCGGCATCCAAATGGTAGTTCAAACCTTTGTAAGTTCCGCCGAGAGAAATCGTTTCCGCCCAGCCGTGACCTGCGCCGTTCCTTGCAACGGATCCTTCGGCTTCAAACGGTTTCTTAGATCCCTTCTTCGTGATGATGTTTACCACACCGCCCAAGGCGTCGGAACCGTAAAGTACGGAAGCCGGTCCTTTGATCACTTCAATGCGCTCAATAGAGCTCGGATCGATAAGAATCGAAGCGCCGGACATGGATTTCTGTTCGGAAATCTTCTGGCCGTCAATAAGAGTCAATGTTCTGAAAGTATCTTCACCGCGGATGGAAACGCGTTTTAAGCCCTGAGAACCGGCGTTATTGACCATGACGCCGGGAATGTCTTCCAGAAGCTCGCCCACGTTGCGGGCGGCAGATTCCTGGATTTCCTGGTTGGTTACGACCGTCACTGCCATCGGAACTTCGAGAAGCTGCTGTTCAACGCGTCCGGCAGTTACCGTCACTTCAGAAGTCTGAACGGTTTCTTCGGCCTGAAGTGCGAGCGAGCAAAAAGTCAATGCGGCTGCGGCCGTCAATTTGAAAGTAAGATTAGTGGTCATTTTGTCTGAGATTTGAAGTAGTCGAGGATGTGCTGAGTCATACGGCCCTGCCAGAATTGGCCGGGAACCGTCAGTTCAAAACGGTTTCCGACGGGGGCAAGGAGCCCTGCTTCAGTCCAGTTATCGATCAATGGATTCCACAAAGTTGCAAACTTCTCAGAAAACTCGTGAGCCAGTTGGGAAGGGTTAAAGAAATTCAATTCAAGCTGCTCAGCGACCGCACGTCCCAGTTCCCAGAACAGAGGCGGTTTGGTCATCATGGCAATTGGTTTGACACCGCTTTCGACAGCCTTGGCCCAAGCATCCGGCTGACGGTGCTGCATGAAGCCGTAACCGCTTAAGTTGCCGCCGGCGCCGGGACCGAAAGCTAAACAATCGGTACGGGTCTTTGCGTAGTAGTTATAAAAATTTCGTTCACGGGTGTTTGAAGCCCAATGGGAGATGGAAAGACGCTTCCAGCCTGCTTCATGCATGCTTTGCACGGCTTCCTGGAACATCGCAGCGCGAAGTTCATGATCCGGTCCGGGAGGAAGTTTGCCGTTCTGAATATATTTATAAAGAGGAGACTTCTCAAACACGCGGAGCTGGTAGCAGTCGATGCCGTCAAGGTTAAGCTCTCGGCCAATTCGTAAGTCTTCTTTCCAAGTTTCCAAGGTCTGGAACGGAAAACCGTAAATCAAATCAATCACGATGGCGGCCTGATCGTAGCTCATCAGTTTTTCAAGCTGACGGATCAGGGTTTCCTTATCCGAACGTCGGCCGACGGCCTGACGGATCTTCGTATCAAAGCTCTGAACACCCAAAGAGAAGCGATTGGCGCCGCCTGCTAATGCAGCTTCCATTTTGTCGGTCCCGAAACCGGACAAACGGCCCTCGTAAGTGATTTCACAGTCGTTGGCGAGCGGAAGGTAGCGACGAACAGCTTTAATGACTCTTTCAATATCAGAGGCTTCTAAAGCAGTCGGTGTGCCGCCGCCGAAGTAGACGGCGTGGACGGGCTCGCCCTTCTGCACCGGTTTATCCGACCAAAGCTGAAGTTCTTTGATCAGCGTATCGGCAAATGCTTTGCTTTCTTCTTTATTGCGATACGGCTTGATATAGAACAAGCAATAGAAGCAGCGGGTTTCACAGTAAGGAACGTTGATATAGGCCACCGTTCTGCGTGTACGAGGCTTAGAGACAAGTTCGGATAAGATCGCCGGCATTTCCGTAGACAACAGCATGGAGCTGTCCATTCCCGGATGGATATCAATCTTTTCGGGAAAAGCTTCGACAATAGGATTCTCAGAAACTTTGGCCAGCCAGCGGCTGATGTCGTCTTGCCCTTTGCTTTGGAAGGCATTAAACATCGGGACTGCTTTCTGTCGGTCAGTGTGTTGTGCTTGCATAATGCTAAAATATTGTATTGATAATGATTATCATTTGAATAAATTTAGCACTAAGACAATTTTAATACAAATGATTATCATCATCGTTTACCTGAATCCTTGTAATCAATATGTATAAAAATTTAACCGGTTCGGATTGATCTGAATTTTTATTAACCATTTGAGACTTTCGTTTAAAACAGTAGTTTGAAGAATGGTTAATCTTTGAATAAAAACAGACAAAAGGAAAAAATTCGTGACTGAATTTAATATTCCGGCACTTCAAATTGAACATATTTCGAAGTCTTTTAACGCCGGTAAAAATCCAAAAAAGGCCCTTTCGGATGTGAGATTTTCGATTGAACAAGGCGATTTTTTCGGCCTGCTCGGCCCTAACGGAGCCGGAAAAAGCACTTTGATCGGTGTACTGGCCAAGACTGTAACGCCTGACAGCGGAAACGTTTCTGTTTTAGGTTACGACATTCGCCGTGACTGGCAGCAGTTCAAAATGGCGATCGGCATCGTCCCGCAGGAAATTACTTTCGATCCATTTCTGAGTGTATGGGAGACATTAAGACTGCAGAGCGGATATTTCGGCCTGCGTCACAACGATAAGTGGCTCCACGAACTGCTTGAGGTTCTGGATCTTGCCGATAAAAAGAAAGAAAGCGTCATGCGCTTGTCCGGCGGTATGAAACGCCGCGTTCTAATCGCCCAGGCGCTTGTCCATAAACCGCCTCTGATTGTGTTGGATGAACCGACAGCCGGGGTCGACATCAACCTTCGCCATTCGCTTTGGACCTTTATGGAAGAACTAAACCGCAAGGGACACACGATCATTCTGACGACCCATTACCTTGAAGAAGCAGAACGACTCTGCAGAAATGTCGCCATGCTCAATCACGGACGCATTGCGGCCTTAGAGAACACACGCGATCTTCTGAAGGAATACTCAAAAGACCGTGTTGTTTTTACCCTTTCGGCTCCTCTGCCCTCGGACTTTCCGATTCAGGTAGAAAAGCTTCAGGACGGATTCTATTGCCTGAACTACGACAGCCCAGAAGGTTTAAGAATCCTGCTCGACGAGCTTCATAAGCGAGGCTTAGAGCCCGAAGGTTTAGAACTCGGCAAAGCCAATCTCGAAGAAGTCTTTATGAGAATTACCTCTAAATGAAATTCAAAATAGAACCTCAGCCTTACCGTCCCGGAGCTTCTTTTCTTACGCTTTTGGAAAAAGAGATTCTCCGATTCAAAAAGATTGCATTGCAGACGATTTTTGCACCGGTTCTCATGGGACTTTTGTATTTATTGGTTTTCGGTCAAGTTTTGGCCGGCAAAATGCCGACTTTTGACGGCGTGAATTACCTGCACTTCCTTGTTCCCGGCCTCGTAATGATGACGATGCTGCAGAACGCTTTCGGAAACAGCTCTTCTTCAATGCTGTCTTCGAAGATCATGGGGAGCCTGATCTTTATACAGCTGCCGCCGTTTGCCGGCTGGGAGCTGTCATTAGCGATGATCGGCGCTTCCATTGTCCGCGCCTTAATTGTCGGCGCAGGCGTCCTCTTGGCTTCTTTCCTCTGGTCTCCGCCCCCGATGGATCATCTTCTTTGGATTTTGGTTTTCGGGTTTATGGGAGCAGCGCTTATGGGCTCTTTGGGATTGATCTGCGGACTTTGGGCTGATAAGTTTGATCAAGTCGGTGCGTTCCAGAGTTTTGTCATTCTCCCGCTGACTTTCCTTTCGGGTGTCTTTTACTCGATTAACCAGCTGCCGCCGATTTTCCAGACGTTATCGAGATTCAATCCGTTCTTCTACATCATTGACGGATTCCGCTACGGGTTCTTTTCTCAGAGCGACTTCAATCCCTGGGTAAGCCTCTCGGTCGTAACGATATCTGGACTAGCGGCTGCAGGATTTGCGACTTACTTGATGCAGATCGGATACAAAATCCGAAAATAAAGATCTGAAAATGTTTCAAAGCCTGTCTGTGTTGATTTGCAGACAGGCTTTTTTGTATTCAGAACGATGAAAATTATGAAAGCTTCAGAAGATAAAGTTTCCGCTCATAAGAACATCGGCATTAGCGATTGTTGTTCATAGACTGAAGCTGATTCCTTCCCTGCTCCACCAATAGTGCTTGTGCCACGGAATGATCGACGCAGACTTTTCCGACAGGCTGAAGCAGCGTGCCAAGCGATTTCGCCATGACAATCGCAACCGGAATACCGATAACGCTGCAGAAACAGCCGATGATCTGAATCAGCGTCACGATCGCCATCGGTATACCTAAGAAAATGATGTAGACAGATTTAAGAATGAAGCCGTAGGTTTGCCAAAGAATGTTTTTGTCCGCCTCGCCTTCCAATTCCGATTTAGAAACCATGTCATACGAAAAGGGCAGAAGAAGAAACTTGGAATACTGAATTAGGCCGAGGCCGATCGGCGCAGCGATGATAGTTACGACGAACAAAAGACCGATTAAGAAAACAATGGCTGCCGTAACGAAGCCTAAGAACGGAAAGTTCCAAATGATGTTGCCAAGTGTACGCATCAGTGAATCCAACAAAAAGTAATAGATGACGAGGACGAGTATTGTACATTCAGGTCTTCAGCCAAAAATGAGAAAAAGACCACAACTAACCCGCCTACTCGTCTATCTAAAACAAATCAACTTTTTGAAGCTTCAAAAGGCTTCTCTCTCAGAGTCAGGAGCAAAAGATGTTAGGTACCAAAAAAATCGACAGGAGAACGCTGTGTTCTGCCTGCCGTTTTCCCAATGATTGCACGCTAGGTAAGATTGCATCGTCTAGGAAGAAAAAACTTATTCACTACATATCTTGATTAATTAAATGGGATTTTCAAATTTTAATAACGATATTGCTTTGGAATCAACGTTTCCGCTCAAAAACTGACAAATCTGTCGTAAAAAAGCAAAAAACAAACGGAGAGAAGGAATCTAAAACGAACAAATCCCCACTTTTTTGAATTAAAGATAGAAATATTGACCTTCCGGAGTAACAAAAAGAAAATATATCTATCTTTAGAAAATTTTAGTTACCCCTTGGGGTTAAATTAATTTGTTATTTTGAAAAATAATCAACCTAATTTCGATCAAAACGTAGCTGAATTTTGGTGGATATGCTTGGATAGACGACTATTAAAGATTAAATCACACCTTTTCTCCTTCCTCTTCCTAACCACTCATCTCATTTTTGATAAAAGATCAGCCTCTTTCCGGCCAAATCCGAAAAGAGGCTTAACAGAGAGGAGAAAATTTAGAAACGATGCATCACACCCACAGAAGTATTCCATCCGCTCAATCCGGGCGCCTGATTCAGGGCTATGTGAGCTTTACCCCAAGCACCTTGAACGTAAACGAGTGTTCTCTTCGAGAAGTTGTATAGGTATCCTGCTCTAATGCTGTAAACATTGAACTTTTTGTACCAGCCTTCTTCAAGTTGTCCTACGTTCTTGTACTAGCCGATGACGTAATTTCACCAAACCATCTCCAGAGCTAGACAGTGAAAAAACATGGAAGTTGTTCACGCTGCGGATTTTGTTGGTTTCTGCCATCTTTTCTTCAAGAAATTCAATTCCTGGCAACGCAGCAACTTGTATTCGAACTTAACCCAGCAGTATTTTCTATAAGAATGAAAATTTAGGTGTAAATAAATTTACCTCTATTCTCCAAGACAGAAATACCGTTTTCAAAGGATTTAACAATAGAGATTCGTCTGACTGCTTTAGCATTCACCGTAACTCTAATTACCTCTGAGTCACTTTTTTCTCCGACGCAGAATGATCGAAAGAGATATATGTTGTAAAGCTTCTCGCCTTTCGGACTTTTTCCGTTATCGCAGAAAAAAGGAAGCCCCTCCGATGTTGCTCCCAGGTTATGGAGAAATTCCGAGATATTGAAGCGAATAATGTCAATGAGACAAGCTTCGTCGGGGAATTCTGAAGCTGAGAGCGTAATTTCTCTGCTATAGCGGAAAATGGAATCACAAGCATATGGCGTAAGCTTGGATTGCCGAAAGCAATCGGATAACAAACGAGCATCCTCTTGCAAAATATCTTTGTTGGAAATGGGAAGTTCATTAAGAGACACAAAGTCGAAATTTTCCTTTGCGCATCCAACTTTTTTCTTTCCCAAAAAAATGAATAGTCTTCTATCCGGGATCCACCTTCTAAATATCACATTGGAAAGCCAGTCCCTAACAATTTCCTTAAAACGGTCTTTGAATATATAGGCAATCACTAGAGCGAAGAACAAATTCCGGCTCAAAGATCCGTATTTGTCTTGATAGAAGAATGCCACCACCGTCGCAAAAAGCATCGAAAGTGCCGCTGCTGATCCGTAAATAGAATGCGTAAGTAAGGGAGCACCTTGCTTATAACGAATGTCAAGAAAAAGAGAACTCTGAACAAATTTTTTCAGAAAGGACCATCGCATCAAGAATGCCGATTCCTTACTCTCTCCTTCGATTGATTCAACCGGAAAGCGGCTTGCGCGGTATTTCTCAACTTCCTGCCAAAAAGACAATATTTTGTTTCTCGGCTCACCGATGCAGACTTCACTGAGATCTCTAAGGCAGAAAGCAGTCACCACCGTGAGGTACTCATCAAGTTTATCGAGCAGCTGAACCAGGTGGTCTGAATTTTCTTGGGAGGACTTAATTTTTCTAAACTCCTCAAGCAGCTTATTGACAGTCTGCAGAAACGCCTCAGTTTCTTCCACTGACAGTTCTTGGTTCTCCATCAAGGAGCGGCTGCTCTCTTGAAGTGCAGTTTTATATTTGAGACAAAAGCGCCTGTAGAAATCATCCGATTCTTCCTCTTGCCCTGGCGATAGTCTTAGCTCCGAAAGTTCGTTGCGAAGTCCCGACAAACTCGGGCTTTGTTCACTCAGACTAAGGTAGCACTTCAGATTATGTTTGAACTCTTCTTTTTTGAAATTATTTTCCGTAATTTGAAGCGCACCGGGAAAAATAAAGAATGTGTCAACTCGGTACTTGAGTTTTTTAGTTTTATCTGTGATGCGGATTTTTTGCTTTACTTCGATTTGTTTTTTGCCGTGCTGCTTAATCGCGTCTATGAGCATGAGTTCTCCTGCAAAAAACCGACTAAAGAGAATGGAAAAACATCGTGCCGCAAAGTCTTGGAAAACTTTGCGGCACAACGTGTGATTATTTCGTTAGAAGAATCCGGGAGTTATGCCGAGCCATTTGAAATAAGTTGCTCCCGCAAGCATTAAACCGAGCCAGTAGAGAAAGGACATAACGAAGCCGTAGTAGAACGATTCGCCCATCGTATATTTATTAGTACCGTAAAGCATCGCATTCGGTTTTGCATTAAACGGGAGGCTCCAGCAGACGTTAATGCAGAGTGCAACGGGAATCGCCAACGAGAGAATATCAATCTTCAATTCCTGTGCAATACCAATAACGATCGGCATGAAAATAATCGTCCTCATGTTCTTGCTTTGGAAAATGAAGTGGCTTGCGATAAAGATGCCGGTCAGTAGTGCATATAGACTGAAGTAGCTCATTGAAGCCAGTCCAAGGCCGTCCATCATAGCTTTGGTGAGAGTGTCCATCAATTTGGTAGCTGTGAGCCCCGCCCCAAGCGCATAAGCTCCTGCTGAGAAGATCATCAGATGCCAAGGAATATCAACGTCGTTCCAATTTAGCAATTTGAACTGCGGTGCAAGCATAATGACGGCGCCGGTCATGGCCACAACTGTTGCATTGATGCCGTGAATTTTATCCGTTGCCCAAACCAAAAGTACCAAACCGAAGATAGCGATTGCTTTTAGCTCGTCCATCTTGAATGGTCCGAGTTCATCGTAAGCCTTTTGAAGAGATTCCATGCCGCCCTGAAGTTTCGGCAGCTTATCTTCTTCGGATACGGGAAAGATAAATCGCATCCCAAGTCCGTACCCAATAATTCCGAAACCAATAACGAGCGGAAGGCCGGCCATCAGCCAATCAAAATAGTAAATCGTGCATCCGGCACCCGCGAGCAAAGCGATCGCAAGAAGATTAGCTCCGGAACCAGTCATAAACGCATTGCAGCTGGCGTTGATCATGACTAAGTTGTAAAGCACCAAATTTCGAGAGAAGTTATTCGTGGTATCTGTCCCCGGTGCTCCGTAAACGGCAGAGATGACCATGAAAAGCGGCATCATAAGTGCAGCTTTCGCTGCTGTGGCGTTTACAAACGCAGCCAAAAGAACGTTAATACCAAGAAAAGTCAGAAAGATTGCTGAGGCATTTCGTCCAAAACGAAGAATCAGCCAAAGCGCTACTCGCTTAACTCGTGAATTTCCAGCGGTTTCCTACTCTCGACGCCAAGAAGCTCGTTAACGCCCCAAAAATGTCAGCACATCATCGAGGGATTTGCCACTTTTAGATAGCGCTTGAAGAATGGCGTCTGCCTGACGAAATTTCTTCTCACGCTCAAGCCCTCGAAGCTCAGCGGTCAGTTTGTCGAGTCTAGCCTTCGTCTTGAACAGATCCTCTTGAACCTTCTTGATCCGGTTGTCGATAGAGGTGATGGACTTATTCCTCGGCATCATAAACCTCCGTCATGTAGAGATCTTCGTCGCCGTCCTCATCCTCATCATCCGGTTCCTCGGTGAATGAGGTGTTTCCCGATCCTGCAATCATCTCGGAGATCGAGCTGGCGCGCGCCATGACGTGATTCTTCGTCAAACCAAACGCTCTTAGAATCTCCTCTTGATTCTTCGTAATTGCGTGATCAAGCTGATATCTGCCTTGATTGATGCGTACCAACTCAATCTTGTCCAACTCTTTGACGGCGGCCGGCACCGTCATGTAGTTTTTGCGTACATTGAGCTTGAGCATTTCGTCCTTAAGCAGGCAATAGATGCGTTGCCGAATGATGAGCGCGATGAATTCGACGAGCATTTTCGCCTTCACGGAACGTGCGGAATGTACGCGAGCAGTCTTTGAGCCCAGAAACGTTTTATCTGCTCGGAACAGCTTTTCGGAGGCGTCTCGGCCGTAGTAGAGCAGATACGCATCCTGAGCGCTCATGTTGTCGGACGTAACGATGCAGAAGTAGCCACACCGTTCCAGCTCTTTCTCTACAGCCTCCGTTTTTTCCAGAGCGGTCACGAGACGTCCTTCGTCGTCGTAGAGAAAATCGAAGAATCTTGTGTGCGGTTCACCAAAAGTGATCTGCTGGCCGACGGAGCGTTCGATAAGTCGTTGCATCTGCTCGATTTCATCTTCCAAACGGCAGCGTTCCTTCATCATTTTGACGGGACTGAAGAACAGATGCAGGTAGCGTTCTCTCTCGTCATCAGGGAAGAGCTTGCGTTTGACGGTGGTTCCGTGAATGTGATGCCCGGCAATGCTGCAGGCGCGGCGTGTTTCAAAGGTACCCCGGTGTTCATCGATGATGGCGCAAACAAGCGGCTTGCAACCCTTGACCATCATGACAAAACCGTAGTTCTTTTCATCCATGTAGCGGATGTTGGCTTTACAGAAATATCCGCGGTCAATGATGAAGCCGATGTTCTTGTATCCGTATCCGACAGCCTTATCGACCATGAATTTGAACTGGCTGACATCATTGATCGACCCCGGATAGAGCTCATAGAAGAGTGGGATCCGGTTGTTTTGGTCCATGGCAAGGCCGACATTAAAGATCGGCAGTCCGAGGTCAACCTTGGCCTTCCCGAACTCGACAAAATCAACATCCCCTGCCTGACAGTTCTTATTCGTGGAATCATAAGACACGTAGATGCGCGACTTATGATCACGATCCGTGTTCCAGTCATTAAGAAAACCAGCTATCTGTTCGTCCTTCACTGAGGACAGGAACTTGGACACTGTCGAATCGCTGTAAATGCGCATGCCCGGAGAGAACAGCGGATGGCGATAGGCATAGTCAGGATAGTACTGACCTTGATTCCGGCCTTCGACGACCATGTAGGAAGCCAAATCCAGTACGAGGCCGGCACGATCGCCGAAGTGCTTGACCAGGAGTTCGTCGAGCCGGTAGTGATTGACGACTTCCTCAATCGCTATGAACGTGCCGGCCATAAGCGTGCAGCTACGTTCAGCTTCCGGACGAAGTTCAGGCAACGGCGTTTCCGGGAAGTATTCGAAGAACTTCTCGTTGGGGAACATCATTCCTTCTTCATCCGAGACCTTGCCGATCATTGCACGCACAGGGACGGTGTGCTTCTTTGCCGGGTCATATTGACGACTGATGACGTAGAGAATGTACGTACCGCTTTTGGTCTTTTGACGACTGATTTTGCCGGAAGCAACCGGAACTGGGACGGTGTACTTGAAGAACATTTGCGGGCTTCTTTCGAGAGTATCGTAATACTCTCGATTATAAAGAAAAAGCGCACGAAGCGCAAGTCATTTTTGTGGTTATTTCAGGCAACCGTTGCCGTTTTTAAGCTACCTCTGGGTAGGGAGTAGAAAAACGCTGGAAGTTGACG
>ERZ779870.329-NODE-329-length-54341-cov-10.2007_pt1 | contig 54341 bp, 42 predicted proteins | sample MGYA00511247_ERZ779870 | MGnify/ENA primary metagenome ERZ779870 (study PRJEB29588, sample SAMEA2149068) | human gut metagenome | biome: human gut; feature: human-associated habitat; material: faeces | place: Denmark | collected 2008/2010 ...
GAAAAAATGGAGCCCAAAAAGGCTCCATTTTGTATCTGCAAGTGGCAAACTCGGGATATAACAGCGGCACTCTGAAATGTCAACGGATGGTTTCATAAAAATTGCACAAAAACCCATATTTCTATCTTCTTTTTCCTTGACAAAGAAAACACACCTATTCTTTTATTTTGCCGGGTTAAACTGGTAAACTGTATAAAAGGCCGGATAGGAGAGGTTTCTTCTTCCTCCCCTGTCCGGCCTTCTCTGCTTTCATTCTATTTTGTAATCTTGAAGGAGCTCTTCAGAGATACGATACGGTTGAATACCGGATGCTCCGGCGCGCTGTCTCTGCAGTCTACGCAGAAATAGCCGTTTCTCACAAACTGGAAACTGTCATAGGCTTTGGCGTCCTTCAGGGACGGCTCTACATAGCACTCCTTTAAGATAGTCAGGGAGTTGGGATTCAAATTCAGGGTTCCGTCCTCATTGAGCTTGCCCTTCTCCTCGTCTACCAGATTCTCATAGAGACGGCACTCTGCCTGAACTGCTGTTTCTTTCGCTACCCAGTGAATGGTTCCCTTCACCTTTCTGCCGTCTGGAGCGTTTCCTCCCTTAGTCTCAGGATCGTACGTACAGTGAACCACTGTCACATTGCCGTCCGCATCCTTCTCGCAGCCGGTACAGGTAACAAAGTAGGCGTTCATCAGGCGGACCTCATTGCCTGGGAAGAGGCGGAAATATTTCTTCGGAGGCTCCTCCATAAAGTCTTCCCGCTCAATGTAAAGCTCTTTTCCAAACGGAATCACTCTGTCGCCCAGCTCCGGATTCTCCAGATTGCACGGCGCTGTCAGCTCCTCCATCTGGCCTTCCGGATAATTGTCAATCACCAGCTTCACCGGATCCAGGACAGCCATCACTCTGGCCTTCTTTAACTTCAGATCCTCTCTCACGCAGTACTCCAGCATGGCGTAGTCGATGGAACTGTCAGCCTTGGAAACGCCTGCCAGCTCTACGAACTTCCGGATGGACTCCGGCGTAAAGCCTCTCCTTCTGAGAGCTGCGATGGAGACAAGGCGCGGATCATCCCATCCGTCTACGATTTTATCCTCCACCAGTTTCTTAATGTATCTCTTTCCTGTGATCACATTGGTCAGGTACATCTTGGCAAACTCAATCTGGCGCGGCGGATTCTCAAACTCGCACTCTCTTACCACCCAGTCGTACAGCGGGCGGTGATCCTCAAACTCCAGCGTACAGATGGAATGTGTGATATGCTCGATAGCGTCCTCAATCGGATGAGCAAAATCGTACATCGGATAAATGCACCACTTGTCACCTGTGTTGTGGTGAGTCATGTGAGCCACGCGGTAAATAACCGGATCTCTCATGTTGATATTCGGGGACGCCATGTCGATCTTGGCGCGGAGCACCTTCTCTCCGTCCTTGTACATGCCGTTCTTCATATTCTCGAACAGCTCCAAGTTCTCCTCGATGCTTCTGTTCCGGTACGGGCTCTCCTTTCCAGGAGTATTGAAATCGCCGCGGTACTCGCGGATCTGCTCCGCGCTTAAATCGCACACAAACGCCTTGCCCTTTTTAATAAGAAGAACCGCGCACTCATACATCTTCTCAAAGTAATCGGAAGCGAAAAAGAGTCTGTCCTCAAACTCTGCTCCCAGCCACTTCACATCCTCAATAATGGACTGGACAAATTCTGTCTTCTCCTTCGTCGGGTTCGTGTCATCGAAGCGCAGGTTGAATTTGCCATGGTATTCCTCTGCCAGTCCGGAATTCAGGATAATGGACTTGGCGTGTCCAATGTGAAGGTATCCGTTCGGTTCCGGTGGAAATCTGGTCTGGACATGGTTGTAAACACCTTCAGCCAAATCTTTCTCAATCTCTCTCTCGATAAAATTTTTAGAAACGGCCTCTTTCGCCTCCGTTTCTGTCACTGTCTTTGTGTTTTCTTCCATCTCATTTCCTCCGTTATTCTTCTTGTTCATATATAATGATATTTTATCATACCATATTTTTTACGGAAGGAAAAGGGATTTTCAAAGTATAAATCTTTATTTTACGGAAATGCTAGTGTCAGTGTACAATGGACAGCACAGCCAGAAACGCTCTGTTCACCCAGCTTTTATCCTTCATCATCGCAAAACCAAAAGCTTCTCTTATTTGGGAATGGATTTCCCTCTTTTCAATTCAGAATAATTGTGATATTATTAACAATAGAAGGTTAGTTAAAACTACCTCATCATCTGTAAGCTTATACACCAAACACAGGAGGACTTCTTTTATGATGAGACATGATAATCGAAAAATTGCTCTGATCGGCACCGGAATGGTAGGAATGAGCTACGCCTATTCTCTGTTAAACCAGAATGTCTGCGATGAGCTGGTGCTGATTGATGTAAATAAAAAAAGAGCTATGGGAGAAGCCATGGATCTGAATCACGGTCTGGCCTTTTCCAGCTCTAATATGAAAATCTATGCCGGAAGCTATGATGACTGCACGGACGCTGATATTGTAGTTATATGCGCAGGAGTCGCCCAGAAGTCCGGAGAGACACGGCTGGATCTTTTAAAAAGAAATACAGAAGTGTTCCAGTCTATTATCGAGCCTGTTACCGCATCCGGCTTTAACGGTATTTTCCTGGTTGCCACCAATCCTGTAGATATTATGACAAAAATCACCTGCACGCTCTCAGGATTTAATCCAAGACGGGTTCTGGGAACAGGAACCACTCTCGATACTGCCCGCCTCCGCTATCTGGTGGGAGACTATCTGAAAGTGGATCCGAGAAACGTCCACGCCTATGTGATTGGAGAGCACGGCGACTCTGAATTCGTTCCGTGGAGCCAGGCCATGGTGGCTACGAAATCAATCCGGGAGCTGGTGAAAGAATCCCACGGCTCTATCTGTGAGCAGGATCTGGAAAAGATTTCCGAGGAGGTCCGAACCGCTGCCTATAAAATCATCGAGGCCAAAAACGCCACCTACTACGGCATCGGAATGGCTCTCACAAGAATTACAAAGGCTGTACTGGGCAATGAAAACAGCGTGATGACTGTCTCTGCTATGCTGAGGGGCGAGTACGGACAAAATGGCGTCTTCGTAGGAGTTCCCTGCATCATCAACCAGAATGGCATTCAGCGTGTGCTTCCCCTTTCTTTGGAGGAACATGAGCTGGAAAAACTTAACAGTTCCTGTGAAGTTCTAAAAGAATCTTACCACGCACTGGGAATGGAGTAGAGATACCGCACATATAGGCGGTGCAGTATACATTTCACGCCAAGATCCAGGCCTTCCGCCATTTCTGCAGATTTCTTATAATAGGAAGAAATAGTGTCAGTATCTAGGAGACGGCAAAAATTTAGTATAAAAAATCCCCGGTCACTGCTGTGATCGGGGATTTTTTGCCTCTTAGAAAATAGTTCCAATAGAAAGGAACAGCGGTGCAAATACAAGTGACACAATTGTCATCAGCTTGATTAAAATATTGATAGACGGACCAGAGGTATCCTTAAACGGATCACCGACTGTATCTCCGACTACGGCTGCCTTATGGGAATCGCTTCCCTTTCCACCGTGAGTTCCGCTTTCAATGTACTTCTTCGCATTATCCCATGCGCCGCCTGCATTGGCCATAAAGATAGCCATCAGAACGCCTGTTACCAGAGAACCTGCCAGCAGACCGCCCAGAGCGTCTGTTCCTAAAAGAAGGCCCATGGCAATCGGAACAACTACGGAAATCAGACCTGGAACTAACATCTCGTGAAGAGCTGCTGTAGTAGAAATACCTACGCAGGAAGTATAGTCAGGACGGCTCTCTCCCTTTAAGATACCTGGATCCTGGCGGAACTGACGTCTTACCTCTTCAATCATCTTGTAAGCTGCCTTGGAAACAGACTCCATAGTAATCGCAGAGAACAGGAATGGAAGCATACCGCCAATGAAAAGTCCAATGATAACCTTCGGATTCAAAATATCAATTGTTGTCAAATTAACTGCCTGTGCATAAGATACGAAAAGAGCCAGAGCTGTCAGAGCAGCAGAACCGATGGCAAAACCTTTTCCAATTGCTGCTGTTGTGTTGCCTACACTGTCTAACTTGTCAGTAATATTTCTTACGCTCTCATCCAGACCAGACATCTCTGCGATACCGCCTGCATTGTCTGCGATTGGACCGTAGGCGTCTACCGCAATAGTGCTTCCTGTCGTAGCCAGCATTCCGACTGCCGCCAGAGCGATTCCATAAAGTCCAGCTGTGGAATACGCGATAATGATGCCGATGGCAATAAAGAGAATCGGAACGACTGTAGATTTCATTCCTACTGCAAGTCCGGAAATAATGTTAGTAGCAGATCCTGTCTCAGACTGCTCTGCAATCTTCTTAACAGAATTGTACTTGTCAGAGGTGTAAATCTCTGTCGCCTGTCCAATGATAAATCCTACTGCAAGTCCGGAGATAATTGCAGCAGCCTCGTGCATACGGCCGAAGAACATGTTGCTCAGGACTAAAGATGCCGCAATTACAATAGCATAAGCTACATAGCTTCCAAGATTTAAGGATTTCTGAGGATCAGTTCCCTCTTTTCCCTTTACGAAGAAAGTTCCAATCATGGATGCGATAATTCCGATTCCTGCCAGAACCAGCGGGAAGAACGCTCCCTCCACCTGATATGCCACAACTCCCAGAGTAACAGCAGATACCAGAGAGCCTACATAAGACTCAAATAAGTCGGCTCCCATACCAGCTACGTCTCCTACGTTATCTCCTACGTTGTCAGCAATAACTGCCGGGTTTCTTGGATCGTCTTCCGGAATTCCAACCTCTACCTTACCTACCAGATCTGCGCCTACATCTGCCGCCTTTGTGTAGATTCCGCCTCCTACACGGGCAAATAATGCGATGGAAGATGCTCCCAGGCTGTAACCTGTCAGCACATTTACATCACCTGTAAAAAGATAAATTACACTGACTCCAAGAAGGCCAAGGCCTACTACGCACATTCCCATAACAGCGCCGCCCTTGTAGGCGATTCCGAGAGCCTTGCCCATGCCGCCCTCTTTTGCTCCGTTTGCCGTGCGCACGTTTGCGTCTGTGGCCACCTGCATGCCGAAATATCCAGCCATAGTAGAAAATGCAGCTCCCACTAAGAAGCACACTGCTGTAATCCAGTTTCCGATTCCCAGTCCGATGACAACAAACAGAACCAGGACAAACAGTACAAGGATTTTGTACTCAGCCTTTAAGAAGGCCTGAGCGCCTTCCTTGATTGCGCCGGAAATCTCTTTCATTCTGTCGTCTCCCGGCGACTGCTTTTTCACGCCTGACGCCAGAATCAGCGCAAATACCAGCGCTGCTGCTGCCGCTATCGGCGCCAGCCATACCAATTCATTCATCACTTTTTCCTCCCTTAAGTAATTGCTTCGCCCCGCGGAACCTGCGGAATCTTAATCTTTCCACGGAGTATTTGTTTTACAGCTATATCTGTAAAACAAAAAAATGCAAGTTCGGTATAACAACCTGCATTTATATAATAAAATAAGAATACTATTGAAATGCTGTTTCGTCAATATAATGACAAGATTTTAACGTGATTTGCAGCTATTTTTTTGTTTTTTTCTGAAATTTTATGCTTTTTCTTTCCCTATTGCTGTTTATCAGCCTTCCGGCCTGTCCCGTCTCCCTGTCTGCACAAAGGATCACGAGGATAGCAAGGGCATTCTCTATACAAGCGAATATCTTCTGAATCTCACTGCGCCTCACCCCAGGTCTCTTGACCGGCTGCTTCACGACGCTGACTTGGTGACGGAATATTTAACCTGGTGACGGAACCACCGTCGATGCAGAGCTGCACGGTCTTTCCCTCCATGTGGAAAAAATTGCAAACCGCAGAATCGAATCCGTTCCGGTGAAAAAGCTGCCGGATACGAAGAAAGCAGCGAAAGAAAACGAGGCGTAAAGCCTGGCTTTGGGCAAAAGGAAGCATTTCAACGGGATGAGTGGTTGAAATGCTTCCTTTTTCATGTTATTTTCATTTTTTTGTAAAATACAGATTTTTTATTAAAAATATTCAAAATTACTCTCTGACATTTTTGTTCCTCCTATGCTCTCTTTCCAGTTCGCTTCTTTCTCTATTGCCAGATTATCTGCAATCTGTCTCAGTGTTTCATCAGTCCCCACATTGCCTGGAAATATAATATATGGAAGTCCCGGAAAACGACTTTCCTCACCAGTCATCCAAACTGATATCCCAGGAGCGGCTTGGCCTATTACAAAGGCTTTTCTTACTTTTAGCCCTTTTATTCCAATATCGCTGGATGTAATTCCTCCTTTGGCAATCAAATAAGATGGTCTTACCTGAAGCCTTTCTACAATCCGAGTGAGAAATTCTGATATTTTCACAGACAAGCTTAAGCTTTTTTCCTTATCCTGTGCCAAGCGAACTTGACGGCTAGTATATATCACAGTATCTCTCCCCCAGCTAAGTGCCTGTTCCGCCAACTTTCTGACTCTCTCTGACTCTCTTTTTAAATCCTGTTCTTTTGCCATCTCATCTATGTGAAATTCTAAAAAACAATATGGATAAATACTATCTTCCAATTTCAAAAGTTGTCTAGTTGTCTTACTCACATGGGAGCCTACTATAATCAGCCCCCCATTTTTACTATATTCATTCTTATGTTTAATAAATTTTTCTTGTTGACTTAAAAGCTCTTTTGCTGTCAATAACGGTTTAGCTTTCATTTCGGAAACAGCTTTTACAAAAGAGGCTGCACTTCTTATAAGAAAATATTTTCCTCTTTCTGCAGCCCTCCAAAATGCAATGCAAAATCGCTCAAGCTGGGAATAGCAGACTGCATTGACAATAATTTTTTTGTTCTTCTGCACTCCAGTCAAAAGCATTTCTAAACGCTGGTCTTCTGGCTCTGATTCTAAAAGTTCTGTACTAATAGTAATACAATCTTCTGCCTTTACCCTCCCGCCAGTTTTTTCCTCTACATATTCCGTAAGATCAGAAGAAGCATACCCAAAAGTTTCATCCTTGGCAAACTCTGTTTCTGCTGCTGGAATCCACTCTCCATTTTCTTCTACATAATGAATATTATTTTTTGTAAAGCGTCCTCCCTCAAAGAAAGCTGGACATAAAATTTCTCCATCTACCTTTATTTTTCCTTCTTGCTGAAACACTTCTTCCATAATTTCAGGTTCAAAAAGCCAGTGTCCCCTTAAAGTAGAATCGCCCCTCAGAATAACAAAAAATGGAATTCCGGTTTCTTGTGACACAGAAAGAAAACGTGATGCAATTGTTCTATGTACTGCTTCTGTCTGTGAAACTGTAAAACTTCTTGAATTAGTCAAAATATAAAACATTCTATTTTTCTCTTGAAAGGCCTCTCGTAAGGTAGAGAGCTCCCAGTCTGTATAAACATATACATCATGGACTGTTTGTATTCCTGTTGGATCATCATCTAAAACTACTATCTTAAATAAATCTCTTTTTTGTTTTTCGCCCCCCATATGCTCTCCCTTCTGCTGCATGGAGCTGTCTCTTTTCAGTTTTAATATGCTGTTCTCCAAATAAGTTCTCCGCGAGATATAGTTGCCTGAGGAAGCACCATCTGCATTCCTTCCAGTTTCTCTCGGTGGGCATCAATAAATGTATACTTTCCTTCCTGTATTTTGAAAACTGCTATGTCAGCCAAATATCCTTCCTGAAGAGAACCTAATTCATTTTGTATTCCCATTACCTTTGCAGGATTCTCTGTAGTCCTTTTTAAAATTTCTGTAATATTCATTCCAAGAGCTAAAAATTTTGACATAATATAGGGAAGACCATTTCCTACATATTCTCCCAAGTAATTCATGCTGGATACATCAGAACAGATCACATCTGGAAGCAACCCTTGAATTAAGGCTCTTTTGGCAACTTTAAAAGAAAAATTATTTTTTCCAGAAGCAGCATCAAGTATTACTCCTCTTCTAGACGCATCAAATATTTCTTCCTTTACATTTCCCTTACTATCTAAAATCGTTTCCCCATACCCCTGATATACATGACAGTAAATATCTCCCTTTCTCAACCTTTTTACTATCTCTTCCTGCGGAATGGATGTGGCTGTCACATGAACCACAAGTCTTGTTTGAAGTTCTTCCGCTAATTTTAAGGCTTCTTCCAAAACTCTAAGTCCATTTTTCCCCACCACTTCATCGCTTAGACGAAGTTTCAATCCCATCAGTTTCCTCTTATACAAATCAAAAGCTCTCTTAAAAGCATCTCTATTCCAGCTTTCAGGTCGTATTATCTCTGAATGCTGGAAGGTTGCTAAACCTTCCGGACTTACATTGATAAGCATCTTTCCGTGTACTCTCATTTGTCCAAGCATTTCTGCAAAAATTCGGTAATTCGAAATACCACAGCTTCCTCCCTCCCCTACCGTTGTAATTCCCTGAGGAAGCATGACTAGATCTGCCGGAATTCCCAAATCACATCCTTTATCAAACACATGAACATGTGAATCGATCAATCCCGGAGATACAATACACCCTCTGGCATCCACCGTGCGCTCAGAGTCAAAATAAGTATCTATTTTCACAATTCTTCCATTTTTTATTCCAATATCTCTTATTTCATCTATTCCGGCTTTTGTGTCAATAACATGTCCCCCTTGAATCACAAGGTCAAGCTTCTGCATGTTTCTTTCCTCCTGTTCTATATCTTATAACCTGTTTAACAATTTGAAATATTACAGCTGCTGCTGTCAGAACGAGGAATGTGCAGGAAATAGGTCTTGTAAAAATTACCATAAAATTTCCTCCTGCAAATGAAAGGCCTCTGCGAAGGTTTGTTTCAATAATAGGTCCCAAAATAAATCCTAAAACAAACGGAGCAAGCGGATACTGAAATTTATTCATTCCATAACCCAAAAATCCAAAAATGAGGAGAGCATATACATCAGATATTCTGTTATTTAATCCAAATGCCCCAATGACAGAAAGTACTATTACAAATGGGTACAATACATGTTTGGGAATCTTTAGTATATATGTAAATATTCTAATTCCAAAAAACTCTAACACAAACATTAAAACCGTTGCAATAAAAAGAGCAATAAAAATCCCATAAACAAGACTTCCATTATTAGTAAACAAAAGCGGTCCAGGAGTAAGTCCATGGATCATAAATCCTCCTAGCATCAGAGCTGTTACAGCATCTCCAGGTATTCCAAGAGTCAGCAAAGGAATCAGAGCTCCTCCAACTGATGCATTATTTGAAGTTTCCGAGGCTACGATTCCATCCATAATTCCAGTTCCAAACTTCTCCGGATGCTTCGAAGAATTTTTAGCTGCAGCGTATGCAATTAAATTGGAAGTCGCACCTCCCAGACCTGGAAGAATTCCCACTCCGATTCCAATTAAAGCTGAGCGTACCATATTGACAATCTGACCTTTAAATTCTTTAAAAGAAAATCCCAGTCCTCTTATTTTAAATTTTGTATTTACTTTTTCTTCTGCCGAGGAATTGCCTGCCATCTCCAGTACTTCTGCAACTGCATACATTCCAATTAAAACAGATAAAATATCAAATCCCGCATCCAACGCAGAATTTCCAAATGTAAAACGTGGAAATCCATCAATTGGAGCTGCTCCGATTGTAGTCACTCCAATTCCCAAAACGCCACTCATCAAAGCTTTTATCATAGAGCCTTCTGATAGACTGGAAATGATCGTGAGCGCAAAAATAGAAACTGCAAAATATTCAAATGGTCCAAATTTTAAAGCTATATCTGCAATCGGAGGGGCAATAAACATAAGTGCTAAAAGACTAAAAATCGTGCCGATAAAAGAATATGTAATTCCTATTCCCAAAGCTCGTCCTGCTTCGCCTCTTGCTGCCATGGGAGAACCGTCAAATGTTGTTGCAATTGATGATGGCGTTCCTGGTATCTTCAAAAGTATAGCTGATATTAATCCCCCTGACACACCTCCAATATAAATGGCGCACAAAAATGCAAGTCCCTCAATTGGAGTCATGCTGAAGGTAATGGGCAGACCTAATGCAACTCCCATCGTTGCTGTGAGACCTGGAATGGCTCCAAATACAATCCCAAATGCCACTCCTGCTGTCATCAGAAGAGTTACCTTTATCGTCAGAACCATGGAAAGACCTTCCATAAATGTTTCAACCATATTCCATTTCCTCCTCTCTTATCTGAGAATTCCTTGTGGCAGCATAACGAATAGCAAGTGAATAAATACATATTGCAAAAGAAGCGATGCTACAACAGACGAAAATGCAAAAATCACCAATTGTTTTGGTTTCCTTTCAGGTGCCAGAATAGCTAACTGAAAAAAAAGATAAACTGTTGTTGTAACAAGAAAACCTATGGATTCAAATAAAGCTACATAGAGAATTAAAAGCGCTGAAGTCATAAGCATGGATTTCCACGCCATCTTTCCAGCTTCCTTTCTTTCCCTTTCTTCTTTCTTCTGCTTGAGCTTATATGATGCTGTTATGATCAGGAAGACACTCAAAATAAACATAGCTCCTGCAACTAGTTTAGGAATAAATGCTGCATCTATAGAACCAGAATCTATAATCTCGATTGTACTGATCTGGGAAAAATAAAATACTGATAAAAGTAAGAAAAAAATTCCGGTCGCCAGATCTCCATACTTTTTTATAAACACTTCTGTCCCCCTCCTAATTATCATTAGAACCCTTCCAGGAGAACACTAAATTTATCTTCTGTTCTCCTGAAAAGGCTGCAATATATTACTGTGCTGTTTTCAATGCATCCTGATACTGAGCATAGATTGTTTCCATTTCAGCAAAATACTGCTCTGTTTCTTCAGGTGTCATATAATCAGGTGTTGCATACATGGCATTTGACTCCTCAATAAATTCTGGATTTTCAGATACTTTTTTCAGGGCATCTGCAAATACCTGCACTACCTCATCAGGAGTATCTTTAGGCATAAAAAATGCATACTTTCTTGTAAGCGTAATATCCAGCCCCTCCTCCTTTGCTGTAGGAACTCCTGGAATCAATGGATTTTCGTCTTCTGCAAAAAGGCAAAGATATTTCATATTTCCAGCGGCCACCTGATCTTTAACTAGACCATACGGAAATGCAGACACATCACTCTGTCCTCCCAGCATAGCCGTAATCTGATCAGCTGCGCCCCCAGCATCGACGATATTCAAATCGATTCCAGCCTGGTCTTCCATAACCAAACCAAGTAATGTCGTAAAAGCTCCAGCCTGTGTAGCATAAATAATTTCTCCTGGCCTATTTTCAGCATCTTTAATCAGATCATCTAATGTCTCATAAGGTGAGTCTGCCGGCACTACAATGCCGGTTGCATCATCACTGACAATAGCGCCTCCTGATTTGTAATCATTATAACTATAATCTGCAAGGCCAAGTATTTTATGAAGCAAAATATTATTATGGTTAAACATAATTTCATAACCGTCCGGCTGTGCGTCTTTCACATACTTGGAAGCTACTGTTCCGCTAGCTCCAGTCATATTCGATACAACCACCGTCTGTCCCAGTTCCTCTGAAAGATACTTACTGGCAAGCCGAGCGTTTAAATCTGTATCTCCCCCTGCTGCATAAGGAAGAACTACTTTTATTGTTTTCTCCGGATAGCCACTTTCCGATATAGGCTCACTTCCTGAACTTTCCTGCCCATCTTTCTGTTTTGACGAGTCAGAACCAGAACTGCACCCTGCCAAATTAAATACCATAGTTCCTGCAGCTAAAAAACAAATTCCCCATTTCCACATTCTTTTCATACCAGTTCTCCTCTCCTATCTTCCGTCAATCACTACAAATTCTGGTCTCTCCCCAGACAACACTGCATCCACTGCTTTTGCTGCTATCATAGACATTCGCTCCATAGTTTCTTTTGTCAGAGCTGCATTATGGGGTGAAAGAACTACATTGTCAAATTTAAAAAGTTCATTATCCAACTCAGGCGGTTCTTTTTCAAATACATCTAAAGCAGCTCCTGCAATCGTCTTACTCTTTAAAGCCTGAATTAAATCCTTTTCCTTTACCAATTCCCCTCTGGCTCCATTTATAAACCATGCATTTGGCTTCATCCATGCAAACTCTCTTGCTCCAAACATTCCTTTTGTTTTATTGGAAAGTGGAAGATGAAGACTAACAAAATCCGACTGTTCTAAAACTTCTTTTAAAGTATCAGCCCGTCTCGCTTCTCCTATTTCCTGTGCATATGGATCATAAACTAGGATTTTCATACCAAATCCCTTTTCTGCCTTTTGCGCCACCATACAGCCAATTCTTCCAAATCCGACAATTCCCAATACCTTTCCTTGTAATTCATTCGTAAAAATTTGATTCCTAAGGAAAAATCTGCCTTCTCTAACAGCTTTATCCATAAAGGGAATATTTTTAGAACAGCTGAGCAATAGGCTGATACAATGTTCCGCTACTGCATTCTGGTTAGAAACCGGATCATTAGTAACCCAAATTCCTTTTTCTTCTGCACAAATCAAATCGATATTATCATATCCAACACCATGTCTGGCAATTACTCGAAGCCCAGGTTCTGATTCCATCATTTTCCTTCCAAACACTCCTAATCTGGCAATTACCGCACTGCATCCCTTCACATCTTTGATAATCTCTTCTTCTGAAATGCCTTGTCCCACTTTCAACTCATATCCGCGTTTTAATAGATACTTTTTCCCAGATTCTGCGATATCCTGTGGAAGTAATATAATCTGTTTCATATTCCTGAGTTTTGCTCCTTTATTTTTTTCGTGGAAGTTCAGCCTCGATTTCAAATCGTTTTTTTAATTTCAAAAGTTCCTCATATGTTTTTGCTGGAACAGGAATCCCTGTTTTCTGTTTTTCCTGTTTGCTTCTATATTCCAATTCACCTGGAAGAAGCATTTTCTCTGCGTCATCCCACATAGGTGTCTCTTTCAATCTGAAAATGTATTCTGCCATCCTGTTTTTCATTTCTTCTCTGGAAATTACAGCGCTGATATCGATAGCAATAAAAAAATGTCCTGTCAGGCTGGGTTCTGTTGGCTGAGCATACATACTTCTCATCTGGTGAGAAAACACTCCCCCAGTAATCACTCCCGAAAGAATATCTACCACATAAGAGAGTCCCAATCCCTTATACCCTCCCATAGGAAGTAAAAAGCCCTTAAAAGCTTCCGCCGGATCCTCTGTAGGCCTTCCCTCTGAGTCGGTTGCCCAATCAGAAGGAATTTTTTCTCCTCTTTTCATTGCTAAAGTCAATTTTCCTCCTGCTACCTTCGACAATGCCATGTCTAAACAAAATGGAAATTCTCCATATGTTGGAATTGCTATAGCAATGGGATTATTTCCTGTAACAGGCTTTTTAGCTCCAGGAGCTGTCACTAGCGGAAGGACATTTGTCATAGCAATGCCTACCATTCCTTGTTCTGCAGCCATTCTGGCATAAATAGCTCCTGCGCCAAAGTGATTGCTGTTTCTTACGCCTACTGCTGCAATATGGTATTTATCCGCCAATTTCATAGCTCGTTCCATAGCCCGTTTTCCAACAATCATTCCAGCTCCGCCATCTCCATCTATAACTTCTAGAGCTCCTCCTCCCGAAACTATTTTTATATCAGGTTTTACCTTTATTGCGCCATTTCTCATTCTTTCAAAATATGCTGGAGCCCTCATACATCCATGAGAAGAAATCCCCCACAAATCTGTATCAACAAGCGCTTTGGCATGAAATGCTGCATCGCTATGATCCATGCCTGCTTTTTCAAACAGTTTCTCAACAAAATCCTTCAAATATTCTGGAGCTACTAAAACCTGGTGTTCTCCTTCCATTATATTTTTCCTCCTTTTCCATTTTATCCACTTTTCTTTTATCGCTCAGGATACTCTCTTTTAAAGTTATCTACATTTTCAAGAGCTATCTTTCCAAGGCTGGTCGTATCCGACATAACTACTACAAAACTATAACCTTTTGCATAAAGCTTTTTTGCTGCTTCAAAACTGTTCGCTACTGTTCCTAAAAATTTATCAGAAGCCAAAACTGCTTGTTCAATTTTTCCAATTGCCTCCTGCACCTCTGGATGTCCAGGATTGCAAAAATGGCCAAGGGAAGTGGCCAAGTCCATAGGACCAATAAAAATTCCATCTAATCCTGCTACTGTTACAATTTCCTCGATATTTTCTACTGCTTCTGGAGTCTCCATAGCCGTCATTACAACCAACTGCTCATTAGCATGTTCTAGGTAATGATTTCCATTCATGCCATACCCTCCAGCTCTTGGACTTGGAGCAATTCCTCGAACCCCTTCTAAAGGATACCGGCATGCCCTGACTGCAGCCTCTGCCTCCTGTCTTGTACTTACATAGGGAATTAAAATTCCATAAAGCCCCGCATCTAACATTCTTTTTATAATTACTGTATCGTTCCAAGGAGCTCTTGCAAAAGGAGTAACATCAAATTTAGAAATTGCCTGCAGCTGTGAAATCAATGTAAGAATATCTCCTGGTCCATGTTCCATATCTACCATCAGAAAATCAAAGCCCGCCTTGCCCAATACTTCCGCTGTGATAGGACTTCCTGCCTGGAGCCATGCTCCTAAAATCTTTTTTCTCTCTTTCAAAAGCCACTTTACCTTGTTATAAAAAATCTCATTTTGTCTCAGCATACTATTTCTCCTTCTCCACTGTTTTATAATACCAATTAAAGGAGCATATACTGTGCCATTAATACTTTCATCGCAACAATTTTTCAATTCTTCCATTTTTTATAAAATACTTACACTTAGCCTTTTTTATTTTTCTTCACCAGAATACTATTTTTTATATGTATCACAAAAAATTACATGTTTTATTTCTTTGTAATGGCATTACTTTTTTATTGAATTAGTAATATTTTGTTTCAATTTATCAATATTTCAACATAATATTGCAAACATAATATTTCAGTTTTATACTAAAAAATATCCTGGAACATTCCAAACAATGTTTGTGCAATAAATATAACTCAACTCTATTGGAGGAAAACTATGATCCGTTTTGCCTTAGCTGTCCCTTGCTCTAATTTTATCCATAATGCCTTCGAAATTTTTAAACAGCATAACGAAATAGGAAAGGCCTATGATTTAGAAGACTATTCTATGGAAGAAGTGATTGTTACTGAAGAAACTGCTGGCAAAATCAAAATTGATGCAGATGTAATCCTTACTCGAGGACTCCTTGCAGAAATCTTGAAAAGTATACAAGGCGATATTCCTGTCGTGGAAATTGCTGTACCAGCTACAGATACGCTTCGAGTTGTTCTAAAATGTGTAGAAATATTTCATGCCCGTAAAGTAGGAATTATTGCCTCCCATAACATGGCTATGGGTGCTACAGAAATTCCTGACTTCTTAGATATCCCTGTTAAAACTTATATTCTCACTCAAGATTGGAATGGACCGCAGTTAGTAGATCAAGCTGTAAAAGACGGATGTGACGCTATTGTAGGGGGAGTCAACACCTGCCGCTATGCTGAAAGTATTAAAGTCCCCAACCTTTTTATTTCAACCGGACGCGATTCTTTCTGGCAGGCTATTACAGCTGCTAAAAGAGCTGCTTCTATCAGCCGAATGGAGCAGGAAAAAACAAGCCGAATTCATATTCTTCTCAATGCCTCTAAAGAAGGACTCCTATCCGTCGACAGTATAAATCGAATCCGAATGGTCAACCAAGCAGCCAGAAAAATTTTAAATATCTCAGAACCGATAACAGGGATGAAAGTTATGGATGCTCCATTTACCAGACAATTCAAAAAACTTCTTCTGGAAGATTCTATTTGTACTAATGAAATTTTTAAATACAAGGATACTATGCTGAATGTTACAAAATATCCTATAATGGTCCAAAATGTCAATATGGGAATTGTTGTAAGCCTTCAGAAAGTAAATGATATCGTAGATCTCGAACAGAATATACGGCAAAAAATTCATAATAAAGGTCATATAGCCAAAGCTTGTTTTGATGATATACAAGGCTGTTCTCGTACTATTATAAAAACAGTGGAAACAGCAAAAAAATTCAGTATTACTGACTCAAATATTCTCCTAATTGGGCAAAGTGGAACAGGAAAAGAGCTTTTTGCGCAGAGTATACATAATTATAGTCCAAGAAAAAATGCTCCATTTGTAGCTGTCAATTGTGCTGCTATTCCTGAAAGTCTATTAGAGAGCGAATTATTCGGCTACACATCTGGAGCCTTTACTGGTGCCCAGAAGAATGGAAAGCCCGGGTACTTCGAACTAGCCCATAATGGAACTCTATTTTTAGATGAAATTGGAGAAATCCCTCTTCATTTTCAAGCTAAACTTTTAAGAGCCATTCAAGAACGGCAAATCATGCGTCTTGGAAGTGATCGCCTGATCTCTGTTAATATCCGTATTATCGCAGCTACAAACCGTAACTTAGAGCAGTTAGTAGAAAATGAAACATTTCGTGAGGACCTTTTTTACCGCTTAGATGTTCTCAGGATTACCCTTCCCTCGCTTTGTGAGCGTCGAGAGGATATTCCGGTTCTTGTTCAAAGCTGGTTTCTGTCGCATGCTCCGGAAGCCCATGTTAGTCCTGCTGCCTGCCTCCTTCTATCCAAAGCTAAATGGAATGGAAATATACGCCAGCTCTTTAATATTTGTGAACGTTTATCGGTGCTGAATAGTACAGGAGAAATTTCAGAAGATGATGTATATTCTCTTCTTCCAGAGTTAAATTCAGAGATAGCTTCAACACAAAAACTTGATAATTTTTCTAAAAAAGAGTTCCTGTCAGCGGAACTTTGCAAAGAATCATTTGGTAAACCTCTGGAATTTAATGAAGAAAAAATTCTCTTTCTCAAAGCCCTTGAGGCAAGTCAATATAATCGTGGGAAGGCTGCATCCTTACTTGGTATCAGCCGTACCACCCTCTGGCGTAAAATGAAGGAATTAGGTATCTAAATCAAAAAACAGGCATTCCGCTCCCCTTCTATACAAAAAAACAGGCATTAAGAAACTGTTGATCTTTATTATCAGCTTCTTAATGCCTGTTTTTAATCTTTTCTACTGAGTGTCAGACGCCGGACCTGCCGGGCCGCTTCCGGTATTCTGCGAACCCTGTGTCTCAGCGCTCTGGCCTTCTGCGTTCTGGCTTCCCTCTGTTCCTGCCTGGCTCTGATCTCCTGCCTGGCCTTCCGCTGCATTCTCGGCCGGAATCTCTGTGCAGACGCCGTTTGCCGCCGCCTGATATTTTACTCCATCCCGCTCAAGAACTGTGTTCGCCGCCATGGCTCCCGAATCATTCAGGTAATAAAGGGCTCCGTCTGCCTGAATCCATCCAGTCTGCATGTGGCCTTCTCCGTTCATATAATACCAGGTGTCTCCTGACTGTTTCCAGCCGACAGCCATGCTTCCGTCGCTGTTTAAGTAGTAGGTATGGCCGTCCATCTGCTTCCAGCCGGTCTCCATCCTTCCGTCAGCGCCCAGATAGTAGCGTTTTCCGTCAATATCCTGCCATCCTGTGGTCATCTTTCCGTCTGTTCCCAGGTAATACCAGGACTCGTCAATCTTCTGCCAGCCAGACGCCATTCTGCCGTCCGTACCCAGATAGTAGCGGCCTCCGTCAATGTCCTGCCAGCCTGCGCGCCTCTTTCCGTCTGTTCCCAGGTAATACCAGATTCCGTCCACCTGCTGCCAGTTTAAAGCCATGCGGCCGGAATCCTTAAAGTAGTACCAGGATCCGTCTAACTCCTGCCAGCCGGTCTGCATCCTTCCGTCCTGGGCCAGATAGTAAGCGCCGTCCTCCAGGTTCTTCCAGCCAGTGGAAGGATTGCCTGACTCATTCATATAATACCAGCCGTTTCCGTCGTTGATCCAGCTGTTTTTCTGCATGGCGTAATTCTGATAATAATAGCGCTTTCCGGCTATCTCTCTCCATGTATTGGCCGGAATCACGGAAGCATAGTCCTTAAACTGGAAATCAATGTCCACATTCCCTGCGATTCCATTGACAGAGCCGGTATTGGTCGCCTGCCAGATAGCCGGGCTGTCGTAGGTATACATGACATTATACCGGGCTACCCAGACATCGTAGTCCAGCGTGGATTTATCAATTTTATTATTGAGCCAGTATTCGTTGGCATAGACCATAGGGTAGTAGCCTGCGGCCTCAATCTTGCGGCAGAAGGCGTTAATAATCGCGCTTATCTGATCCGGCGGGAGGGTTCCCAGAGTGCCGGCATCCTCCGCGTCAAAGGCAATCGGATAGGAAATCGGATAATCCTTTACCAGATCCAGAATAAAATCCGCTTCCTGCTCCGCCATCTCCACGCTGGTAGCGTAGGAATAAATATACGCGCCCAGCTCCACACCGGCCGCGTGGGCCGCGTCGGCATTGGTCCTGAAGTTGGGATCCACCTCGCCCTTATACCTGGTTCCCAGCATAACAAAATCCACATCGTCTGCCGCCACCTGATTCCAGTCTACGTTCTGCTGCCAGTGGGACACGTCGATCCCTCTTCTCAGCACTCCTCTGATGGAAGTTCCATCCGGCATCTCATATCCGCTTCCTGACTTTTCCCATACAGCCGCATAGGCTGCAAGAGGCTGAAACCAGACGGAAGCGCCTAAAATTCCAGCCATTGCCAGAGCGGCCAGAGGTAATTTCTTCTTCATATGTTGATTCTCCTTTTATCAAATCGCCTGATATATCCCTTATAGTCTACCAGATCCTGCCGTTTTTCCTCAAGAGGCAAATCTTACGATTTTCATACGATTTTGTATTTTTATGCCCCTTCAGCGGGAAGAATCGGCTTACCCCTTCAGAAGCCATTGCGTCAGCTCTCTGTGGGTTCTCTCCGGAATCCTTTCAAACAGATTTACATGCTCTTTTTCTGAGCTTCTGTCCCGGAATGCCGGATAAAGAAATCCAAACTCCGCCTTTCCTGGCTCGTATTCCCCCGCCAGGGGACTTATCGTACCTATCAGATACTCATACAGCTCCTCTGAGTCTTCCAGTCTGGCCTTGTCCTCCGCTTTTGCCGGCACGTCATATCTTCCGTAGAATAAAAAGAACGCGTACGGCGCGCCCGGCTGATACGTTTCCCCCAGCACCTCATAAAACAAATCCAGGAGTCCGTCGTTTTTCATTTCCGACTGAAGAATTCCGTCCAAAAGCTGCCAGATACTGCCCGGACGCCTGGCCTCTCTGGAAATTTTGTAATCCTTCAGCTGCACGTTCGTATCAGAAAACGGCACCGTCTTGGCTAAAGCCAGCTGCTTTGTCCGTTCTGAGAGCGAAAGCCTCAGAAAGTTCGTGTTAAATGTTCCGTCCACATATCCCTCTTCATCAAAATAAGCTCCGGCTATCCGGCTGATGCAGGAACGGGCAGGCGTCATCCTTCTGGTCAGCTCCAGCATATCTTCTCTTTGAATCATTGTCTCTCCTTTTGCCTTTTTTATTTTTTTACAACGGTCGTCCAGAACTGACGCACTCATATGGAAACTCTCTGCATCGGCGGATTATTCGCGCAAAAAGACTTTTATATGAATCTTAATCCAGGAACCTTTCTTTTCTTTCATCGAAATTCTGCCGAAAAGAATTTTTCCAGCGTCCATCAGACGTGCGGCAATTTTGTTATCCTCCCTTGGCACATAGCCAAGCTTTATTCCATCTGCGGTCGTTATCGCAATCGCCTGGCTGTCATATTTATTATCCGGTTCCCGGATAAAATCAAGTTCGTCATCTTCATTGAGATATGGTTCCAACTCCTCAATGCCTTTCACATGTGTCGTCCCGGCTATATAAGTGTCAAACAGAAATATTTCTTTTGCAAAACGCTTCTGATTCACCGCATACGTTTTTTTAATATATTTCTGTTCCCATATCCTGTCATGGTAAGAGCTATATTCCGAGATTCTGCAGTCGTGGTAAAGGTCGTCTGCAAGCTCCAATATCACATTTTTCAGTTCCAGATTCTCGATATACTTGTCAGGAATACTGCTGTATCCAAGATAAGTCCCCATGATACTGCCGGTTACCGCACCTGTCGAACTGCTGGCTCCGCTATGGTTAACTGCCGCAATTAACGCTTGTTCAAAATCGTCAGAATATTTTAGAGAACAGTAAATTGCAATTGCAAGAGTCTCTTCTGCAGTCCATCCCTGCCCCAGCTCCTGTACAGCTTCCAAATCGTCAAATGTTCCGTTGGATAATTCAATTGCTCTGTCAATCAGCCTTATTTGTTCAGACAGATATTTTTTTCCGTCAAACAGCCGCAGCAGAACCTGTTCTGTATCCTTTACCGCTTCATATAGGGAAATATCCTCATTATGCGAAAGCCGCTGAATGATATGTACGAAAGCTGCCGCCGGAATATACCCAAGTTCATGTCCATGCGTTAAGGCGGCAGTCTCCGCTCCTATCATATCTATTTTGTCACTTTCATACCGCCTGCCTCCCAAATACAGGCCAATGGGAGCGACCCGCACCATTCCTCCACAGCCTTTACTCTGATTCATAGGATCATCTATGGTTCCATCCGCTCCATTTATAATTGCTGATATACAGGTATTTCCCGGATCGCGGCGGGCAAACAGCTCTGGTTTATTTACAAGCCATGAGTAAGGAGAACGCGTCCTCAGCGGATAGGCTGCAGATTGTGTCTGAAGCCAGTCCTTATAGCATGCAGCGATGTAGGCCGGATATGGTCCCATAATTCCGCGGGTCATGCCTCTTGTCGTTCCAAGCAGCAGACCATTGGCGGTAAAAAGCATCATTTGAGTGACACTGGAAATAGGAGCGATACCATTGTGCAGTTTACAGTTTGTAATGCCATTTTTCCCATATTTTTTAACGGCAGCATCTGTGCCAGGAAACTCAACGGCATATCCTAGTGCATCGCCGGCAGCGCCGCCAATCAGGCATCCTCTATACTGTTCTAAATTCTTCACTCCATCAGCTCCTCTTATATCTGCCTACAGCAAATTAACGTCCCTTAGAGATTCGTTCTGAGTCATTCATGCTGCGAATCTCCTGCGCAATATTTTGTAATCTTTAAACATTATACCTTCAATCAACTCTTTTGCATAGTCAAAGCGCTTAATAGAATTCTTTGTTGTAAACTGCATATTCAGGATAACGGTCAGAATAACGAATTTGTACCGCCTGCTCCTACCGTTTCCTCCAGGTCTTTATTTTTTGACCAGAAACACAAAAGGACAAAAAGGACATCTTCCTAAAATTTCTTTTAGAAAAATGTCCCTCTTTGTATAAAATATTTACCTGGACTAATATGGATTTTTCACAAAACCGCTTGTTAAAACCCATTAAGCCACTTTAAATTGTCGTACTACTGTCATACACTGCTCAAAAAGTACGCTTTTTCTCTAAGCCTTAGTACAGCTTCGCTCCCGCCGGAATCACGTCATCTAACATCAGCAGATTTAAGCCTTCCCGTCCGTCATACTCATACACTGCAGAAATCAGCATACCTTCAGAAGGAATACCCATCATCGGTCTCGGCGGCAGGTTGGTGATGGCCACGCAGGTCTTGCCAACCAGCTCTTCCGGCTCGTAATACTCGTGGATGCCGCTTAAAATGGTGCGGTCCTTGCCGGATCCGTCATCCAGAACGAACTTCAGAAGCTTTTTGCTCTTCTTCACTGCCTCGCACTCTTTTACCTTCACCACTCTGAAATCAGACTTTGCAAAGGTATCGAAATCTACGAACTCCTCGAACAGCGGCTCAATCTTTACCTTGGAAAGGTCAAGCTGTACGCTTGGTGCGGACACGCCTGCTGCAGCTGCCTCAAATGCGTTCGGCTTAGACTCTGCTGTCTCTGCCTTGTTATCATTCTTCTTTGCATCTAATGACTTCATCGTCGGGAACAGCAGCACGTCTCTGATAGCATAGGAGTTGGTCAGCAGCATAACGAAACGGTCGATGCCAATGCCCAGGCCTCCTGTCGGCGGCATACCGATCATCAGGGCGTTGATAAAGTCGTCGTCCATGGAGCAGGCCTCCTCGTCTCCGGCTGCCTTTAAGGCCTCCTGAGCCAGGAATCTCTCTCTCTGGTCAATCGGATCGTTTAACTCAGAGTATGCGTTGGCAAACTCTCTGCGGGTAATGTAGAGCTCAAAGCGCTCTGTGTACTCCGGATCCTCCGGCTTTCTCTTGGAGAGCGGGGAAATATCAACCGGGTGATCTGTAACGAAGGTCGGCTGAACCAGCTTCTCCTCTACATACTCCTCGAAGAACAGATTCAGGATATCGCCCTTCTTATGGCGGTTCTCAAACTCAATGTGATGCTCCTTGGCCACTGCCTTCGCTTCCTGATCAGTCTTAATCTCGCGGAAATCCACGCCGCTGTACTGCTTAACAGCGTCGATCATGGTAATGCGGGCAAACGGCTTCTCCAGGTCAATCACCTCGCCGTCGTACTCTACCTGAAGAGTACCCAGAACCTTTCTGGCAACCTCGCGGAACATGGTCTCTGTCAGCTCCATCATTCCCTCGTAGTTGGTGAAAGCCTGGTAGATCTCAAGAAGTGTGAACTCCGGATTGTGCTTTGTATCGGTTCCCTCGTTTCTGAATACGCGGCCAATCTCGTACACTCTCTCAAGTCCGCCTACGATCAGTCTCTTTAAGTAGAGCTCCAGGGAAATTCTTAAGTTCACGTCCTCGTCCAGAGCGTTGAAATGTGTCTGGAACGGCCTTGCGTTGGCTCCGCCTGCATTGGCTACCAGAACCGGCGTCTCCACCTCCATAAAGCCTCTGCCGTCTAAGAAGCTTCTGATCTCCTTCACAATCTGGGAACGCTTGATAAAGGTGTCCTTTACCTCCGGATTCATAATCAGATCCACATATCTCTGACGGTAGCGCATATCTGTGTTTGTCAGTCCGTGGAACTTCTCCGGAAGGATCTGAAGACTCTTGGAGAGCAGCTCTACACTCTTTGCATGGATGGAAATCTCGCCTGTCTTTGTGGTGAATACGATACCGCGGATTCCGATGATATCGCCGATATCCATCTTTTTGAATTCCTTATAAGCTTCCTCGCCGATCTCGTCTCTGGCCACATAGGACTGGATATTCCCCTGTAAATCCTGAAGATTGCAGAAGGACGCCTTTCCCATGACGCGCTTGGACATCATACGTCCTGCCAGGGATACCTCTTTTCCCTCCAGCTCCTCATAACGCGCTTTTACTTCCGCGCTGTGCACAGTCACGTCATACTTTGTAACCTTGTACGGATCTCTGCCGCTTTCGCAAAGCTCAGCCAGCTTCTCACGGCGCACCTTCAATAAATGGTTTAACTCCTGCTCTTCTCTGTTGTTCTGCTGCTCTGCCACTGTCTTCACTCCTTTGTGCGATTTTTATGATACTCTCTGGATCTCCAGCACCTTGTACTGAATCACTCCAGCCTGTGTCTCTACGTCTACAATGTCTCCGGCCTTCTTGCCGAGAAGGGCATGGCCTACCGGTGACTCGTTGGAAATCTTATTCTGAAGGCTGTTTGCCTCAGTGGAACCGACGATCTTGAATTCCATCTCCTCGTCAAACTCCATATCTAATACCTTTACACGGCAGCCGATGTTGATTTTCTCAAGATCGATCTCCTCCTCAACTACGACCTCCGCGTTCTTTAACAGCTTCTCCAGCTGCTCGATTCTGGCCTCGATGTCTCTCTGCTCATCCTTTGCAGCATCGTACTCAGCGTTCTCGGACAGGTCGCCCTGCTCTCTGGCTTCCTTGATCTTCTGAGCGATCTCCTGACGCTTGTTTACCTTTAAATCCTGTAACTCATCTTCATACTGCTTTAAGCCTGTGTAAGTGAGGATATGTTTCTTGTCTGCCATGATACTTTCCTTCCTTTCGGGTTACATTTTACAGGGAATCTCCCCTTCTATTCCTGTGTCAGATACCTCTGACCGGTATTTTTTTCTTCTTTCCGCGTCGTAATATTATAACTGAATTGCATGGCGATGTCAAGGAATAGATCCCTGCAGATGCTGATATTTCGGGACATTCCGTGGTTTCTCCGCCGCTTTACCGGAGTCTTTTGTCTACCAGCTCAATTAATCCTTCCAGGGTCTCCACCATGTTGATATCGTTTCTGAGGGCCGCGGAGTGGGGACACCCGGCGGTGTACCAGGCCACGTGCTTTCTCATCTCCCGCATGGCGATGAATTCTCCCTTATACTCCACCTGCAGTCTGGCGTGGCGCAGGATCATGTCCCGAATCTCTGAAAGGGACGGCTGCGGAAGAATTTCTCCCGTTTCCAGGTAATGGTTAATCCTGCGGAACAGCCACGGATTTCCCTTGGCTCCCCTGGCCGCCATCACGCCGTCGCAGCCCGTCTCCTCCATCATCCGCGCCGCGTCCTCCGGAGTGAAAATATCTCCGTTTCCAATGACGGGAATGGAAACCGCCTCCTTCACCTGGCGGATAATATCCCAGTCCGCTTTTCCAGAATAAAACTGCTCCCTGGTTCTTCCGTGGACCGCCACAGCCGCCGCTCCGCTCTGCTCCGCCATCTTGGCAAACTCCACCGCGTTGACTGACTCGTCGTTGAATCCTTTTCTGAACTTGACTGTCACTGGTTTTTTCAGCTTTTTTACCATGGCGGAGATAATTTCTCCGGCCAGCTTTGGATTTTTCATCAGCGCGGATCCCTCTCCGTTGTTGACGATCTTCGGAACCGGGCAGCCCATGTTGATGTCAATGATATCATACGGCCCTTCCTCCAGCTGAAGCGCCATCTGGCTCATAATCTCCGGATCGGAGCCAAAGAGCTGGACAGCCAGGGGATGTTCCTCCGGAACTGTCTCTAAAAGAGGCTTTGTATTCTTATTTTTGTACAGCAGAGCCTTGGCGCTCACCATCTCCGTGCACATCAGCCCGCAGCCCTGTTCCCGGCAGAGGATGCGGAAGGGCAGATCCGTCACCCCGGCCATAGGCGCCAGTCCTACGGGAGACGGAAGCTCTACTCCTCCGATGTTCAGCTTCTTTTTCTGCAATCCGTTCTCTGTCTTCTTATTCATGGATTCTTCCTGCTTTTCTTTCATGGGTCTCCTGCTTTTCTTCCTCCAGAAACAGGCTTTTCAGCTTTTCCGCATCCTCTCCGCCTGAAATGAAGACGCGGTAGTAAAGCTCCAGCGCCTCCAGCAGCTCTCTTTTCTCCATCTGGTACTGCTTGATTTTCAGGGCGCTTCCTATCTCGTCAAACAGGTAGTCCGTCTCGTCGCAGGCCACCTTAAACTGAAGCTCTCCCTCCGGCGTAAACTCCAGCGTCAGCACCCCTCCCACGTCCTCCGTGAACATGACGCACATAATCTGCAGTTCTTCCTTCACCTGCTCGGGAAGCTTGGAAAACTCCTCGTTAAAATAATATTTCTCCACATAGGAATTGGCTCCGCAGAGCACAACATTTTCCGCCATCTGTCTCTCCTCTCCATCTGCGAAAAAGACACCAGAACGCTTCTGCGCCCTGATGTCTTCTCTTCCCCTTGGGGACTTCTGCAGTCTTTCGTCTTATCGAATCAGCATCTTGCTGATCTTGTACTGCTCCTCAGGAATGTCCTTCTTCATGCTGAGAGCTTCCTGAATATCGTAATCTACGTACTCTCCGTTCTTGTAAGCTACCACCCGGTTGCTCTTTCCTGCGCAGAGCAGCTCTACCGCCTTGGATCCCATGATGGAAGCGTACACTCTGTCCTTGCAGGTAGGAGCGCCGCCTCGCTGCATGTAGCCTAAAATCGTGGCTCTTGTCTCAATGCCTGTGGCCGCCTCGATCCTTCTGGCCATGGAAGCAGAATGGCCGATTCCCTCTGCGTTGATGATAATATGGTGCTTCTTTCCGCGCTTTCTGTTCTCAATAATGCGGCTGATCAGCTCCTGCTCGTTGCCGTCATAGCGCTCCGGAAGGAGAATGTCCTCCGCGCCGTTGGCAAGTCCGCACCAGAGGGCGATATATCCGGCGTTTCTTCCCATTACCTCGATGATGCTGCACCGCTCATGGGAAGTGGACGTATCCCGGACGCGGTCAATGGCGTCCACGGCTGTATTGACCGCTGTGTCGAAGCCGATGGTGTAATCTGTGCAGGCAATATCCAGGTCAATGGTTCCCGGAAGGCCTACTGTGTTGATTCCAAGAGCGGACAGCTTTCCAGCTCCCTTAAAGGATCCGTCTCCTCCGATTACCACAAGTCCGTCGATGCCGTGCCTGCGGCAGATCTCAGCGCCTTTCTGCTGTCCCTCGGCTGTGGTAAACTCCGGGCATCTGGCGGTGTAGAGAACCGTTCCTCCGCGTCCGATGATATCGGCCACGCTGAGGCCGTTCATATCCACAATCTCCTCCTGAAGAAGGCCTGCGTACCCTCTCATGATACCTTTTACCTTCAGTCCCTTGTTGATTGCCGTTCTGACTACAGCGCGGATTGCCGCGTTCATTCCGGGAGCGTCGCCGCCGCTGGTGAGGACGCCGATTGTCTTAACCTCTTTTGCCATCTACTTCTACCTCCATTATCGCGTCTATCAAAAATCTTTAAAAATAATGCATTCTGTCCTGTACATTCTAATTCATTTTCCCTATCTTTTCAATAGTTTTTTCTACTACTTTGACATTTTTTTCACCAAGTTTCTCAGAAAGCCTTGACGTCAGCATAGAATCGGCGCTGACGCTCCAGTTGGCCGGCAGCACTTTTTTCGCCCGCTCTGCCTCCAGATAAATGACGACTCTATCCTTTCCCTCGCTGAGCCTGAGCATGTCCAGAAGCTCCTGTTCCTGAGAAAAATACGTGTCCTTATCCGGGTATTTCAGCCACAGTTCCTTAGGAACCATGGAAAATGGGATAATCCTCTCGCAGATGAGCTTTCCCGCCGGATCGTCCCCAATGGATACGCGTCCCTGGACAAACACTTTTTCATCCTCTATCAGCAGTTCCCGGTTCTTCTCATAGTCTCTGGGGAAGATTAACACTTCCACCGTGCCTGCCAGATCCTCCACGGTAATAAAGGCCATCATCTTATTCTGCCTTGTGGTCTTCACAGTTTTCTCTGTGATCATGCCTCCGATGGTCACATAAACGCCGTCGCGGACTCTGGCCGCCCCCTCCTCCTCATTGACAATAAAATCAGAGGACACGGCCGTCACGTTCTTTTTCCAGAGCTCCATGTACTCCTCCAACGGGTGGCCGCTGACATAGACGCCCAGCATCTCCTTCTCGAAAGCCAGAAACTCCTCCTTGGTATACTCTCCCACATCGGGAAAGGTAATCTGGAACTGCTCCTTCTCTTCCTCCTCCACAAAATCGAACAGGGACATCTGTCCTTCCATGGAATTTTTCTTTTCCTTGTTTTTCTGGTCCAGCAGGGCCGCTGAAACCAGGAATTTCTGTTTTCTCGTGCCGGGAAGGCTGTCTAACGCTCCTGATTTGATGAAGCTTTCAATGGTTCTCTTATTGACCTCCTTATTGCTCATCCGGTCAATGAAATCCTCCAGGGAAGTGAAGGGGCCTCTGGCCGTCCTTTCCTTCACAATCTCGTCCACCACGCTCTGGCCGATGCTCTTGATCGCCGAGAGGCCATACCGGATGGCTCCTGACGATACGGAGAATCCTCCCTCTCCCTCGTTAATATCCGGCGGCATGATCTTCATGCCCATCTGGCGGCAGGTTAAAATATACTCCGACACCTTGGAAACATTGTCCTTCACCGACGTCATAAGAGCCGCCATAAACTCCACAGGATAATAGTATTTCAGGTAGGCCGTCTGGTAGGATACCACCGCGTAGGCCGCCGCGTGGGACTTGTTGAAGGCGTACTTGGCGAAGTCGATCATTTCGTCGTAAATGGTATTGGCGGTCTTCTCGTCGATGCCGTTGGCAATGCAGCCCTTCACTCCCTCTTCCGGATTTCCGTAGACGAAGTTCTGTCTCTCCTTCTCCATCACCGCAGCCTTTTTCTTGGACATGGCGCGGCGCACCAGGTCGCTTCGTCCCAGGGTGTAGCCGGCCAGATCCCGCACGATCTGCATTACCTGCTCCTGGTAGACAATGCAGCCGTAGGTAGGGCTTAAAATCGGCTCCAGCTGAGGGCAGTCGTAGGTGATGGAGCTTCTGTCGTTCTTGCCCTTCAGGTACTTGGGAATAAAGTCCATGGGGCCCGGACGGTACAGGGAGATCCCTGCGATAATGTCCTCCAGGTTCTCCGGCTTCAGCTCCTTCATGAAGCTCTTCATGCCGCCGCTCTCCAGCTGGAACACGCCGTCGTTCTTGCCTGTGCCCAGAGATTCCAGCACCGCCTTGTCATTGTAGTCGATCTGGTTCAAATCAATGTGGATGCCGTGGGTTTTCTCTGCCTGGCGCACGGCGTTCTGGATCACAGTCAGGGTGCGCAGCCCCAGGAAATCCATTTTTAAAAGCCCCAGCTCCTCTAACGTGGTCATGGTAAACTGGGTGGTGATGGAACCGTCCGCCGCCCTGGAAAGGGGCACGTACTCGTCCACCTTATTCCGGCTGATCACGACTCCCGCCGCGTGCATGGACGTATGTCTGGGCAGTCCCTCCAGCCTCCTGCTCATGTCAATCAGATATTTGATCTCTGGATCACTGTCATAGGCCTCTCGAAGCTCCGGCGTTTTCAAGGCCTTGTCAAGAGTCATGCCCAGATCCCCCGGAATCATCTTGGCCACAGCGTCGCACTTGGCGTAGGGCATATCCAGAACCCTTCCCACGTCCCGGACCACTCCCTTGGCCGCCAGGGTACCGAAGGTTACAATCTGCACCACCCGGTCTCTTCCATACTTCTGAACCACATAGTCGATGACCTCCTGGCGGCGTTCAAAGCAGAAATCAATATCAATATCAGGCATGGACACACGCTCCGGATTCAGGAAACGCTCAAAGAGCAGGTTGTAGCGGATGGGATCAATATCCGTAATTCCCAGGCTGTAGGAGACGATGCTTCCCGCCGCAGAGCCTCGTCCAGGCCCTACCATGATGTCGTGGGAACGGGCGAAGTGGATAAAATCCCACACAATCAGGAAGTAATCCACATAGCCCATGGACTGTATGACGGAAAGCTCATAGTCCAGACGCTTTCTCAGGCTTCCGTCGTCCTCTGGATACCGCTTCTCAAACCCTGATGTACACAGCTCGTTTAAATATTCCCAGGAAGTCTTTCCTCCCGGCACGTCAAACTGCGGAATCTTCGTCACTCCAAACTCAATCTCCACGTTGCAGCGCATGGCAATCTTATGGGTATTCTCCAGGGCTTCCAGGGCATAGGGGAAGAGGTTCTTCATCTCCTCCTCCGACTTGACGTAATACTGTCCGCCCTCGTAGCGCATCCTGTTCTCATCCGCCACCTTTTTCCCAGTCTGGATGCACAGGAGAATGTCGTGGGACTTCTCATCCTCTCTGTTAATATAGTGGCAGTCATTGGTGGCGACTAACGGAATTCCCGTATCCTGGCTCATTCGCAAAAGTCCCTGGTTCACCGTCTTCTGCATGGGGATTCCGTGATCCTGAAGCTCCAGAAAGAAATTGCCCTCCCCAAAGATTTTCTGATATCTGAGAGCCGCCTTCTTTCCCTCCTCGTACATGCCCCGGGACAGATTTCTCTGAACCTCTCCGGCCAGGCAGGCAGAAAGGCAGATAAGGCCCCTGCTGTACCGCTCCAGAGTCTCGTAGTCCACTCTGGGCTTGTAATAAAAGCCCTCCACAAAGCCGGCGGACACAATCTTCATCAGGTTCTGATACCCTTCGTTGTTCTCTGCCAGCAGAATCAGGTGATAGTATTTATCCTCTCCCACACCAATTTCACGGTCAAACCGGGATCCAGGACACACATAAATCTCACAGCCTAACACAGGACGAATTCCAGCCTCCCTGGCCGCCCGGTAAAAATCAATGACTCCGTACATAACGCCGTGATCTGTAATAGCCAGACTGTCCATGCCCAGCTCCTTCGCTCTGGCCACCAGCTCCTTTATTTTGGAGGAGGCGTCTAAAAGGCTGTACTCTGTATGCACATGAAGATGTGTAAAAGCCATGTAGTCTTCCTTTTCCTTTCCTTAAATATGTATGGTATCTGCGCCTCTGTGCCTGAAGAATCCGGCCGGAAACGCTAAGAAGGAGGGCGCAGCGTCTGCCGTTCCCTCCTTTACATCTGTCTATGTTCCTCTTATGGACTCTGCTCTGCCGTCATCTCTACTCGGCGGACAGATATTTCTCAATGCTTGCGATCGCCGTATCCTCATCAGAGCCGTCGGCAGTGACAACCACCTTCTCGCCTACTGGAAGCACCAGAGACATCATCCCCATAATGCTCTTGGCATTCACCTTTTTGTTGGCGTATTCCATGTAAATGCGGCTTTCGTACTGGCTGGCTACCTGTACCAGCATGGCTACCGGGCGGGCTTCCAGTCCTGACGCCAGCTCGATTGTGACTTCCTTACTTTTCATAACTTTCCTCCTCATTCCTTTCAAGGAACAATTCCTGCTGCTGTGATTTCTGTCCCCGCAGGCTCTCAGCGATGGAGCTGATCTTTCTGAGCCGGTGGTTCACCCCTGACTTCCCCACCGGAGGACTAAGTATCTCTCCAAGTTCCTTTAAAGTAGCGTCTGGCCGTTCCAATCTCGCCTGGGCGATCTCAGCTAAAGATTCAGGCAGGTAGTCCAGTCCAACTGTGTCTCTGATATAGGCGATATCCTGAAGCTGTTTGACAGCGGCAGACACAGTTTTATTAATATTGGCAGTCTCGCAGTTGACCTGGCGGTTCACACTGTTTCTCATCTCCTTGAGGATTCTGATATTCTCAAGCTCCATCAGGGCCAGAGGAGCCTCCATCACGTTCAGAATCTCTACAATCTGACTGCCCTCTTTTATATATACCACATAATACTTCTTTCTGACAACTATTTTTGCCTCAATGGAAAAAGTCCCTATGATTTCCCTCAGCTGCTCTGCTTTTTCCTCGGAGGAGCAGACAATCTCGAAATGGTAGAACTTTTCCGGATCGCTTAAGGATCCTGCTGCCAGAAAGGCGCCGCGGACGAAGGCTCTCCGGCAGCAGGAATTCTGGATAATCAGATTTTTCACCACGGACATATTTTCACAGACGTCCCCGTCGTCTCCCAGAAGCCTGGCAGCCTGCAGCACCCGGACTGCGTCCCTGCTGCGTCTGACCGCCACTGTGTACGTCCTGTTTTTCTTTAAAAACGCATTCCTGCGGATTGCCACATCCGCTCTAATATTAAATGCTTTTTTCAGTAATGTAAAGTATTTTCTGGCAACCGCCACATTTTCTGTGTGGATGCGGATCATGTACTGGTTATCCTCTGTGATATGGACCTTTCCGCACAGACTTAAAATAGCCGCGGTTTCCGCTATCTGGCAGTGTCTGGCAGGGCTTACCTGTCTGGAAAGCTCCTCTTTTACATGTGAAGAAAACGACAAATCAAACCTCCTGCTTTCTCCTGCTGTCTTTCTCAATATCTCTGTGTTCAATCTTTACGCCGATATCCTCCTTGGCCTTCAGGCGCTCATAGAGGCGGTTGGCCACTGTCACGGAGCGGTGTTTTCCCCCTGTGCAGCCGATGGCGATGACCAGCTGATTTTTCCCCTCCTCCACATAGTGGGGAAGCAGAAACAGCACCATATCGGAAAGTTTTTTTAAGAATTCCTCCGCCAGCCCGCCTTTCATGACAAATTCCTGCACCTCGGGCTCGTTTCCCGTATGGCTTTTCAGCTCGTCTACATAGTAGGGATTGGGCAGAAACCGCACGTCGAACACAAGATCCGCGTCCACCGGAATTCCATACTTAAAGCCAAAGCTTAACACTGTCACATAAAGGCTTCTGTAGTCCTCGTTGGAAATGAAGATCTTTTCCAGCTCAATTCTCAGTTCTTTTGTGAGAAGCATGCTGGTGTCTAAAATATAATCCGCCCTTTTCTTTAAAAAGGCCAGCTTCCTCCGCTCCTTCTCAATGCCTCTGTCCAGACGGTCAAGGCCTGCCAGAGGATGGCTTCTCCTGGTCTCCTTATACCGCTTGATCAAAACCTCGTCCCCCGCGTCAAGGAAGAGAATCTCGTAGGGAAAGCGGCTCTCGTCCCATTCCTTTAAAATAGCGCCCAGCTCCTCCAGCGATTCGCCGCTTCTGATATCAATTCCCAGAGCCGCCCGGCTTTTTTCTCCTCTCCCGGCTCCCGCCAGCTCCGCAAACTTTCCAATCAGTGGAATCGGAAGATTATCCACGCAGTAAAATCCCATATCCTCCAGCATTTTAAGAGCTGTGGTTTTTCCGGCTCCGCTCATTCCGGTTACAATTACAAGACGCATACGCTAATTACTCCTTTTTGAATCTGCGGAAGCGGTGTCTCCCCAGGCGGACGGCCCGAAGCCCAGAAGCTTCACCTCCGGCTCCAGCCGCACGCCGGACGTCTCAAACACCCGCGTTCTCACCGCTTCAATCAGATCCCTGATCTCCTCAGGGGAGGCATTCTCCCGGTTGATTACGAATCCGGCGTGCTTTTCCGACACCTGGGCTCCTCCAACGGAATATCCCTTCAGCCCGGCGTCCTCGATCAGCTTTCCTGCAAAATACCCCTCCGGTCTCTTAAAGGTGCTGCCTGCGCTGGGATACTCTAAAGGCTGTTTATCTCTTCTCCGAAACGCCAGATCCTCCATCCGCTCCCGGATCTCCTCTTTATTTCCCCTTTTCAGCTCCATCACAGCCGATAAAACCGCATATCCTTTCTCAGGAATGCAGCTGTGGCGGTAGGACAGCTGAAGCCCGCCGGCCGGCAGCTCTTCCACCTGGCCGTCTGGAGTCATCACCCGGACAGATACAAGGATATCCTTCATCTCGCCGCCATAGGCTCCGGCGTTCATCACTGCCGCGCCTCCTAACGTCCCCGGGATGCCGGCGGCAAACTCAAAGCCTGTCAGCCCTTCCTCTAAGGCCGCCCGGCCGATTTTAGAGAGGAGAAGACCTGCGCCGGCCTTAAGAAGCACACGGCCGTCTTCCTCCTCCCGGAGTATCCCCCACTCTTTCAATTCTCCGTCCAGACGGATCATCACCCCTGGAAAGCCTGCGCTTCCCACCAGCAGATTGCTTCCATTGCCCAGCATATAATAGGGAACCTGGTATTCCCGGCAGGCGCCCACCGTCTCCCGCAGCTCCTCCTCCGTCTTAACCGATGCAAAAAATGCAGCCGGTCCTCCTGTACGGAAAGTAGTGTGAAGAGCCATTGATTCCTGTCTCTTTACCTGCTCCTCCCCTGCGGCTCTGCACAGCGCTCTGTAAAACTCATCCATACGCAGCTTCCTCTCTGACTTTCTTTCTCTGATTTTCTCTGTCTGATTTTATCTGCCTGCTTCAGAAGGGCAGGCTTCAACCGGTTCGTTCTCAGTCGTTCTTCGCAGCCAGATTGGCCTGGACTCTGTTGTACAGCTCTCTGGCCGCATTGTAGCCCATCTTTTTCTGTCTGTAGTTGACGGCTGCGGACTCTACAATCACCGCCAGATTCCGTCCCGGACGGATGGGGATCGAGTGGCAGACTACCTTATTTCCCAGAAACTCCGTGTACTGATCCTCCATGCCCAGGCGGTCGTACTCCTTGTCCTTATCCCACTCCTCCAGCTTGATCACCATGTCAATGGACTGGGTATCCTTCACGCTCTCCACTCCAAACAGGGTTTTCACGTCGATAATTCCAATTCCGCGAAGCTCAATGAAATGGCGCGTAATATCAGGGGCAGATCCAATCAGCGTGTCGTCGCTGACCCGCTTGATTTCCACCACGTCGTCGCTGACCAGACGGTGGCCTCTCTTGATCAGCTCCAGCGCCGCCTCGCTCTTTCCGATTCCGCTCTCGCCCATAATCAGAACGCCCTCGCCGAATACGTCCACCAGCACTCCGTGGATGCTAATCATGGGAGCCAGCTTCACATTCAGCCACCGGATCACCTCTGCCATCAAATCGGAGGTGGTCTTCTTGGAAATCATACAGGGCACGCCGTAGTAGTTGCACAGCTCCAGCACGCACTCGTCCGGCTCCAGGCCCCGGCTGTAGAGAAGGCACGGAATTTTGCTGGAAATCAGCTTATCGTAAATATACCGTCTCCGATCCGGAGTCAGCGTATTTAAGTATGCCTGCTCCACATATCCGATGATCTGCACTCTCTCCTTGTCAAAATGGTCAAAAAATCCGGTCAGCTGAAGAGCCGGACGGTTTACATCCGGGTGGACCAGCACCGTTTTCTCCGTATCCAGCTCCGGCGTCATATTTTTTAAATCCATCTTTTTAATTAATTCTTTAATTGTCACTCCATACATGGCCTTTCTCCTTTCACAGCTTTCATTCTGTCTGCCTGTACTCCTAAGTTTACTCTATCATTTTTCAGCCCGTTTGTCACTCTTTGGCATGAAAGAAATGGTATACTGCCTCCGCCGCAGCCTGATTCATCTGAGGCACCGCGGAAAGTTCCTCCACCTGGGCGTCCCTGACAGCCTCTATGGTCTTAAAATGCCGCATCAGAGCCTTTCTCCTGGCGGGACCGATTCCCTTGATATCGTCCAGCACAGAGCGCACCTGCTCTCTGCCGCGCAGACTTCTGTGGTATTCAATGGCAAATCGGTGGGCCTCGTCCTGGATTCTGGTGATCAGCTTAAATCCCTCGGAATACCGGTCAATGGGAATCTCCTCGTTTCTGTAATAGAGTCCCCTGGTCCGGTGATTGTCATCCTTCACCATTCCGCAGACCGGAATTGATATCTGAAGCTTTTGAAGAACCTCCAGGGCAATGTTTACCTGTCCTCTTCCTCCGTCCATCATAATCAGATCCGGGAATCTGGTGAAGCTTCCCATCTCAAGCTGTCCGCCCTCAGCAGAAATCTCCTCCCGCTCTGCCAGGCCGTGGGAAAAACGCCTCGTCAGCACTTCCCGCATGGAAGCGTAATCGTCCGGCCCCTGAACCGTTCGAATGCGGAACTTCCTGTAGTCGTTCCGCTTGGGTCTTCCATCCTCATAGACGATCATGGAGCCTACAGACTCGAAACCGCTGATATTGGAGATATCGTAGGCCTCAATCCGCCTTACCTTTTCAAGCCCTATCAGCCCTCCAATCTGGTTCATGGCTCCTGTCGTGCGAAGCTCCTCCCGCTTGATTTTTTCTTTATCCTGATCGAGAACCATTCTGGCGTTCTTTTTCGCCAGCTCCACCAGCCGCTCCTTCTCTCCCTTTCTGGGAACCAGAATTCTCACCTTCTGCCCCCTCCGCTCGCTGAGGAACCGGCCGATCAGATCCGCGTCCTCCAGCTCCTCCTGGCACCAGATCTCGTGGGGAACAAAGGGCGTCCCGGCGTAAAACTGCTTTACAAAGCCGTTTAAAATCTGGCCGTTCGATTCCGCTGTTCCGGCTTCCACATGAAAATGCTCCCGCCCGATGAGCCTTCCGTCCCGGACGAAGAACACCTGCACCACCACGTCTCTCTCGTCCTTGGCCATGGCAATCACGTCGCGATCGTCCATGCTCTGACTGGTAATCTTCTGCTTCTGGGCTATCTGATTCACGCTTTTAATTAAATCCCGGTACTCAGCCGCCTTCTCAAATTCCATCTGTTCTGAAGCCTCGTACATTTTATCAGTCAAAGCCTTCGTCACAGGCGCATATTTCCCTCCCAGAAAATCCAGCGCGCCACGGATCTGTTTCTGGTAATCCTCTTTTGAAATATATCCCTGGCACGGGGCGTCGCACTGCTTAATATGGTAGTACAGGCAGGGCCTGTCCTTTCCGATATCCCGCGGCAGGTTTCTGGTGCAGGTTCGGATCCGGTAAATCCGGTGCAGAAGATCAATGGTATCCTTCACCGCTCCGGAGCTGGTGAAGGGGCCAAAATACTTATTTTTATCTTTTTTCATGGTTCTGGAAAAGAGGATTCTCGGGTATTCCTCCGACACGGTCACCTTGATGTAGGGATACGTCTTATCGTCCTTCAGCATGGTGTTATAGCGGGGACGGTGCTCCTTAATCAGGTTGCACTCCAGCACCAGCGCTTCCAGCTCCGAATCTGTAATAATATACTCGAATCTTGCAATATGAGAAACCATCTTTTCGATCTTGGCAGTCTTGTTTCTGCTGCTCTGAAAATACTGGCGGACTCTGTTTTTCAGGCTGATCGCCTTTCCCACATAAATGATCTCGTCCTTCTCATCGTGCATAATGTAGACTCCCGGCTGAGCCGGAAGTTTTTTCAGCTCTTCTTCTATATGAAACATGACGAATCGTCCCTCTTGCCTCTGCGAAGCCTCGACGCGTCGTAATGCATCTGAAGCTTCAAATACCGCCTGATTCCCTCTATCTGCTCTTCCAGAGAGCCATATCTGGTACTGATATCCAGATACACGCAGACGCTGTCCAGCTCTCTCTTTCCCACGCAGCCTTCCATTCTTCTGAGAACAGCCAGCTGTTCCTCTGTGCTCTCTGCATCGAGAAACTCGATGAGAAGCGGATTCGGCTGATCGGGAACTGGCTCAATGGGTGAAAATCCCCATCCGCCGTCTCGTTCTGCAGATACCACGCCTCTTCCGGCCAGGCCGCAGTTTCTCCTGCTCTGAACCAGGGTCTTTTCCTGCGTACTCTGCTCCGGCTCTGCTTTCCTCTCATTCTGCTTCGGCGCCATTTCCTGCGTTCTCTGTTCCGGCGTCCTTTCCTGCTCACTTTGCTCCGGTGTTTTTTCCTGCGCTCCCTGTTCCGGCGTCTTTTCCCGCGTGCTCTGCTCCGGCTCTGCTTCATTCCCGCATCCTGGCTCCGTCTTCTCAAACCGGAATTCCTGTTCTGCCTGCGGGTATTTTTCCCGGTCCACCGGGCTTAAAAAGTTGTCCAGCGGGCGGGCGTAAATTCCGTAATCGCCATACAGAGCCTGGTAAATCACAAGCTTCTCCCCTGTCTCTGAATGTGAGGCAACCGCCACAATCTGATACATTTTATTTTTAAAGTGCCTGTAAAATTCCCCTGGTTTTGGAATTCTGTCCATTTTTATGCCTCCGTCCCTTTGCATACTGACGATAGTATACCATTTTCCCCCTGTCTCTGCCACTGAAAATGCAGTTTCCGGCGGGCTTCTGGAAATTTTTTTAAGAAAAATCATTTTCCCTCTACTCAAAACGTATTTTTTGTAGCATAATAGATAGGAATTTAATGCGACAAAATTACAGAGTAGATAAGGACGGTAAACTATGAGAACAGGATTCGATAATGACAAGTATCTGAAAATGCAGTCCGATCACATCCGCAAGAGAATCGGACAGTTCGGCGACAAGCTTTATCTGGAATTCGGCGGAAAGCTGTTTGACGATTATCACGCTTCCCGGGTGCTCCCCGGTTTTGCCCCGGACAGCAAGCTCAGGATGCTCCTTCAGCTGGCAGATCAGGCTGAGATTGTCATCACCATCAACGCGGCTGATATTGAGAAGAACAAGGTCCGCTCTGATCTGGGAATTACCTACGACGTAGACGTTCTCCGCCTCATTCAGACCTATACCGACAAGGGACTTTACGTGGGCAGTGTCGTGATCACCCACTACGCAGGCCAGTCCAGCGCGGATCTGTTTAAGAAAAAGCTGGAAAATCTGGGTATTAAGGTTTACCGCCATTATATCATCGAGGGATACCCCTCCAATATTTCCCTCATTGTCAGCGACGAGGGATACGGAAAAAATGAGTACATTGAGACGACCAAGCCTCTGGTCATTGTCACAGCTCCAGGCCCAGGCAGCGGAAAGATGGCTACCTGCTTATCTCAGCTGTACCATGAAAATAAGAGAGGCATCAAGGCCGGCTACGCCAAGTTCGAGACCTTCCCTATCTGGAATATTCCGCTCAAGCATCCAGTAAACCTGGCCTACGAGGCGGCTACCGCTGATCTGAACGACGTCAATATGATCGATCCCTTCCACCTGGAGGCTTACGGCGTCACCACAGTCAACTACAACCGCGACATCGAAATTTTCCCGGTTCTCAACGCTATCTTTGAGGGAATCTACGGCAGCTGCCCCTACAAATCCCCTACAGATATGGGCGTAAATATGGTAGGAAACTGCATCAGCGACGACGAGGTCTGTTGCGAGGCGTCCAGACAGGAAATTATCCGCCGCTACTATCAGGCCCTGAGCCGCGTAGTCAAGGATCAGCCCGGCTCCAAAAATGAGGTCTATAAGATCGAGCTTCTGATGAAGCAGGCGAAAATCGTCACCAGTATGCGTTCTGTTGTGCCGGCTGCCAATGAGCTGGCCGCCAGGGAGGGAGCTCCCGCGGCAGCTTTAGAGCTTCCGGACGGCTCTATCGTCACTGGAAAGACCAGCAACCTCCTGGGAGCCTCAGCCGCTCTTCTGTTAAACGCAGTAAAAGAGCTTGGCGGAATCCCCCATGAGCGCCACCTGATTTCCCCGGCGTCCATTGAACCTATCCAGAAATTAAAGGTAGATTACCTGGGAAGCACCAATCCCCGTCTCCACACAGACGAAATCCTGATCGCTCTCTCCACCTGCGCCGCCTCCGACGAGGACGCCAAGCGGGCGTTAGAACAGCTTCCGAAGCTGAAGGGCTGCCAGGTTCACACCTCTGTGATCCTGTCTGACGTAGACATTAAAACCTTCAAAAAGCTGGGAATCGAGCTGACCTGCGAGCCTGTTTACGAGCACAAGGGAATTTATCACTAGGCTCCCATTTTAAAAACGCCTGGGCGAATCACTTAATCAAATGATTCGCCCAGGCGTTTTCTTTTATATGTCTTTTATGTGCTGACGCTGTTTTCTAACTGTCAGACAGTCCTATTGCTCCTAATTCTGAGTATCCGGCTCTTTCTCCGGTTCCTCAGACTCCGGCTGCTGTTCCTTACTCTCTCTGGCCGGTTCAGGTACTTCTTCTGATTCCTGCTGTTCAGGCTCTTCTGTCTCTGAAGATGCCTCTGCCTCGCCCTGAACGGCGTTCTCTTTCACAGCGCTCGAAGTCTCCTCTGAGTCTGCGCCTGCAGGATTTTCCGTCTTTTCTTTCAAATCCAGACGGCCGCCCTGTCCGCTCTCCTCCTCAGGCTCTGGAATTCCCTTGATCTCCCGCAAAATCTTCATAAATTCCTTGCCTGTGATGGTCTCCTTCTCAATCAGGAAGGCGGCGATGGCGTCTAACGCGTCCCTGTTTTCCTGAAGCATGGCCTTCGCTTCCTCGTAGGCCTCCTTCAGAATCATCATCACTTCTTTGTCAATATCTGCCGCTGTCTCGTCGCTGCAGTTGAGCACCGTTCTTCCGCTGAGATACTGATCCTCCCTGGATGCCAGTCCGATTAAGCCGAACTTGTCGGACATGCCGTACTGGGTCACCATGGCTCTGGCAATTCTAGTAGCCTGCTCAATATCGTTGGAAGCTCCTGTCGTAACTGTATCAAAGACAATCTCCTCCGCCGCGCGGCCTGCCAGAAAGCCCACCAGCATAGCGTGGATTTCCTTCTTGGTATTTAAGTATTTCTCCTCCTCAGGCACCTGCATGACATAGCCCAGAGCGCCCATGGTACGGGGCACAATCGTAATTTTCTGAACTGGTTCTGCGTCCTTTTGGAGCGCGTTCACCAGCGCATGGCCTACCTCGTGGTAGGAGACAATCCGTCTCTCCTCCTTGCTGAGGATCCGGTCCTTCTTCTCCTTGCCTACCAGCACAACCTCCACTGCCTCAAACAGATCCTTCTGAGAGACAGCCTGGCGGCCGTGTTTAACAGCCGTAATGGCCGCCTCGTTCATCATGTTGGCCAGATCCGCGCCCACTGCGCCGGAGGTAGCCAGGGCAATCTCCTCAAAATTTACCGTCTCATCCAGCTTCACATCCTTGGAGTGAACCTTTAAAATGTTAATTCTTCCCTTTAAATCCGGCTTATCCACAATCACCCGGCGGTCAAAACGGCCCGGGCGCAGAAGCGCCGGATCGAGAATCTCAGGACGGTTTGTGGCAGCCATTACCAGCAGACCCTTGGAAGAATCAAAGCCGTCCATCTCTGAGAGCAGCTGATTCAGCGTCTGCTCTCTCTCATCGTTTCCTCCCAGACGGGAATCACGGCTCTTTCCAATGGCGTCCACCTCGTCGATAAAGATAATGCAGGGAGCGGACTCCTGAGCCTGCTTAAACAGATCACGGACACGGGATGCTCCCACGCCCACAAACATCTCCACAAAATCCGATCCGGACAGGGAGAAAAACGGAACCTTGGCCTCTCCGGCCACCGCCTTGGCCAGCAGCGTCTTACCGGTTCCCGGAGATCCCACTAAGAGGGCTCCCTTTGGCAGCTTGGCGCCGATCTTCGTATATTTTCCCGGGTTGTGGAGGAAATCCACAATCTCCTTCAGCGATTCCTTGGCTTCGTCCTCTCCGGCTACATCCTTAAAGGTAATTCCTGTCTCTTTCTGGACGTAAACCTTGGCGTTGCTCTTTCCAACGCCCATGATTCCGCCTCCGCCGCCTCCGCCCATTCTTCTCATCATAAAGTTAAAGAAGAAGAACAGAATTGCAATCGGAAGAATCCAATTTAAAATCACAAGAAGAATCTCCACCCCGGCGTCAGCTTCCTTGGCCTCATAGGTGGCTACTCCCGCCTCATCCAGCTTCTCCAGAAAATTGGGATCGTTGATCGGCACGGTATAGTATTCCTTGCCAATGAGATTTCCCCATCTGTCCTTGCTGGACTGATACTTGGAGGAATTTTTATTGGGAGTGATAAGAATCCTTCCGCCGCTGAGAGTCACAGACTCTACTTCATGGTTCTCCAGCATCTGATTGAACTCGCTGTAGGGAATGTTTTCTTTATTTGCGTTATTCAGCCATGTATTCATAACCATGACGCAAAGCATCGTAAACATCAGGGTAATGATAACAACTGTAATGTTTCCCTTCTTCGGCTCTTTCTGATTTCTGCCATTCTTACTGTTGTTGTCCATAAATCTAAGTTCTCCATTCTGAATAGATTCTGCTTCGTCTATTCTATACCATTATAGTGTCCATCTCCCTATAAATCAAGAACTGAAACTATTAAAATGCTATAAACAACATCAGGCAGACGCCGGCGTATACTTTTCCCGATCCAGGCGCATGATAGGAGCAAGAAGCGAAACAGACGGGAGGTGACACAATTGAAATCAGTGGACGAGCATGTAAGCAGGGACTTAAGCTCCCTGAAGCGGGACGGCAGAATACGCCCCATTTCCATGGAAGAGCTGCGAAAACGGTATGGCGATGAGCTGAGAGCCATGAACCATGTGCCGGAGGATCTGGCCGATACGTCTGACTTTGACTCCTGCTCCGCCATGGACTGCACAGGCCTGATGCCGGCTCCCCCTCTGTCCGAGGCAGAGCTTGAATCCTATGAGGATCTGTATCGGATTTTTCCAAAAGCTCCAAAGGAATCGGAGAAGGTGTAGAAGCCTCTTGCTTTTTCCTTTTTCCTTCTGGTATACTGACGTAATCAAAGGAGACGATGCTGCTGCGGCTCTGTCTTCTACTAAAGCGTCAGTAAACAGGAGGAGCTTTCATCTATGAACCATCTGATCTCAACCACCAGCATACGCGGATATCAGCCGTCTTCTTCCGGCAGGATTCCGCAATATGAAAACTGCCGTCTCTGTCCCAGAAGCTGCGGCGCCAACCGGTATGAAGCTTCCGGTTTCTGCGGCTGCGGCACAGTCCCAAAGGCAGCCAGAGCCTCTCTCCACCAGTGGGAAGAACCCTGTCTCAGCGGAATTCACGGAAGCGGAACCGTATTTTTCTCTGGCTGTACGCTTCGCTGCTGCTTCTGCCAAAATTACCGGATCAGCAGCGAAGGCTTTGGAAAAGAAATCAGCATTTCACGCCTTTCTGAAATTTTTCTGAAGCTGCAGGAACAGGGAGCGCACAATATCAATCTGGTGACTGCCACCCAGTTCCTGCCGTCCGTCATCCAGGCTTTAGAGAGCGCCAGGCCGTTTCTCCGCATCCCCGTGGTGTATAACTGCGGCGGCTATGAAAGCCTGGAAACCGTCCAGGCGCTGGAACCATATGTAGATGTGTGGCTGCCTGATTTAAAGTATATGGACCGCTCTATTTCCAGCCTTTACTCAAAAGCTCCCGATTATTTTTCTGCCGCTTCCAGGGCAGTCCAGCAGATGATCCGCCAGACAGGCCCTCTGCTCTTTGAGGAATATGCTGAACATGGGCAGACCTGCCGCCTCTTAAAGCGGGGAACCATTCTCCGCCATATGGTGCTTCCGGGGCAGAAGGAAGATTCCATCCGCCTGCTTGACTGGATCAGCGAAACGCTCCCCAGAGGCCAGTTTCTCTTAAGCCTTCTGAGCCAGTATACGCCGTTTTATAAAAGTTCTGAGCATCCGGAAATAAACCGCAGAATCACGACTTACGAATATGAAAAGGTGCTGGACCATGCCATCCGGCTGGGACTGACCGATGGGTTTATGCAGGAAAAAAGCAGCGCAAAGGAAGAATACACGCCTCCCTTTGAACTGCAGGGAATTTAGTTCAGAGCGCAGTCAAAGAGGGTATTGATGTTATTCTTATCATCAATACCCTCTTTATGCTATCTCGTCCATGGGTTTGTACCTCATTTCTTAATCTTTTATCTATATTAAATTTTTCTTTTCCTCTTCCTTTATCTCTCTGCCGAATTTCTTTCCTTTCATTGTTTTATCTATTTCGATACGAACCATTCTTCCTAATAATACTTTCTCGTCATATCACCAGGCCGACTCTTTTCGGATTTAATAGATGGGCTTCGGTCTCTTCTTATAAAGGATTTTGAGGAGTTCCTTTGTCTGATATTTTATTCAGACGAGTTTACGCTGCTGGTGGACTGTACCTCCTTATTTGAGATTTCCTTTGGACTTTTCCTTTAGAGAAAGTTCCTTTGGATTGTTTTTAAGTTCTCTTTGTTTTGTTGTCTTTATTATAGCTTAACGCTTCTATTTTGTCAACACTATTTTTATTATTTTTCTATAATTTCTGACTTATATTCTTTTATGTGCTTATAATCTCACATAAATAGTGGCTTTTGTTCTGTTATTTTATACTTTTTTAATTGAAAATACTTGTCTATTTCTATATAATAGACTGCATCTATTCTTTCAGCATACCTTGCTGTCTATGATTTTCACAATTCACAATTCTTATATTCTACTAAAGGAGGCATATATGACCTACGAAACATTTCTATCACTGATTCTCAACGAAACTCAGAACCTGGCAGAAAAGGACGTTTCTGTATCTGTCCAGAAAACTGTCAAAAATAACGGCGTTTCCCTGGACAGTCTGTCGATACGAAGAGCCGGTTCCTCCATAGCTCCGGCCATCTGCCTGGATCCTTACTATGAGGAAGCTGAGTCTGGCACTCCTCTGGAGGCAATTGCCCGGCAGATTCTGGAGCTGGCATCTCAGCAGAGCATGTTTCCGCCCAGACTGGATTCCTGGATCCGCGACTTTTCCCAGGTTAAAACGCAGATAGCCTTCCGCCTTGTCTCTGCCAGGGAAAATGAAACACTTCTGTCGTCCGTGCCCCACGTTCCATTTCTCGACCTGGCCCTGATTTTTTATGTCATTGTGGAGCAGCAGAGGGACGGCCAGACAACGCTCCTGATTCACCATGAGCACGCAAAGCTGTGGAATACCGACGCCAGCGAGCTTTATCAGCTGGCCTGTTCCAATACGCCCCTTCTGCTGCCCGCTAAGATCACGCCGTTAGAGCAGATCATTGCCTCTCTTTCTCCCGATATCCCTATATTTCAGACCGATGAAATTACCCCAGCCGGCTTAAATCAGGAGGAAGGCGCCTTTCCGCTCCATGTTCTCACCAATTCTGCCGGCCTGAACGGCGCCGCCTGCATTCTCTATCCCCGGATCTTAAAAAACTTCGCAGAGCTTGTGAAGGATGACGTATATATCCTTCCCTCAAGCATCCACGAAGTTTTGTTAACTCCCGTCTCCTCTTCTCCCTCTGTCCAGGAGCTGAATCAGATTGTCTCTGAGATCAATGAACTGGACGTCCCTGCGGAGGATCGCCTGTCCAATCATATTTACTGCTACAGTCCTCTGGAGGATCAGATTTTTATTCCCTCCTGCCCTTCTAGCGCTTCTGCATCAGGCGGAATATGGAATCCACAATAAAAATAGCCATGGCCATAGCGCCGGAAATCTGCAGCGTCTCCATAAAATAGACGTTTGAAAGAGAGGAGGCTCCCTGAATCAGATAGTAAACGCTTCTGTAAATAGAAGCGCCCGGCACCGTGGGCAGAATTCCCGATACCAGAAAAACAGTCACAGGAGCTTTGAACATTCTGGCAAAGCTGTGGCTTAAAAGGGCCACAAAGATGCTGGACCAGAAAGCCGCCGCTATCAGCGAATATCCCATCTCCAGTACAGTCAGGTAGGACAGCCAGCACACCGCCCCTGCGATTCCCGCATGGATAATGTGCTTCTGGGGGACCTCCAGAAGCAGTCCAAAGCCCACAATAGCAATAAACGCAGCGATTGTCTGCCAAATAATCTCCATCACAACGCACCTCCCAGCATGCCGCCCAGCATCATGGCCGCTCCGACTCCTGACGCCACCGCCAGAGCCACCACAATCGCCTCTAATATCCTGGCGATTCCGGAAGCGTAATCTCCGTTCAGCGTGTCTCTGATGGCCGAGGTAAAAATAACGCCGGGAACGATAGGCATCAGGGCGCTGATAATCACCGCGTCTGCATTCAGGCTGCAGGCAGGAAGCAGAACAGCTCTTAAAACCAGAGACAGGATGCCGGCCAAAAAGGCTTCTGCTGCAGTAGAGCAGAAATCGTTCAGCTTCACCCGGTTGATCAGAATCTCAAACAAGGCCATCACCATGCCCACCATAGCTGCCGCCGCTATTTCCAGAATGCCGCCGTCAAATATTACTGCAAAGGCAGCCGGAGTAACGGTATATCCCAGGATTCTCAGTTTTCGGCTGTACTGAAGCTCCCTCCCTATCTCCTGCAGGGCGTCCTTTGCCTCCTCCACAGAGAGAATACCGGTACAGAAGTTTCTTGATACGTCGTTTACCCTGCAGATTCGATTCATGTTCGTCGACCGTCCCCTGACTCTGCGCACTACGCTGAGAGGTTCTCCCTCCCCCGACGTCAGCGTAATAAAAATACCTGTGGCCATCACAACCACCTCCGCCCCGGAAGCACCTGACGCCCTGAGAATCCTGGCGACAGTGTCTTCTACACGGTAAATCTCAGCTCCGCTGACCAGCATGATCTCACCAGCCTGGGCAGCCATATCCACCAATGTTCTGTCTCTCATCTTTGACGCTCCTTTTGAAATGTCCCTGAATTATATCATGTACAGAAAAAATGTCAACTGTTTGGCGCGTCTTTCCTGATTCCTCTATCCAGGAAACAGCAGGCAGCCAGTCTGGTACACAGCTGACGCCGCCAGAAATGCAAGCGCCAGCTGAAATACCGCCATGCAGGCAGTCCATTTCCCATCTCCCGTTTCTGTCCTCACCGCAGACACAGCCGCGGAGCAGGGCGTGTAAAGAAGGCAGAATACCATCAGGGCATAGGCGTTTACAGGTCCAAAGCCAGAAGCAGAAAGGCTTGAATAAAGCCGTGCCATGCCGCCTTCCGAATTGACGTTCTGAATTCCGTAAAGAACTGAAAAACTGGACACTACGGCCTCCTTGGCAGAAAGCCCCGACAGCAGGGCGACGGCTGTCTGCCAGTCTCCCAGACCGGCCAGGGAAAAAAGAGGCGCAAGCAAACGGCCGGCTGACGCCGCGAAGCTGCAGGAGATATCAGATACAAAGCCGGAGAAGCCGGTGTGAAGAAGGAACCAGAGAAGCACGGAAGATAAAACAATCGTTGTCCCTGCCTTCGCAAGGTACTCCTCTGTCTTTTCCCTCACGCAGAATATCGTGTGCTTTGCACAAGGCAGTCTGTACTCTGGGAGCTCTATCAAAAAACAGTCCTCCCTGTTCTCCTCCGATATCTTCCAGTGGAGAACTGCAGTTAACACAGCCGCCCCCATTCCCGCCAGGTACAGGGAGCTGGCCGCTAAAACGGCATGTTCAGGAAAAAACATCTGGGAAAACAAAACATACACGGTCATTCTGGCCGGGCATGACATAAAATGGGCGGCCAGAATCGTGCGCTTTCTTTCAGGTTCTCCGTCCACAATTCTGGCGGCTGTCACAGCCGGAACTGTGCAGCCAAAGCCCAGCATCAGAGGCAGAAAGGATTTTCCTGACAGTCCCGCCATTCTCATCGTTTCGTTCATCACATAGGCGGCTCTGGCCATATACCCGCTGTCCTCCAGAACAGACAGCGCAAAGAACAGAATGATCATGTTGGGAAGAAAGCTGAGTACGCTTCCCACGCCCGGAATGATTCCGTCCAGAATCAGCGATTTCAGCCATCTCGCCGTTCCGGTCCTATTCAGAATGGAATCCGCTGCCGCCAGGACGCATTCTAAAAGCTGCTCCACCCCCCGCTTGGGAATATTTCCTGCTGAAAAGGTAAGAAAAAAGACAAATGCCATCAGAAACAGAAAAATAGGGATTCCCCAGGTGGGATGCATCAGCCACCGGTCAGCCTGATCCGTCCGGTTGATGGCGTGTTCTGTTTTCTCATGGCATTTAAAACGTATTTCTTCTATATATTGATATCTCTCTTCATCGTTTCTGCACCGAAATGCAGAAGACGTCCTGGCGTCCTGCCCGCCGGAACGCCCGTCTGCCGCTGCGGCAGTCTCTTTTAAAAGCTCGCGAAGGCCTGTCTCCTTTCTGGCAGATATAGGCAGGCAGGGGACTCCCAGGCAGTTTTGCAGCTGTTCCAGCTTCCATCCGGAAACCTGGCCTCCTGTCTTTAACGCTTTCCTGTCAAACGCATTCAAAGCCAGCACCATAGGCGTTTTCAGCTCCATCAGCTGAAGCGTCAGAGCAAGACTCCTTTCCAGAAGGCCGCTGTCCGCCACATTGATAATCACGTCTGCCCCGCCGGCCTGAAGCCACTTCCAGGCCTCTCTCTCCTCTGCGCTGCTGCAGTCCAGACTGTAAATTCCAGGCAGATCTATCAGATGAATCTGAATTCCTTCAAATGAAAGCCAGCCGGACGCCTTCTCCACTGTCACGCCCGGCCAGTTGGCAGTTTTCAGCTGAAAACCCGTCAGCGCGTTAAACAGCGTCGTCTTCCCGCAGTTTGGATTCCCGGCCAGCCCCACAGTCAGTATTCTGCTTTCATTCGGACTCTTCAACCGTCTGCCTCCTTCTTTCCTTCCATTCTGCCGCCGGCTCTTCCAGAGGGAGAATCTCAATGGCTTCCGCCAGTTTTCTTCCGAGAGCCAGACGGGTTCCCCTAATTTTGACTGCCGCCGTTCCGCCTTTCTTTTTCGTCAGGAGTAGAAGCCTTGTGCCCTTCACTACTCCCAGGGATTTCAGGCGCCTGGCCCACTCCTCCCCCAGTTTCTTCTGAACGACCGCCTCCACCGTATAGACTCTCCCCGCTTCCCCCTCATACAGTCTCATAGCGGCTTTTATTCCTCCATCTCTAACAGAAGCTTCTTAATCTCTATCATCTGATCCCGCAAGGAAGCAGCCTCCTCAAAGTTCAGCTCCGCGGCGGCCTGATGCATCTTCTTTGTCAACTCCTTCGCCAGCTGCTTTAATTCCCGTTCGTCCATAGACTCCGGATCCTTCACTCTGTCTGCTGCGGCGCTTTCCGCTGCCTGGGAAATACTGATCAGGTCCCGGACTGCCTTCTTGATCGTCGTAGGCGTAATGTTGTGCTCCTCATTGTAGGCCTGCTGAATTTTCCGTCTTCTCTTTGTCTCCTCGATGGCCGCCGCCATGGAATCGGTAATGCTGTCCGCGTACATCAACACATGGCCCTCCGCGTTTCTGGCAGCTCTTCCCACGGTCTGGATCAGCGACGTCTCCGAGCGGAGGAAGCCTTCCTTGTCTGCGTCGAGAATTGCCACCAGAGAAATCTCCGGAATGTCAAGTCCCTCCCTCAAAAGGTTAATGCCTACCAGCACGTCGAACACGTCAAGACGCATATCCCTGATAATCTCAGCCCTTTCCAGAGTGTCGATATCTGAGTGAAGGTATTTTACGCGGATCCCAACCTCCCTCATGTAGTCTGTCAGATCCTCTGCCATCCGCTTCGTCAGAGTGGTAATCAGCACCTTTCCCTTCTTCTCCACTTCGCGGTTGACCTCCCCGATCAGATCGTCAATCTGGCCTTCCACCGGGCGCACCTCGATAGGCGGATCTAACAGTCCTGTCGGGCGGATAATCTGCTCTGCCCGCAGCATTTCATGGGCCGCCTCGTAGTCGGACGGCGTGGCCGATACAAAGAGCATCTGGTCAATCTTCTGCTCAAACTCCTCAAAATTCAGAGGACGGTTGTCAAGCGCAGAGGGCAGGCGGAAGCCGTACTCTACCAGAGTCTTCTTCCTGGAACGATCTCCCGCGTACATTCCCCGGATCTGGGGCAGTGTAATGTGGGACTCGTCTACAATAATCAGAAAATCGTCCGGAAAATAGTCGATCAGCGTACAGGGCGGTTCCCCAGGCGCCGATCCGGTCAGATGACGGGAATAGTTCTCAATTCCAGAGCAAAATCCCGTCTCACGCATCATCTCCACGTCAAAATTAGTTCTCTCTGAGATTCTCTGGGCCTCCAGAAGCTTATCCTCGCTTTTAAACCAGGCGGTCTGCTCCTTCAGCTCCTCCAGAATATTCTGAGCCGCCAGTTCCATTTTCTCCTTGGGAATCACATAGTGGGAAGCCGGAAAAATGGCGATATGACCCAGCTGGGCCTTAATTTCCCCAGTCAGGGTGTCAATCTCCGTAATCCGGTCCACCTCGTCCCCAAAAAACTCCACCCGGTAGGCGTCCCCGCCGGAATAGGCGGGATAAATCTCCAGCACGTCCCCCCTGACGCGGAAGCTTCCGCGCTTAAAATCCATATCATTTCTCGTGTACTGAATGTCAATCAGCTTATGGATCACCTCGTCCCTGTCCTTGATCATGCCGGGACGAAGAGAAATCACCATCTCCTTATAGTCAATAGGGCTTCCCAGTCCATAAATGCAGGATACGGAAGCCACGATAATCACATCGCTGCGCTCTGAAAGGGCCGCTGTGGCAGAGTGGCGCAGCTTATCGATCTCATCATTGATGGATGAATCCTTTTCAATATATGTGTCTGTAGACGGCACATATGCCTCCGGCTGATAATAATCGTAATAGGAGACAAAATACTCCACTGCGTTACTCGGAAAATACTCTTTAAACTCGCCATAGAGCTGTGCAGCTAACGTCTTATTGTGCGCTATTACCAAAGTCGGCTTGTTAAGCTGCGCAATCACATTTGCCATGGTAAAAGTCTTTCCAGACCCCGTAACGCCCAGTAAAGTCTGGAATTGATTGCCTTCTTTGAACCCCTGCACCAGTTGTTCGATGGCTTGCGGCTGGTCGCCGGTGGGCTGGTATTCTGAGTGGAGTTTGAAGATTTTTTGTTCATTTTGCACAAATACTCACCTCCGATTTCATAGTAAAAAAGACGCCTATATGCCACAAATTCGTCAAGGAACTTTTCATTTTCGTCAAGGAATTTCATCAAATTTTTGCAAAATAAGCCCTTGACGAATTTTGTTCACAATTTGCTTTTTTGGCAACTCAGTATGCCTCTGTAATTCTATATGGAAAAAACAGGAATAAACGGTACGAAAAGCATCTCTGGCATTGCACCTTAGTATATCACAAACGGGTTTAAAAGTACAGAAGTGAACAAACATTTGTTCTCTTATCTTTATGCCGTCTCCGGAAGAAATTCCGTTATATCTACTACAATCTCCAACAATTCCTTTTTAAAGTTTTCTATCTCTTCGGGGTTCGGCAATACTTCTTTCATATACTCTTCTATTTCTGGTACGCCATCCGCTATAATACCTCTATTATCTGCATAAACGTCCATTGTTATAATTTCTTTGGCATGTCCCATGAGTTTTGATACCGCCTTGGGATTGAACGCTTCTTTCAGCAGGAGCGTACAATACGTACTGCGCAAATCATGCCAGCGAATGTCTGGTAAGCCGGTTTCGGCAAGCAGCTGCTTGTAATATCTGCAATGAAATCCTTTGCTTCTTGCCCTTCCAAGGGTAGAACAGCAGATATAGCCTAAATCCTGAAACGTTCCTTTCCTACGGTTTCTGTTTTTCTCATACACTTGCCGTTCCTTTAAAATCGCTTCAAAGACATAATCTGGAATCGGAATTTCTCTGTAACTGGATTTTGTCTTTAATCCAACCTCCTGTTTTGTAAAAGTCTTAGGCGCAAAGTTTTCTTTTGCTGTGTTATGTACTCTCCCCAACTGGCGTTCTACTTTTAAGGTGCGGTTGATATAATCCACATCTGAATACTTTACACCGTTAATCTCGGATCTGCGAAGTCCCATAAGCACATTAAGAAGTATCTGCATATGAATCGGGGTATCTTTACTTTTTTCCAGCAAAACAAAAATCTGCTCCATCGTCAGCGTTTTCTGAGTATCAATGTTTCGGGTCCTGAATCCGGATTTCTGCTGCGCCTTTTCCGCTTTAGGAAGTCCTATTCCCTCCACCGGACTAACCGAAATCACTTTTATCGTTACCGCATAGCGAAAAGAGACATTCATAATTGTTTTTACCTGCTCCGCTACCGACCTGGAATAGTTCGCCTTGGTATTAAACAATTCTTGAATGTCTCCGCGAGTAACTTCCGCCATTTTCTTCTTACCCAGAATGGGAATGATATGGTTCTTTACTACTCCTGAATAGTTGTAATAAGTTTCATAGCTATCAGTACGCTTTTTAAGATCCGTTTCAAGCCAGAATATTATAAAATCAGCAGCTCTGACTTTTGAGTACACAATAAACGTACCATTATACAATTCTGCAATGGTCTTCTCTCTCGCCTTATTCGCTTCCTTTTCTGTTTTGAAACCAGATTTTTGCTGTGCTTTCTCGCTTCCATCCGGATATTTCAAAAATATCCGATAGCCAAAATCAGAGCGCACAGGCATTACCTGTGACACTCTCCAATCAACATAATTTTTCAGTTGCAAATCTAACAAATGGCAACACCTCCTTCTGGAACAAATGTATTATTCATAAAAGTAATAATCTGCTCATTTTCATCCATGACCTCACAATAATATTCAAACGTCGTATTCACACTTGCATGCCCCAATAGCGCAGAGATTTTAATCAAAGGAACCTTCATCTCTATCAAGATCGTCGCATACATATGTCTCAACCCATGAACCGTAATGTGAGGCAAGCCATTTCTGGCACACAACCTTGTCAGAACACCATTCATAGCTGCCATGGAATGCGGCAGACCATTTTCCTGACATAAAAAAGTGTCTTCGACACTTCAACCCCCTATCCCCCATTCATGGGGGAATTAGGGCTTTCTTTTTGTGTCGTTTTCCTGCATAATAGAATTATGAATATTTTACAAAGAATCTTCACCGACTATTATGAGGAAATAAAATATACTCTTCATCCCAGAAAAACTGAGATGGAAAATATCGATAAAATGATCAACTGTGGTGATCCTTCTTTCGGCGGTGCCATGTATGGCTGCCCTCATTGTGGAAAACTTAAATTTGTTCCTTTTCGCTGTCACAGCCGTTTTTGCCCTACCTGCGGAAATAAGTATTCCATGGATCGCACTACCAGTATGTCCTTTAAACTGGTTAATGTCCCTCATCGCCATTGCGTTTTTACCATCGATGAAAACCTTCGCGATTTCTTTCTCAAAGACCGTTCACTCCTTAACTGTCTTTTTCACTCTGTTTCAAGTGTGATTTCACGTTTGTTTTTTACAATGAACAAATCCAAAAATTTCACTCCCGGTTTTATTATGGTCCTACATACCTTTGGACGAGACCTAAAATGGAACCCTCACATTCACTGTTTGATTTCCGAAGGCGGATACAGTGACGATGGCTTTTGGCGTCATGTAAAACATTTTAACTACTCTTACTTGCGTAATGCTTTTCGCACTGCACTTCTTAATGAATTGGAATCCAAACTTGGATCTTCCTTTAAAAAAGTAAAAGCGAAATGTTATTCTGATCATAAATTCGGTTTCTATGTTTACGCCAAACCAAACAAATGCGACCCCAAAAATGTAATTAAATATATCGGGCGTTATCTCGGACGTCCTGTCATAGCCACTTCCCGCATTGATAAATATGACGGTGAAATGGTCACTTTTCATTACAACCGCCATGAGGATGAAAAATATGTGCAGGAAACTATCCCTGCCATAGATTTCATCAAACGTCTCATCCGGCACATTCCAGAGAAACACTTTAAGATGATTCGCTATGGTGGACTGTATGCAAGACATCGACAGATCGATTCCAAACTTCAGCGAGCAATACATAGATCCAAACATCCTATCTATCGAAGTTTTAACCAGTGGAGAACTGCTATCCTGTCTTCCTTCGGTTATGACCCTATAAAATGTCCTGATTGTGGACATACAATGCTGTTTTTAGAACTTTATTACAATCACCACCGCGTATCCCTCGAAGAACTTTATGAGAGAGCAATGTCCAAATCTCTCGGAAAGCGTTCTTCTGCATAACATCTTTCTGTGATATAATCCTCTAAAAAGGAGGAATGGCGCCATGAAACCTAATATTGAGGAATTACGCAAAAAATACATGGATAATCCACCAGAAGGAATGACATCCAAGGACATTCGCAATATGAGCGAGGATGAACTTTTGGATATGGATTATTTCTTAAATGAAGACGATTTATTTGCCGATGAGGCTGGTGTAGAAGGCTTTTATATCTTCTAAACAGTGTCATCTTCCTCTCATGCCTGCCTTTGTGCAGGCTTTTTTCATTTAAAAGTTTGATAAAGATCGAACTTTCCTATAAAGTAAAAAGAACTTGTGAAAAAACAAGATCGCATTTTTTCACAAGTTTTTCTTCTGCTTTACTGCAATCCTGCCGGCTCTTTCACATTCTTTGAAAGCAGTTCTGCCAGCCTCCTGGCCGCCTCCTTTGTATCCTCCGGCGAACCAAAGGTAGAAAATCGGAAATAGCCTTCTCCGCAGGCTCCAAAACCTTCTCCCGGAGTTCCAACCACCTGGATCTCCTGAAGCAGGTAATCAAAAAACTCCCAGCTTCCCATTCCGTCCGGGCACTTCATCCAGATATAGGGGGCGTTCTTTCCTCCGCAGTACCAGATTCCCAGCTGGTCAAGGGACTCCATCAATACCTTTGCGTTGTTTTTGTACACCTGGATCCGTTCCTGGATCTGTCTCTGCCCTTCCTCTGTGAACACGGCCGCCCCGCCTCGTTGAATGATATAGGACACGCCGTTGGTTTTCGTCGTACGGTTCCGTACCCACATCTCATTCAGATTCATTCCGCTACGGTTCAACTCCTTAGGAATTACCGTATAGCCCAGCCTGGTTCCCGTAAAGCCTGCAGTTTTGGACAGGGAGCAGATCTCAATGGCACAGGTTTTCGCTCCCTCAATTTCAAAGATACTATGGGGAATGTCTTCCTCTTCAATAAACGCCTCATATGCAGCGTCAAACAGGAGAACAGCATCGATTCTGTTGGCATAATCGACCCATAACTTTAATTGCTCACAGTTAAAAACTGCCCCGGTGGGATTATTGGGCGAACAGATATAAATGACATCTGCCGCCGTTGTTTCATCCGGCAAGGGTAAAAAACCATTCTCCTTTCCGGAAGGAATATGAATGATCCGGTTTCCTGCGATTATATTGGCGTCTACATAGGCAGGATAAGCAGGTTCCATGATCATAACCGTTTTGTCTCTTCCAAACAGATCCAGAATATCCCCCAGTTCATCGCTTGCGCCGCTGGAAACAAACACTTCCTCTGGCAAAAGGGATACCTTTCTTTTCTTATAATAATCTGCAATGGTTTCCCGTAGTCCCGGATCCCCGCACTCCGGCATATAGCCGTGAAAAGTACTTTTCTGGCTCTGATCATCTACCGCCCTGTGAAGAGCTTCAACGACCGCATCGCAAAGGGGAAGAGATACATCTCCGATTCCCATCCGATACAGATAGCTGTCTGGATGACTGTTCAGGTAGGCCTTTGTTTTCTGTGCAATGTGGTAAAACAGATAGGAGTCCTTGAGCTCACTGTAATTTGTATTTGGTATCATATATTTTATCATTCCTTTCGCTTCGCTCAAGGCACAAACAAGTTATGAAAA
>ERZ779870.352-NODE-352-length-52851-cov-4.52909_pt1 | contig 52851 bp, 44 predicted proteins | sample MGYA00511247_ERZ779870 | MGnify/ENA primary metagenome ERZ779870 (study PRJEB29588, sample SAMEA2149068) | human gut metagenome | biome: human gut; feature: human-associated habitat; material: faeces | place: Denmark | collected 2008/2010 ...
GTTCTCTGTACGTTCTTGAAGTTTACGAAAATACCCTGTGCAGTCTCCGGTCTTAAATATACAGTATTCTTGGCATCTTCGGTAACACCCTGGAATGTCTTGAACATCAGGTTGAACTGACGGATATCTGTGAAGTTGTGTTTACCACAGCTCGGACATCCTACCTCGTGTTCTTTGATGAAGTCCATCATCTTCTCCTGGGACCATGCATCTACGCTTCCCTCAATGGCAATGTCATGCTCTGCACAAAAGTCCTCAATGAGCTTATCTGCACGGAAACGCTCGTGGCACTCTTTACAGTCCATAAGAGGATCAGAAAATCCGCCAAGATGTCCGGAAGCGATCCATGTCTGCGGGTTCATAAGGATCGCACAGTCAACACCTACATTGTACGGAGACTCCTGAATGAATTTCTGCCACCATGCACGTTTTACGTTATTTTTAAGCTCTACACCGAGATTTCCATAATCCCATGTGTTTGCCAGGCCGCCGTAGATCTCGGAACCCGGGTAAACAAATCCTCTGGCTTTTGCAAGAGCTACGATCTTTTCCATTGTCTTTTCCATGATTTCTCTCCTCTTGACTTGCAGCTGTTCCGCCAAATGCGTCCGGAAAGCTCCGGAAAAAGCTGCTTTTTTACATTTTTGGTCTTATTATACTAGTATCCTCATGATTTTTCAAGGATATTTCCATTTGCATTGCATCCTGTCCTGCTTTTGAAAAATAAATCGTTACGGTTATTCTGCAGCCGACAGTAATCTATCTCATCAATTCCAGGATCTCCAGACTTTTAAACCGCTTGTCTGTATTCAGCTCCGTATACCGGTAAATGTGGCGTTCCAGTTCCCGCAGCACATCATCCCGCACTGTAAACGTATACAGCTTTGCCAGGGGGGACACGGCTATGTAGCGCATGGCATACAGGGCAGCCGCTGAGATCCGTTTCCTGTCCATGGCCATCCTGCTGCAGTCCGCACACAGGATCCCGTGCTCATCCTGGGAGAAAAAAAGCTCTCCATTTTCTTCTTCCGTAAGCTCTCTCCCGCAGCCTGCACACTGAAACAGCTGCGGCATCACGCCCTGGATCACCATGGTCCGCAGTTCATAGATACAGCGCACCAGCCGGTCTTCGATATGGGGATTCAAAATGGCTTTGATGGTCACATAGAGAAGATTCATCATCTCCTTCTCGTCTGTTCCCTCTTTACCAAAATAATCCGCCAGTTCCAGGAAATAATATCCGTAGTAAACTCCCGGCTGCTGGGTGGCCAGTTCCACAAAATGATGCTGTACGCTGACCTGGTTGAGATTATAACTTGTCCTTCCCTCATAAAGGGTAAAACTTCCGAATACAAACGGATTGGCTGCTGCCATAAACGGACTGTTCTGCCGCCTTGCTCCCTTGGCAAAGGCGGAAATCTTTCCCCTCTCTCTTGTGAGAAGGACGATCCGCTTGTCATAGTCGCCTACCGGCATGGCAGAAAGCACCACTCCCTGTACGGTAATCAGATCACTCATTTTCAGATTTCTTTCTTGTCATATCCAAAGTTCTTGATCAGGAAATCACTGTCTCTCCAGTTCTTGGTCACCTTGACCCAGAGCTTTAGGTTTACTTTTGCTTCCAGCATACGCTCCAGCTCATAGCGGGCATTGCTTCCGATCTTTTTGAGCATGGCTCCCTGTTTTCCAATGATGATACCTTTGTGGGAATTGCGCTCACAGATGATGGTGGCATCAATATCGATGATGTTGCTTCTGCCAGGACGTTTCTTCATCCGGTCGATGGCAACGGCGATTCCGTGAGGGATTTCCTCATCCAGTGCATGCAGTGCTTTTTCACGGATGATCTCTGCGGCGATCTGGCGCTGAGGCTGGTCGGTAACGGTATCCTCATCGTAGAACATCGGTCCGTATGGAAGATATTTGAAAATACTTGGAATGATATCCTGTGTGTTTTTTCCGCGGAGGGCAGAGCAGGGAATGATCTCTGCAAAATCACAGATCTTACGGTAGGTATCGATTGCAGGAAGAAGCTCTTCTTTTTTTACCGTATCGATCTTGTTGATGATGAGAATCACTGGAACTCCAACCTTCTGCAGTTGCTCGGCAATATGGCGCTCTCCCGCACCTACGAATGTGGACGGCTCCACCAGCCACATAATGGCATCTACTTCCTTCAGGGTTCTCTCCGCAACCTGTACCATGTATTCTCCAAGCTTGTTTTTTGCCTTGTGGATACCCGGTGTGTCCAAAAATACGATCTGTCCCTCATCACAGGTATACACGGTCTGTATCTTGTTTCTGGTTGTCTGTGGCTTGTTTGATGTGATGGCGATCTTCTGTCCGATAAGATGGTTCATCAGCGTGGATTTTCCAACATTCGGTCTTCCGATGATTGCAACAAAGCCTGATCTAAAATTATTATCCATTCTTTATCCTCTCATAATCCTTTCACAGCCTGCTATCCCATTTAACGGACAGCAGGCTTTGTTTCTCATCAGCCGATCAGTGGCTTCACTTCCATGAATACATCTTCCGCCTTCTCTATTGCAGTCTCACTTCCTACTACGCAGATCTGATCATCGGAAAGTACTGCTTCTACAAGAGCTGCCAGTTTCTGGATATCCTCCTTCTGCGCTCCGAGGATCTGATTTCTTTCCTTCTGGAGCATATCCTCTGTAACATTGGAGAAATATGCGGTTTTTGAGATACTTCCCTGCATCTGCGGAGTTCTCGGCACATCCTTGTTGCTGATCGTTCCGATGATATATTTTGTCATCTCACGCTCGTCTGCCTCAAAGGCACGGATATAATCCGGCACTCCCTGGTATACTTCCAGGGTTCTCTTTAGATGGGGATCACGATAGGATACCAGGAAGCTCTCTCCGTTTCTCTTAAAGCCGCTCATGCAGCCATACGCTCCACCCTTTACACGAAGGTTGATCCAGAGATAATCGTAGCTTAAGATCACTTTCAGGATCTCCAGTGCACCGGTATACTCCAGGCCTTTTTTGCGGAAGTTTCCGTTCTGTGCCACATACTGGACCTGGCCGGAGGTCTTGAAGGCTTCGTTTTTCTTTATGCAGGGGGCCTGCTTCACAGACTCCGGCTTCTGTCCGTTAAACAAGACTTTTTTGATCCCGGCAGCCTGTGCTTTTACTACATCCAGAGATTCTCTCTCTCCGGTATAGCTTACACAGAAATTCTCCGGGCGAAGGACCTTTTCCATCACCTTACGGAGATTTTTCACGATCTCATCCTTGCAGCTGTCAAAATCCTTCTCCAGTTTTTCGATAAACTGATAATATCCGATTCCTGCCATCTCATCCTGGAATGCCGCCATCGGAGATGCGTAGGAAGCACCACGGAGAACGGCGGTGGAATGGCCTGCACTTGCAAGGCTGGCCTGGGCTCTGGATCTCACTCTGGCAATGATCTCGTAGAGACGTTTGGTGTCATCCAGCTTCGAAGTTGTAAGAACCTCCCGAATCATGGAAAACATGAAATCCATCTCCGGATATAACGCTTTTCCTCTTACGGCAAACATAGCACGGAATGCATCGGTATCCTGGGCATCATCAAAAACCTCTATCCCATAGGCAATACCGCCGGTTCTCGCATTCACTTCATTAAACAGCTCGCCATACGTGTAATTCTCCGTATCCACTGCACCAAGCACAGATTTCAGAAGTCCCAGATAATGGACTGTATCAACATCAAAGTCATGGATCTCAAAAAGAAGATCCGCATAACCGATACCATTGGTGCACACATCATGATACAGAAACAAGCTGTCCTCCACATGGTGCTCCTCGTTTGTCAGCCCTGTGATCTCTTTTTTGATGTCTTCTCTGGAGAGCATGGGGATGCAGGTCAGCGCTTCCGGAGCTTCCTCCGCTTCCTGATAAGCCTCCAGCGCTTTGGTATTCTCTACCATCCGGGTAAGCTCTTCATCAGAAAGGCTCTTTCTGTAATTCTCCAGCTTTTCTTCCAGTTCTTTGTCTCTCTTTGCCGCAAGGCCTTTCTCCGGTACCAGGGAAAGGATCGCGCCATGGGTGTTATCCAGAAGATATTTCCGGATCAGCTCCTCGAAATATCCCTCTTCCAGAGCTTTTTTGAGGAACTCAAATCCCTCAAGAAGCTGTACTTCGCAGAACGGTTTCGTATCGTCATAAAGCCAGCTGCTTAAAATATCCAGGCCATACATCAGCCCCTTCGGATAGGAAGAGAAGTCTGCTTCACGGAAACGGAATTCATAGTAATTGATTCCGGCTGTTACCGCCTTTTTGTCGATGCCTTCCTCTGCGATCTTTGTGAGGGTGTCACGGATCACTTTGACAAATTCCTCTTTCTGGCTTAAGTTGGCTCCCTTTGCCACGATGGAGAAATAGGTCTGTTTGATGCCATCCTCAAAAGAACCATAGATATCTTTGCCGATCTTTGCATCCAGAAGTGCCTGCTTCAGCGGTGCACCAGGTGCGCTTAAAAGTGCGTAATCCAGAACCTCGAAAGCAAGACTTAAGTTGATATCTGCTGCCTCGCCCACAACCATATTGTAGGAAAGATAGGTGTTATCCTCTTCTCCTTCGTCCTCTGATACCGGATAATTTTTCCGGATATCTTTTACCTGGGCAAAAGCTTCCTGATCCCGGATCTCGGAATCAATAGTAAGGGAATCAAAAGCAGACAAATAATGGCTGTCAATAAACTCCAGTTTCTCCTCCATATCCATGTTTCCATAGAGATAGATAAAACTGTTGGACGGATGATAATATTGTCTGTGAAAATCCAGAAATTCCTCGTAACTGAGATCCGGGATATTTACCGGATCTCCGCCGGACTCACAGCCATAGGTGGTATCCGGGAACAGCGAATTCATAATCTCTCTCTCCAGAACATCATCCGGTGAGGAAAAAGCACCTTTCATTTCATTGTAAACAACACCGTTGTACTTCAGCGGTCCCTCTTTCTGCTCCAGATGATAGTTCCAGCCTTCCTGGCGGAAAATCTCCTCTTTTTTGTAAATATTCGGATAGAATACCGCATCCAGATATACATGCATCAGATTCTGGAAATCCCGGTCATTACAGCTTGCTACCGGGTAGCAGGTCTTATCCGGATAGGTCATGGCATTAAGGAAGGTATTAAGAGAACCTTTTACCAGTTCCACAAAAGGATCCTTCAGCGGAAATTCCCTGGAGCCGCACAGTACGCTGTGTTCCAGGATGTGGGCAACACCGGTGCTGTTCTTTGGCGGTGTACGGAATGCAATATTAAAAACTTTATTCTCATCGTCGTTCTCGATGAGCATCACTCTGGCTCCTGTTTTTTTGTGTCTCAGAAGCCATCCTTTGGAATGAATATCCTGAAGATCTTCTTCCTTCAGGACTTCATATGCTTTCAGATGATTGGGATTCATAAAATAGTAACCTCCTGAATGTTTCTCTTTACACCCGACATGGATCTTCGTTCAAAAAATCTCAGAATATTTTATCGGATGCATGGCAACAAAAGGCTGTCTGAGTAGTCAGACAGCCTGAAACGGAAGCTCTCCGGCCTCCTAAATGTTTCCTTCGTTGGGATAATACTGCCTGTAGATCTCTCTGGCAGCTCTTGTGATGATTCCAAGCTCAGCTTCCATTCCAAGATTAGCCGGAAGCTCCACAGCTGTTTCCCTGATGTCTCTCTGGACCTTGGCCTTCGCACTGTCCTCCTTGATGTGGATCAGGCCGAAAATCGTTGTGTTATAGGATTTATCTGTCTGACAGAGATCCATGTAGACCAGAACCAGATGACAGCATTCCCGGTAAAGAAGCTCCTCATAAAGGCCGCCCTTTTCCTGGAACTCCTGAAATTTCAGCTTCTTAAGATACTTGCCTATCTCTTTCTTCGCACTTCTTGTACCAAAGAATCTGGAAGCGGAATTCCGGTTAAACTCCATGGTCATCCAGAGACCGAGATAACCGTCTGCCCTGGTATCACCAGTCTCAGCTTTATCGCTGTAACGGATCTCCCAGAGTTCCTTGCGGATCCTGTTTTCTTCCGGTTCTTCTCCTGCTGCAATGGACTGCTCCAGAAGCTTCAGACGCTCCATGGGATCTTTCTCTCTATAGTATTTCGCAATTGTTGGTGTATCCATTCATTCTTCCTCCTGATATCTGAATATTATATCAGACAACCTGCCAAAAATACACCCCTATCTGTGATTTCGAAGCTTTTTCCCAGGGCTTTTCACTTTTTTTCCGCGGTTATCACATAGATATACATTGCGGATATACCACAGGGTCTTATCCTCTCCGTATTTATCCAAGATCCGGAGAAGTCCCTCCAGCTCTTTCTTTGTCTGTGGGTGGATAAACCACAGCTTCTCCTTGCTTTTCAGAAAATACTGCAATGGTTCATGATAGGTATATTCCTCTCCCAGATAGTTTCTGGATGCACTGATCCGGTCCATGACCATTTCCGCCACATATTTTCTGGGCATTCTGGCTCCCATGATCACATGCTCACCGTCAAGGGAATAGTCTACCCAATGTTCAAAATGGTGTCTGTTTCTTCCCTTATGGTGCAGCCAGGACATGGATACGCCGGTTGCCTCACGTTCTGCGTTGTTGGGGCTTCTTGTCCCCTGATAATATTTACAGCCTACCAGAAATTCCGTCGGGGAATATTTGGACAGGTCATGAAGGAACCCCTGCTTATATAACCCGATACGAAAACAATATTTCATCACCAGAAGCTTATGCCTCGTGATGGTCCTGAAGTGCAGCCACGGGTGCCATGATCGCATCTTTCTCCGCCTCCTGTCTGCCCAGCAATACCACAATGGCGCGGGGGCCTATTTCGATTGATTTTTTATATTCTTCTTCCTCCTCCAGACAGAATCCTGTTCCGTGAAGAGAGGTATCTGCGATTTTTTTCCAGCACATGCCTTCCGGGAGATTGGGCAGAGCAAGGCTCCGGTTTTCCCAGTGGAAATTATAGCCGATGTAAATAAAATCATCCTCTGCAGCCTCCAGATCCTCTTTTTCCCTTGCATAGGCTCCGTAGTACATCATACCAAGAAGCCTGCTGGTATTCTCATAGCTCAGATACCAGGCACGTTCCCCGTGAAGAGACACATCCGGGAACCCCTTGGTCAGATAATCTACCCCTTTCAGTTCCACCGGCATATGAAGAACGGGATGGGCTTTACGAAAAGCAATGGCATCCTTTACAAATTCCCTCAGTCCCTGGTTTCTGGAAAGGCCTTTCCAGTCTGTCCAGCCGGTAGCATTATCCTGACAGTAGGCATTATTGTTTCCGCTCTGGGAATTGCCGAATTCATCGCCGTGATAGATCATGGGAACACCCTGACTCAGCAGCATCATCAGAAAGGCATTTTTGATCTGGCGTTCCCTCATCTGACGGACGGAAACCTTACGGGTAGGGCCTTCCACGCCGCAGTTCCAGGAATAATTATAGCTGCTTCCGTCCTGATTGCCTTCGCCATTGGCCTCGTTATGTTTATAATTGTAGCTCACCAGGTCATTCATGGTAAATCCGTCCTGGCAGACCATGTAATTGATCACTCCATGATTCTCGCTGTTATGACGGATATGCCATGCTGCAGCCTCCACCATACCTTCATCGCTTTTCAGGAAACGGCGCATATCCTGGAGAAAATTCATATTGCTCTCCGCTCCGCAACGTCTGGCCGGAAGCTTTCCTCTGTAAAAATGATCAAAATCAAAGCCCTGGAAGATCAGTTTTGCTCCGGAAAGGATCCCATCCCGAAGAAGCATCTCCCGGTTAAAGCCCTCTCCCAGCACATGAAATCCATCTACATGGTAAAAATCTCTCCAGAACTGCAAAGCTCGAAGAGCCATCAGGCTGTCTGTTTCCTCTGGAAAATAGAATTCCATGATACAGACAATGCCGTTCTTGTGCAGCTCCCGGATCATATACCGAAATTCCTGCTCCGGTTCTCTGGTGCTGCAGTAAGCACTCTTCGGGCTGAAATAGAAGCCGGATGCATAGCCCCAGTAATTCACTACATTTTCCTTTCGACGGGTCTTGATGTGTTCACTGCCTTCCTTCGGTTTATTGATCGGAACCTCACAGAATTCATAGGCAGGCATCAGTTCAATGGCATTGATCCCAAGTTCTTTCCAGTAAGGGATCATCTCTGTCAGGCCAAGAAAAGTCCCCTTATGGGAAACCATCTTTCTGGCAAGCTTCGTATAACCACGGACATGAAGCTTGTACAAGATCATATTTTCATATTCGACTGCCGGTGCAGTTTCATTTTCCCAGCCGGAAACATTCTCATTAAGGAAGCGACAGCGGACCTCCTTTTCCGGATCGTAAGGTACTCCGAAATGCTCTCTCCCGTGAAGGCCGTATGCATACGGATCCTGCACGATCTCTCCGTCTATTTTATAATTATATTCAAAATCCCTCAGAGAAGCACTGCACAGCTTCAGTGCCCACACACGTCCTGTATGGAAATCCTTTGGAAAAACGATCTCCACCGGTGCGGCAGCTCCTCTTTTTTTATATAAAAGCAGGGATACTTCAGAATCCTCCGATGCCTCCACTGCAAAATTATAACCGCCCTCCATTTTGTTGGCTCCAAGTATCAGCGGCTGACCTTTCTCCACTCGACCTAATCTGCGGCTTGCCAAGGCAACTCCTCCTTTTCTCTTTTTATTATTCAAATCCATGGAAATCCGTTTCGCCGGATCCGTCACAGATCAATATCCAGCTCAACCGGGCAATGATCAGATCCCATGATCTCTCCGTGGATCTTCGCATCCTGAAGCTTTTCTTTCAGGGAAGGGGAAACAAGGAAATAGTCGATACGCCAGCCGGCGTTCTTCTCTCGTGCACGGAAACGGTAGGACCACCAGGAGTAAACGCCCTCTTTATCCGGATAAAAATAGCGGAATGTATCAATAAAGCCACTCTCAAGGGCTCTGGTAAAGCAGGCTCTCTCTTCATCCGTAAAGCCTGCATTTTTGCGGTTGGTCTTCGGATTCTTGAGATCGATCTCCTGATGTGCCACATTAAGGTCGCCACAGCAGATCACCGGTTTCTTCTCCTGCAGTTTCAGGAGATAAGCCAGGAAATCCTCTTCCCATTTCATACGATATTCCAGACGGCGGAGCTCGCTCTGGGAGTTGGGAGTATATACAGTCACAAAATAATACTCTTCGAATTCCAGTGTGATGACACGTCCTTCCTTATCATGCTCCTCTATCCCAATCCCGTAAACTGCAGACAATGGCTCCCTCTTTGTAAAAATGGCTGTACCTGAATAGCCTCTGCGGTTTGCGTAGTTCCAGTACTGATGATATCCGGGAAGTTCCAGTTTCACCTGTCCCTGCTGGCATTTCGTCTCCTGCAGACAGAAAATATCCGCATCCAGCTCATGAAAGCGTTCCTCAAAGCCCTTGGTGATACAGGCCCGGATCCCATTTACATTCCAGGAAATAAATTTCATATTTTTATATTTTCTCCTCATTTTTTCGTCATATTTTTATTATATCTCACATTGTCGGATTAAGCAAAAAATATTTTGAAAGTTTTCTCAGGCTCTCAAATATTTTGTTGCTGTTCTACGTCATATCTGTTAAAATGTTCTCTATATCATGCAGAGCTGCCCTCTTATTTACAGGCAGCAGCAGAACGGAGGATTTTTTTATGAGTGATGAATTTAACAAAAGCGGATGTGCACCAAGTGACTGCGCTTCCTGCACAGCTAACTGTGAAAGCAGGGTAGATGAAGCACATCATACCATCACCCTGACTATGGATGATGATACTGAGGTAGAATGTGCCATCCTTACTATTTTCCCTGTAGAGAACAAAGAATATATCGCACTTCTCCCACTGGATGAGAACGGCCAGAATGAGACCGGTGAGGTTTATCTCTACAGCTTCTCTCGCACAGCAGACGGCGATCCGATGCTGGCAAACATTGAAGATGATGAAGAGTACGACGCTGCCGCAAATGCCTTTAACACAGTCGTGGAAAAAGCACGTGCAGACGAGGAGGCAGACGCACCTCTCAGCTAAACCGTGCATTTATCAGAAAGCAGTAACTACACAAAACAAGCCCGGAAAATCGGATGTATGTGGTCTTCACACCTCCGCCTTCCGGGCTTTTGTTTTATTTTGTGGTACTTCCGAAGCCGCCGTTTCTTACTGCATCTGCATCGTCATCCACGGTGATTCCGTATTCCACAAAGATCCCCTGCATAAAACCGGTTCCTGCCGGGATCTGGATCGTTTTATCTTCTCTTGTATCGTTAGTCAGCTTGGCAAAGATATGACCTTCGTTGTCGGAAAAGAAATAATCGCTGTCAATGATTCCCACTGTGTTATTCAACTGCAGCCGGAATTTAAATCCCAGTCCGCTTCTCGGATAACATTTCAGAACCCAGCCCTCTTCCATCTCTACACGGATACCGGTTGGTATCTTTACGATCTCACCTGGCTTCATGGTCACATCCACAGGTGCATAAAAATCATATCCTGCACTTCCGGTCGTAGCTCTCTTCGGAAGCTTCAGACTGTCGTAGATATTCCGGATCTCCTCTTCTGAATACTGTTCAAAGGTATCCTTCCAGTCCTTTGCAAACTGTTCAAAACTTACCTTGTGAAATTTCGCAATTCTTTTCATTTTTCGTTCCACTCCCAATAGGTAATTTCAAAAAAACCTCTGATCACTCCGTGTACAGAACCACACGGTTCTCACGAAGTGACGCCTGTACATCGATCACCCTCTGATTTGAGGAGCCTTTCCATTTCAGACGAACCTCTTTCTTGTCCACCTGAAATTCCCCGTCCACGCATACATCCAGATAATGGATGATCTCGTACTGCTGGATTTCTTCCCAGAGAGAACCCGTATACAGCCAGATCGTCTTATCCGGATACTTCTCTCTGATCTCTCTTGCAAGAGCTGTTACCTCAGCGATATTGGAAGGATGCAGAGGATCGCCTCCCGAGAAGGTGATCCCGCTGATATAATCCTTGTCCAGCTCTGCAAATATCTCAGCTCGCTCGCTGTCCGTAAAAGGCAGACCTCCATTCGGATCCCAGGTAATGGGATTCTGGCACTCCCGGCAGCCGTGTGAACAGCCGGCTACCCAGAGCACTACACGAAGTCCGTCTCCGTTTAACATATCGTCCTTGGTAATATTGTGGTATCTCATCATTTATGCTTCTTCCGGTACATCCTTCATGCTGAAGCTGATTCTTCCCATCTTGTCCTTGCCAAGGCAGATAACCTTAACTTTGTCGCCAAGTGTAAGAACATCCTCAACACGGTTGATCCTCTGTTTGGAGATCTTGGAAATGTGTACCATTCCCTCCTTGCCCGGTGCAAACTCAAGGAATGCGCCAAACTCTTTGATGCTGACTACGCGTCCTGTAAAGATCTGTCCTGCCTCAAACTCGGTAGTGATGATCTCGATCATACGTTTTGCTTCATCCATACCCTTCTGGTCTGTTCCGCAAATGGAAACTGCGCCGTCGTCTGTGATGTCGATCTTCACACCTGTACGCTCGATGATCGTGTTGATAGTCTTTCCTCTCTGTCCGACTACATCACCGATCTTCTGCGGGTCAATCTGGATCTGGATGATCTTCGGAGCAAACTCCCCAACAGTTGTACGAGGCTTGTCGATACATTTCTCCATAACTTCTGTCAGGATATATTCTCTTGCCTCTTTTGTTCTGCGGATCGCTTCCTCAACGATCGGTCTTGTAAGACCATGGATCTTGATATCCATCTGGATCGCTGTGATTCCGTCATGTGTTCCGGCTACCTTGAAGTCCATATCTCCGAAGAAGTCCTCAAGGCCCTGGATATCTGTAAGAACGATGTAATCATCGTCTGTTTCACCTGTAACAAGTCCGCAGGAAATACCTGCAACTGGTTTTCTGATCGGTACACCGGCAGCCATCAGTGACATGGTAGATGCACAGATACTTGCCTGGGATGTGGAGCCGTTGGACTCAAATGTCTCAGATACGGTACGGATTGCATATGGGAATTCTTCCTCTGTAGGAAGTACCGGTACCAGTGCTCTCTCAGCAAGTGCTCCGTGACCGATCTCACGACGTCCCGGTCCTCTGGAAGGCTTGGTCTCACCTACAGAGTAGGACGGGAAGTTGTAGTGGTGCATATATCTCTTGGATGTCTCAAACTCATCCAGTCCGTCAAGACGCTGTGCCTCTGTAAGAGGAGCAAGTGTAGTAACGGTACAGATCTGAGTCTGTCCTCTTGTGAACATGGCAGAACCGTGAACTCTCGGGATGATATCTGTCTCTGCAGCCAGCGGACGGATCTGTCTGATCTCACGTCCATCCGGACGTTTATGATCTTTGAGGATCATCTTGCGGACAGTCTTCTTCTGGTACTGATATACAGCCTCACCGAGAACGGCAAGCCATTCCTCATTGTCTGCAAAAGCTTCTTTCAGCTTATCAGTGATCTCGCTGATGTTATTCTCACGTGTCTGCTTGTCATCAGAGAATACGGCAACCTCCATCTCTTCCGGAGGAACGATCTTCTTGATCTCATCAAAAAGCTCCTGAGGTACTGCACAGGACTCGTAGGAATGTTTCTCTTTTCCGCACTCTGCTACGATCTGGTCGATGAATTTGATGATCTCCTGGTTCACTTCATGAGCCTTGTAGATAGCCTCGATCATCTTATCTTCCGGAATCTCATTAGCTCCGGCCTCGATCATGATAACCTTCTCTCTTGTAGAAGCAACCGTAAGCTGAAGATCAGAAACTGCCTTCTGTGCAAGTGTCGGGTTGATGATAAACTCGCCGTCGATCATACCAACCTGTGTGGTTGCGCATGGACCGTCAAATGGGATATCAGAAATACAGGTTGCAATGGAAGAACCAAGCATAGCCGGGATCTCCGGATTGCATTCTGGATCAACAGACATAACCATATCTACCAGAGTTACGTCATTTCTGTAATCCTTTGGAAACAGCGGACGCATCGGACGGTCGATAACACGGGATGTAAGGATTGCATGCTCGCTTGCCTTACCCTCTCTCTTGTTGAAGCCTCCCGGGATCTTTCCTACTGCATACATCTTCTCCTCATACTCAACGCTTAACGGGAAGAAATCGATCCCTTCTCTCGGCTCTTTGGATGCGGTAGCAGTAGCAAGGACTGTAGTATCACCATAGTGCATAAGAGCAGCACCATTGGCCTGTTTTGCTACACGTCCGATATCTACAGTCAGTGTTCTTCCTGCAAGTTCCATGGAATAACTTTTGTACATATTCGTTCTCCTTTTCTTATTATATTAATATCTGACAGGAGCCCGAAACAACTGAAAAGACCACTTCCTTTGAAAAAGATCTCGACCGGAAATGGGCTTTTCAGTAGTCTCGGAAATCACTCCTGCGGTAATTCCGTCTGTGTTTATCACACATGTTAAAATGGGGCGGATGGAATCATCCGCCCCTCCCGTAGCAATTATTTTCTTAAACCTAATTTCTCAATCAGTGCACGGTATCTTTCGATGTCTGTTTTCTTAAGATAAGCAAGAAGGCCACGTCTCTGACCTACCATTTTCAGAAGACCTCTTCTGGAATGATGATCTTTGTGGTGTGTTTTAAGATGCTCTGTGAGCTCCTGGATTCTTGCTGTAAGAACTGCAACCTGAACCTCCGGTGAACCTGTGTCACCCTCTGTTCTTGCATACTCTTTCATGATCGCTGTTTTCTTCTCTTTAGAAATCATTGTTGTTTCCTCCTTGAAATTTTAATTAAACGCCGGGTATTAAGAAGTGGTCGGAGTCTCCGGCTTCTGAATACTGGCTTTTTTCACCTCGAACAGTATAGCACACGGTTTCTGACCTGTAAACTGTTTTTTCGAAAAGTTTTTCCCGAAAGTTTTTATTTTTCGAGACTGCGGAAATAAGCCTTTCCCTTTTCTGCATCCTTCAGGAGCTGCTGCTTTAGTGCTTCTATGGACGAAAAGCGCTTCTCCGGTCTGGAATAATGAAAGAATTCCACTCTGCAGGGCTCTCCGTACAGATCCTCCTCGCAGTCAAAAAGATAGGTCTCAACACCCAGGAATTTCTCTCCGATGGTTGGTTTATATCCTACGTTTGTGATCCCGCAAAGGGTTCTGTCCTTAAAATGGGACACTGTATCATAAACGCCATTTGGCGGCATCAGCTTTTCTTTTGCAGGAACGATATTGGTAGTGGGAAGAAGGACCTTATGTCCCATTCCTCTTCCATGTTCGATCACACCGTCCACAAAAAAGGGGATTCCCAGCAGATCATTAACCTTTTCCATATTTCCCTTTTTCAGTTCCTCACGGATAAATGTACTGCTGATCTTTCTGCGGCCTTCCATTTCTTTCGGAACAACATCCACAGTAAAGCCAAGCTTCCTTCCCATAGTCTCCAGAAGCTGTGGTGTTCCCTTGCGTTCATACCCGAACCTGAAATCTTCTCCCACTGCAACATGCTCCGCCTGAAGATCTCCCACCAGGATTTCTTTAATAAAGGTTTCCGCCTTCATATGACGGATCCGGTTATCCAGCGGACATTCGATCAGCACATCCACGCCTGCTTTCTCAAGAAGCTGACATCGTTCCTCTTTTGTAAAGATCATCTGACTGCCGATGCCAAGAGAAAAAAGGACTGTCTGCAGACCTTTTTCTTTCTGTTCCAGGATCTTCTCCACCAGTTTCTGGTGTCCACGGTGTATGCCGTCAAATTTTCCAAGTGTCACCGCACTCTTTGAAAGGCGCGGAAATTCTCCGTCGATCTTCAAGTATTCCATATCTTCTGCTGCTCCTGCAAGTTTTTATAAAATGTCATACAAAAAACATGCGGATGGGTACGTATTTCTGTTTTCTTTCATCCCAGCCGTATATTCCTGTGAAATTTCCGCTGCTTTTATACATCCGGACTTTTTCTTCCCTGCTGCCTCCCTGTACCAGTTCTTCCGGAAGCGGGTTTCCGTTATTGAGAAGTCTGTCTCCCTCCGGTGTACAGGTAAGGACCGGATACATGGAAAGTACATCCTCGATGGAAACAAGCTTTTCCCCGATGGTCCCATCGGCAACCGCTTCCTCCACCTGGGAAAGTGTCATGCTCTCTTCCAGAGTGAAATTTCCGGACCTGGTCCGAAGCAGCTCTTCCATGGCTCCGCCGCAGCCTAATTTTTCTCCGATGTCATTGCAAAGTGTACGGATATAGGTGCCCTTGCTGCAGGTAACGCTTATGCGTACCAGCGGAAGCTCCATATCCAGTATCCTTATCTCATAAAAAACCACAGGGCGCGGCTTACGCTCTATGGTTTTTCCTTCTCTGGCCAGTTCATAAAGCTTCTTTCCGTTTACCTTCAGGGCCGAATACATAGGAGGGACCTGCTGCTGTTCTCCCACAAAGGATCCCACTGCCTCACGGACTTCCTCTTCCGTGACGGTAACAGGTTTCTCAGAAAGAACAGCTCCGGTCATGTCCTGGGTATCTGTGGAAACTCCCAGCCTTAAAACCGCCTCATATGTTTTTTCTTTTTCTGTAAGAAGCTCCACCAGCCGGGTCCCCTTGCCCAGTGCAACAGGAAGTACTCCCTCTGCTGCCGGATCCAGAGTCCCAGTATGGCCAATCTTTTTCATGTGGAGAATCCCACGCAGCTTTGCAACAACATCATGAGAGGTATAACCTTTTTCCTTTCGGATCACAAGTATTCCGTCCATGATCTTATCTTTACTCCTCTGCAAGCTGTTTTTCAATTTCAGCAGTAAGGTTATTGATCACATCGTACATGGAGCCCTGCATATCACAGCCGGCTGCACGCACATGTCCGCCGCCTCCGAAAAATACGGCAATCTTGCTTACATCCACCTTACCATTGGAACGGAGAGATACCTTAAAGAGCTGCGTCTGCATCTCATAGATAAAGATCGCAACCTCCACACCAGCAGTCAGACGGAGCTGGCTCACGATTCCCTCCAGATCCTTTCCTTCCACACTGTAGAAATCCATCTCCCGTTTTTTCAGATATCCGACCACACACTTACCGCCCTGAAGGAGAATACTCTCTGCCAGGACACGTCCCATGACCTGATTCTGAAGATATGTTTTCTGGTAAAAGGACTCATCGATGATCCTGCTGAAATCAAATCCTGTTTTCATCAGTTCTCCGGCGATCCTCATGGTTTCCGGTGTTGTGGAAGAATACTGGAACACGCCGGTATCATGTGCCATTCCCGTATAAATAGGAACCGCAATGGAACGATCGATCTTGTCTGAATCCAGAAGTCCGTAAAGGACTTCGCTGGCAGAGCTGATCTCGCCTCTTACATGATTGACATCCGCAAATCCGTTATTGCTCACATGATGATCAATGCAGGCTGTCTTTTTTGCTGCATCGAAATATTTCCGGGCAACAGCAAGCCTGTCCAGTGCGCTGACATCACAGGTGATAAAAAGATCATACACCTTATCTTCTTCTGCTTCTGTCTTAACCTCATCCATTCTGTCAATGTAATCAAATACAGGTTTCCGGTCTTCCAGATAAACATCTGCTTCTATATCAGGAAAATATTTCCGGATATAGAGATACAGAGCCATACAGGAACCAATGCAGTCCCCATCCGGACGGATGTGACCGCCAATGCCAACGGTTTTTACATTTTCCAGTATTTCTGAAATGTTTTTCATTTTTTCCACCTATTCCTCTGTTTCCATCCCACTCATTACGTCATTGATCTTCTTTGACATATTTACACCATATTCAATAGACTCATCCAGAACAAAACGGATCTCCGGTGTATTGCGGAGATTCAGTCTTCTGGCCAATTCTCTCCGAACATAGCCCTCTGCATTCTTTAAGCCCCGGAGGGTGGAATCCTTGGCCTGTTTCTCGCCCAGCACACTGATGTAAGCTTTGCAGGTCTTAAGATCCGGTGCCACCTCAACAGCTGTCACAGAAGTCATCGGATGAATTCTGGGGTCCTTGATCTCGCTGTGTATGATGGTGCTGAGTTCTTTTTGAACTGCACCATTCACACGTGTATTTTTAATGCTGTTTTTTCTCATTACGAATCACTCCTATCTTGGTACCTCTACCATGATATATGCTTCGACTTTATCTTCTTCTTTGACATCATTAAAGTCATTAAATACAAGACCGCACTCATATCCGGCACGAACTTCCTTGACATCATCCTTAAATCTCTTCAGGGATGCAAGCTCACCCTCGAAGATCTGGTCCTCACCTCGTGTGATACGAACCTTACAGTTACGCTGGAATGTACCATCCAGCACATAGCTTCCTGCGATGGTTCCGACACCGGATGCCTTGAACAGCTGACGAACTTCTGCGTGACCGATAACCTTCTCCTCGAATACAGGATCCAGCATACCCTTCATGGCTGCCTCTACATCCTCGATTGCCTGATAAATAACTTTATAAAGTCGAAGGTCAACGCCCTCCTGCTCAGCAAGCTGTTTTGCTGTAGTATCCGGACGTACGTTAAAGCCGATGATGATCGCATTGGATGTTGCAGCAAGGCTGACATCAGACTCATTGATAGCACCTACACCACCATGGATCACCTTAACGATAACTTCCTCGTTGGAAAGCTTGGTAAGACTCTGTTTTACAGCCTCAACAGATCCCTGTACATCGGCCTTGACGATGATCGGAAGCTCCTTAAGATCGCTGGCCTGGATCTGGTCAAACAGGTTATCCAGAGAAAGCTTGCCTTTGGTCTCCTCGAGAAGACGGCTCTTGTTCTCTGTAACGAATGCGCCTGCAAAGTTCTTGGCTTCTTTATCGCTCTCAAAGGACATCAGGATCTCACCTGCATTAGGAACATCACCAAGTCCGAGGATCTCAACCGGAGTAGACGGACCTGCCTCTTTTACACGACGTCCCTTATCATCCATCATTGCACGTACCTTACCATTGCATGCACCTGCGGCAATAAAGTCTCCCACATGAAGAGTACCCTTCTGAACAAGGATGGTAGCAACCGGTCCTTTACCTTTATCAAGCTGAGCCTCAATAACAAGGCCTCTTGCCTCACGGTTCGGATTGGCTTTGAGCTCGGAAACCTCAGCAGTAAGAAGAATCATCTCAAGAAGATTCTCAATTCCTTCTCCTGTATGTGCGGATACCGGAACAAAGATGGTGCTTCCGCCCCAGTCCTCAGGAATCAGTTCATACTCGGAAAGCTCCTGTTTTACACGTTCTACATTTGCACTTGGTTTATCGATCTTATTGATGGCAACGATGATCTCAACACCGGCTGCCTTTGCATGGCTGATCGCCTCTACTGTCTGCGGCATTACACCATCGTCTGCGGCAACGACCAGAACTGCGATATCTGTAGCGTTGGCACCACGCATACGCATAGCTGTGAACGCCTCATGTCCCGGTGTATCCAGGAATGTGATCTTCTGACCTTTGATATTTACCACGTAAGCACCGATGTGCTGTGTGATTCCGCCGGCCTCGCCTCTGGTTACGTTTGTATTACGGATGGCATCCAGAAGAGATGTTTTACCATGGTCAACGTGACCCATAACACAGACTACCGGAGGTCTCGGAACCATATCATCCTCATCCTCTTCGTCCTCTTTGAGGAGCTCTGCGATCACATCCACCTTTTCTTCCTTCTCAGCAATGATATCAAAGCCAAGTGCGATCTCTTCTGCCTTTTCAAAGTCGATCTCCTGGTTTACGGTTACCATGACACCTTCCATGAAAAGCTTCTTAACGATCACTGACGGCTGCATCTTCATCGCGTCCGCAAGCTCACGGATAGTAAGCTTCTCCGGAATGGTGATCTCCTTGATCTCCGGTTTCTTCTCTTCCTGCTTCGGCTGTGGATTCGGTTTCTGAAGTGCTTTCGGGATTCTGGAATTCGGTCTGCGTCCACCCTGATTTGGTCTGCGTCCGCCCTGCGTACCTTTCTCGAATTCTTTCTTCTTGTTCTTATTCTCTCTGTCACGCTCACGCTTGCTGTCCTTGGATGTCTTGGTCAGCTCCGGAGTGAATACAGCATCTGAAGAGCCACCGCTTCTTCTCTGTCCCGGACGCTGTCCGCCGCCCTGGCCACCACGGTTTGCTCCGCTGAAACGGTTGTCTCCGCCTCTTCCGCCTTCGGAACGTCCGCCCTGGCCACCCTGGCCACGGTTTGCTCCACCGCCGAAACGACTTCCTCCGTCTCTTCTTCCTTCAAAGCTTCCGCCCTGACCTCCCTGGCCACGGTTTGCTCCACCGCCGAAACGGCTTCCGCCTCTTCCGTCATTCTGACGTGGGCCTCTGTTTCCCTCGCCCTGTCTTGCCGGACGTCCCTCACCATTCTGGGAACGGTTTCCGCCAAAACGATTTCCGCCGTCTCTTCTTCCCTCGAAGGTTCTTCCGTCACGATTTCCGTCTCTTCTTCCTTCCGGACGGTTGCCCTGCGGTCTTCCGCCCTGAGTACGATTCTGGCCACTCTGACCGTTTCTCTGCTCACCGGACTCACCATTTCTTGTGTTTGCTCCTGCGCTTCTCTGACCGCCGTTCTGTGGACGTGCCGGTCCCTTTCTCTCGCCTGCTGCCGGTTTTCTTCTTCCTTTACCGCCATCGCTGGCATTCTGTGCATGAAATACACGGATGATATTTTTTTTCTTTTTCGGTGCTTCAGATTTGTTACCCTCTGTATTCACCGTTGTTGTCTTTTCTTCTGTTTTTGGAGTATCCAATTGTCTATATTGCTCCTTTCCCGATCTGTTGAATTTATCTTTTATCATTTCTATCGTCAAACCTCCTTACAGACGCCTGTATCATGCAGGTTATCTGCCGGATTCTTTTTCCAGCGCCTTCATGATCGCCTTTGCAAAATTTTCGTCCTGCACGGCAAGGCTGGCACGGAATTCTTTGCCCATTGCTCTGCCCAGGCTCTCTTTGTCTGAAAGGAAATATAACGGAACTTCATAATAGGTACACATATTCCGAAATTTCTTTTTTGTGTTTTCGGAGGCATCATCTGCCACCAGTGCGAGGAAACCTTTTCCTGTTTTTACGGATTTCTCTGTGGAAAATTCTCCGCTCACTGTTTTTCCTGCTTTTGTCGCAAGTCCGATGAGTGATAAAACCTTATTGTTTTTCAATTAATTCAAACTCCTTTTTGAGGTTCTGATACACTTCATCCGGAACTGCCATTTTCAAGGAACGCTCCAGGCCATGGTTTTTGATAGCCTTTTCCAGGCATTCCTCTGAGAAACAAAGGTATGCGCCGCGTCCGTTTTTCTTACCTGTAGCGTCCAGGATGATCTCATTCTCTGATGTCCTGAGAACTCGTATCATTTCCTTTTTGCTTTTCATTTCCCTGCAGCCGGTACACTGACGCATGGGAATCTTGGTTCTCGTTTTCATTATTCTTCGGCATCTCCATCTGCTGTTTCTTCAGCTTCTGTTTCTGTCTCTTCTGTATCTTCCTCTGCTTCTTCAATCTCTTCGGAAACAGCCTCTTCTGTCATTTCTTCCTCTGCTTCCTCGTGTTCCTCATCGTAATCATCGTAGAAGTCACCGGACTCTCTTGCCTGTGTCTCGCTCTTGATGTCGATCTTGAAGCCTGTAAGTCTTGCAGCAAGACGTGCGTTCTGTCCTTCCTTACCGATAGCAAGGGAAAGCTGGTAATCCGGAACTACGACCAGTGCGGTCTTCTCATCCGGGTCAGCCATAACTGCGATAACCTTTGCAGGGCTTAATGCATTCTCGATAAGGATCGCCGGGTTCTCATCCCAGTTGATGATATCGATCTTCTCACCGTGAAGCTCGTTGACAACCGCACCTACACGTGCACCGTTCATACCAACGCATGCTCCCACAGCATCTACATCCGGATCGTTGCTCCATACAGCGATCTTGGTACGGGAGCCTGCCTCACGGGCAATGCTCTTGATCTCAACGGTACCGTCTCTTACCTCTGCAACCTCGGACTCGAAAAGTCTCTTTACAAGACCGGGATGTGTTCTGGAAACCAGGATACGCGGTCCCTTCGGTGTATCCTTAACTTCAAGAATGTAAACTTTTACTCGCTCAGTTGGCTGGAAGGTCTCACCCTTTACCTGTTCGTTCTCTGTAAGGACTGCGTCTGCCTTACCAAGGTTGATGCTGACATTTTTGCCCATTACTCTCTGAACAATACCGGTTACCACTTCTTTTTCGATTCCATAGTACTGATCGTAAAGAACTTTACGCTCTTCCTCACGGATTTTCTGAAGAATGACATTCTTTGCATTCTGGGTTGCGATACGTCCGAATTCCTTGGACTGGATCTCAACCTTCATAACATCACCGATCTCTGCGTTCGTGTTTGTTTTCTGTGCATCCACCAGAGAAATCTCCAGCGCCGGATCCTCCACATGCTCTACAACAGTTCTGTCAGCGTAAACACTGAAGTCACAGGTCTCCGGATCGATCATAACGTGAACGTTATCTGCCTTTCCGAAATGGTTCTTACATGCCTGGATCAGTGACTGCTCAATTGCCTCCAGCAGTGTATCCTTACTGATGTTTTTCTCTTTTTCGAGAACGTCCAGCGCATCTCTTAAATCTCTGCTCATTTTTCTTTTTTCCTCCTGAATTTTACAGATTCGATTCTCTTTTAGAATTCGATCGCGAGACGAATCAGGGCAATATCTTTTTTATCAAAGGTACGTTCTGTGCCGTCTTCATCGATTGTCACACTGTTACTATCATATGCATTTAAAATACCGCAGAATTCTTTCTGTTTCTCGATGGGCCGGTAGGTACGGATCTCCACCAGCTTGCCAAGGCTTCTCTTAAAGTCTTTTTCTTTTTTAAGAGGCCGGTCAAGTCCCGGAGAACTGATCTCCATAATATAGCTGTCCTCGATGAAATCCTGCTCATCCAGTATATCGCTGAATGCACGGCTTACGTCCTCGCAGTCATTGACTGTGATTCCGCCCGGTTTGTCAATATAGCCTCTGAGATACCAGGTTCCGGCTTCCTTGACATACTCCACGTCTACCAGCTCAAAGCCCCTGGACTCCACGATCGGTGTAAGGATCGCCTCTGTCTTCTGTTCATATTCTTCCCGTCTGCTCATGCTTCCCACCTGCCTTTCCTATTTCTGCCTATTTCTGAACAAATTCCTTCTCAGCAAATAGGAGCGGGCTCTCGCCCACTCCTATGCCAACAAGTTCTTAGTTTCGTTCATTGTAACACCAATGTCTGTTAAATGCAAGTATTAATTGCGATTTCCGGTTTTTGTGGTTTTTGTACATCCAACGTGCTATCTCTTATGATAATCTCCCATTCTCCATCTCGTACACCACATCTGCCACGTTCATGGTGGAGACTCTGTGGGATACCAGGACTACAGTGCGGCGGGTGGTGTCTTCTTTCAGGGACTTGAGGATGATGCCTTCGTTGAGGGAATCCAGATTGGAGGTTGGTTCATCCAGAAGCAGAAGGGGGCTGTCATGGAGGAAGGCTCTTGCAATGCCGATTCTCTGTTTCTCGCCGCCGGAAAGGGTATCGCCCAGTTCCCCGACTTCTGTGTCATAACCTTTGGGTAGCGTCATGATAAAGTCGTGGATGGAGGCTTTTTTTGCGGCAGCCATAATCTCTTCACGGTTGGCTCCCGGCTTTGCAATGGCGATATTATTTGCGATGGAATCGTGGAACAGGTGGGTTTCCTGTGTCACATAGCTTTCCAAGTCGCGAAGATGACGGGTGGGGATTTCCCGTACATCTTTGTTATCTACGGAGATATTTCCTTCGTTCACATCCCAGAAACGCATGAGAAGCTTCAGCAGTGTGGATTTTCCGGAGCCGCTGGAACCGTGGATACCGGTAATCCTACCCGGTGCAAGCTTCAGGGAGTAGTCATCCAGGATGGTTTCCTCTTCATATGCGAATGTCACATGAAAAGCTTCTGCACCTAAAAATCCAACAACAGATTCATTTTCAATCTTCTCCGAATCAGAGCTATATACTTCATCCTTTTCCCAACCCTTAACATACATACCAACTGTTATCCGTTCCGGTTCATTTTGTTTCTCCACATCATTAAACCTTCCAACTGCGTGAAGCCCGGTTCCATCCGGAATCTCCTCCACCAACGGCTTCTCCTCCAGAAGAGACAGCACACGCTCACCGCTTGCCAGAGTCTGGTTCAGATTATTGGAAAGGCTGGACAGCGCCACAACCGGGCCAAAGGATCCCATCATGGCAATGGTACAGGTAAGGATTCCATCAAAACCGATCTCTCCCATTCCATACAGATGGATCGTCAGTGCCAGCATTCCGAAAGAAGCCACCAGAATCACCAGATTTGTAAAGGATCTCTGGGAGCCCTCCATCCGGCTTAAATCCTCCTGCATTCCTGCAAGCTTTCTGGATTGATCAGACATCTGTGCTTTTCTTTTTTCGCCCTGACTATACTGGATCGTCTCATCAAGACCACGAAGTGAATCCAGCACAAAACTGTTCAGCTCACCGAACTCTGTACGGAATTCCATACCCTTCTGACTTCCACGCTTTCCGTTCCACATGGGGATCACCACGCCTACGATCAGATAGGCTGCCAGAGCCAGTACTCCGGCAAGCACATGGTATCTTCCGATAAAGATCACCATGATCACAGAAGTCAGCGTTGCAATAGCTATCGGGGAAATGGTATGTGCGTAAAAAACCTCCAGAAGCTCGATATCCGTAGTGATAATGGAGATCAGGTTACCCTTGTCACGGCCTTCCAGCTTTGCAGGACAAAGTTTTCGCAGAGCCGCAAATACCTTATGACGTATGATCGCCAGAAGCTTAAAGGCGATAAAATGATTGCAATACTGTTCCATATAATGAAAGATACCACGAAGCACCGCAATAAGGATCATCACTGCAAGGATCCTGTTCACAGAAACTCCGGAAAGCCAGGTACTCTTCATTGCTGCTTCCGAGATCACGGAGATCCCTGCACCTGCATCATTTCCTGCCAAACCATGAAGAATCACCTGACCTGCCAGGATCGTCAGGAAAATATCACATAAATATCCAACGGTTCCCAGTATGATCGCCGCCGCCATAATATGTAGAAGTGGTTTCACCAGACCAATAAGACTTCCCATGATAGCAATGGCACTTCTTCGCTTTTTCTCTGCATCTGTTCCCGCCATGGCCATATCTGTCTTCTGCTTGTATATATTTTTCTGAGTTTCAGCCATTTCACGTGCGTTATTGTTTTTGTCACTCATCACACATTTCCCTCCTTCCCATAATTTTCCAGTGCCCTCTGGCTCTCATACAGATGACAGTAATCGCCACCCAGGGCCATCAGCTTCTCATGCTTTCCGCATTCTCTGATCTCACCGTCCTTCAGGAAATAGATCTGATCGGACTGTACCACATTGGCAAGTCTGTGAGAGATCAGAAATACTGTCCTGGTTTTTGCCATCTCGTGGATCACATCCATGATCAGCTCTTCACTTTCCACATCAATGTTGGAGGTGGCTTCATCCATAATGTACACAGGGGCATCCGCAAGAAGTGCCCTGGCGATTGCAAGCCTCTGGCACTGTCCGCCGGAAAGATTTCCAGCCTTTTCCAGAAGGAGCGTATCCAGCCCGTTCTGGGTATCCAGAAATCCAAGGAGATTGACCTTTTTAAGAACCTCCCGCATTTCCTGATCCGTAGCATCTTTTTTTGCCATCTGAAGATTCTCACGGACTGTACCCTTAAAGAGATAACTGTTATGCCGCACCAGAACCACATGTTCCATCAAGTCATCCTCACGGACGTCCCCAAGTGGCACCCCGCCAATACAGATCTCACCGGAAAATTCCCGGTTCTTTCCGGAAAGGATCCCCGCAATGGTACTCTTACCACAGCCGGACTCTCCAACCAGGGAAACAAAGCTTCCCGCAGGAACATCAAGGTCAATTCCCTTAAAGATCTCACGATCCTTCTCATAAGAAAAATGCACATTCTGGAAAGAAATATCCAGGCCGCCTTCAGGCAGTGTCTTCTCTCCTACTTTTGGCTCCGGAAGATCCAGGATCCGAAATATCTTGTCACTGGCAGCCATACCGTTCATGGCAATATGGAAAAAGGAGCCCAGGAGCCTGAGCGGAAGAAAAAATTCACTGGCCAGAAGTACAATGCAGAACGTCCCGGAAAGGCTCAAATTCCCGTGAAGGAACTCTGTCACTGCCACAGCCATACCAACAGCCGCACCGCCATAAGCCACAATATCCATCACACTGGTGGAATTCAGCTGCATGGTCAGGACCTTCATAGTAATCTGACGGAACCGCTGGGATTCCGTATCCATCTCATTTGCTTTCTGCTGATCCGCCTGATAGATCTTCAGGGTAGTCAGGCCCTGAAGGTTTTCCAGAAAGGAATCTCCAAGACCGGTATAAATGCTCCAGTACCTGTTAAGAAGCTTCTTCGCAACCTTCTGTACCACCACAATGGAAATGGGAATCAGCGGCACGCAGATCAGAAGTACCACACTGGATCTCAGGCTTACCCGACAGAGGATCACAAACAGCGTCACCGGCGCGATCAGGCTGTAAAACAGCTGTGGGAGGTATTTTCCGAAATAGGTTTCCAGCTGCTCTACTCCCTCTGTGGAAACCTGCACCACCTCAGAGGAGGAAACCTGCTCTCTGTAGGAAGCACCAAGCTTCAGCATTTTTTCATAGATCTTTTCCCGGAGGATCCGTTTTACATCCACACAGGCCAGATGGGAAGACCTTGCCCCCATCCTCTCGCAGCAAAAACGGACCACCACAGCCAGGATCAGGGTAATAACCGTATGCTGCACCCCCGCCGTGGTCACATCTCCGTAAAACACTTTTTCCAGAAGACCTGCAATGGAAAAAACAGCCATCACCTGTGACAGCAGGGCCAGCCACTGCCACAGGATCGTATACACGATATATTTTTTTGCGTGGGATAAAAGCCCCACCAGTCTTGTCTTTATCATCAGCTACTTACACCTCCGCCTCCACAGTTCTTACTCTGAGAAAGAAATACAGTATGTGGCATACCCACACAACGGCAATACAGATTCTTCCCGCGGGTACATTTTTCATGCAGATAAATCCAATGGCCATAACTACGGTCACCATGCCGATGATCTTGCATTTGGTTCCAATCGTCATAACTCTTTTCTGCACAAAACTGTCCAGATGTTTTTTGTAAAGGTTTGTTCCTGTAAACCAGGTATGGAGCCATTCCGAGCTTTTTGCAAAGCAGAACAGCGTTGCCATATAAAAGGGAACCGTAGGCAAGATCGGAAGGACAACTCCGATGGTGCCAAGTCCAAGGCAAAGAAACCCCAGCAGAATCCAGAATATTTTCGATGGATTTCTCATTTTCTTTTCCTTTCTTATATACGCTTTAGACGGTTAAAACGAACTTACGTCCATCTACTTTTGCTACTTTCAGATCAATACCATAAAGTTCATGGATGCTTTCCTCTGTGATCACCTCTTCCGGCTCTGCTGTTTCTTCTGTCTCTACAGAAGCCTCATCCTGAAAATCCACCTCTGCTGCAGCCACAGGCACAACGGATGTGGTTGCGATCAGCGCTGCCATTGTGCAGGATGACAAACGAAGCCATAAATTCTTTCTTCTCATTTCTTTCCTCCTTATGTCGTACCAGGTGTCATGCACCGTTCTTTTTAAGTCGTTTCAGGTAAACAGCCGCGTGTTACCTGTAACTAACTCTCTGATGCTATTCTAATCGCAAATGTTAGTTTCGGTCAACTCTTTTTTCTTTTTCCGTTCCTTCCGGGAACCATTTTCAAAATAGAAAAAGCCTGTAAACATCAGCATTTCCCATTTTTTTGCACAAAAAAAGCCGAATTTTCTTCATTTCGGCTTTTAATCTTCCTAGTTTTTCTACATCCAGAACATCAGGAGTGCAGTGCTTTCGGGCATATGGGCTTTTCCCACGCTGCAGGTGACGGTGATGGGAATTCTTCCTTTCACATTTCCCAGGCGTGTTTTGAAAAATGGCATGCACTTAGAGGGATCCTTACTTTTCCGTCGCGGAGCACAGCTTCATGGAGCTGCCCCTGATCCTCATATTTCAGGGAGGAAAGTATTCCTGTCATATCTGCGTCATTGATCCTGGAGTGTGCATGCATTTCTTTTGTGGTCAGCTCCAGCCAGCTTCCCCGGTTGTTGTTCCGAATACAGGCAAGGTGCTCAAATCCATTGTTGGCCATGGAGAGGCGCGTTACTTTGTCCGCTCGCATCTGGTACAGGGCAATGCCCACCTCGAAGCGTCCTTTGTCCAGGACATTTTCCAGATAATAGGGTGTTTCTTCTTCCGCAAGGCTCTGGTTTCTGGGTTCGTTCACCTGCCCGGAATTTCGGGTCATGGTCATGAGCAGGCTGTAGTCCACATTTTCTACAAGCTGTCTTGTTTTTTCCGGGATCTCCATCTCCGGGATCCCGACCCGTTCCAGATACAGGCTGACTTCTTTCAGGATGCGCTGATAGGTCTTCAGCGCCTGGGTTCCTTTTTCCGTAAATTCGTAGGTGTCTGTAAGATAGCCTGCGCCGATGCGCTCCTTAAAAAAACGGCTGACCGGACCGTGACTGACTCCGCAGGTATCCGCGATCAGTGCCACGCTGCCTCTTCTTTTACCGATCTTTGCAAGCTCCGAGAGATAGCATATCTGTAGCATGGACGGATGCATCAGATCTTCTGTGTTTGTTTTTTCCATTTTCCCCTCCTACCAGATATGTACGTCCAGCTCTCGGCTGTTCCATTCCACGGGCTTCTCTCCTTCTCTCAAGAAGGCTACCAGCGCGGTTCCTTCCACTACGGGGTCCTGATGCCGGATAAAGTATTCAAAAACGCCGGTTGGGATCCGGGGATTTCCGTTTTCTTCTTCGGCTTTTACCCAGCCGGTTTCTGGGTCCACATACCAGAGAACAGTTTTTTTCCTCCGGTGCTGTGCAGAACAGTTCAAAATAGCTGTCCTCTTTTTTTACATGAAGGCGGATCTGTTCTTTATAATTCTTAAATTCACCGGCCAGTCTTCTTGGACAGGTTTTTTCCATGTAGTAGATTCCCATGAGAAAGGAGTATTCCCCCGGCTCATAGCGGTATCTGAGGTCTGTGTTCCGAAGAGCATGCTCAAAGGTGCTTCCGTAATTTACAAAATTGCAGATTTGCTGCACGGTCTCATCGCTTACCACGTGCTCCATGCGGCAGGCATCTTCTTCTGCAATGCGGCTTTCTACTCCTACATATTCCAGAAGCTGGGTGAAGGTTTCATGGCGGTGGCGGCATTCCTCGCCCCGGATCCGTCCCAGCTCTGTGAGGCAGACGCAGATGTTTTTTTCTTCGATTTTTACGTAGCCCTAGGCGGTCAACTGTTTCAGACAGGCCAGAACCTCCCGTCTGCTCATCTTCATCCGCCCGCAAATCTCGGAGATTCCGATCAGGGCGTCCTTTTTTGCAAGAGAGCAAAGCTCCTCCAGTATGTCTTCCTCGATTTCTCTTTTGGATAAGGGTATGCTGTGGCCCAGCTCTTCTGTGGATTCATATGTTATTTTTGTCATTGTTTTTTTCTGAACCTGTTTTATATTTGTGGCTGTGTTAGTTCAGTCTAATTCCTTATAAAAGATGGCTCATATTTCTGTCAAGAGGGCAAAAAAATCCCCACCGGTCGGATTAATTGTACCTGATCGGTGGGAAGTATATATTCTGTAAAATTGTATTCTCTTTATTTACGTCCAGTCGCTCTCCGCTTCTGCCAGCTTCTCCCTCAATGTTTTCTCAAGAGCCACAAAAGCCGGAATAAAGCTGTCGCGGATGAGCAGGATCATCTCATCTACTTCCTGCTCATTATATATATGGACAGATGTGTTACGCTTTTTCAGCATGAGCAGCCACACTGCTGAATCGTTTACGAAGCCCAACTTATAGCCAAGCTGCAGGATTTCTCTCGGTGAACCGGTGTCTGCTCCTTCTGCCCCGTGGAGTCGCAGGATCTCCTGAAGAGCTTTCCAGGCAAGCTCGAAAGTCAGGTTGAACTGTCCGATCACGCCGGTTCTGTAAATATCGTTGTTATCCGCAAGTTTGAAATCTGCATTTCTTAATATAGTAAGACAATTAGAAAAATTATCAAGCTTTTTCATAGATCACAACTCCATCCTTTTTAATTTCTTTTTTGAGTTCTTCAGAAATTGAAGCATCTGCATTAATTACATCAAACATCAGAAGTGAATGGATATTTTCTTTGATATCCCAGTAAAAGGAATCAAAATCTCCTCCATATACAGCAATATCTACATCACTTCTTTCTGTATTGTTTCCTCTTGCACGGGACCCAAAGAGGATGATCTTTCTGACAGAATGTTTTGTGGCAAATGAAAATAGTTCTCTTATAACTCTTTCCGGAAGATCATATCGCATTTTTAACGCCTCCCATTTTCATATAACCCTATCATATCCTATCTGCCAGTTATCCGCAATCCTCTTCGCGTCTTTTATACCCTCGGCTTCACACCCTTCGTATCTCTCTTAGCCAGCTTAACTTTATTCAGCACATACGGCTTATCATGATATTCAATGGCATACTCCTGCCTGCTTTCCAAAAGATACGCGTGGTGAATGCGGTCTTCGCCGGTAAGCTTCATGCCGCGAACACCCATAGCGTTTTTCTTAGTGACGGAGATCTCGGTTTTCATGATACGGAGGAAGTAACCCTTTTCAGACTGGAACACAACCTGATCCATCTCGTCCGCTGCTCCTACGAATACAAGGCGGTCATCCTCTGCAAGCTTGGTGGAAACAATGGTACGCTTGGAAGCACGGAACTCGTCTCCTTTTACCAGCTTGCACATGCCATTTTCTGTAACAAAGAGCACTGTGGAGGCTGCTACCTGACTCAGCGGTGCCACATAAAGGATCTGCTCGGAAGTACTGTCATAATTACCCAGATTATCTGCCGGAACACCTTTATCACGGAAACGCACCAGCGGGATATCCTCTGCCTTCACTGTGTGGAGCTTGCCGGTATCTGTAAAGATACAGATCTTGTCCGTATTCATGCAGGTAAAGACATAGCGGCTCTCTGCATGAGCGGCATCCTTATTACGCTCGTAGGCATTCTTGTCAATGAGACGCATATATCCGAAACGATCCATCAAGAAGCAGACTTCGGTCTCTTCCATCTTCTTCTCCTCATAAACAGCTTCCTCTGCATTTTCAATAGAAGTCTTACGCTTGCTGCCGTATTCCTTCTTGATCTGATCCAGTTCACCCATGATCACGGCTGCCATGGAGTCATAATTATTCAGGATATCCTCATAAGCAGCAATGTTCTTCATGGTTTCCTCATGCTCCTTCATCAGAGCATCGATCTCCAGACCGATCAGCTTGTAGAGACGCATGTCCAGGATGGCTGTGGCCTGTTTCTCTGTGAATTTCAGGGATTTTGCCGCTTTTTCGGAGGTCTTGGTCTTGAATTTGATCCCTTCTGTGATACCGTCGGTCAGACATTTCTTTACCTGGTCACGGCTCTTGCTGCCGCGGAGGATCTCGATGATCAGGTCAATGACATCGCAGGCTTTGATAAGGCCTTCCTGGATCTCCCGTTTCTCCTGTTCCTTGGCAAGAAGGGTTGTATATTTTCTGGAATTTACTTCAAATACAAAGTCCACATGGTGAGCAATGATCTGCTTCAGTCCCAGTGTTTCCGGTCTTCCGTCTGCAACTGCCAGCATGTTGACACCGAAGGTATCCTCCAGTCGGGTCTTCTTATAGAGCATGTTGGTAAGGTTCTCCACGTCTGCATCGCGCTTCAGTTCCAGAACGATACGGATTCCCTCTTTGGAGGACTGGTTGGAAATATCCACGATATCTGTGGTCTTCTTGGTCTCTACCAGGGTTGCGATATCATTAAGGAATTTTCCGATGTTTGCACCAATCATGGTGTAAGGAATCTCTGTGATCACCAGCTGCTGGCGACCGCCCTTCAGCTTCTCTATTTCCACCCGTCCACGGATACGGAGCTTACCTGTTCCAGATTCATAGATCTTTACAAGGTCGTCCTTATTTACTACGATACCACCTGTCGGAAAATCCGGGCCCTTGAGATAACGCATCAGCCCACGGGTGCTGATATCATTATTCTTCATGTATGCCTTCACAGCATCCACCACTTCGCCCAGGTTATGCGGCGGGATGCTGGTAGCCATACCAACGGCGATTCCATCTGCTCCGTTTACAAGGAGGTTTGGAATACGCACCGGAAGTACTACCGGCTCCTTCTCTGTTTCATCAAAGTTCGGCATAAAGTCCACAACGTTCTTATCCAGATCTTCCAGAAAAACCTCCTGGGTCAGCTTCTCCAGACGGGCCTCTGTGTATCGCATGGCTGCGGCTCCGTCTCCCTCGATGGAACCAAAGTTTCCATGTCCGTCCACCAGTGTACGGCCCTTCTTAAATTCCTGCGCCATGACTACAAGCGCATCATAAATGGAGCTGTCACCGTGGGGATGATATTTACCCATGGTATCTCCTACGATACGGGCACATTTACGGTACGGGCGGTCGTAGCGGATGCCAAGCTCATACATATCGTAAAGGGTACGGCGCTGTACCGGCTTCAGTCCGTCACGTACATCCGGCAGTGCTCTGGAAATGATAACGCTCATGGCGTAATCGATATATGATTTCTGCATGATCTCCGCATAATCGGTGCGGATGATATTGTCCTGTTTCGTATTCATAGTTTATTCTCCCAATCAAATATCCAGCTCTGCATCGGTTGCATGCTCATAGATAAAGGCCTTACGTGGCGGAACATCGCTTCCCATCAGGATCTCTGTCACATCGGAGGCCATGCGGGCATCTTCGATCTCCACACGCTTCATCATTCTTGTCTCAGGGTTCAGGGTAGTCTCCCAGAGCTGCTGGGCGTCCATCTCACCGAGACCTTTGTATCTCTGGAGTGTGAAGCTTCCCGGTTTATGGCTCTTACGGTATTTCTCAAGAGCCTTGTCATCGTAGAGATATTCCTCCTGCCCCTTCTTCGGCATTACCTTATAAAGAGGTGGCATGGCAATATACACATGTCCCTCATAGATAAGCTCCGGCATAAAACGGTAAAACAAAGTCAGAAGCAGAGTAGAGATATGAGCACCATCCACATCCGCATCGGCCATGATCACGATCTTGTCATAACGAAGCTTTGTGATATCAAAATCATTTCCGTAGCCTTCGGAAAAGCCGCAGCCAAAGGCATTGATCATAGTCTTGATCTCTGCGTTGGCCAGCACCTTGTCGATGGTAGCCTTCTCTACGTTGAGGATCTTACCGCGGATCGGAAGGATCGCCTGATAGTTACGGTCTCTGGCTGTCTTGGCCGAACCGCCGGCGGAATCTCCCTCTACGATAAAGATCTCACACAGTGACGGATCCTTCTTCTCACAGTTGGCCAGCTTGCCGTTGGAATCAAAAGAATATTTCTGTTTGGTAAGAAGGTTTGTCTTGGCACGCTCCTCGGTCTTACGGATCTTGGCCGCCTTTTCCGCACAGGAAAGGACGATCTTCAGTGTTTCCAGATTTCGGTCAAAAAACAGTACCAGCTGTTCTCCTGCTACCTTGCCGGTGGCTCTGGATGCGTCCTGGTTGTCCAGCTTGGTCTTGGTCTGTCCCTCAAAGCGGGGTGCCGGATGCTTGATGGAGACTACAGCAGTCATTCCGTTTCGGATATCTGCACCTGTAAAGTTGGGGTCTTTATCCTTCAGTACACCGATCTCACGTGCGTAGGTGTTCATTACCGTTGTGAAGGTAGTCTTAAATCCGGTCAGATGAGTTCCTCCCTCTGCATTGTAGATATTATTGCAGAATCCTAGAACGTTCTCACGGAACTCATTGGTAAACTGAAAAGCAACCTCCACCTGGATCCCGTCTGCCTCTCCTTTAAAATAAACCGGATCATGGAGAGGCTGTGCATTCTTGTTAAGGTCACGGATAAAGCCTACGATCCCCTCCGGCTCATGATACTCGATATCCTCAGGAGTGTCCCCTCTTCGATCCTCAAAATGGATGGTAAGCTCTGGATTCAGATAGGCAGTCTCATGAAGACGGCTCTTTACATCTGCTGCTCCGAATCTTGTTTTCTCAAAAATCTCCGGATCCGGAAGGAAATTCACACAGGTTCCGGTACCTCTGGTCTTCCCTAATTTGGGGAGAAGTCCTGCTTCCAGTTCAATGGTAGGGATTCCTCTCTCATAGTGGTCATGATGTATATAACCATCACGGCTGATCTTAATATCCAGATACGTAGATAATGCGTTCACTACGGAAGACCCTACACCATGAAGTCCGCCGCTTGTCTTATATGCGGAATTGTCAAACTTACCGCCTGCATGAAGGGTTGTAAAAACAAGACGCTCCGCAGATATTCCCTTGGCATGCATATCCACCGGGATCCCTCGTCCATTATCCTCTACTGTACAGGAACCGTCCTTCTCAAGAACTACATGGATACGGCTGCAGTACCCTGCAAGGTGCTCATCCACCGCATTGTCTACGATCTCATATATCAGATGGTTCAGTCCCTTTCTGGATACGCTTCCGATGTACATACCGGGGCGCTTTCGCACGGCCTCGAGGCCCTCCAGGACAGAGATACTGCCCGCATCATAAGTGTCTTTTTTTGCCATTCCACTGATTCCTTTCTTTTTATACTCGAACGTTTGTTTGTATTATACTCAAAATATATGTACTTGTAAAGTCCACATGATCATCTTTTCTCTGCAATTTTTCCAAAAGATACGCGTGGCAGTTCAAGGAACCGATCTTCCGAAAAATCGCTTTCTTCAGCCGCCACAGCCTATCTATTCTATCAAAAGTATCTGTAAACTTCAAGCAATTTGTGTCTGCCAGAATACAATAGGCGGAAAACCCTGCTTTTTATAAAAGCATGTTTTCCGCCTGTTTCTGATCATTTCAGGAAATTTTTTCCAGAAGCTTCTCCTCGCACAGGGGCCTGGAAAAATAATATCCCTGTATCATATCCACACCCCATTTTTCCAGAAGCTTTACCTCCTTTTCGGTCTCAGCGCCTTCTGCGATCACCTTATATCCCATATGCTGCAGGATCATGACAATGCTGCGATAAAAGGTAGCCGTCTGAGGATCGCTGCTGACCCCGGACAAAAGAGAACGGTCCATTTTTACTGCTGAAAACGGAATTCGAAGAACTGCGTTCAGATTTGCATAACCGGAACCAAAATCATCTAGGCACATGTGGATTCCCACTTCTGCAAAATCATCAATGGCTGTGCAGAAGCTTTCGCTGTATTCGGTTGCCACGTTTTCCGTGATCTCAAACTGAAAATATCCCGGATCTAATCCATACCCCTGTATGATCCCGATAAGCACATGGCTGTATCCGGGTTTCATCAATTCGGAAGGAGAAAGATTGAATTTCACATTCCGGATCTTCTTCATGATATATTCATGTTCTTTTATAAAACGGCAGACCTTGTGAAGCTGAAGACATCCCACTGCCGAGATCATTCCCTGTTTTTCCGCGATCCCGATAAACACATCCGGCGGGATCATTCCCAGAGCAGGATGTTTCAGCCGGCTCAGTGCCTCCAGAGTAATAAAATCCTGGTTTTTTATAGAATATACCGGCTGATAATATACTTCAAACAGATCCTCTTTCACAGCCTTCTGAAGAAAATGCTCCACTTCCTGTTCATAGCGGAAGCCCTCCAGGATCTTGCTGTCCGACTGAATCAGGACCGTATCCTGACGGTTCTGTATCAGAGAGATCATATATTCAATATAAGAAAGAATACTATCCTCTTTTTCCAGTTTTTCCGCATTCATGATCCCGCAGATCGCAGCATGGAACGACACCTTTTCGTTTTCGATAAAAAACGGCTTTTTCAGAAATTCTTCTATGCCATCTCTGGCTTTTTCATAATCTGTCAGCGAGTCCAGCACTGCCAGAAAGCAATTGCCTGTGATACGAAAGATCTGCACTGAATCCGTGATCTCCCGAAATCCCTTCGCCGCCCGGATCAGCAGCTGATCTCCCACTCTGGTACCGTAGATCCGGTTGATCTGCTTCATATTGCGGGCATCCACAGCAAGCAGATGAAAGCTTTCTTTTCGATAGAGCTTTTCTCCGATCCATTTGTCAAAATACTGTTTGTCAAATAAACCTGTCATACTGTCCGTATATTCACCTGGATTGTTCATAGTAAGATAGATCAGCCAAAGTCCTACAGAAAGTCCGAAGCCGGTAAGCAGTATTCTTTCCGCGGCAATCTGGAGAAACAGGCAGGCTGCTTCGATAAACCAAAATCTCCATATGGTGCGCCGTATTTCTTTTTCTGCTGTTTTTCCATAAAGTAACATAAATGCAACGATCACCAGCATAAAAAAAGAATACATATCCATAGAGCAGAAAATGAAAACTTCCCCGGATAAATCTACCTTCCTGGTCAAAATAAAAAAGCCATCCCGTCCGTAAGTTTGCTGTAACTGCCAGCAGCATTGCAGCCGGCAGGACCACCCAGCCGGTTTTCAGCCATTTATACTTCTCCTTCTGTCTTCCGGTGATGATCCGAATGTAGCAGAAAAGCCCATAGGTAAGTATGACATCACAGAAATAATAGAGCGTCAGGACCAGCGCTGACATTCTGCAGACTTCGCTGCTGCCGCCTCCCGCGATCACCGCACTCAGCATATCCAGCAGCACGTAAACGCCGCTGAAAGCCAGAAAACATACAAAATTCCTGTTTTCCGCATTGTTCAGTCTTTTATGAGAAAAATAATGTATCGCGATCATCGTCACCAGAACAAGGGATGTGATCTGAAAACAGTTAATATACTCCATTTTTCAAATCCTCCTTCTTTTTGTTCTCATAAAGCTTCCTGTCTGCCTCATATTTCCATTCTCCTATGGATTTCAGAGAACCATCCTTATTCCGCAGATGGCTGTATCCCAGAGATAACGAAAAACGATGTCTGCATCCTCTCCCAATATTCCGGAGCTCTTCTTTCAGGCGTTCCGGCCAGAATTCGTCCGGTACTTCCGGCTCATAGACCAGAACCGCAAATTCATCCCCGCCGATGCGGTAGCAGGTTCCTTTTTCCCGGAAAACGTTCTCCACACATCTGGCCGAGATCACCACCATCTCGTCTCCTGCAGCCCGTCCGTATTCTTCGTTGATCACGCGAAGCTGATCGATATCGATATACATAAGAAGGATATCCCGGTATCTGCCCATATCTGCGGAAATACTTTCCAGTTTTTTCTCAAAATTGGCTCTCGTCTCAAGTCCTGTCATCCCATCCTCTCTGGACAGTCGTTCGTAAGCCTGGGATTCCAGACGGTAACGGACATTGTCTGCCATCATCATGACTGCGTCTGCAATGACCAGCACAAGAAACACAAGATTTCCCAATTCAAAAATGGATCCATAGTAGGAAATCTCGAACAGCCAGTACAGGATCAGCGCTATGATACCACTTGTTCCCACGATGATATATGCAATGAGAAGCAGATGTATCTCACGCTGTTTATGCTTCCGGTACTCCCGGATCAGAAGTACCGCTGATATCAGGACCCACACAAACAGCAGGATATGTGTTACAAACAGCATATCCTTAAATTCAAAGACTCCCAGGATCACCAGAACTCCCTGTAAAACAGCATTCAGATAAAATGTAAAGATTCCAAGATCCAGGAGCCTGTATTTTTTCATGTTTCCGATATTCTGCAAAAAACGCAACATCGGAACTGCTAGCAGCATGAACATATAAAAAGAAATGAGACATAATACTTCGGGGCATCTGCTGTAGCTTTGTGCCAGTGATGAGTCCGTCACCAGCCAGATACTGCACATCATAAGGAACAGTGCCACATCCCGGAACCGTCTGTCCGGCATCTGCCTTATTCTCATATAGATGCAGATGCACAGGGCGATCATACTTAATACGATCATGATCGTTGCCGCCCCTAAAGGAATGGCTGCTTTTCTGATCTGATACCAGGCTATTGCACTTCCGGTTCCTATGCATACCGGCTCTATAACATATTTTCCTCTCTGAGGCGCAGAATAGCTGAACGTCAGGACTTTTCCCTCTGTGTCATTACCCAGAGCGGCGATGCACTGCACCTTGGAACGCATCTGCACATTTTTGGAAAACATGGCCTCCTTATATTCATACAGGATCTTTCCATTCAGGCGTATCACCAGATCGTACTGGGCTCCTGTAGAAACCACGGTCATTCCTCTGCTTTCCGCTCCCAGACTTTCATTGTACAGGATCAGCTTTTCACCTGTTTTTGCCGGAATTTCCGCAGGCAGGGTGATCTCCTGTTTTTTTCCGTCTTTTATGTAGTACCATCCTTTGTTAAGAAGCTGTACACTGTCCTGCTTCTGGATCAGCCCCCCTGTGTGGATCGCCGCAAAGATCGCGCCAAAAACCAGCAGTACCACAACAAAAAGAAAGGATTCTCCCTTCCATATCAAACTTTTCTTTTTTCTGTAATCCATACTCTTCCTCTTTATATTTTTTTATTCCATTTCGTTTTGTATCTATCATATCATCAATAGATTTTTCCGTCAAAAAAATCATCAAAAAACAGGGTGAAAAATTTTTTCAAAAAAAGAAAAAAAGTGCTTGCATTTTGTAAGAAAGTATTATATACTAACGAAGTCGGTTGCGGGAAACAACAGAAATCAAGAGCAAACGACACAAATGAATATGGCCAGTTGGTCAAGGGGTTAAGACGCCGCCCTCTCACGGCGGAAACACGGGTTCGATTCCCGTACTGGCTATCAACTGAAAGCAGTTAGGATTTTTATTCTGACTGCTTTTTTGTGATTGTTATACTTCACTTTTTCCTGTTATCGTTATCAAACGTTGCTCTGAACATTGCATATAAAAATTTCGTTCTTCCTGTTTATCTGTTTTCTGTATTTTCACATATATTATTTTGCATTTCTTTCTCTTCTGTTTTATAATTTCCCCTGAAAATACTTAAGATAAGGGGTGACTTCTCATGCATCACAAACGTTCTTTTCGCAGAAAGCTGCAGACATTTTTTCTTTCTCTGCTGCTTGTTCTGCTAACAGTCGCAGGAGTTCCCTCTGCTGCTTACACAGCCGAGGCTGCTTCTGCTGACACAACAATGGCTGTACACTTTCTGGATGTAGGGCAGGGGCTTTCGATCCTGGTCCAGTCACAGGGGCAGAATCTCCTGTATGACGGCGGTGACCGAGGACATTCCAGTTTCGTGGTTTCCTATCTACAGAAACAGAATATTTCCATCATTGACTATATGATCTCCTCCCATTATGACGAGGACCATGTGGCTGGTCTTGTAGGATGCTTGGACAGCTTTTCCGTAAAAAATGTGATCGGTGCAGATTATGTACAGGATACAAAGATCTATCAATCTTTTGAAAACAGTGTTGCCGCTCAGGGATTAACTGTGCAGCATCCGGAGCCCGGAACGGATTTTACTTTCGGAGGCGGGAAATTTACGGTGCTTTCTCCTCAATCGATCAGCAGCAACGATAACGACAATTCTGTTGCGATCCGGCTGGAAAACGGAAATAACCATTTTCTTTTTACTGGGGATGCAGAATCTGCCGGGGAGGAAGCGATCTGTGATCTGGGACTTGATCTTTCCTGCGATGTGATCGTTCCGGGACATCACGGTTCTGCCACTGCCACCACCTGGGATCTGCTTCAGAAGACTGTTCCGGAATATGCAGTGATCAGCTGCGGCGCCGGCAATTCCTACGGACATCCTCATAAGGATACCATGGATAAGCTTGCAGATATGGGAATACAGGTATTTCGTACTGATGAGCAGGGTACGGTGATCGCAGTCAGCGACGGAAGCAATATCCAGTGGAACCAGAGTCCCTGTAATGATTATTCTGCTGGAGATGAATCGGATACCGGCACACAGCCTTCCTCCGCTTATAAGGATTCCGGTGCGTCCGGCTATGGATCTTCTGCTTCGGCTGCTGCAGATCCTCAGACCGGAGTGCAGGCCGATCCGGAGCCAGTGGGTGATATGGTCTGGATCTCCGCTACCGGAAGCAAGTACCACCGGATCCCTAACTGTGGAAATATGAATCCGGATAATGCCACAGAAATGACACGCTCCCAGGCTGAAGCTGCAGGGTATAAAGCCTGCAAGAAGTGTTATTAGAAACGCCCGCATGCTGTCAGGTTTTCTGAATATCATGCAGTATTGACATAATATGGATAATCTTTGAGAACATTATTTAAGGACAGCTGTATCATAAATTGATATGACAGGCTGTCCTTTTCTTTTACTATTTTATAATATCCTCCGCCGGTTCAGCCGGTACGAAAACTCTCTTCTTTTCTTTTTTCTCCTTTTTTGCTGCCTTTGCCCGCTCGGTAGCCTCCCTGCAGAATTCCATCTGGGAATTTATCAACGTTTTGCCACGTTTGTCCTGCTTCTCATACAAACCGGAGGGTTGCAGGATATGTGCTTTTACATTGTCACGGAATTCCAGATCCAGCACATGCATGATCTCTTCCTTGATCCGCTCATCTTCCACAGGGAAAACAATCTCCACACGACGGTCAAGGTTACGTGGCATCCAATCCGCACTTCCCATATAGATTTCATCGGAACCTCCATTGCGGAAATAGAAAATACGGCTGTGCTCCAGGAAATTACCAACGATCGAACGCACGTGAATATTTTCGCTGATACCCGGAATGCCCACCTTCAGGCAGCAGATGCCGCGGATCAGAAGATCGATCCTGACCCCACAGGAAGAAGCATAATACAGCGCTGCAATGATCTCAGGGTCGCACAGAGAATTCATCTTTGCCGCAATGTGAGCCTCTTCTCCCTTTTTCGCATGCTCCGCTTCTCTTTCGATCATTTTTACAAAACGGTCCTTCATCCAGATCGGTGCAACGATCAGGCGATTCCAGCGCTTCGGCTCGGAATATCCGGAAAGCATATTGAACACAGCAGTTGCATCCTCTCCAAACCGTTCATCACAGGTAAATATACCACAGTCTGTATAAAGCTTGGCTGTGGAATCGTTATAGTTTCCGGTTGCCAGATGCACATATCTGCGGATCCCGTTTTCTTCTCTTCTCACAACAAGAGTGATCTTACTGTGTGTTTTCAGGCCCACCAGACCATAGATCACATGACAGCCTGCCTTTTCCAGCATTTTTGCCCAGACGATATTGTTTTCCTCATCAAAACGCGCTTTCAGCTCTACAAGAACAGAAACCTGCTTGCCGTTTTCTGCGGCTTGAGCAAGTGCCGCGATGATGGGTGAATTGCCGCTGACGCGATACAGGGTCTGCTTGATTGCCAGTACATCCGGGTCCTTTGCCGCCTGACGCACGAAATTCACCACCGGATCAAAGCTCATATACGGATGATGCAGGAACACATCACCCTCCCTGATCACCTGAAAAATATCTTTATCATTCTGAAATGCAGGCACTGCTGCCGGTTTGTATTTCGGTTCCTTGAACTGATCGTATCCGTCAATACCATAAACCTTCATCAGCATGGTCAGATCCAGAGGTCCGTTGATAAAAAAGATATCATCTCCATGAACCTGAAACTCCATTTTCAGAATATCCAGAAGCCGCGGATCCATCTTATCTTCCACTTCCAGGCGGATCACCTCTCCCCACTGGCGCTTTTTCAGCTGTTTCTGGATCTCAACCAGAAGATCCTCTGCCTCATCCTCGTCAATAGGAAGATCCGCATTACGCATGATCCTGTACGGATGGGCACAGATCACATCATAGCTTAAAAACAGCTTATCGATGTTGCGCTCAATGATCTGTTCCAGAAGTGTTACGGTTGTATGGCCTTTTTTCTCAGATGGAATGATCACTACTCTCGGAAGTACAGAAGGCACCTGTACAGTGGCAAAATCAATCTCTTCTTTTCCTTTTTTGGTATCTTTTTTGGAAAGAAGCGCTCCGATATTCAACGTTTTATTACGGATCAGAGGAAACGGTCTGGAAGAATCCATTGCCATTGGTGTCAGGACCGGATATACATTATCTTCAAAATACTGATCCACAAATTCTTTCTGCTTCTCGGAAAATGCCTCGTGCTCAAAGATCACATGAAGTCCTGCTTTTTCAAGTGCAGGGACCAGAGACCGGTTTAATGTACTGTACTGTACGTGAACAAGATCATGTGTCTGCCGGCTGATGGCTTTCAGCTGTTCCTTGGCTGTCATTCCTGCAATATCTGTTTTTTTGTACCCTGCATGAACCTGATCCTTCAGGGATGCAACACGGACCATATAAAATTCATCCAGATTGGATGAGGTGATACTCAAAAATTTCAGTCTCTCAAACAGAGGTAGATTTTTGTCTCTGGCTTCACTGAGCACACGATCATCAAATTTGATCCAGCTCAGCTCTCTGTTTACAAAATATTCCGGTTTGTCAAATTCCTTAAATTTCATACAAAAACCTCCTCCGTTATCTTCTTCCCTTCCGTCTCATTACAAGCCGGATTCCAAACACCTCTTCAAAAAATTCCTTTTTATCTTTCAGAAGCCCCAGCTCCAGAGAAACATCCCTTGCGGAATCCACCACCAGGTAAAGAATCCTGTCTTTTAAGGTTACATTAAGCGCTTTTACCTTCTGGTAATGGCTTCTGTCCATAGCATTGGCCAGGCGGAGAATCGCGGTCAGCTTCGCAGTTAGGAGATAATTTTCCCTGCTCATGGATGTTTCACGGTTGATCTCTTTGTAGCAGCCGAATTCTCTGGTATTGTACCTCACCGCACTAGCGATCACCTGCCGCTCCTCTGTGGAAAGACCTATGATCTCCGTAGCCATGATGATCCGGTAAGAGCATTCTGCCACCTCACTCATACTGATATATTTTCCGCAGTCATGAAGAAGAACTGCAATCTGCAAAAGAAGCCGTTCACGTTTTCCCATGCCGTGGATCTTCCTTGTGCTGTCAAAAATATCCAGTGCCACATCGGTAGTTCCTGCAATGTGGTTCTTTCCGCTGGAATACCTTTTGGCAATGTTCCTGGATGCCACCAGGATATCATTTTCAAAATTGTGTACACTTTTCAGATATTTGTTTTTTTCCGCATAGTCATAGGCAATCCCGTCCAGAAGAGAAACACCCGGGATCCAGAGTGCTTCTGCCTGAAAGATTTCTATAAAATTTCGGATGATAACCATGTTCGGCACGATCAGAGACGCATATTCCGGTTCCAACTCCATGGATTCGGCAAGGTCATGATCGGACATGTTTACAATGGTCTCGTATTTCTTCAGGAATTCCTCCTTTGTGATGATATTCTCTCCGGATCTGTCCTGAAAGATCGTATCTGTGAGAAAATCTCCCATCAGGATCAGATTGGAGATTTCCTTGTCCTTAAGATAAAGACGTTGAAAGCTTATCAGATCATTTCGGATAAATTCCTCTATCAGCCGGTCATAATGTGGAGTTGTTTTCTCCAGTTCTTTCAGACGTTCGCGGATACGAAGACTTCCCATACGGATACTCTGGGTCAGCACCAGAGCATCTTTGTCAAAGATTTCCTCCTCCGATATCCAGGATCGCCGTCCCCTTCTGAATAGCCTTTTTGAAGCCGGATTCAATGGCAGCAATGGATTTATATCCCAGAAAATGCTGTTCCGCATTACTCAGGATCTCTACCCGGATACCAGTTCTCTGATAGATCTGCTCCAGGATGATCACCGGATTTTCCAGCTCACGGAGAGAGCTTGTTGCACACGCACGCCAGCTTTCTACCCCAAATTCAGCCATCATGCGTTTAAAATCATTAAGGATCTCGCAGAGCTCATCCACAGTCTCCATCTCTAGCCGTCCTGCAGCATAAGTTCCACGGCCCAGCTCCAGCTGGTAACGGACATCATTGATCTCCCGGAAGCCGATCCGCTTTGACATTTCAAAGATCTTCATACTGACTTCATAGGAGCCTATATCAATTGCTGCAAAGGTTGTCACCGCCATAGTTTTTCATCCTTTCCCCCAATACACAGGTAAACTATTTCTTTTTTTCTTCCTCTGTTCCCACAATGTAATCAATAAACTGCTGCGCTGCACGTCCGGTCAGTCCGCCGTGAGAGATCTCCCACTGGTTGGCTTTCAGAAGAAGTTCCTCCTCCGGCATGGTAACTCCATAACGGGCTGCCAGTGTGCGGACGATCTCCTGGAACTGTTTTTTGTCCGGTTTGCCAAAGTAGATACGGACGCCAAAGCGATATACCAGTGAAAGCTTCTCCTGCACGGTGTCGGAGGAATGCAGATCATTGTCATCTGCGATCTCCAGCTTATCTGTGGCACGCTCACGGACAAGATTACGCCGGTTGCTTGTGGCATAGATCAGGACATTGTCCGGTTTTTTCTCAAGACCGCCCTCGATCACGGCTTTCAGGTATTTATATTCAATCTCAAATTCCTCAAAGGAAAGATCATCCATATAAATGATAAAACGATAGTTACGGTTTTTGATCTGGGCGATGACTTCATTAAGATCCTGGAACTGATGCTTATAGGCCTCAATGATACGAAGTCCCTGATCATAATACTGGTTCAGGATTCCCTTGATACTGGAAGATTTACCGGTTCCCGCATCACCAAAGAGCAGACAGTTGTTCGCCTTTCTCCCCTGTACAAATGCCTCTGTATTATCAATGAGCTTTTTCTTGGCGATCTCATATCCTACCAGATCATCGATCTTCACATGTGCGATCCTTGTGATAGGCTGGATCTCCACCTTTCCCTCCTCATCGTGGCCGATACGGAATGCCTTATGGAGACCAAGCTTGCCAACACCGAAATCTTTATAGAAGGATACCATATCATCCATAAATTCTTCGGTTGTGGTGGCTGCTGCCAGGGTTTTGCTCATCTGGCAGATACGGTCACGGATCCTGGTATTAAAGAGCTTGCTGTTCTCATCCGGTGTCTGGTAATCACAGATCCCCCTGCAGCATACAGTTCCGAACACTTTATCAAAGACCGTGATGTCAAAATCATACAATTCCTTGAAAATCTGGAAATCATTTTTTGCCAGGTCGTTAATGCTGCCCTTGATCGCTCCTCGTATCTCGCTTGCCATACTGAAAGCGTTCTCATGATTTACCAGAAGGAAGGTAAGATATGTATGCCAGATATTTCCGGAAAAACCGTACATTCCTGCCAGCTCCACCAGCCCGTTGACACTTTTGAAAAACTGGTCTTCTCTTGCCTTGAGTGCTTCTTCATCTGCTTCATAAAGATTAATAAGTTCTGTCATATCGTCCAGTATCTCACCGTTTGAAAATCCACGGTAAAGGATACATTCCTGAATTCTTGCCAACATAATAATTTAGCTCCTCTGTCTCTTAATAATTTCCAAGAACACGGAGAACATTCGCCTCCGCCTCGATTCCTCTTAACGCATTCTCCACAGCGCTTTCGCCAAGTTTCCCTGTGAAATCCACGAAAAAACGGTATTCCCAGGATTTTCCCGGAATCGGACGGGATTCAATTTTGGTCATGTTCAGTCCGTTGTAGATAATATGTGAAAGCATGTTGTAAAGAGTTCCGCTTTCATGAGGCAGCTCAAAACAGATGCTGATCTTCCCGGCCTTTTCCTCATATTCCGGTTTCCTGCTTACAATAATAAAACGTGTAGAGTTTGCTTTTTCTCTGCAGATATTTTCTGCAAGGACCTTCAGACCGAATACCTCACCAGCCTCACGGCTTGCGATAGCTGCCACGCCTTTGTCCCCCACCTCACTGACCTTTTTGGCCGCGCCTGCGGTGTTTTCCACTTCCTTCTTTTTCCAGGAAGGGTTTTCCTCCAGAAATGCCTTGCACTGGGCAAGCCCCTGAGGATGAGAGCAGACTTCCCTGATATCCCCTATCTGTGCATCCGGCATGCCCAGAAGCACATGATCCACACGGATGATCTGCTCGCCTACGATATACAGCTTGTACTCCATAAGAAGGTCATAGATATCAGCCACGATACCTGCAGTAGAATTCTCAATAGGAAGTACCGCATAATCGGCCTTGCCATGGGTTACATCCTCCATAGCTGTCCTCCATGTTTTTACATGGTAGCTTTCGATATTTTTCCCAAAGTACTGCCGCATAGCCGCATAGCTGTAGGCTCCCTCTACACCCTGGAACACAACCGTTGCGTTTTCAAGGGGAACATGCTTCACAGTTGTGAAATTGCGCTCTCCGTAAATCCCATGCTCTGTCAACAGCTGGTACTGTCTCTTACGGCTGATGGCCATGATCTGACGGAAAAGTTCCTGCACGCCGAGGCTGTTAAAGTCCCCGTGGGCCTTGTTTTTCAGCGTATGGATCTTCTGGCTCTCACGTGCCGGATCCAGTACCTGCTTACCGGTTTTTATTTTATATTCAGCGACTTCCTCAATCACCTTCATTCGTTTTTCAAAGAGACGTACGATCTCACTGTCGATCTCATCGATCTCGTCTCTGTATCTTTCCAAATCCGTCATTGGTTTCCTCCGTTATGTTTCCTGATAATTTCTGTAAGATCCCCCAGAAACGCTAGGGAACCAAAAGCAATGATCACATCCTCTTTTCCTGCCAGCTGATAGGCCTCTGCTACTGCGGCTTCGATGTTGTCAAAGGGCCTTACATCAGAATGAAATTCCCGCACCGCATCTGCCAGCTCCTGCGGGGTCAGAGCCCTGGGGTTATCCGGTGCCGCAATCGTCAGGATGGTATCTGCGTATTTTTCTGTTTTCTGGATGACCTTGCGGTAATCCTTGTCACGGAACATTCCCATGATGTAGATGATCCTTTTTCCCTTAAAATACCGTTCAATGGATGCAGCCAGCATGTCTGCCGCTGCAGGGTTATGAGCTCCATCAACCACAAAATCCGGTTCTGTCCCGAGAAGTGCAAATCTTCCCGGCCAGGTGGTACGTTTCAATCCATCCTGTCTCTGGACCAGTGTTGTGGGATATCCCTGTTCATTCAGGATTTCCAGTGCCCGGAGCGCTGCCACCGCATTTTCCTTCTGATAGGCACCTGCCAGGGATATTGTATATTTTTCTCCTTTATAAAGAAAGGTCTGGCCGGTTATGGATGCTTCCAGTACCTCTGCGCTGTCCCGGTCTGCTGCCTCGTATGGCACATTCTGTTCTTCGCATATTCTTCGTATGACCGCCTCTGCCTCCGGCTGCTGCTTTACAGTTACCATATGACTGTTCGGTTTAATGATGCCGGCCTTTTTTTCTGCTATCTCGCCCAGGGTATTTCCAAGAAATGCCGTATGATCCATACTGATGGATACCAGAATGGAAAGAACTGTAGTACTTATAATGTTGGTGGCATCCAGATCCCCGCCCATACCAACTTCCATTAATACCAGATCGCATTTCTCATCCCGAAAATAAAGAAATGCGGCTGCAGTTTCAATTTCAAATACTGACGGATGCGGTTTTCCCTCTTTTACGATCTCATCGATCACCTCCGCGATCCTTGTCACATATGCTGCAAATTTCTCTCTGCTGACAGGTTCTCCGTTAACCTCCATCCTCTCTCTGTAGGAATAGACCGCCGGGGAAATATATCTTCCGACCCGGTAACCTGCACCTGATAAAGCGGAATACAGATATGCGATCACAGAACCCTTTCCGTTAGTTCCCGCTACATGAACATACTTCAGTTCATCCTGGGGATCTCCAAGCCGCCTCATCAGTTCTCTCATATTTTCCAGTCCCAGAACAATTCCCTTTTTCAGTTCCGCAGCTCTGATGTAGGCACGACTTTCTTCATAATTCATCGTCTGTTTTCTCCTTCCGCATGTGTTGATGATCCATTACTGCTTTTTCACTTTGCAGTAATAATTTTGTTCATTATAACCCACGTGTATATTTTTTTCAAGGCAGGGAAGGCTATTAAAGACGCTTTTCCACGTTAAATATATTTAAAGTCCAGGCGGATATTCGCAGCCCCGCAGAGGACTTTCATAATTCAGTTAAACTGACATTTTTCCGGAAAGCGCAGGATTTCTGCTGATGAGAAGGAGCTTTAAAATGCAAAAGAAGGATTTTTTTCTGTGCGGTTTTACAGGCTGGTGTCTGGAGATCTTATGGACAGGACTGCACTCTCTTGTCACCGGACATTTTACTATGATGGGCAAAACATCTCTTCTGATGTTCCCTGTTTACGGACTTGCAGCACTGATCCGTCCGGCTTACTACAAGCTTGCCCGCTTTCCGGTTATGGTACGGGGGATCATTTACAGCTGCGGGATTTTTTTCGTGGAATTTTTAAGCGGATCTTTTTTTCAGAAGCTTCACATCTGTCCCTGGGATTATTCTCATGTTCCGCTTCAGTATAAAGGAGTGATCCGGCTGGACTATGCTCCTCTGTGGTTTTTTACCGGTCTCTTTTTCGAATGGCTTCTTCGACAAAATCCTCGGAAAGTCTCTTGAAAATCTCACAGTTATATTATATGATAACTGGAAGGAATCTTATTTCCAGTAAATAATTGGAGGTACAACATGAGACATTTAATGAGTCCATTGGATTTCTCGGTTGAAGAGCTTGATAAGCTTCTGAATCTCGCCGACGACATCGGGAAAAATCCAAAAAAGTATGCGCATACCTGTGATGATAAAAGGCTTGCGACATTGTTTTACGAACCAAGTACACGTACACGTTTAAGTTTCGAAGCAGCCATGATGAATCTTGGAGGAAAGGTTCTCGGTTTTTCTTCTGCTGATTCCAGCTCCGCATCCAAAGGCGAAAGCGTTGCCGATACTATTCGCGTTGTTTCCTGTTATGCAGATATCTGTGCTATGCGTCATCCGAAAGAGGGTGCTCCGCTTGTAGCTTCTATGTCATCCAACATTCCGGTGATCAATGCCGGTGATGGCGGCCACCAGCATCCTACCCAGACATTAACCGATCTTTTAACTATCCGTTCCCTGAAGGGCAGACTTGACAATATTACCATCGGCCTCTGCGGTGACCTGAAATTCGGCCGTACCGTTCACTCTCTGATCGAGGCTCTGGTCCGTTATGAAAATGTGAAATTTGTTCTGATCTCTCCGGAGGAGCTTCGTATTCCAAGCTATATCCGTGAGGATGTTCTGAAACGCAACAATGTCGAGTTTGTCGAGGAGGAACGTCTGGAGGATGCACTTCCGGATCTGGATATCCTGTACATGACCCGTGTTCAGAAGGAACGTTTCTTCAACGAAGAGGATTATGTCCGCATGAAAGATTTCTATGTTCTGGACAAACAGAAAATGGAGCTTGCACCGAAGGATATGTATGTCCTCCACCCACTCCCACGTGTTAACGAGATTTCTGTTGAAGTGGATTCTGATCCACGTGCCGCTTATTTCAAACAGGTCCAGTATGGTGTGTATGTCCGTATGGCCCTGATTCTTACATTACTGGAGGTGGAACTGCCATGTTAAACGTAGGTGCTCTTCGTGAGGGTTATGTTCTGGATCATATCAAAGCCGGCAAGGCAATGACGATCTATCATGACCTGAAGCTGGATAAGCTGGACTGTACGGTTGCTATCATCAAAAATGCCCGCAGCCAGAAAATGGGAAAAAAGGATATCATCAAGGTTGAATGCCCCATCGAGGATCTGGATCTGGATATCCTTGGTTTTATCGATCATAATATTACCGTAAATATCATCAAGGACGAAAAGATCGTTGCAAAGAAAGAGCTGAAGCTGCCGAAGCAGGTTGTGAACGTGATCAAATGCAAGAATCCTCGCTGCATTACTTCCATCGAGCAGGGACTGGATCAGATTTTTGTTCTTGCAGATGAAGAGAATGAGGTTTACCGGTGTAAGTATTGCGAGGAGAAATATAGAGGTAAACGGAATAAATAGAGTTCATATGAGCATGATTAACAAACGGACGCGTCCGGTCCCCGCTTCGATATTTGGCTGTTTCGGAGCCTAGTAATACTAAGCCTGCGAAAGACTGCTAAAAACATTTTCCAAAATCATGAACTCGCTCCTGACGTCGCTCAGACAGCATGATTTTGAAAAATAACGCAGTCTCCCGCAGACCAAGTATTACTACGGCTCCTGTAAAGGCCTGAATATCGACGCGGGGACCGGGCGCTGTGTTTTCATAGATTTTGAAATGGTGGGTTTCTGCTCATTGCTCCTCTGTTTTTTTATTGTTGACTTTTTGTGTTAGATATTTTATTCTTTTAGAAACAGATTTGCATTTCCGGAAAGGATTGTCTGTATTACATTTTTTAGTTTTTCTATTTCTATTCTTATTATAATCTACCGATTCTGGTATTTTTTCATTTTATCAAGTTTACATACACATAGCTGTTGCGCAAAGGAAAATGTATTGTCTGTTTTTATTTTTTCTTTTATATTGTAATCAGACAATTTCTTTCTGATTTCCTTTTGCAGGAAGGATTTTTTATGACACAGAAAGAAATGATTACAAATGATAAAATCGGTTCTGCAACTGTATTTCAGCATGAAGATACGGTTCTAAAGACTGCCGCTCAATTCTTTGCCGAGGAGCTGATTCCTTATCTTGGCATTGATGGAAAGGTTGTATCTTCTGCTCCTACAGAGTCCATTGTTCTTAATCTTAAGAAATTCTATGAAGATATCAATCTCATCATGGAAGATGGTACGTGGAAACACTTTGAATTTCAGAGTAAGAATGAAGGGATTCCCGGTTTGAAGCGTTTTCGATCCTATGAAGCTGTGACCAGTTATCAGTATGGCGTTTCTATCACCACATACGTTCTTTATTCGGGAAATATCCGAAATCCGGTCACTTCATTTACTGAAGGAATAAATACTTATCGTATTATTCCGATCATAATGAAGAATCACAATGCAGATAGGCTGATTGAAACGCTGAAAGAGAAATTTTCCTCTGAAGACATTCTTACAAAGGCTGATCTCGTTCCGTTAACACTTATCCCTCTGATGGATGGTCAACTTTCTCAAAAGGAACGATTCATTCAGGCATTCTCTCTGACCGAAAATACAAAAGATATTCCATCGGAAGATCTGCAAAAAATTGAGGCAATGCTCTACACTATGGCAGATAAGTTTCTTGAAAATGATGATTTTGAACATGTAAAGGAGTGTATTCGTATGACACGTTTGGGTCAGATGCTGTTTAATGATGGTTTTAATGATGGTTTCAACAATGGTTCCCAGAAAAAGCAGCTTGAAATTGCCCGAAATCTGATAGGAAAACTCAGTGATACTTCTATCGCTGAAACTACCGGTTTGTCTTTGGATGTGATTTTGGAGCTGAAAAAAGAAAAAACTATGAAACTATAAAAAGCTGTCATTCTTTATCAAAAAAGCAACTGGTATTTCACAGATCAGATCTGCAAAATACAGTTGCTTTTATTATGTGCTTATTATCATACACAGTCAGACCGATAAGCCGGGTTATGTCGTTGGGTGATCATCTATCTAGGCCTTCCGTTGCCAGAAGGCTCCAGCGACCTACCTGAAAGCACGACGGGCCGCCGTATGGCTTTCTTCTCGGTCTTGCTTCGAATGGAGTTTACATGTGCCCGCTCTGTTACCACAGCGGCGGTAGTCTCTTACACTGCCTTTCCACCCTTACCCCGCAAAACGGGGCGGTTTATTTCTGTTGCACTGGTCTGGGAGTTACCTCCACCGGACGTTATCCGGCATCCTGCCCTGTGAAGCCCGGACTTTCCTCGTCTGGACCCTTTCGTCTGTCCAGCCGCGATCACCTGGCCTGGCTGCGCACCTGCTATTTTAACACAGGTGTATAGACTTGTAAAGTTGGAATTTTCTTGGTCTCCTATGTCTTTTACATGGAAATCCATCCAAATGCATTTGCCACAGAACTGAAAAGAATGATCGCCGCAAAGATTGGGCAAAGATACTGGATCATAAAATTAAAGATTCTTTTTCTGCGGAAAGTACCACCTTCCTGCAGTACTTCCTCTTCAATCTTCTTTGTACCAACTACTCTGGATATCAGAAGACAGGTAGCAATCGCTGCGATCGGCATCATGACAGAGTTCGTCAGGAAATCAAAGAAATCAAGGAACTGCATTCCAATGATCTTAACACACGCCAGAGGACCATAGCCAAGAGAAGAAAGACTTCCGAGAACAACCATGATAATTCCGACAAATACTGTTGCCTTCTTGCGTCCCCATTTCAGTTCATCCTGAAAAGTAGATACTGCACTCTCAGTCAATGCAATAGAACTGGTCAAGGCTGCACAGAGAACCAGTACAAAAAACAGGATTCCAACCAGAGTTCCAAATCCCATGCTTGCGAATACCTTCGGAATCGTAATAAACATCAGTGCCGGTCCCGCCTGTAACGTATCCGGATCTCCACCGGAGAATGCAAACACAGCCGGAATGATCATCAGACCTGCCATCATTGCGATCGCTGTGTCAAAAATTTCTACATTTTGTGTAGACCCTTCAATAGATACATCCTTTTTCATATAAGAACCAAAAGTTACCAGAATACCCATTGCGATCGACAGAGAATAAAACATCTGTCCCATTGCCGCAACCACTGTCATCCAGGAGAAGTTTTTGATATTTGGTATCAGAAAATATTTCACACCTTCCAGTGCTCCTGGCCTCGTTACCGAATAAATGACAATGACCACAGACAAGAATACCAGTATCGGCATCATTAATTTGGAAACTCGTTCCACGCCATTCTGCACACCTGCATAAATGATCACCAGCGTAAGCAGTGTAAAAAACAGGAAACAGGTTTCTGTAGAAAATCCATCCGCTATAAAAGCAGAAAAATATCCGTCTTCAGCAAGAGTCTGACTGCCTCCCTTTACATACTCCACCAAGTATTTAATTACCCAGCCACCGATCACGGAATAATACGGCACGATCAGAACCGGTATGATCGCATTGATCCAACCGCCCAAAGACAGCCACTTTGATTTACCAAAAGTTCCAAACGCACCTACCGGACTTTTCTTTGTCATACGTCCCAGAGCTGTCTCTGCCACGATCATAGAATATCCAAAGGTCAATGCCAAAATGATATAGATCAGTAAAAAAATTCCACCGCCGTACTTTGCCGCCAGATAAGGGAATCTCCATATATTCCCAAGCCCTACCGAAGCACCAGCTGCAGACAGTACAAATCCAATCTTCCCGGAAAATGTACTCCTCTCATGTTTATGTTTCTCCATAATTCTTCCTTTCCCGTCACATATTTGTTTTTCATATTCTTTATGTCTTCTCAATTTCCGCTCATATGATAATACCATGCTTTTATCCCTCAGGCAAACAATATATTAAAAAAATGCAGAGCCTATATTTCCTGAATTACTGTTCACTCCATTCTCAATAACACGCTTCGCGATGCTCAGAATTTATGCTAATCACATAAATTCGCACAGTATGGCTCGGGTTTTCTGTGACCTTCGCTCACAAAAAACACCTCGCGGAATATTACCAGTGAGCAGTAACTTTCCTTCTCTGCATCTCACAACCATACTCTCCGCACATTTTATGTTTTTCCTACCAGTTGGATGCACCAGCCTGGGGGAGAGGATATCGGTTTGGGCTGCTGCGGAGGAGGGGTGATAACTACTTGGGCTGCGGGAGTCGGCGTTATTGCGGCAGGGTCAGCTGTCTGAGCCAACGGCGAGTTCTGGCCCTGCCACAATGCTTTTAGCCGACTCACGGAGTCCTAGTAGTATCCCCCGACGGAGTCCCTGCCCGGACCGATATCCTCTCCCCCAGGCGTCCGTCGTCCGCCATCCACCATCCGTCA
>ERZ779870.362-NODE-362-length-51760-cov-70.5579_pt1 | contig 51760 bp, 28 predicted proteins | sample MGYA00511247_ERZ779870 | MGnify/ENA primary metagenome ERZ779870 (study PRJEB29588, sample SAMEA2149068) | human gut metagenome | biome: human gut; feature: human-associated habitat; material: faeces | place: Denmark | collected 2008/2010 ...
CGTAGGGCGTTGCCCTACGCTATATAATTAAGCCCTTTCAGGGCACCCCAATAAATATATAATTGTAAGGCTTTCAGCCTAACTGCTAAATTCCCATTTAACCAATAACTGCCTGGTTGGGAATCAATTGCCACAAATGATTTTATTAGTTATTTTTAAGCAAGAGAAAGAGATAAAAGCTGCATATTGACGAGTTATTGTCAGCGATAGTATTTTGGGTTATTTCCGTATAAAATAAAACAAAAATCACACCCCCATAAACCGACTAATAAAAGGCAAACAAATATAGAGAGCCGAATGCCAATATTCCCAAGTATGCCCTCCATCGCGCACACGAAACTGACAGGGGATATCAGCCTGCCTCATTGCACGATAAAATTCAATATTACGGTACGGTCGAGTAAGAAGTCATCGTCACCACAATCTACAAACCAAGCTACACTGCGCAGTTCATTCTTCCGTTCTTCATCTGCCCCGGTAACATATTTCACACAACTTTTTTCTATAACCGAACGAGTCAGAACAGCCAATTTACCATTCGGATCATTAAAGCGGGCGGCCCCTTCTTCCGGAATATCCATTAATGCACTCATTGCATAGACTGCACAAAAAAGTTCCGTATGGCGTTGCCCATAACAAGTAGCTCCGCCACCACCCATCGAAAGTCCTGCTACAGCCCGATTCCGTTTATCACCTATCACACGAAAACGTTTCTCTACATAGGGCAGAAACTCCGTAAAAAAGAATGTTTCATACGCCCAACCCGGCATATCGAAATACCCATTCTGAAATATATTCGGATCTCCTCCCCCCGCATCGGGGCAGACAATAATCATTTCACAAGCTTCACCGCTGGCCGTAAGACAGTCCATCACGTCTTTTACGTGCCCGCGGTTCATCCATACATCATTTTTTTCCCACATACCATGCAACAGGTAGAGCACAGGATACATTTTCTTTTTATCCTGTTCGAAACTCTTAGGAAGATAAACAGTATACGCACGCTTTGCTTTTAATACGTCACTGTAGAGCGTATCTGTCATCACTCTACTCTGATAGTTTGTTTGTGCATATAACGACAAGCAACAAACTGATACAATAAAAAATAAAATCACCTTCTTCATATTACCAATTATCTGTTCTGAAAGGAGAAGCCAGCAATCCTTCTTTATTACAAAGATTAGCTTCTTCCGGATTATCACTCCAAGCATATCTGACAGCCACCGGTTTTGCTACGTCTTTGCTGCTAACGATTATCCTACCGCCTTTAATAACAGCATTCGCCCAAACAAACTTTCTGTCTTCGCCTGCAATGGCAAAGTGCTTTAACACTCCTTCCTTGCTGGTGAGCCCACTGCCTGTTTCCGTAAATGTCAGGATGATTTTATCACCTTCTATCTTCATCTCTTTATAAACAGGTCCCGAACTTACCAACTTTTCCCCATAAGCAACCTTACGAGCCCCCAAGAATAACCTGTGCGCTACAGCTTTCTTATTCAACGGGTGAATATCATTCCATTCTCCCACATCATAAGTTACCGCCAATGTAGTATGAGGCACATTCATAGCAATTTGCAACTGTGCTTCCCGGAGCCTTGCCCAACCACCATCCGAAGGCTGCATCTGCTTCTTCATAAAGTTAGGTAACTGAACCAATAAAAAAGGCATCTCCGGCATTTCCCAAAGTTCCCTCCAGTTAGTAATCAATGATTCCAACAATGTGGCATATCCCTGCGGATGTCCAGCGTTAGTTTCGCCCTGATACCAAATTGTTCCCTTGATTTTATAATCTTTAATCGGATAAATCATTCCATTATAAAGTCCCGACCCCGCAGACTTTAAGTTAGCCAGTCGTTTAACATACTTCCCTGCTTCATTCAGGTTCATGCCGACTCTATACTTCCAAGTACCGACCAAATTTATTTCCGCCTCATCGCCGACTATCTTATATGGTTTCTCTTCCACAAAACCACCGTTAGCCGAATTAGCCGTCAGTTTCACTGTTATATTATTCCTCCCTTCACGCAAAACGCCTGCCGGAATGTTATATTTGCGCGGTGGATACATATACGCTGTGGAACCGACAAAACATCCATTCACAAAAACAGAGTCGCTGTCTATAAGTGTCCCCATATACAACTTCGCATGCCTACCGACCATAGAAGCAGGGACCTCAAAGTCTTTTCTGTACCACACCACACCGTTTACATCCATTCCGTTTGTTCTCCAATTACCCGGAACCTGTATCGTCGACCAATCAGAATCATCAACATCGGTTGCCATCCATTTACCGGCTCCCTTATCTCTCCTGACTAATCGCAAACTATCCAATGCCTCTCTGTCAATGAGCAATTGTGGAAATTCTTTCAGATGTTCCTGGCTAATCCAACTTTCTATGGCGGAACCTCCAAGGCTAGAAACAAGCATCCCCACAGGAACTCTATATTTTTGATACGCTTCCTGCGCAAAGAAATAGGCTAATGCAGTCCAGTTCATCACTTCAGAAGCAATAGCCGAATGCCATACAGCGTTACCGGCAATCGTTTCCTTTAAATCTTCTACTGAGTTTTGAGTAGGTACTTTATAATGACGGATCATATGGTTATTCGACACATTAATCTCGGGAAACATATCTGTCAGGCGCGAAATAGGCGTCTCCTGATTTGATTGCCCGGAACATAGCCAAACATCTCCCACCAAAATATCACGAATAATGAGCTCGTTCACTTCCATCACAAAAGGACCTCCCGCCTTTTGAGGAGGCAACATTACCGACCATTCACCTTTCTGATTCGCCTCCGTATCATAATGCTTGCCTTGAAAACGTACAGTGACCTTCTCACCGGAATCCGCCCACCCCCAGATTTTCAATTCCGTATCACGTTGCAACACCATTTTGTCACTGACTAATCGAGGAAGCCGTATAACAGCAGAAAGAGGTTGCGCAATCAATGTGACTGCCAACACCATCAATAGTATGAATGCATTTTTTACAGTAATCATAATTATCATAATGTGTTTTATCAGTTATGTAAGACACCCGTTTAATACTTCCACTTTTCAAACAGATATTGCAAAAGTACGTTGCTCTCGCACAAAAAGCAAAAAAATTCCTTCCCCAATAAGCCGTATGTAACATACATCATAGTATTGGTAACACAAACACAGGAAGAGGCAACCTACGGACAAAAAATCGGATACATATTTTATCTTTCGTAACAAATAAATAATCTATCTTTGCAACAAATACATCCAACCGATTTGAACAAAGGCTTTCGAATCATGAGAAACCCATATTAATTCCTATACAAATACTATAATATGAATAGAAACACACTCTTCCTGTTACTCCTGTTAACTAGCAATTTAGTTTCAGGACAAGATTTGAAACTTTGGTACAGCCAACCGGCAAAGAACTGGTCGGAAGCTCTTCCTATCGGCAATTCCCGCCTTGGGGCGATGGTATATGGAGGAACCGAGCGTGAAGAACTGCAACTGAATGAAGAAACTTTTTGGGCAGGCTCTCCTTATAACAATAATAACCCGAATGCAGTACATGTCCTGCCTATTGTGCGCAAACTGATATTTGAAGGAAGAAACAAGGAAGCACAAAGGCTCATTGATGCCAACTTTCTAACCCGGCAACACGGAATGAGCTATCTGACATTGGGAAATCTATACCTGGAGTTCCCCGGACATAAGGATGCCGACGACTTCTACCGCGACTTGAATCTGGAAAATGCAACAACTACTACCCGCTATCAAGTGAATGGTATAAACTACACCCGCACTACTTTCGCCTCATTCACGGATAATGTCATCATCATGCACATCAAGGCGAGTCAACCTAATGCACTAAATTTCAATGTGTCATACAACTGTCCGCTGAAAAATGAGGTCAATGTTCAAAATGACAAACTGATTATCACCTGTCAAGGAAAAGAACAGGAAGGCATGAAAGCCGCGCTACGGGCAGAGTGTCAAGTACAAGTAAAAACAGATGGCATTATCCACCCGGCAGGCAATATTCTTCAGATAAACGGTGGTACAGAAGCAACTCTTTACATATCGGCGGCAACAAACTATGTAAATTACCAGAATGTGAGCGCAGATGAATCCCGACGGACTACTGATTATTTGGAAGAAGCAATACTTATTCCTTATGAAAAAGCTCTTAAAGAGCATATCGCCTTCTATAAAAAACAATTCGACCGTGTCCAACTTCATTTGCCGTCAAGTGAAGCATCTCAAATAGAAACTCCCCGACGAATTGAAAACTTCGGGCAAGGCAATGACATGGCAATGGCAGCCTTGCTTTTCCAATACGGACGTTACTTGCTGATTTCTTCTTCACAACCGGGAGGACAACCTGCCAATTTGCAAGGAATATGGAACAACAGTACTCATGCACCTTGGGATAGCAAATACACCATCAATATCAATACAGAAATGAACTATTGGCCGGCAGAAGTCACTAATTTAAGTGAAACACATAGTCCGTTATTCTCTATGTTGAAAGATTTATCCGTCACAGGAGCAGAAACAGCCCGAACCATGTATGATTGTTGGGGATGGGTGGCACATCATAACACTGACTTATGGAGAATCTGTGGTGTAGTCGATTTTGCAGCAGCCGGCATGTGGCCTAGCGGCGGCGCATGGTTAGCTCAACATATCTGGCAACATTACCTCTTTACAGGAAATAAAGAGTTCCTGAAAGAGTATTATCCCATCCTGAAAGGAACAGCGCAGTTCTACATGGATTTCTTGGTAGAACATCCTACCTATAAATGGCTGGTGGTAGCTCCCTCCGTATCGCCTGAACATGGTCCGGTCACTGCCGGATGCACCATGGATAACCAGATTGCTTTTGATGCACTGCATAATACCTTATTGGCTTCATACATCGCTGGTGAAGCCCCTTCTTTCCAAGACTCCCTCAAACAAACACTAGAGAAGTTACCACCTATGCAAATAGGAAAACATAACCAACTACAAGAATGGCTTGAAGATATTGACAATCCCAAGGACGAGCACCGTCATATTTCACATTTGTACGGGCTATATCCGAGTAATCAAATTTCTCCATACTCGAATCCCGAGTTATTCCAGGCAGCAAGAAACACATTACTACAACGAGGTGATAAGGCTACCGGTTGGAGTATCGGCTGGAAAGTCAATTTCTGGGCACGTATGCTGGATGGAAACCATGCCTTCCAAATCATCAAAAATATGATTCAACTATTGCCCAACGATCACTTGGCTAAAGAATATCCGAACGGGCGTACCTATCCCAATATGCTGGATGCCCATCCGCCTTTCCAGATTGACGGTAATTTCGGTTATACAGCCGGAGTAGCGGAAATGTTGCTCCAAAGTCATGACGGTGCCGTACATTTATTGCCGGCATTGCCTGATGCATGGGAAGAAGGAAGTGTGAAGGGGCTGGTGGCACGTGGAAACTTTACTGTTGATATGGACTGGAAAAACAATGTGTTAAATAAAGCGATCATCCGGTCGAATATAGGCGGTACGCTCCGCATCCGGTCTTATGTTCCCCTGAAAGGGAAAGGCTTAAAACAAGTAAACGGGAAAGAGTGCTCAAATAGATTATTCGCCACCACTCCTATCAAGCAACCTCTTGTAGCCAAAGGAGTAAGTGCGCAGTCTCCCAAACTGCAGAAGGTTTACGAATATGACATCGAAACAAAAGCCGGTAAAAGCTATATTGTAAATACAATGAAAGGAAAACAATAATACATAAGGAGAGGTTAATCTTTTCTCATGTTACATTTTTCACAAACGATGTTACAACATCTGATTGTACTCCCGGAGCCTAATGAAAATATTCATCTTTTATTAGGTTATATTTAGGTTTTTATTTTTCTTTGTACAACAAACAACGATCTATAACTATGAAAAATGTATTCACTTTTCTATTATTATTGTTTTCTTTGTTATGCAACGGGCAATCTCCTAAGTTATTCACTACTGACAAAGAACTCTCCAGTAGTCTGATTAATCATATGTATCAGGATCGGAACGGCTTTATCTGGATTGCGACAGAAGACGGGCTGAACCGTTATGACGGTGCAAAATTCACTATTTACAAACATGAACCCGCCAATGAACATTCATTGGCCCATAGTTTTGTCCGTACCGTATTTGAAGACAGTAAAGGTCATCTGCTTATCGGTACATATATGGGAGTCCAAATGTATGACCCCGCCACTGATAACTTTACCCCACTCGCGAAATGGGAAGACAATGGAGAAATATTTGAAAGCAACATCGTTTCCATAATCGAAAGAAGAAACGGGGAAATATGGATATCAGGTAATGTATTGTGTAGACTGAATATCAAAAACAACCAATTGACTGTTCAACAGATTAATGCTTCCATAACCTCACCGGGGTATATGATTGAAGACAGAAAGCTGAATATCTGGATGTCCAAAGGAGAAGAAGGGTTATATCGTCTCGATCCCGACAACCGGCTTTCCCTATATTTGTCTAAAGACAACGGATACATCAACAGTATTTGTGAGGATCCACAGGGAAATATTTATGTAGGGAGCATGAGAAAAGGATTATTCGCCTATGAGAAGAAATCCGATACTTTCGTTCCCGTTGACTTCAAAGAAAAAAAAGAACTTCCTGTCAGCTTCCTTTATTCCGCAAGCCCGAATGAGTTATATATCGGAACTGATGGAAAAGGTATGAATATCTATAACAACAAGACTCATGAGATTTCTGAATATCGGTTCGATAACAGTTACTTTGACTCCAATAAATCGAAAATACATTCTATTCTGAAAGATAACTCCGGTAACTTATGGCTGGCTGTTTATCAGAAAGGGATCATACAAATACCTGCCCGAACCAACAGTTTCAAGTATATAGGCCATAAGTCCATGGACAAGAATATTATCGGTTCCAGTTGCATTACTTCATTTTGCAAGGACAACAACGGCATATTATGGGTAGGAACGGATAATGACGGAATTTATGCTCTTACAGAAAAGTTAGAACCGGCAAAACATTTCTCGCATACTAATCACCCTAATTCTGTGCCTTCAACAGTTATAAAACTATATGAAGATTCCGAGTACAACATTTGGGTCGGCTCCTTTATCAACGGTATGGGGAAGCTGAACAAACAGACAGGACAGTGTAGCTACCAGTACAAGCTAATGGACAAGAACAACAACTATATACAACGTGTATATGACTTTGCAGAAGATAAAAACAAACGTTTGTGGGTTGCAACAATGGGATTCGGGCTGTTTTATTATGATCTTAAAACCAAGGAGTTTACTTCTGTGCAATCCAATTCTTCATTGATAAATGAATGGATAGGTTGCCTGCACTACTCCAATGACAACAAGCTATATGTAGGAACTTACGACGGAATGAACTGCATTGACCTTGACACCTCTGATTTTCAGAGCTATAAGATACGACCCCAACACGTGATTTATTCAATTTATGAAGACAACCATGGAATTATATGGCTTGGAAGTTCCGAAGGGCTGTCAAGTTGGAATAAGGAGACCAAAGAAATAACGACCTATACCACCGCGGATGGATTGCCCAGCAATACAATATATGCAATACAAGGAGACGAGAATGATTTCCTATGGATAAGTAGCAACGCAGGAGTATCCCAATTTCAAAAGAAAAATAACAAATTCATCAATTATTATGTAGGTGACGGATTACAAGGGAATGAGTTCTATAAAAATGCCTCATTCAAAGATGAGCAAGGCACCATCTGGTTTGGCGGCATGAATGGCATCACCTATTTCAGCCCCCAAGATATTATCAATCCGGCAAAAATATGGAACATACGGATTACCGACTTTTTCCTGCATAACAATCCGGTCAGAAAAGGAATGAAATCCGGCATTCATAATATTATCAACTGCCCTGTATTTAATGCAAAAGAGTTTTATTTATCCCATAAAGACAATGTGTTCAGTATTGAGTTTTCCACTCTGGAGCTAAATGCCCCCGAACATATCAACTACCTTTATTCCATCAACGACGAAAAATGGATTAGTTTACCCAAAGGTGTAAACCGTATCTCATTCAGCAATCTGAAACCCGGTACCTATAACTTTAAAATCAGAGCAAAAGACAACACTGTGTATTCAAATATAAAAGAAATTACCATCTTTATATCTCCTGCATGGTATGCTTCATGGTGGGCCAAAGTTATCTACTCCTTATTATTACTGACCATTATATTTATCATTATTCTTCAGATCAGACATCGGTACAGAATGCATCAGGAAATGCTGCAACATATCCATGCCGAACAAATCAATGAAGCAAAATTGCAGTTCTTTATCAACATCTCTCATGAGATACGCACTCCGATGTCTCTAATCATCAGCCCTCTACAGAAACTGATTAAGAATGAGGAGAACAATGAACGCCTGAAAATATATCATATTATCTACAGAAATGCAGAACGTATTCTGAATCTTGTCAATCAACTAATGGATATTCGGAAAATTGATAAAGGACAAATGTTCCTGATGTTCCGGGAGACCAATATTATTCCTTTTATAGAGGATTTATGTACAACTTTCGGCCAACAGGCAAATACTAAAAATATCCAACTACAACTTCATAGTACACTCCGGGAACTGAATGTATGGGTAGACACAAGTAATTTTGATAAAATTATCCTGAATATTCTTTCCAACGCCTTCAAGTTTACTCCGGAAAAAGGAAACATAGATATCACGCTCCGTACAGGAGAAGATAATACCCAACCTGACCCCTTGAAACAATATGCCGAAATAATTATCTCGGATACCGGAACCGGTATCGACGAGAAAGAAAAGGAACATATCTTCGAACGTTTCTATCAGATCCGCAACAGCCAACACAATCCGAAAGGCGGCACGGGGATAGGATTACATCTTACCCGCTCGCTAGTGGAATTGCATCACGGAATCATATTTGTAGAAAATAATAAAGAACAACCGGGCTGCCGCTTTATTATCCGGCTGCCACTGGGAAACAAGCATCTGCGTCCGGAAGAAGTGGATAACAATGAAAAAGGGGCAATAATAGCCGCACCAGCAACTCCCGTCATTTCTCCTGCCATAGATCAGGAGGAAGAAAAGAAAAGCAGGGTGAAAACGAAATATCATGTATTAATTGTTGAGGATGATGAAGAAATTCGGAATTATATAGCGAAAGAGTTCGGAGACAAATTCCATATAATGGAATGCTGTAATGGCAAAGAAGCACTGGAACTGATATTTAAAAAGGCTCCGGATTTGGTCGTCAGTGACATCATGATGCCCGAAATGGACGGACTTACCTTATGCAGGAAAATCAAGCAGAATGTAAACCTCAACCATATTCCGGTCATTCTGCTTACCGCAAAAACAAGAGAAGAAGATAATCTGGAAGGTCTAAATACAGGAGCCGACGCTTATATCATGAAGCCATTCAATATCGAAATCCTGCAAAAGACAGCGGAAAACCTGATTAATACACGCCAACAGCTGCGTAAGGTATTTACAGGTCAACAGGATCAGGAAAACAAGGTTCAGAAACTGGAAGTGAAATCACCCGATGAAAAATTGATGGAACGCGTCATGAAAGTTATTAACGAGAATATCAGCAACCCTAACTTAACGATAGAGACAATCACTACCGAAGTAGGTATCAGCCGCGTACATCTTCACAGGAAACTAAAGGAACTCACCAATCAGACAACCCGTGACTTTATACGCAATATACGTTTGAAAGAAGCAGCACGATTGCTGTCAGAGAAACAGCACACCATATCCGAGATAGCTATGCTAACAGGATTTACCGATCCTAACAATTTCTCGACTTCCTTTAAGGAATTATATGGAATGCCGCCTTCAATGTATATGAAAGAGCAGTTGGGTAAAAAAGAAGAGTAGTTACTTTCCAACAATAAGTAACTACTCAGCATCTATTTATTTATTATTAATCTCTAACGAATTCCCATTGCTTCCAGCATTTGGATCGCATAGCGTTTACCCAATATTCTATAACCTTCAGCCGTAAAGTGTAAATGATCATCTGCAGCCGGACATCCAGCAGAGGATACGACTCTTGCTGCAGGAATTACTTGTGGCAACGTATTGATAATCTCATTCATGGAAGCGCATTGTCCGTTTTGGTCGGTATGCACCATTTCTCCAACAATCAATGGCACTTGCTCTGATTCAAGTTTCAAGTCCCTCAATAAATCCCCATATACTTTTTTCACTCTTTCCGGCCATGTCCGGTCTCCGCTATTTGATTCTCCCTGATGCAACAATATACCTTTGATAATCCCTTGTCCTTGTGCTAACCGAGCCAATTCCACCAATCTCCCATAAGGATTGTCGTCGTATTCCCTGACAATATTCTTTAGCCAATCCGGGCCGGCAGTAATATACTCTTTAAAACGTTCTTTATCAAATAAATCAATGCTACAACCGCCTACTGATACATTAATAACTCCCACTCTTACCTCTGAAGGAAGATATTCCAACAGCGTGCGACCGAAATAATCAGCCGGCGTCAGTCCTGTATAACAACGTGCAAAAGGCGGAACCGCTTTATACCAATTACCTTTCACTCTGCCCAAATCAGAACAGTTTACACCTGCCATCATTAAAAAACGTTCATTTATATTGCAGGTATCTTGCGGTTCAACCGGCGCGTTACCTTCCATATTGGATTGTCCAAAACAAAGATAAATATGAAAATTCTTATCTTGCGCAAACAATATTGTACTTACAACCATAAAATACATAAAACATAAAAACTTTTTCATATAATCGAATATTAATAATATTTTGTGACCTATAAACAACTTCTGCTGAAAACGTTCACTTCCGGAACATCCGACTAACAAACGGCAAACATTGATAAAGAGCAGAATGCCAATACTCCCAGTCATGCCCTCCATCGCGTACACGAAACTCGCAAGGAATGCCTGCCCAACGCATTGCTTGATAAAACTCAATGTTACGATCAAGCAGAAAATCATCATCGCCACAGTCAACATACCAAGCTACACTACGTAATTTCTCCCGACAATGTTCATCTGCCACCTTTACATAATTTACGCAACTATTTGCTATTACGGAGCGAGTCAAGATAGCGAGCTTTCCATTGTTATCTTCAAAACGGACAGCTCCTTGTTCCGGTATGCTCATCAAAGCGCTCATTGCGTAGACGGCACAGAACATCTCAGCATAGCGCTGTCCATAAGAAGCAGCTCCGCCTCCCCCCATTGAAAGCCCGGCTATAGCCCGATGTTGTTTATCTCCAGCCACCCGATATTTTTTTTCGATATAAGGAAGAAATTCTGTATAGAAAAAAGTTTCATAATTCCAACCAGGCATATCAAAGTAGCCGTTCTGGTAAATATTCGGGTCACCACCTCCAGCATTAGGAGTAACAATTATCATTTCACAGGCCTCACCACTGGCGACTAGACGATCCATCACGTCCTTTATATGTCCGCGGGCAGTCCAGACTTCATTATTCTCCCACATTCCGTGTAATAGATAAAGAACGGGATAGCGTTTTGTCTCATCCTTGTAGAAGGTTTTAGGCAAAAAGATCGTATAAGCCCTCTCTGCCTTCAATACTTCACTATAAAGTGTATCAGTAATAACAATACTCTGCAATTCCCCTTGCGCCCGAAGCGAAAAAATCCCGCTCACTAAAAAGAGACATATAATAATTAGTCCTTTCATTGGTAATCACTATTAATTAGAAAATTGCCACCAATCAAAATTGAACAACTCACATCCTTTTCGACCAGTAAAGACGAAATAAATATCATGTACACCTGTCACTTCTGATTCAATAGGAGTCGACAATGTTTTCCAACATTCCCATCCACCGGTGTGAGGTACAGATATTTGAGCTATTTGCTTACCGCCAATACTATCTGTCCGAATCTCTAAAGTGCCGCCACGTAAAGCACTGGCAACAGAGAAGATGAAACGAGCAGGAGCTTGTTTGCCAAAATCCACCTCGCGGACCTTTATATAATCTCCATTATGAATGTCAGATATGTATACTCCTGTTTTCGCATTTTCCCTCGATTTAATACCGGACGAAAAGGCCATTGTCTCCGCTTCCACCCGTTGATAAGGACAAAGCTTACCCACCGGAGCAACCCCTTCTGCTGTGGCGTTGATAATGGGGAAGGTTCCGTCAGTATTATATTTAAAGGATTCTACAGCTACACTACGTCCGAAACCACCGCCACCAGGCAGCTTACCTGTATGATAAAAAAAGTAAGAGTTACCTTTATAATCCACAACCCCACAATGATTAGTAAAAGAACCGGTATCTTGCAAAGGCATAATTTCACCCATATATTTCCAAGGCCCCGTCGGACTTTCCCCGACAGAATAAGCAATATGTTCCGGCACCCCTCCTGCAGCATAAAGAAGATAATATTTACCATTCCGTTTGTATGCCCACGGTCCTTCTACATATGTATCCCGATATTTTTTATCCTTGATACGTTCTTCCGGATTTGGAGCACCGAAACTCTCTTCTGTCTGTTTAACTTTCTCCACATTTCCGGAATAAGAAATCATGTCCTCGTTCAGTTTTACATAATAAATATTCGGATTTCCCCAATAAAGCCATGCCTGCTCGTCATCATCTATAAAAACGGTGGGATCTATATAATCCCAACTACCATCACAAAGAGGTTTGCCGATAGCATCTTTAAAAGGCCCGGTAGGAGTATCCCCCACCGCTACTCCTATAGCCATGGCATTTGACAGTTTGGAGTGGGCACAGATATACCAGTAAAATTTTCCATTACGTTCAATACATTGTGCCGCCCATGCGCGGTCGTCTGCCCAGGAAAAAGATTCTAATGCTAAAGGGGAACCATGATCAGTCCAATTAACCATATCCCGGGTGGAATAGATTCGCCATTCTTGCATCCAAAAGAAATCAGCACCATCTTCATCATGTCCGGTATAGACGTAAAGTGTTCCATCATGCACCATCGGAGCGGGATCGGTTGTGTAACAGGTTTGCACAATAGGGTTTTGTGCAAGCAATTGATTTACACACATACCTACAAATAATAAGAACGATAAAAGTTTTTTCATATTGCTTACAAATAAAAAATTCAAGTTGACAACTTATCAAACGTATTTGCAAAAGAACACATCCTTTCTCAATACATCATATAATATATCTCTCCATGTTACTCCATTGAATCAAAAAGCCAAACAGCTTCCCTCTCACATCAGTTAGATAAATTCTTGTTATTCAATTCAATCATTTTCTCCCCATATCGTATGCCCAATTTGCGATAACCAACAGATGTAAAATGAAAATTATCTTGTCCTGTACACCCTTCAGCCGAAATAACATGAGCATTTTCTATAACATTTGGCAACGTGGCAATGATATCATTCATTCCCCAACAAATGCCACCTTGATCCTGGTATAACAATTCACCCACAAGCAATGGTACAGATTCCGATTTCAAATTTAAATCAACCAACAAATCATTATAAATCTTCTCTACTTCTTTAGGCCAGTTATCTGTTTTTCCTCCACTCTCACCCTGATGAAACAAGATTCCTTTGATTACACCCGATTGCTGGGCTTTCTGCCCCATCTTCACTAATCGTGCATAAGGACTGCCACCATAGTTATCTATCTGCTCTTTCTGCCAAGAATCTGTCTGTCTATAATACTCTCTAAAACCTTGCTTATCAAACGCATCAAGACGTGCGCCTCCAATAGCTACCACTATGACCCCTACTTTTATATCGGAATACTTTTTCACTAAAGTACGCCCAAAATAATCAATCATACTCAATTTTGAATCTCCACTACACAAAGGTGGCACCGCCTTGTACCAACTACCAGGCTGTCTATGCAAAGAAATTGGATCCGAATCACAAGCAGACATCACTTGAAAACGCTCATCTACAGTTCTATCTTCAATTTCTATTTCTCCCGCACCACCCATATTGGATTGACCAAAGCACAAATATATGTGAAAATTTGGATCTACCACTTCTTTTTTCTCACCTTCCGGCTTTTCTTCTTGAAATGAATCCGAGTCACCACTGCACCCCATCTCACAAATCAAACCAATCACAATAAACAATATAAATCTATACTTTCTCATATGTTCTATTTCACCTCAAATAATCAAGAAGAGAGTGTACGAATATGTTCATACATTCATTACACTCTCTTCCATATAAACATTATTATATTATAAAATAATTATTCTAGTTCATCTGTAAGATAAACGTTCCTTATAACTATTTTCTTATTACCTGTTGACCATATTCCAACGATTTGAATATGTGTCGGTTCTACTTTCTCTCCATTTTTAGACAAATTATCCAAATCAATCACAGCTCGAAGAGAACTGTCAAAATTAACTTCTGCAGCAGCTCCATCCCAATATCCTTTATCAAATATGCGGAAAGAAGGATCAGCGCCATCTTCAACACTTTCTAATTCCGCCACCAAATATTTATAATCAGATAAATCAACACCGGCAGGATATTCCCAACCAGCAAATCCCCACTGACCAGTAATTAATGTATGTGTATCAGGATCATATGTACCAGTATCCCAAATTGAAGGATTCAACGTTCCATCATCTAAACCAAATAATTTAGGTCCTTCATTTGTCGGTTCTATCTTTTGTATCGTTATAGGTTTGGTGTCTCCGGTCCAGAAAATAACTTTAGCTATTTTTTCAGGATCAACCTTATTACCACTAGCATCCTGCATCTGACGAAGATTAATCAACAATTTTCCATCAGTTTGAAATCTATAAGTAGCTTCATGTCCGGCCTGATCACTTACCTTGAATTCAACCCATGTATTTTCTGTCAAAATTTCTACTGCCAGATATTTATATGCAGATAAATCAAGGCCGCTACTATACTCCCATCCACCTTGTCCATATAATGCAGGAGTAAATGTATGTGTAGCTACATCAAATGTCCCCTTATCCCAAATAGCGGGATTAAACTCACTATAAGAGAACTTGGTAGAACGAACATTAATTGAAGCTTCCAAAGGAGCACCATTAGCCGGAGTATATCGTACGGTAATAACTGCATCACCATCCACAAGAGCTCTAATCTCACCCTTATTCGGACAACCTACCGCTGTCGGATTTGAACTGATAAACTGACATTCGTCCCTCATAGTCACATATTCCGAATGACCATCTTCAAAAATAGCCTTTACTATCACATATTTGTTACTTCCCGTTGACATTTCAATTTCTGTTTTATTATCTATTCCTTCCAACACAATTTTAGTTGGTGCAACAGTGGGTGCATCCTTAGCAGATGCATATTCCTCAAACCAATGAAAACACTGCCATGGGCAAGCCTCGGGATCATTTAAAAAAGTGTATGCTCCCGGTTCACCGGGAATATCCTCGAATTGAGCCAATATAGAAACTCCCGTAAAAACAAGCCAACTTACATTACCTGTATTATCCATTATGTATTTAAAGTTTGCACCGAAGCCAGCACCTCCTGCTGTACCTGTATAAGCTTTCCCCCATGATGCATTATATTTTTCCGGTGCCCAGTCCATTTCCGTAATTATTATTGGAGCAAAATCCGCTACCGGCTTCACTTGTTTATCCCATCCTTTTTGGAAATTCTGATAACCACCGGAACCGGAACCGCCATCACCATTGATACCATCACTTCCCATCCAACCGGGATAAAGATGTGCTGCATAACCAATATTGACTCCTTCTATCGGATACTGACTAAAATATTCAAAATGCTGTTCATATCCCAGACCCGGCACCCAAATGATATTATCCGTATTGGCGCGTATAGCATCCACTACAGGTTGAAAAAATTGTTTCAAAGCCTTAAAGTGCTCCGGCTTATCAACTCCATATTCCCCTGTATCTGCTCCTTTTATTGTAATAGGTTCATTTGCCAGCTCAAACATAATATATGGATTATTCTTTATTTTAGGATGGTTGGAAATCAAATCTCCCCATACATGAATCAGATGTTCATTATATGGTTCACCGACCTCTATTTGTTCCCGACAACCGACAGGACCCAACAACACAACATAAATACCTCTTGATATGGCATATTCTGCCATTGGAATATAAACCAAATCAATGTATTTTTTGAGTAGTTCTTCATTGTAACAATCAAACACATCGCCTGTACAACCAGGTTCCTTAAACCAATAAGGGTCCATATGTAAACGCATACAATCTACCTTCCAACCAGCTTTCAACAATTTATCAATCATTCGTTGGCTATAACGCAAACAACCATCCACGTCATAATTGTTGAATGCATAATCTTGAAAATACGGATCATAATTCTGCGTAAAACCATGCAGATTCACCTTTTCACCTTCTTCATTCACTAAATAGCGACCCTCTATCTTTAATTTGGACAAGGGGATCGGTTCATAATTCAGATACGAATCATCATCACCACTCGGTGCCGGCAACCCTTCAATTTTATCATCTACACAAGCAGCATTAAAAATGATAAGCATTGCCCATATCATTAATTCTATATACTTCCTCATATTATTTTCTTTATAATTATAAAACTCATCCTGGATTTATGGTATCAATTCGGGAGTAAATTCTTCTTTTACAACTCCTCTGTTACGAACTACCAATGTATCTTTTGTATGATATTTCATCGATGGCATATCAACTTCATAGTCCAGATAAATAACATTACGGTCTTCATTACCCCAACTTTTTTTATCCCCATCCTTTACGTATTTACCGGTACCGGAAATGGTGTAGTCATCCGAATCATCTTTCACGACGCAATCGCCATTCTCATCAAACTGTAGAACTACAATGTAAGGAATGTCATTACCGCTTTCATCTTTAGCCATGAGAGACAATTCCACCTCATTTATCGAACGGGTTACCAAATCACATACTTCATCTTTCTCCACATATTGGTTATGTCGTACAATCTCCCTCGTCAATGACTCGTGTCCTGCTTTCCCTGTTATCACATCTTTCCCACGACGTAGATAAACAGCATGCCAAGGATTGATATACTTTACACAATACAAAATATAGTTTTTAGGAAGTATATCCCAGTCGGATGCTAGTAGCATTTTCGGATTACTAGCCAAAGGCTTTCCTTGTAAAATTGTATCTGCATTTTGTACATCTGTCATGCGCAGAGGAATCACATACGTATTCTTCAGGGCCTGCTTATCTGCAAAGAAAGCATCCGTAAAATGTACTTCGACACCACCAGTTATCTGCCCGTTAGGAATCACGATTTTGTTATCTGCCAAAGTATAATATTCAGAAGGCATAGGCACAATCGGATCAGTGGTTCCTTTAAATCGGAAATCATTGCCACATAATGTATTGTCAACTTCTATTCCAATTACAATGTTATTATTGTTAGAGTACCCTCCTCCGGTAGTAGCCATTATCTTACATTTGTGCTCATTATCCAGCGCATTGTCTACCTCATTATCTTCACCCAATGTAATTGTTCTCACAGGATATTGATAAGAGAAATAGACCGAACGGGTTCCGAAGTCCGGAAACTCCCAATCCTGATTATGACAAGAAGAAAATGCACAAAGCATTATTAACGATATCAAATATGACTTTTTCATTGGTTTTTCATTTTAGAGTTTAATATAATCATAACAGCTCTCCATCACCATCCTACATTCTGCTCTAGCGCATCCCACTTTAAGACTTCATTATAGGGAATCGGACCATAATACATATGTTCCTTATAAATCCGATTTTCCACCTCCAAGTCCACAAATGAACCATCCAACTGGTTTAAGCCACGAGCTGTTTCATTAAGTTTATTCATATCCACTTTCCAACGTCGCAAATCCCAAAAGCGGAATCCTTCAAAGCATAACTCCAAACGACGTTCGTTGCGAATCAATTCGCGCATTTTAACCGGATCTGCCGCACACTCATCCAAATACGGATCAGCTGTTCCTCTACATATTCCAGCTCTTTCTCGAATTTTCTTTATCACATCATACGCTGAATATCCTCGCCTGCTATCTTTGGGTCCCCAAGCTTCATTGGCAGCTTCGGCAAAAGCAAGATATATTTCCGTGTAGCGGATATAAGGTTTATAGTGCCGTTGAGTGTTAGCTGTAAGCGCATCAAGATTTACATCTTCACGTAATAGCTTTCGTAAGTAATATCCTGTACGAGTAGCATAATCAGACTGGTTTATTGCATCATACATAGAGAATCCAAAAGTATTAATCACCTCATCCGTATTGGGTCCTACTGTTGTACCATCCACTACAATATACTTCTTCAAGCGTGAGTCTCGTTTCTCATAAGGCTTATTACTATTATATCCCCCCTCTGTACGTCCTATCGGATAACCATTTTCCATGGGAAAAGCATCAACTAAATTTTGTGTCGGATTAATGCGACCCCGTCCGCCCTGGCTCGGCGGATAATTATCCGTTTCTAGATCGCGGTTATCGCTAATTCCACCTCTCCACAATATTTCTTTAGGATTGCCGCCCTCCTTCAAACCATCTATTTCAGTAAAGTTGCAATACCATGTCCATCCATTGTCATCTATTCCGTTTATTCCTCCAATAAGGTCTAAAACATCGGCAGCATAGCCAGCCGCTTTTTCCCAAGTAGTCGTGTTACTGTCATCTTCATAAGCCGGACTTGCAGCCATTAATGCAGCTTGCGCACGTACCCCTTTCGCTATTCTTGCGGTTATCCTCAAACGCGAATAAGCTCCGAACACACGATTATATTCTTCCTTATTAATTCCAGCATACTTTTCCGGTATCTGTGCGTCACTGGATATATCCTCAAAATCAAGAGGAAGAAGCTCTTCTGCTTTAGCCAAATCGGTATAAAGCTGTTGCATACATTCCTCAAAAGTGGCACGAGGTAAATTAAATGCAGAATTCGTATCCAACGATTTTTCCAAAATAGGTACCCCCACCAATGTTCCATCCGCAGTTCGTCCGGCATGCGCCTGCAACAAGTAATACATAAAAAGCCCACGCAAAGCATATGCCTCTCCTTTTGTACGATCATTGAACATCCTTCTAAGATTTTCATCTTCAGACCATTTTACTTTATCCGACTCTTCGAGCATCATATTCATATATTGAATAGCGGCTAAACCATTGGTCCATTGGTCCACTGCATTGGAATTGGATGTCCACGAACCCGTTGCCAGTTTCCGGTAGCCATTATCCCGGTCGTTACTTACAGCATCATCAGTAGCAACATCACTAAACGACCAACCATTAACCGGAATACGCGTATAGCCATTTAGTAAAATTCCTAACGCATAATTAGCCTCATCATACATTGCATCTTTATCACGATAATTCTCCAAAGCCGGTTCAAACAAATCGTCACAACCAGAAAATAAAGTGACTGCAATTAGTCCTATTATAATTTTTCTTATCTTCATATCTTCAATCTATCAAAGAATTCATACACTATTAAAAAGTAGCTTTTACACCTAAATTAAAGAATCGACACTGTGGTGTAGAACCGATATTCATCTCCATCACTTTTCTTTCTTTAGAAAGCGTCAGCAGATTTTCACCACTAATATAGACTCCCAATTCATGTACAATTGAGTTTTTCAATAATTCACGAGAAAAGTCGTAAGTCAATTGTAATTTAGCTAAATCAAATCGATTCGTTTTATACATCCAGAAATCTGACGAACGGAAATTATTATCTCCACTCATAGTTGTCAAACGCGGATAAGTAGCTGTTGCTTTAGTATCCTCTGTCCAGCGGTTGAGTACTTCTTCCGAATATTTACCATCGCCATATACCCAATAGTAGTTACTGCTCTTCATTCCGTATCCACCAATAAAACCTGTTCCACGAGCAAATAATGTAAAATTCTTCCATTTAGCTGTCAAACTGATACCAAATGAAAAAGGAGCACTTCCATGTCCAAGGTAAACTTCATCTTTTGAATCGATCACTCCGTCATTATTTTGGTCTACATATTTTATATCACCCGGTTTTACTTCACCATAAGAAGGCGTTGCATCATAATTTGCTATATCTTCTTCTGATTCGTAGAATCCATTGCTAACCAATCCCCACATAGCGTCCAGAGGCTTTCCCGCACGATTCTGATAAGTATCATTATATAAGTCATCACGCTTGATTGCCTTAGATGTCAAATATGTACCGGTCAATCCCAACCCCAAGTCCACCTGTCCCATGCGCTTATTCAAATTCACAGCAAAATCAACTCCTATTCGCTGATCAATATCAAAATTTACATAAGGAATAAAAGATGAATTAGGCCATCCTGTAGAGAACCAGCCCGGATATGCTGTATATGGCTGCACAGGCATTCCCTCCATACGATTTACAAAAAAGTTCGCATTTACAGTCAACAGTTTTTTTAACAAAGATGCTTCCAAGCCGATATTAATTTCTTTACGCTTTACAAAGCCCAAATCCATATTGTCACCTCTCCGAGAATCCGTACTTTGCATGGTATAAGCACCGTCTCCCCATCCATAATATGCACCATTTGTTTGTGTATAATATCCCTGATACATATAATAAGAACTAAAATCAATATCCGTATGTAAAATTCCTGCCGATGCAGTTAGCTTCAGATCATCTATAATTGGAGAGTCCGCCAGAAAATCTTCGCTACTGATTCTCCATCCCAAAGTAACAGTCGGAGAAAACGCATTCCGTTTTTTAGGAGCCATTTTAGCTGAATGTATGATGGCACCATCAAAATCGGCATAGTACTTATGTTGATAATTATAGCCTAAATGGATTCCCAAGTTAGCGTTACTTGTCTTATGGTAGATTCCTGTTTCAGTCCGTTGATGCCCCGTGGCTAACAGTATCGCATTGATATTATGTTTATTCTCTATTGCTCTTTCATAATTCAACTGAGCTGTAAAAGCCATTGTTTGCTGATACCAACTTCCACCTACATTCTGTTTACCATTTGAACGATCCTCACCATACTTTGTCAAACGGTCAATATATACTTGCCCTTCAGGAGTATACCATGAAGGTTCATATACAGCATAACTATTAGTGTAAGACTCCACATAAGATGATGAATAATCAACCGCAAACTGGGTTTTAAAAGTCAGACCTTTTAACAGCTTTTCCAAATTAAAATTCAATCCGGCTGTTAATTGGAATTGACGACTATTATTTTTCGCATATCCGCCGGCATAAACATCTGCAAACGGATTCGTTTGGTCTAACTGACTTCCCCCTAATAAATATTTTCCGTCAATTAAATGATTACTGTTTTGAGCCTGCAAAAGTGCTGCTGTATTATCAGTTTCAATGTAACTGACAGGAATTAAAGGCGAAAAACGATTCGGACGCAAGGTCGCTGCAGCCCCCCAGTAATTGCCATTCGCATAACGATTATTGTTCAATATAACAGAAGCATCGACCGCTGCCGATAATACCTCATTAAATTTAAAATCAATGTTACCACGCACATTGAAACGCAAATTTCCTTCATTCTTCCCTTCACCAAAATTCAGCAATGTATTTTCATGACCTATTCCCATGTTCGTATAAAAGCGTGCGCGTTCCGTCCCACCGGATACTTCTGCCGTGGCATCCGACTTATTGTATGCTTTCTTCAAATAGTCAGATGAATAAAAATCAATACTCGGGAAACGATAGGGATTTTCACCTTTCCAATGGTTCAGAATTGCATGAGCATCATATAAAGAACTCAACCCGTCATTACGTAACGCTTCGTTATATAAAGTCATATATTCCCACGAACTCAAATACTTAGGATAACGTTTAGGAACATATAAGCCTGTATTAGCACGCACATCAATCGCCCGGTCATATGCTTTTCCACGCTTAGTCGTTATCTGAACCACTCCCTTAGCTGCACGACTGCCATAAAGTGCTACAGCTCCAACTCCTTTCAGAACAGTAATTTGTTCTATTTCCGAAGGACGTATATCTGCACTAGCATCACGAGGAACACCGTCTATCAATACCAAAGCACCCTGTCCCCAGATAGCCCCCGTGTACCCGCCAATATATGACTGAAGCCCGTCCAAACTATAGGTCGTATAATCCTTTTTCATAAACTCCGGAAGATCAATATAAGAGACTCCTCCCTGTAAATCCCTACGCTCTACCGTACGAAAAGCTACATTTACAAGTTCTGTATCATGGAGTGGTTGCAAAACAATCTCAGACAAGTCCTCTCCGGCATCTACCACTTGGTCTTTATATCCGACTGCTTTTACTATAAACTTTCCACCCGCAGAGATATTCAGAGAGAAAGTTCCGGCAGCATCAGCTACCGTATAAGCTTTAATTTCATTACTGTTAATCACGGCACCCGGTATCGGTTCCCCTTGAGGAGTACGTACAACCGCCTCTACCCTTACCTGCGACTGTTTTTGGGCTCTTATGGGTTGCATAAAACAAGCCAGTCCCATACACAGACACATCCCTATTTGTATATATTTCATTGTCTTTTGCATTTTTAATTCATGAATATTTCCATACTACTTACCAACCGGGATTCTGTGCGAATTCCAAATAGATATTTGTGTCCACCCGTTTTAAAGGTAACCAGTAGTGCTTCGTTCCGAATTTACGTTCCAAAACAACCCTTTCTTTCATATTCAACACGCAATTATTCTCCGGATGTTCTGAATCAAAGCCAGCTGCGCGATCAAAGTCATGAGCAGTTTTAATGGTATATGGATACTCTGTCAACAATAACCAACGACGTAAATCATTAAAACGGTGTCCTTCGTAAGCTAACTCAACAGCACGTTCACGACGAACTTCCTTCATAAATTCCTCTGTGGAGACTAAATATTTATCTGCAACATGTCTCACTCCCGCACGATCTCTGACATGATTAATCGCCTCTTCCGCAGTTTTTGAGAAATCCTCAACTTTACCCTTCGGTGAACCATAAGCATTTGCAGTAGCTTCTGCATACATCAAATAAATGTCAGCCAAACGCATATAACTTACATTTACACAAATGCCCTTATTTTGTCCCCAATCATCATAGTTTGTATTGAAAGGATGAGGGATATATTTATGTAAAACATAACCCGAGCGACTCCCCGAATCGTCATTACGATAACTTCCACCTGTATACAAATTCGCATAGCGATGTTCCTCACGCGTTTGAGTAGCACCTTGAATACATTTCACCCCATCATATACAATATCATGATAGAAACGAGGATCGCGATCTTTCCAAGGATGCGTGGGGTCATATCCTGATTCCGGATCGGCTTTCGTCGCATCAGGAATCGGAAGTCCATTTGCCATACCATAATAATTAACATAATTCGCGGTCGGCGTATAAGCCGCACTGGAACCATTCATCAAAGGTCCCGGAATATACTGTTCTGCCATCCCCCATTCACCCGCATAGGAAGGAGCTTGAAAGATTGTTTCAGGTGCACCAGGTATCTTCAGCCCTTGATTGTAAGTATAGAAAATATTTGAATAGGTATAGTTACCGGCATCATCACGGAAAGGAATCAGACTATAATCTGCTGCACCTCCTTCTTCCTGACAATAAGTTAACATTTCTGCAAAAGCTTCTGCTGCCTTTTTACAATATTCTGCATTATATGTTTTATTCCCGGTCGATTCGTAATTCATCAATGGACTTCCTGCCCACAGATAATTCTTACCTAAATATCCCAAAGCCATAATTTTATTAATACGCTGACGATTTTTACCCAAAGTTTGTTGGCCAACTTTCGTATCATCCCAACTCAAAGGAAGTAAATCAGCAGCAGTTCTGAAATCTTCAGCAGCCCTGTCAGCAGTTTGCTGATAATTCAAGCGAGGCAATCGAACCGATTCATTATCAGAATCTAGTACATGATCTATATATGGCAAACCTCCATAATACTGCATCAACATAAAATGAAACCATCCTCTGAAGAAATATAATTGCCCTGCTATTAAATCCTTCTCTTCCAGAGTAGCATCCGTCAGCTTTTCTAAATTTTCCAATCCCATATTGGCTTTACGGATTCCATACCAGACCAAAGGCCATAGTCTTTTTTTCATACGGTCGTCCTCTGTCGTAACGCCTTCTCCATCCATCCAACAACATCCCCAACCATCATGTTCTTTCATCCATCCCCAAAAATCGCCGTTATCTACTTTATGTCCAAAAAACCAAGTAGAACCGACTCTAATAAATTCATCTTCTCCCCAATTGAAATCAGACTGCCAGTAGTTATTGTAAAATAGTGGTATACAATAATAAAGTTCTTCCGTAAAACCTTGAAAATTAAAAAAGTTCTTATACGCATCTTGCTCGTTCACAATACTTTCCTCACTTCTCTCCAAATAGCTTTCACAAGAAGTCAGACCTAAAGTCATAGAAAGGACGCAAGCACACAATATTAATCTTATATATTTTTTCATTACATGCAAATTATAAAGTTAATTTAAGTCCTAAATTAAATCTTCTTACCGTCGGATATGCGCCTTGTGAAGCCCAACCGGTTCCGGCAAAGTTTGCCTCACGGTCATCCGGCATTTTAGTCCAAAGCCAAAGGTTATTTCCGTTCAGATAAAGACGTAGTGATTTCACTCCCAATCTTTTTACCCAATCTTGAGTAAACGTATAGGCTATTTCCGCATTTTTCAAACGAATATATGAACCGTCATACATATAGCGTGTACCATCATCCGCACCATCCTTATTCGTATTCCAACGAGGAAGAGGCACATCCGCCCCTGTATCATACTTACTCCAATATGAACCTTCATCATACACATTATTCAATTTACCTACTAAAGAGGAAAATACAACTTGACGAGTCACATTATTTACACCATAAAATTGAACAAATGCACTAAATCCTTTCCAATCGAATCCAATAGTCGCACTATACGTATTCTGAGGATTTCCGGAAAAACCATAGGGAACATTATCATCATTATTTATAACCCCATCACCATTATAGTCCACAATCATCAAATCTCCCGGTAATTTTTGACTATCGTTTGTATTCCAAACCGGACTAGCATATAGATCATCCCAAGAATTCATATGCCCATGATCTATATAAGAATAAGCTTGTCCAATCTGCTTATTAACCCCCTTCTGGTATTCCGGAAGCAACGGAGCATCATCCTGTTCCAGTATTTTCTCTTTTGCATGTGTCATATTGGCATCCGCCCACAAACGAAAACCATTGTTAAAAGTATGATCTACCTTCAAAGCGATTTCATATCCTTTAGAACGCACTCTACCCAAATTTGCCCAAGGCGCCGTAGTTCCAAAGAAAGTAGGAATTGCTCTATTTTTTCCATTTACTAATATGTCTGTACGATAGTTATTAAAAACATCAACCGAACCAGATATTAAACCATTGAGAAAAGAGAAATCAACACCAAAGTTTGCCTTCTTAGCAGTCTCCCAGTGAATATCCGGATTACCCAAAGCTGTTTGACGATACCAAGTATAAGGACTCCGGTCATTATTTGTAGCACCGATCTTAGCTGTTCCTTCATAAGCCCATTGTTGCATATACAACCAACGTTCACCAATATTATCATCACCAATCTTTCCATATGACACACGAAGTTTCAACATATCTATGAATTTCAGTTTTTTCATGAAATTTTCCTCACTTACCATCCATCCAATAGCTCCTGACGGGAAAAAAGCGAATCGATAATCTGGAGAAAACTTCTCCGAACCATTATAGGCTCCATTACCTTCTATAAAGTATTTCTGATTATAATTATAAGTCGCACGAAACGCCCAATCTTCACGATAATGAGGTATTTCACTACCAGTTGCCTTACGTTCACGGCTGAACAACCCCATAGCTGAAACATTATGCTTTCCAAATGTTGCTCCATAATTCAACTGAAATTGATAATAAAGACGGCGTTCAGTAGCATCATTATTCATTTCACCATTTTGTGAAGCCCACTTAATGCTTTCTTGGAACTCGAACTGTGTATTAGGATCTCGTACTTGTTTATAGGTAGGTAATCCTGTATCCGGATCAATCCACTTATTTTGTACATTGCTCAAAGTCACATCAGATATACCACGTTTTCTTTCCACAAAAACATTATCCAATGAGAAAGTAGCTTTGGCACTTAGTCCTTTTATAAACATACTTAAATCCTGCTCGAAAGTAAAATCGGTATTAATGCGCGTCGTTGCACGTTGTTCATTTCCGCCTAACGCCAATGCTTGAACCGAATTCTGCGCACCATTCTCATCCTTAGGATAAAAGCCCCACGTACCATCTGCATAAACAGGCAACATTGCATCCGGCGGAGTTCCATAAGCAGAAAGCCAATATCCGTAACTATCATCCTTAAAGTCCCATGGCAATTTTCTTATGCCATACGATCCTGACAAATTCAGCTTGAGCAAGGTAGTTTTCGTCAAACTAAAATCAAGATTACTACGCGCATTAATCCTATTAAATCCAAATCCAGAATTGTAACCACGACCATTGTCATACTCTTTAAACAAATCACCTTCATTTAAAAAATCAATAGAAGTAAAGTACTTTACAAAAGATGTTCCTCCGGATATATTCACATTTGCATTATATGACATAGCAAAATCCTTAAACATAGCATCCACCCAGTCCACATTTGGATAACGTTCAGATTCTTCCAAACTAGCAGGATTACGATATTTATCTAAAATAGCCTGTGGAGTATAATCTTCCCAAGAAGCCGGAGACAGTCCCAACTCATGTTCTATAGCCATATTGCGAATACGGAGTGCATCATACGAATCATACTTTCCTGGCAAGCGCGAAGGAACTTTCGCTGTTGCATTCACATTTATATCAATGACTGCTTTTCCCTCCTTACCTCGCTTTGTAGTAATCAAAATAACACCATTAGCACCCTTCACACCAAAGACGGCAGTAGCCGATGCATCTTTCAATACAGATATAGTTTCTACCGAAGTTATATCTACAGAACTTATCGGACGCTCAATGCCATCCACCAAAATGAGCGGAGAACTATTATTCCAAGATGTTTGTCCACGAAGAATAATCTCCGGATCCTCCTGTCCAGGCATGCCTGTACTAGCTGTCGTTACAATACCGGGTAAATTACCAGTCAATGCAGCACCTACGCTAGATACACCACCTGCACGTTGTAACACCTTACCTGTTGTTTGTACAATAGATCCGACAACACTCGCTTTCTTCTGCTGACCATAACCAACAACTACAACTTCGGTCAATTCCGTGTTACTTTCCTTCAGCACTACTTTTATTGTTGTTTTACCATCAATACTTACTTCCAACGAAGACATTCCAATAAATGAAACAACTAAAATCTTTCCACCTTTAGGGATATCTAAAGAAAAAGCTCCATCCAAATCTGTTATAGTTCCTATAGTCGTGCTCCCCTTTAATTGTACAGATGCACCAATTATAGGTTCCCCTTTCTCGTCTATTACTATTCCTTTCACTGTGTTTCTCTGCTGCGCTAAAGCCATTTGACTATTAAGCAGCAGAAACAAGAAACATAGAGAAAAAAACGTTCCAATATGTTTTCTTACATTTTTCATTACTATTAAATTAAGATATTAATAAAATATACAAATCTCATATTACTCTACTTCACGCAACTATTTATCCATCATTAAAAATCATCTTTTTCATTGTACTAAAATTTAAGTTTATAACTCAGTTTTCTTTCATTGCATATAGCCCTATTGTGGTCCCAGTAAATCCACCGGCATTAGCCGTCGATAAATAACCTGCTTCTATATTCCCACACAATAAATTCCATTCACCTTCCTCCATCAAATAATAAAAATTATAACAGTTTCCTGTTGAAACGATTTTCAAGTCAATCATTCTACTATTATCATTCAGCAAATTACAAGCTAACACACCATCTGATAGCTCGCCTATTTGTTTGAGAAACACATAATTACCCATTTCTTTTTTGCCTACACCTAGAAAATATTGATGCGTCTCATCTTTAAACAACAGTATTCCGGCTGTTTCTTTATCATCAGAAGGATTAAACAACATACGAGTCGCACATTCAAATTTATGATGCTGTAACCGGCGACATACAAATGCTGAAGTTTTCTTTTCCGTAGCGCTAATATCTGCACACTTCAAGGTCAAATATCCGGGCGTTTCCGTCAATGAATATAAATCGGAAGCAGAAGTTCTCAAAGTCATCCATGGCATATCAAGTACAGGAGAATCAAAGTTCTCTATTAACTCAAAATTACCATAAGTAACTGTCGTATCGCGTTTCGCACCTTCACGTTTTACAATCATAGGTACTAAATCATCTCCTTGTGTCATGTACGGGAATCCGTCTTCACTCCATTTCACCGGCATCATAAATGTTTCACGTCCCAAATTCTCAAACTGATTATTAATAGGGCGACAAGCCAGAAAAACAGCCCACCAATCTCTCTCTTTTGTTTGAATCAGGTCTGCATGACCAGCACAGGTTACCGAATTAGGACGGTCAGAATTCAAATGTCTTTGCGTCAGAATCGGATTGTTTTTCCATGGAAGAAACTTACCCATCGGAGAATCACCACGGAAAATCACTTCCGAATGCCAGTTTCCCGTTCCACCTTCGGCGGACATCAAGAAGTACTTTCCATTTATCTTATATAAATGAGGACCTTCTATCCAAATTGGTTTGTCTGCCGGTTGAGCTCCTTTGTTTACAAGAATTTTACGGGGACCGATCGTCTTATCTGTTTTCACATCAAACTCTTGTATGCGTATGGTACGGTGTCCGCTATATTCAGGCTTATTATCCGGAGCCTCATCGTTATTCACGATATACGCCTTACCATCTTCATCAAAAAAGAAAGAAGGATCAATACCACCAACTTCCGGCAACATGACAGGCTCTGACCATTCACCAAACGGATTTTGTGTCTTAACAAAGAAATTTCCGGCCCCTACATTGGTAGTCACCATATAATAGGTCTTATTATGCGGATTATAGGAAATAGCCGGAGCAAAAATACCGCCACTCACTTTCTGCCCTTCCATATTCACTAATTGCGAAGCACGATTCAACACGTGCCCTATCTGTTTCCAATTCACTAAATCCTTGCTGTGAAAAATAGGAACACCGGGAAAATAAGTAAATGTAGATGTTACGAGAAAGTAATCACCTTCTCCATTTGTACATATACTAGGATCAGAATACCAGCCCGGCAAAATAGGATTATAGAAATAGTCGTCACCCGACAGAGGATTAGATATATAAAAGTCGTCATTTCCCTTGTAAGAAAAATAATCAAAAAGAGCCACAGACTTTCCAATAGTCGGTAATTGCTGTCCTCTCTTTGAGTTACATGACATCATTATCATGCCCAACATACATAAGGAGCACAGAGCGATTGACTTTGATTGTAGAATTAGTGTATTCTTCATAATACTTTTATTTTATTTCATTATAATCAACTTGATTTTTTTGCAAAGATATGTTATGTTATAAACTTACAACTACAATCATGTTACGGGTTTCTTTTCTTTAATTACACCTTTCATTTCCAATGTTACACCTATCTTTGCCCCTGTAGCACGACAGCATAACAGCATTAAATATCAAGCACTTACAATTCTTTTTCTTGCAATTTAAAAAGTCAACATCCACATAGACAACCCGATTCCGATAACAAGGACTATTCAAATTCCCAATAATCCAAATTGAAAAGTTCCTTCCCTTTCTCTCCCTTAAAACAAAAATAAAGATCATGCACTCCTTTGGCATTCTTAATCTTACATGACATCTGCTTATAGATATCCATTCCTCCTGTAGCAGACACACTAACACAACCAACTACCGGTCCGTCAACACCATCCAAACGAATTTCAATTTTCCCTCCTTCTTCGACACAAGCAACGCTGCCACTGAACTTTCTCGCTCCTTTTTTTCCAAAATCAACACCACGAATACATAAATACTCGTCATTGTCAATATCTGTCACGAATAAGCCGCCATTCTCAAAATTTCCGGTTTTCAGCCCATATCCCCAAGCCATCGTTTCAGCTTCCACCCGACGATAAGGATTAAAGTTATCAATCTGTTCTAGTTTTGTATCCTGCCAATAAGGAACTTCCTCAATGGTTCCATCCGGATTATAATGCATTTTTGCAACAGATACCGAACGGCGTTCCTTATGATCCAGAGTTTCCAGATGAAGTAAATCATAATTTAAGCCAAACACGTAAGAACCGCCTTTATAATCAATAATTCCGGGATGATTTCCTCTGGTTCTTTCCGTAGGACGCATAATATACCCTTTTGTACTCCACGGTCCGGTAGCCTTGTCACTCATGGCATAGCCAATCCCTTCCGGACAACAAGTAGAAGCGAAAGCCATATAATAATGACCGTTACGTTTATATACCCACGGTCCTTCCTGATAATGTTCCGGCCTATCAGCCAGTTTTACTATTTCTCCTGAATATGAAATCATATCCTCATTCAGTTTCACATAATAAACATTCGGATTGCCCCAATACATATACGCTTGTCCGTCATCATCAATAAATACAGTAGGGTCAATATCATCCCAATGCTCTTTTTGCCAAACTAACGGTTTGTTCAAAGGGTCTTTAAAAGGGCCGTAAGGAGAGTCGGAGACCAATACGCCAATACCATTACCGTGAATCGGACAATACATATAAAATTTGCCATTACGTTCGATGACTTGTTCTGCCCAGGCACCGTTATCACGTTTCACCCAATCAAAACTCTTCAGAGAAGCGACCGCTCCATGATCAGTCCAATTCACCATATCGGTGGAAGTATAAAGTAACCAGTCCAACATTTTGAATCCTTCGGCATCATCCTCATCATGAGTTGTATAAAGGAAAACGGTATCATTATATACCATCGGAGCCGGATCAGCGGTATATTTTGTCTGGATAATAGGATTTTGTGCCACTCCTGAAGTAGCGGCAGTCATTGCCAACAAAAACGACATGCCTAAAAATTTTAAGTTTCTCATATTCTTTTATTTTAAATGGTTTTAGATTCTACTACTTTACATTTTTATTTTCAGCTGTTTTCCTCTATACTCTATGGTCTTTCCATTGATACTTTCTGTCACATCTATTCCCGACTTTCTATCAACTTTTACCAACTTCAGTTTGCGAGATACAGTCATACCGGAATATCCACCTTTCCGGTCAGAGATTGTCAATGTGTTATTTTTATCATTCCAAATTATTTCAAAACTTGAAGACTCCCCCTTCTCATAATTGTAATTGTCGCCTGCATCTTCATAGACCGTAAATGAAGAATCGGCTCCCGGATAAACCCGTATCTCCCACTCTGCATCTGTTTTTTCCGAGGTATATTGCATAACCGGCCCCATTGGAATGATAGATCCTTGACGCACCAATAGAGGAATTTCATTTATCGTTGCTTCAGCGACAATCCATTGTCCGCCCTTATATTTTTTTCCGGTCCAAAAGTCAATCCAATCGGCTCCATCCGGTAAATATACACGACGCGTCTTATCTACATTTCCCAAAGGGTTAGAATCCACCGAATAATACATAGGATTGGTGACAGGAGCAACCAATAAAGCTGGTCCGAACATAAATTCATCTTTTAAATCAGCGACCTGCATATCCTTGGCAAAGTCAAACGCAAGTGTTCTGGTCATTGTATAATTTTCACGGTGAACCTTTCCTGCTAAAGAATAGATATAAGGAAGTAAGCGATACCTTAAATGAATCACTTTAATCAAACTATCATAAAAAGGCTCACCCGGTTTACCAAAACGCCATACTTCACGAGGAGTATCGGAACCATGACTTCGAAACACCGGTAAGAAGGCTCCATATTGAAACATACGAGTGTATAATTCCCGATAAGCCATATCAGCCACTCCTTTATCATAGTCGCCTTTCCAAAACCATTGAGGTCCATTTTTTGTAAAAAAGGCCCCAATATCTACTGTCCAATAAGGGCAGCCTGTAGCCATAAAATTTAATCCGGCAGGAATCATTTGGGCAAAAGATTGCCAAGTTGCATAAGTATCACCGTTCCACGTTATTGTAGAATAACGTTGTTGACCTGCGTAACTAGAACGGGTAAGATTTACAACACGCTTATCTTCATTTGTAGAACGTTGGTTCTCATAAATTCCCTTCGCATGATATAATGAATACAACTGGCTTCGCTCTGCCCCCAATACACTATTCAGCAAATTCGTGTTTAACTCCCAACGTTGCCGATGATTATCCGCTCCATAACCATCCTTCATAAAAGTCCAATCAGCATCTAATGGTTCTGAAGCGTCACACCACCAGGCATCAAAACCATTACCAAAAAACTCATTATTCGCATAGTTCCAGTATAATTTTCTAGCCAACGGATTAAAAGCATCATAGACAGAGGTGCCGCTTAACAACCATCCCTTTCGTTTAAATTCCTCATGTTGAGGACAGTTCATGGCATTCGGCCATATTGATATCATTAATTTAGCATGTAGAGAATGAATTTCATCTGCCAGTTTTCTTTTGTCAGGATAGAATTTAGGATTCATACTCATATTCCCCCATTGGCCTTCCGGCCAATAGTTCCAATCCTGTACAATCATATCGATCGGTATTTGCCTTTGGCGATACTCTTTTAAGGTATTAATTAAATCATCGGAACTGACATAGCGTTCTTTAGACTGAATATATCCAAAAAGATAGAGAGGCATCATTGGAGAATTGCCTGTCAACATACGATAATTAGCAACCACAGCATCCATTGTCTTACCTTTCATAAAGTAATAATCAATCTGTTTAGCTGCCTCAAGTTCGACAAAACTCCCTTCCGAGTTATCCTTAAACATCATGGCACATCCCGCATCAAACAGTAATCCATAACCGGCTGTTGAATTTAGCACCGGTACCATAGCTTTCAAATTATGCTGGCACAGATAAAGTTCCTTACCACGCAAATTCATATAGTCTTCCATGTGAGATCCCCACCCATATAAAGCTTCCAACGGTTGCCATTTAAAATTGATCCTATATTTCCAGGTGTGCCCTATGGTATCATAACGCAAAACATTTTTTATTTCTTTATCACCATCCGCAGTTTTCTCTATATGTTTTGAATGTTCATCATATATGACTTGCTTCGTCACTCTCTTTTCACTGATTCGAGGTATATTTTGATCTTCCTGCAATAATAATCCCCCCTCTTTATCCAAATAAGTGATAGAAGCAGTACTTAAATCAACTCTGACTATCAAGCTATCCGATTTTAATAAATAACAATCCGGATTTGGGGTATATACCCAACGAACAGGATTATCAACTGCACGTGGCAAACAAACATCCGTTCCGTTTCCTATAAACGTATTTTCCCCCGTATATTGAACTCTTACCACATCCGGAGTCACAAACTCTACTTTTAATATGCCTTGTTCCAAATCACAAGAAATACCATTTACAAGAACAGTAGCCTGCTTAACCTGTGCAAAAGCTGTGAAAGTATTCGCTAAAGCCATCAACAATATTATTAACCATACCACACCAAAACTTTCTGACCTATGCTCTTTTTTCATAAACAACACTGTTATAAATCTATCTTTTGCGAAACATAAATATCAAAGATATGCTTCCATATCCTCTTCACAGCAAACTATTTAACAATCAAAATTCCGCCATTGCAAGGAATAGATAGTTGCAATTCTTGTTTCTTTCCTATTCCTATTTGTTTCACACCGCCCTGCAATACCTTATCATCACTAAATAGTCTCACCTTTTCCCCATTGGAGAACATCGGCAAATTAACTTTAAGTTTCAGTGTTTCCTTCTGCGCATTTACTCCGGCAATATACCATTTGTCTCCATGACGACGGGCAAGAATAACGTATTTGCCAGGATAACCGTCAATGAAACGTACCTCATCCCAAGTCGTTGGAACCTCTTTCATAAAATCAATAGCCCACGACGGAGAATCGGTCAGGTTATTCGGTGCCAGAGCAAAATGCTGTACCGGACTTTGAAATAGAACCGCCGTAGCCAGTGCGTAGACATCTGATGTCACCCGCCGGCTTCCCCGTGGAGCATTATCCGCATTATAATATTTGTTCAATGCACTACCTCCAAAATCCATGCTACCCACAGTATTACGAATAAACGGGTGCAAAGTAGCATTAAAGGCCTCATGATCACAGCTGCCTTGAGAGAAATGAAGATTTTCACTAGCCAATACAGCCTCACTCGATGCGAAGTTAGGATACATACGTTCCCAGCCACGAGGCAAAGTACATCCATGGAAAATAACTAAAAGACCGTACTCGTTTGCATCCGACAAGATATCCTCATACAACTGCATAGTCATTTGCTTGTCACCTCCGAAAAAGTCAACTTTTATTCCACGAATACCAATGCTTTGCATCCATTTCATCTCCTTACGTCTGGCTATCGCATTATCCATAATACCTCTCGGAGTTTGCGGAGCATCATTCCAATACCCATTCGAATTATACCACAAATAAAGAGCTACCCCTTTGTTCTTCCCATATTTAGCCAATTCTTCAATTTTATCACGTCCTATTTGTTTATCCCACAAGGCATCCACCAACACGGACTGGTATCCCATTGCTGCCGAAAAATCAATATACCGGAGTTGCTCTTTATAATTAGTACTTCCATCCATACCGATAATCCAGCTCCATGAACCCCGGCCATACGTATACTCTCCTTTTGCCTGATAAAGCGGTTTTACAACATCAAAAGGAACCGTTGTCTCCACTATTGGAGCCAAAGTCTTGCCCACAGTAATAGTACGCCAAGGCGTCTCGCCCGGCAACGCTATCCCCGGAGAAACCGTACCATTCCCATTTGCTTCACCTTCTTGCGGAAATCCAATGGTATACACTCCTCCTTTGTGTCCCAACAGACGGCTCGCACAATATCCACCATTTACTCCCGTTTCGGAAACAAGCACCCAACCATTATCTCCATTACGGAACAGACAGGGAAATGTATATCCTTCTCCCCAGCCATTTTTCCCTGCGACATCATCTGCCGTATAAGACGTCTCATAACTTGGAGAAGTACGGGCAAATCCTCCCATCGGTTTACTTTGCGGACAAAGGAAAGTGGTGGTTCCGTCAGGAAACACAAATCCCGTAGCTTCTTGCTTAACCACGCAACTTAGTGTCTCACCTTGCGGATATATCTTATATTTAAAAGCAACATCGTTATTACTTATGCGGAATATAACATCATAAATTGTTTTCCCTTGTTGTGTAAACGAAAATACAGCTTCATTTGCCACATAATGTACCTTACTCTTTTTAATAGAAGCCAACTCGTATGTTTCATCTATTTTATTTGTTGAAACATTCTTCTCCAGCGACATCCCCGATGAGAAATCTCCTATATTTGCAATCATCCCCAATGGAGATGGTTTCAAAAAGAGAACATTGTCATAACTAACAGAATAAGAGGGTCTTCCATCCATATCTGCGACTGTTACTACCAGCTTTCCATCAGGACTTGTCATCTGTTTATTTTCTGCACTTGCAACGCTACTACCCAATAACATAGCCATTACTATAAAAAACTTCACCATATTTCTACTTTTTAGATTCTTCTCTATTGGCATAATCACACATTCTATTACAATCAAAACTTTACAGAAATAGCCTTTCCATTATAATCGACGTTTTTTTGAGTCCCGTCCTGGAGAGTTACAGTAAACTTACGGTTCTTCAACATTCCCTCATACGCACCTTTTCTTGCTCCTATCGTCAATTTACAAGATGTATTATTCCACGAGATTGGAATTTCCGTATAAACGCCTTTTTCGTAGTTGTAATTATCAAATTCATCTTCATATAAAATGAAGTTTCCATTCGCACCCGCATATACCTTCAATTCAAGATGATCCCACGGTTTTTCAGTGGCATACTGAACTTGTGGACCAACAGGAATGATACTACCCGCTTTTACATACAATGGAATAACATCAAGTGTAGTCTCTTTGGTAATTTCCTTTCCGCCTTCGTGTTTCTCGTTCGTCCAGAAGTCATACCATAGCGTTCCTGCCGGTAAGTATATTTTAGTAGATTTCGTTTCCATGAAATCCACAGCAACGTCAGTTTTTGCTTTTTTCACTCCATCTCTGTTCCATCCTTCTTCTTCGGAGACTTTTACCACAGCTTCCGGTGTATATTGTGCATGAGCAATCGGAGCTACAAGGATTGATTTTCCAAACATATATTCGTCATTGATATCCCACACCTTTCTGTCATCTACAAAATCCATCATCAAAGCGCGCATAAAACTCGATTGACGATTGCTTACCTCCCAAGAAGTAGAATAAATATAAGGCAACAGAGAGTAACGTAAACCTATCATCTTCTCGATAGCATCATATACAGGCTCGCCTTTCTTTCCGAACTTATAGATTTCCCTATAAACATCCGTCCCGTGCGAACGCATCATCGGATTGAACGTTCCAAACTGCAACCAACGCACATAAAGCTCCTGATACAATGGATTTTTTGAAGCACTATCATCATTCCAGCTTTTATTATAATGTCCTGCAAAAAAGCCACCAATATCACTATTCCAGTGAGGCATACCACACAAAGAAAAGTTTAATCCGGCAGGAATCTGATTTCTAAAACTCTCCCATGTGGAAGCGACATCACCACTCCATACATTTGCACCATAACGTTGCTGCCCCAAGAATCCGGAACGGGTTAAAATAAACACGCGTTTGTCCGAAGTCACTGCACGCTGATGGTCGTAAACCCCTCCGACAGTCATCAACGGATAAGCATTGCGCACCTTACGGAACGAGCCCAGATAGGTTTTGGTATCCATATCCTCCGGCTTCCAATCCAGATGATCGGGTTCGGTAGAGTCCATCCACCAGGCATCCATTCCCAGCTTGAAAATTCCATCATTCAGATATTTCCAATAAATATCACGTGCTTCGGGATTGTAAGCATCATACACCCTTACACCGGAAGGATATTCCATGTTGGGGGGCCATGACTCCAATCCCGATTGCGGCCAGGTAGTGAAGTTAAACAACATACCTTTTTTGTCCAATTCTCTATAAGGTTTGGTCATCGGTCCGAATGACGACCAGATAGATATAGCCATGTGTGCGTTCATCGCATGGACATCCTCCATCATCTTTTGAGGATTATTGAAAGTCGGATTCTGAAAATCCATCGCATTCCACAAATAGTTATGCCCCCAATATTGCCAATCCTGAATAATACCATCCAAAGGAATACCCAATTCACGATATTTACGAACAACGTCTACCACTTCCTCCTGGCTTTTATATCTTTCTTTACTTTGCCAGTAACCATAAGTCCATAAAGGAAACATCGGTGCTTGCCCGGTCAAGCTGCGTACTTGTGCTATTACACCATCGGCATCCTTCCCATACATGAAATAATAGTCTACACAATCACCTACTTCAGAACGAAAAGATGTTTCAACTTCGTTGTCCGTAAAAAGAGTCGGCGAATAGTTATCCCAAAACACGCCATATCCTTTAGTAGACTGGAAGAAAGGTGACACATCTTCCACATTTCCCTGTATCAGATTTTTAGTCATGTTCCGCTGAATCATCTTTCCATTTTGCAATTGTCCCAAACCATAAATGGCTTCCTCCTTATCTAATATAAAAGGTTGATAAACCTGATAAGTTTTTGTCCCGGCATCATCGAAATTGATAAACTGCATACCGGATTTCTCTGCCAATAACGACTTGCCATCCTTTGAGAAATAAGAAACAATTCCCGTCCCGGTGTCCACACTGACACTTAGTTCGCTGGTGTTCAATACAATCTTATTATCTTGTATATCAGCCTTGAAACTTACCTTTTCGGGTTTGGCAATTACAGAAAGACTCTGTTTTTCATAGGCAACACCTTCCGGCGATTTTATTACTCTCGCCACAGCAGGCGCAAAGAATTGTACTTCTATATCCACTGCATTTACAGTGGTTTTGATGCCGGACGATGTTTTCTGATAGTTCTGTGCGAATAAAATATTTGTGCTGAAGCATAAACATATACCCCAAAATAGATGATGTATTTTCATAATTATAGAATGATAAGGTTTCTAATTAATAACCAACAGATGTTGCATACAGTCCAATCATTGCTCCTGTAAAGCCACCAGCCTCATTAGTAGAAAGAATATCGCCGGAAACGGTTCCTCCTAAATTTAGGAAACCCTTGCCATCAATCGAATAATTAAAACGATAATCATCTCCATTGGCTGTTACTTGCAGTGTCACAGGTTTCTCTGTTTCTATCTTCACCTCACCCAGGACACTCGCTTGTCCTTTTTCGGTTCTTTGCAGTATCAGGTAATAGTCTTTCCCCTTTTTAGTGATACCGAAAACATAGTGATATCTTTCATTCTGATAACATGTTATACCGGCAAAATCTTTCTCATTTTTCGGTTTGTACTCCATGGTTGCTGCCGCTGTAAATTGATTATGCTGCTGACGGTAGAACAAGGTAGAAGTAGGTTTCACTTCATTGATATTTGAGGTAAAAGGGATGATCCGCAACCCTTTATCGGTCATATCAACGAAATCTTCACGAGGACCTCTAAGACCGATCCATCTAAGGTCTAATGTCTTATCGGAGAAATCATCCTTAAAGACAAAGTTGCCACTAGGCAAATAACCGTTTTTCCCTGTTTGGTTCTCAACTCCCGAAGGCATCTTCAATGTAGGTTTCATAGGGATAAGCCCATTCTCGAAAACAGGAAATGTTCCGCTCCAGTCCACCGGAAGAATAAAAGTTTCGCGTCCGGTATTCACTCTGTTCTTCTCATTGGGGCGTATTCCTAAAAATACACCATAATATTTTCCGTCGGGTCCCTCCACTAAGTCTGCATGACCAGCCCAGTCTACTTTATCCGCCCGGTTTGCAGGAAAATAACGTTGAGTTAAAATAGGATTATTATTTGCCGGAAGATAAGGTCCTTTCGGATGATCACTTACAAAAATGACTTCGCTATGCCAGCCTCCGGTTCCTCCTTCCGCACACATTAAATAATAACGTCCATCTTTCTTATAGATATGAGGAGCTTCAATCCATATCGGCTTTTCTTCTATATTGACGCCACCGTTTACTATGATCCGGTCCGTTCCCGGAACCACTTTATCATTTTCCACATCATAATCCCATATTTTTATGACACGGTGTCCCGAGTAACGCTCGTTTGCTTTAGCAGGAGCATCATTATGTACCACGTATGCCTTGCCATTATCATCAAAGAAAAGAGAAGGATCAATGCCTTCAAATTGAAGTTTGATCGGATCACTCCAGCCATTCTCCGGATTCTTTGTCTTTACCACCATATTTCCAAAGCCACCGGAAAATTGAGTGGTTATCATATAAAACGTATCATTATTGGGATTATATCTTATAGCAGGAGCATATACACCAGCACTAATACCACAATCTTCAACCTTTAATTGTGACGTTCTGTCCAGCACATGACCGATTTGCTTCCAGTTGACCAGATCATTAGAATGGAAAATAGGCACCCCGGGAAACATAGCAAAAGATGAGCACACTAAATAATAATCATTACCTTTCCGCGTTATACTCGGATCGGGATAGCAACCCTGCAAAATAGGATTATAGAACTCACCCGGCTTTAAAGGATTGTTTTGATAAATAGCATCCTCCCCCTGATAAATAAATTGCGTAAAGACAGGAGCATTTTTCGTTATTTTACCCTTGCCACTCACCTCCATATTAAAAAACAACATAATAAATACGACAAGCCCCACGGATTGCCAGCTCGACAAAATCAATTTTAATGTTCTCATATTATCACTTTTTATTTTCTATAATTTCCTGTTCCATAGTAGTGTTTGCAAATGTATCGATTCGGTTTTATCATATATGTACAATCATGATACAGGCATCTATATACAGGTTACATTTATCACAGACATGTAACATGATTCTTTTCTGATGTAACAAAAAGCCCCAAAACAGAAAAATGGTAAGATAAATGACTACATTACCTATTATTTCAACACTTTTATCCCCCATCATGTAAAAGACTGAATATCAAGCATTAGCAAATATTCATTTTCCTTTAAAAGAAAGCCCCCGTTGGTTTAAAAGAAACTCTAAGTTTGCAGTTAATAGATAAGAGGTCGGAAATTTATTTTAAAAAAGTCAAGCGAGACGAATAATTACCTCCGCATCTTATCAGGAAAATATCAGTCTTATTATCTTTGTTGTATTAAGATAAAGACTGATAGGCGGGAAGAGGACACCATAAAAGAGAAAGCACTTGAGGCTAGCCCACGTAACGGCCTCTCTCCGCCAAGCTGCAAAGCTCCGATAGAATATCAAGGTTGCGAGCCTATTTAGAGTTTAGAGTTCAAACAGCTTTTACCAGTCTTAGAAAAGTACAGCAAAAATATGAAAAAATTATTTATTGGAATTGATTTTTCAAAGGAGAAACTTGACGCGACGATAATTCTCGCATGTGGAATGAACGAAATAGGCTCCCGTGAGTATGGGTGTTTCCCAAATAACACTACGGGCTACCGCAAGTTATGTAATTGGGTTAAAACAAACGCTTGGAATACAATTGCTGAGGAATGGCTATTCTGTGGAGAAGACACAGGTTCATGTAGTATAGGACTGAGCAAATGGCTTTACGGAAAAGGCTATGACATATGGATTGAGAACGCTTACGCCATAAAACATAGCAGTGGTATCCAGCGTGTGAAAAACGATAAGGCGGACTCAGCAATCATTGCTGAATACGCATGGAGGCAACAGGACAAGGTTGTACCCTTTGAACCATTGAATGAATCCCTTGCGCAACTAAGGGAGATTTTCCTCTATAGGCATAAGCTAGTTGGGCAAAGAGTGGCAATGGAATTACGAAAAGAGGACAAATCACAATCAAACAAGTCAAAAGCAATATCCTTCATCAACCGCAAGAGCAAACACCTTATTGCGGAGATAAACAAAACAATTGCCGAATGCGATAAGGCCATTGATAGCATAATAGAGGCGGATGAGGAACTGAAAGAAAATTATGCTATTATAACCTCAATAAAAGGCGTAGCCAGGCAAAACGCAACCTGTATGTTGGTCTACACAAACAACTTCAAAAAATTCGGATATGACCCAAGAAAGATTGCATGCTATTATGGAGTTGCCCCCTTTGGTAAACAATCCGGAACGAGTGTAAATACACCTGCTCATACAAGCCATTTCGCCAATAAACTTATTAAATCATTATTAGGACAAGCAGCTCATATAGCCAAAATATATAATCCCGAAATTAGAGATTACTATCAAAGACTGATTAGTAAGGGAAAGAAGCCTCAAGTGGCTTTAAATAATGTCAAGAACAAACTCATAAGAATCATAGTGGCATTAGTCAGGAAGAAAGTACCATATGATCAAAATACATACAAATATTATGAAGAACGAGAAGTTATAGAAAGGAAAAAGAACGAGAAGTTAATTTATTGTTAAACGGAATAAGAGATTAGGATATTAGCATAGAATACGGGGGCTTGGTTTAAAAGAAACGACCCGTTCCTTTTAAAGGAACAAGGTCGTTCTTTCTTTATTCATTCAATAAATAAATCCGGATTGTCTATCTGTAAAAATAAACAAAATTCCAAAGCGGTATTACTGTACGTTCATTACAATCGTTTTCAACTTATTTCTATCAGAAGTTCCTCCATACAGTAATTCATAAGTACCTTCCAACGGACGCATCGTATTCGACTCTGCATCAAACCATTCAAAGTTCTCACCGGTAAGAGGAATAGCTACTGATTCAGTTTTCCCTGCCGGAATATGAACGCGTTTGAAAGCACGCAAGGTATAACGGGGACCTTCCTTATCACCCGGACGTCTCAAATAAACCTGAACCACCTCTTCTCCATCACGTTGCCCGACATTACTTACCGGAATAGTCAATACTACATTTTCACCTTTGGCGATTGTATTCTTGCTCAATTTAGCTTCTCCATAAGTAAAGTCAGTATAACTCAACCCATGACCGAATGGGAAAAGTGGTTGCTGTTGCATATATCGATAGGTACGCCCCTTCATGGAATAGTCTTCAAAGTCCGGCAATTGATTCACATCCTTATAGAAAGTGACCGGCAGGCGTCCACCGGGATTATACTCTCCCCAAAGAGCATCAACGATAGCTGTACCACCCGCCTGTCCCGGATACCATGCCTGCAGAATCGCTTCACAAGTAGTCGTTTCGGGCACTAGTCCGATAGCTGAACCGGAATAATTGATAAAGACAACCTTTTTACCAGCCTTCTTCAAAGCTTTCAACAAATCACGTTGAACGTCCGGAAGTTCAATATCCGTACGGTCACCACCCTTAAATCCGGGAACTTCTACCGGCATTTCCTCACCTTCCAGACTTGGAGAAATTCCACCAGCAAAAAGAATCACATCAGCATCCATTACTCTCTTCACTGCGAGGTTCAAGTCGATCCCGACCTCTTTGCCCAAATCAAAATCAAGTGTAGCCCTTTCATTCCGTTGTTTGAATAAAATCTCGATATGATACTCTTTTCCAGCCTTCGCCTGTAACGTATAGAGGTTCGTCGGATTCTTAACATATATTTTCTGGGCCACTTGCTCACCATTTATAATAAGAGTCACTTCACCATCCAGTTGGAAACGGAAAGCAACATCACCCGACTGCGAAGGACGAAAGACAGATTCATAACGAGCCGAGAAATTAGTTATCTCCACCCCAGGAGCAAAGGTAGTAGCCCCTGTCGTTGCAAAATGGAACGGAGTGGAAATCTGATCGATGGCAACGACCTCCCCTTCACGATTACGATTATTCCAATATTCTGCCAAGAAACCGGGTTTACCATTTATGCTACATTCATCAAACAGGCTTTGGAGTGTCTTTCCGTCCACACGGTCACAACCCGGTTCGTATATGATTTGTCCTTCCGGTAGTTTGGCACGGACAGCTTCCAATAAGGTAACCGTATGTGCCGGAATACCGTTATAATTTCCCCACTGCATCACGGAGTCATTGGCATTAGGTCCCATAACGGCTACTTTCAGATTAGTATTCAGAGGCAGGATGTTGTTTTTATTCTGCAAGAGCACCAATGATTCACGAGCCATACGCAAAGCCAATGCCTGATGTTCCTTACTATTCAATACAGAGGTTGGAATTTCCGCCCAGGCCGGTTGTTCGTCCATTTCTCCCAGTTCAAAACGTGCTGTCAACAAACGTTTCAATGAAATATCTATTTCTTTTTCGTCAATCAAACCAGCTTTTACAGCATCTGCCAGTGAAGCATATTCACTTCCACATTCAAGGTCTGTGCCTGTCCGCACAGCAGCGGCCGAGGCGTGTTCCTTGTCCGGATGAGTCTCATGCGTTCCCGGTCTATAGAAATCGGAAATCGCTCCACAGTCAGAGACTACAATGCCTTTGTATCCCCATTCATCCCGCAATATTTGCATCAACAGGCGATTGCTGCCACAACAAGGCTCTCCCTCAAAACGATTGTAGGCACACATCACTTCCTTTACATGTGCTTTCTGTACCAAATCTTTAAAAGCAGGCAGATAGGTTTCCCATAAATCCCGGGGATCTATATTCTCCGCATCAAAACTATGCCGGTTCCACTCCGGACCTGAATGAACAGCAAAGTGCTTGGCACATGCGTGCAGCTTATCATACCTGGCATCTTCCGGTCCTTGCAAACCACGGACTACAGCCATTCCCATTTGTCCTGTCAGATAAGGGTCTTCACCGTATGTTTCCTGACCGCGTCCCCAACGAGGGTCACGGAATATATTGACATTCGGTGTCCAGAATGTTAATCCCTGATAGCGTTTCAGCACGCCGCTTTCACCGAAAATACGCGATTTTACACGAGCCTCATCGGAAGTGGCATTGAACACTTCATATAATAATGAATCATTAAAAGAAGCTCCCATACCGATAGACTGGGGAAAAACAGTAGCCAATCCGGCACGTCCCACACCATGCAACGCTTCATTCCACCACTCATATTCTTTAATTCCCAGTCGAGGGATAGCAGGTGACGCATTTTGCATGATTGATACTTTTTCTTCCAAAGTCAACCGGGGCAACAAATCCTCCGCCCGTTGTTCCGCCGTTAAAGAAGCGTCCTGGTAAGGCAGCAATTGCTTACATGCCGAAAACGATAACACCAAACAAACACCCATAATCGGTATCCAACCTCTTTTCATAATATTATACTTATTAGTTATGATTAATTTGGAAACAAAAATAACCTATTTTCCAATAAAACAATGTTTCATTGGTTACAAATACATATTTGTGTGTTACATTGACGCATCACAGAACGAATAATCAAAAGAGTCCACATCCACATAACCGCCCACGGAACGTGTAGCATAGTTAAATATGGCAAACTTACTGCCCATGAACATACGAGTGTAGTCAAATTTCATCTTAATAGGCAGACCGACAGGTATCCATGTTTTCCCATCAAGACTATAAGAAAAACGAGCCTCATCCCGTCCATTGGTAAAGTCACCTTCCACACGCAAATAGACAAGCTCTTTGTTAAGAGGTATACGGGCTTGTTCGGTCATATCCACACGGCTAATGGCATGTTTTGTTTTCTCAAACACGCTTTTCTGTTCACTCATCACAAGAGACAGTTTATTTCCGTTCTTTTCAATCGTAAGCACACCGCTGTCACCATTAAAAGCCGATAATCCTGCACGGTCACCATCTTTCATGCCCCCCAGAGAGAGACTGACAGTGCCCATACATTTCGGTCCTACCATACGTTGAGTCAACGTATTGGGAGCAACAAACAGGTTATCTACCACACGGGAGGTTTTCAAACGCAAAAATCCGGGACGGTCGGTAAGGCTCCATGCCTGATCGACGGGGTTATGATTCCACTGCCAATAGAGGGAAAGCCCGGAAGCGGAAAAATCATCCGAACCGCAGATACCATTCATTGACATATACGATAAAGTGGTATCATTCGGAATGTGCCCATCCTTGTCTCCCAGCATAGGCCAACCATCTTCCGTCCATGTACAAGGCATAAGACACGGTACACGCCCTACCCCGCCACGATCCTGAAAAATCAGCCCGTACCATTCACCGTTTTTCCCGTCTACGATGCATCCCTGACCAACACCGCCATGCCCGTCAAACTCCGTTTCAAGAATGACACGCTTTTCGTAAGGTCCGGTAATCTTATCGGCACGATAGCATACTTCACGACGCAGACGGCCGGGAATACTCCAATCCATAGAAATCATCAGCAAATAATATTTCCCATTATGCTTGATGACGGAACTACCTTCCAACAGCCCTTGTTCGTCAGCATCCCGTTCAAATATTTGCTGATTGATGCCACCGGGAAGTACATCGGTCAAATCGGGTTTCAACTCTGTAAGATGTCCCGTACTGTGAAAGAGATACACCCGCCCGTCATCATCAAACAGAAGCGAACCGTCATGGAAATGCGGGGGGCGCGAAAGAAGTTTCCAGGGACCGGCCGGATCTGTCGCAGTATAGACAAACCCACGTCCGGGAGCGCCATTGGCTGTAAACCATACATAGAATTTACCGTCATGATAGCGGATAGATGATGCCCATTGTCCTTGCCCGTAAGCAGTGCCTTCGAGCAGATCATAACGGGGACCATCGTCAATGCGAGGAAATACGTAGCTGATAGTTTCCCAATGTTTCATGTCCGGCGAACGCATGATTGGCGCCCCCGGCATCAGGTGCATAGTAGTGGAAACCATGTAAAAGTAATCGCCTGCGCGACATACTGACATATCGGGCACGTCAGCATAAAGAATAGGATTACGGTATTGTGCTCCGGCTGATAGCGGGAAGAACAATGTAAAAAGAGTACACAGTAAAATAGTGTTGATTTTTGTTTTCAGCATAATCATCGTTTTTTTATTAACTGGCTACATTATCTATTATTTGAAAGCTAATTATTTAAAATATTCCTTGTTATCTTCCACATCACAAAAATAGAAAATGCAAACAGATATATTGCCCAAAGTATGCTACATGATTTCTTTGTGATGCTACATATCGAATGAAGAATGTTACATCTATATTTACTCATGTTACATCACCCTATCTCCCAAAGAGAGGAGACTGTATTCAGCCTCCTCTCACTTATTACATACCCGAACAACAGGTATCAACAACTATTCTTATTACAAGAACTTATCAGAACTCAACCAGTATACGGAACACCTTTCCCGGATTAGCCGTCCATTCCTGCATAGCTTCCAAAGCTCCTTCCGGTTTGGCAATCTTCGAAATCAGTTCTTCTACCGGACAGTTGCCTTCTTTCATATAATTGATAACCGCACGGAAATCTGCCGGCAACGCATTTCTGGAACCACGGATATCCAGTTCTTTCTGAACGAAATATTTTGTTTGGAAAGCTACTTCGCTCTTGGCATAACCGATGCAAACGACCCGTCCTGTAAAACCCACTTCATCCACCGCCATCACATAAGTGACCGGACTGCCGACAGCTTCAATCACCACATCGGCACCGAAGCCCTCTGTTATCTGTTGCATCCGTTCGTGTACATTTTCTGTCTTGGAGTTAATCACATAAGAAGCACCTACCTTTTTCGCCAGTTCCAGTTTCTCGTCATCCAAGTCGACAGCAATGACCGTTGCCCCTCTCAAAGCAGCACGTACAATGGCACCGATACCAATCATACCGCAGCCAATAACCATCACATATTCATTATCGATCACCTGCGCACGAGATACCGCATGGAATCCGACACTCATCGGCTCAATCAACGCACAATCGCGAGGAGAGATATTACCAGCCGGAATAATCTTCGTCCAAGGTAAAACTGCATATTCGCACATCACTCCATTGCGCTGTACCCCTAACGTTTCATTATGCTCACAGGCATTGACACGACCATTACGACAGGAAGCACATTTACCACAATTGGTATATGGATTCAATGTCACGTTCATCCCTTTTTCGAAGCCGGCCGGAACATTCGGACCAATCTCCTCAATCACCGCTCCTACCTCATGTCCCGGGATTACCGGTAACTTCACCATTGGATTACGTCCCAAAAAGGTATTCAGGTCAGAGCCACAGAAACCCACATACTTGATTCTTACTAATACTTCACCGGCACCAACGGTCGGTTTTTCCAGTTCAACCACCTTCATTTCGGAGGGATTGACAATTTGAACTGCTTTCATTGGATATGTTTGATAAATAAGTTTATTAATCGATTACTTTATAACCTTTCCAGCCGTAATATGCACAGAAGACAAAACAAATCATCGGCACACAATAGGCCATATAATAGATATGCTCATTGGCATGCATGAAATAAGCCGTCAACTGTGGCAGGCAGGCATTGCCGACAATAGCCATTACCAAAAATGCCGAACCGCTCTTTGTCTGACTCCCCAGTCCTTTTAGCGCCAATGAGAACTGCGTGGGGTACATTATAGACATAAAGAAAGAGATAGCCAACATTGCGTATAGCCCGATCATACCTCCCCATATCATCACTACCCCGCACAAAAGAATATTCATCAAGGCGTAAACCAGTAGCATATCCTGTGGACGGAATTTCACCATCAATCCGGTACCGATCCAACGCCCCAAAAGAAATGCGAGCATATACAATCCGAAGAAGGTAGTCGCTGTATCTTCCGGCAATCCGGCATAAGTGCAACAGTAAACCAGGAACAAACTGTTTATCGCCGTCTGTCCGCCGTTATAGAAGAATTGCGCAATCACTCCCCACCGCAAATGTGAGTGCTTCAATACACCGAAGTCTATCAGTTTTTCTTTCTGGCTGCCCTCTTTCGTTTTACCCGAAGAAGTCGTTTTATCGGAAGAAGCCGTTTTATCGGAAGAAGCCGTTTCTCCTTCGTCCCCAATCTTTGGCAATTTTGAAAAGATGAAGACAACAGCTATGGCAATCAACAGTATAGCCAATATCAGATAAGGGAGTTTCATGGCATCCGTTTCCAATTGGATATAGGCCTGCCAGCCTCCCGGATAATCTACAGGAAGGGTCTCTCGCGTGTAATGAGTTCCGCTAAGGATGAGCTTACTCAAAAACATGGCAGCGATAAAAGCTCCGAGTCCATTGAAAGACTGCGCCAGATTCAATCGGCGGGGAGCTGTTTCGGGGGCTCCTAAAACCGTCACATACGGATTGGCAGCTGTCTCCAGAAAGCACATTCCCGTAGCGATAATAAAGAAGATACAGAGGTAAGCCCAATATTCTTTTAAAATGGCGGCAGGAAAGAAAAGCAGGCCTCCGATTGCTGCTAATACCAGTCCGAAAATAATTCCCGCCTTATAGCTGTAACGTTTCATAAACATCGCTATGGGGATGGGGAAAATAAAATAAGCCAACCAGTAGGCAGTCTCGGTAAAGGAGGCTTCAAAGGTATTCAGTTCACATGTCTTCATCAATTGCCGGATCATCGTGGGAAGCAGATTGCTGCTTATCGCCCACAGAAAGAAAAGGCAGAAAACTAACGCTAAAGGTATTGTATATGTATTCTTTTTCATGGTATAAATCTAGTTTTACGATAAGGATGTTTTCTCTATCATTCGGACATGTTCTTGATGTAAGGAAGTACGGGGAGATCCGTGAATCCATAGAAGTTCCGGGCATTTTCTCCCAAAAAGAGTCTTTTGTCCTCTTCCGTCAACTCGGAAGACTTCACCACAAAATCGTATGACATCTTGTAGGTGATTGCTGTAATGGTGCGCGGATAGTCCGATCCCCACATCAGTTTCTCCATGCCAACTAAATCCGCCGCTTCCCGAATGGCTTTCACTGCTCCTTTGAAAGGATAAAATTCATCATTGAAAAGCCAGGTGATTCCGCCGGATTCAATCATCACATTGGGATGACGTGCCAGGCGGATTTGTTCTTTCCAGTCCGGACGTGTCACCATTCCGAAGTGTCCGACAGCTATTTTTAGGCGGGGACATTCCTGAATAATCTCTTCCATTTCGGGAACCTGTGTTGCTCCGTCAGCCAAGTCGATGGAGAGCATGACATTCCGTTCTTCCATAGAATGAAACATCTGCATCATTTCCTCATTATTCAGCATTACCCGTCCCTCTTTTAACAACAAGCGTTGGGCAGGTATTTTTATAGCCTTAAAACCTTTGGCTATAAGCTCTTTCGCCTGCTCCAGAAATCCAGGTTTGCGGAACTCACACATTCCGCAAACAAAGAAACGGTTGGGATAATGGGAAACGACTTCCGACAAATAATCATTCTGAATACCGTCAATAAACTCTTGGGTAATGACAGCCGCAGCCACTTGCGCATAGTCCATATTCGAAAGAAAAACTTCCGCGCTATTCACTCCGTCTATCATAAAGGGCGGAACCATTTGCCGGATTTCTCCCATAAATTCCGAACGGCCATTTTCCAAAGTCCGGATAGGCAATCCGTCCACAACAGTATCCTGTCGTAACCACAGATGGGCGTGCGCATCAATAATTGTATAGTCCATACGAATGACGCTGTTTTATGAGTTTGCCCAACTTACACGTTTCTGCTCTCCGATAATCTCCTGTACTTCTCGAACGAGTTCCCAGTCAATAGGTTCTTCGATGAAAGCGATGTTCTTTTTCACATTCTCCGGATTAGTTGTACTAAATAAAGTCGTTGCTATACGAGGATTGCTGACGGAGAACTGCATAGCCAGTTTCTCAATCGGATAATTCTTAGCTTTGCAATGTTCCATTGCTTTACGGCAAGCCTCTACCAAGGGGTTGGGAGCCGGATGCCAGGCAGGAACACCACGTTCACTCAACAGTCCCATTGAAAGGGGAGAAGCATTAATCACGCCGATTTCTTTGGATTCGAAGTAGTCCAGGAAGTCTGCTAATTTATCATCACACAAGCAATAATGGCAGAAGCTAAGCACAGATTCAATCGTACCGCTTGGTGAATGGTCGATTACCCATTTCAAGTTTTCGAGTTGCAAGTCGGTAATTCCAACGTGTCCTACCACTCCTTTTTCACGCAACTCAACCAAAGCAGGCAGAGTTTCATTAACTACCAGGTTCAAATCGGCAAACTCCACATCGTGTACATTTATCAGATCGATAAAATCTATATTCAGACGTTCCATGCTCTCATACACACTTTCCGTCGCACGTTTTGCAGAGTAATCCCACAGATTCACTCCATCTTTTCCATAACGTCCCACTTTGGTAGAAAGGTAATAACGGTCGCGAGGAAGATCTTTAAGCGCCTTTCCTAAAACAGTTTCCGCCTTATAATGTCCGTAATAAGGAGACACATCGATAAAGTTCATTCCTGCCTCAACAGCGGTAAACACAGCCTGAATGCCTTCTTTTTCTTTCAAATCATGGAAAACTCCTCCTAAAGAAGAAGCTCCAAAACTAAGAGATGAAACTTTCATCCCTGTCTTTCCGATTTCATGGTATTGCATACTTTTAGGTTTTAAATCATTTTGTATGCGACAAAAATAGGTCAGTAATAGTTTCAGTGCAGCAGAGAGCGGTCGAAAAACCAACGTAACGGTTTACGTAAAAAATATTGCTTCAGATGCTTTTAATTTTCCGGGAATGTGCTTTCTTTGTAAAAAGAATCTAAGTTGCAGTCTTTCAAATGGAAAACCGGAAACATACTTCACTCAAAGATCTCGCCCAAGCATTGGGGGTATCAATTCCTACTGTATCCAGGGCACTAAAAGATAGTCCGGAAATCAGCCGTGAACTTTGCGCCAAAGCAAAGGCACTGGCTAAAGAGATGAACTATCGTCCCAATCCTTTTGCCATGAGCCTGCGGAAAAATGCGCCACGTATCATCGGAGTGATCGTTCCGGATATTGTCACTCATTTCTTTGCATCAATTCTGAATGGAATAGAGAATATGGCTATTGCCAACGGATATTTCGTGATTATCACGACCTCGCATGAATCTTACGAGCATGAAAAAAGAAATATTGAGAATCTGGTCAATATGCGCGTGGAAGGTATCATCGCCTGTCTGTCTCAAGAAACAACCGATTTCTCCCACATCTCCGCCTTGAAAGACATTAATATGCCACTTATCCTGTTCGACCGTGTTTGCCTGACCGACCAATTTTCATCGGTGATAGCAGATGGGGCCCAATCCGCACAGATAGCTACACAGCATCTTCTGGATAATGGAAGTAAGCGGGTAGCTTTTATCGGAGGAGCCAATCATCTGGATATTGTAAAGAGAAGAAAACATGGCTATCTGGAAGCCTTGCGTGAAAATCGTATTCCGATCGAAAAAGAGTTGGTAGTCTGCCGGAAGATTGATTATGAGGAAGGCAAGATTGCCACAGAAACTTTACTGTCACTTCCACAGCCTCCGGATGCTATTCTTGCCATGAATGACACATTGGCTTTCGCAGCAATGGAAGTTATCAAAAATCACGGCCTCCGGATTCCGAATGATGTGGCAATCATCGGGTATACAGACGAGCAGCATGCTAATTATGTGGAACCGAAATTATCAGCAGTATCACATCAGACCTATAAAATGGGAGAAACTGCCTGCCAACTACTTATCGATCAGATAAAAGGAGATAAGACTATCAAGCAGGTGACGATTCCAACACATTTGCAGATTAGGGAGAGTAGTATAAAAAA
>ERZ779870.427-NODE-427-length-45388-cov-14.8883_pt1 | contig 45388 bp, 41 predicted proteins | sample MGYA00511247_ERZ779870 | MGnify/ENA primary metagenome ERZ779870 (study PRJEB29588, sample SAMEA2149068) | human gut metagenome | biome: human gut; feature: human-associated habitat; material: faeces | place: Denmark | collected 2008/2010 ...
CGGTAAAGCGCTTCATAAAAGAAGCATAGCAATACTTGCAGGCATGTGTACAGCCTACATAGGGATTGACCGAGTAACCGCCTACCGGCAGACTGGACTTGGTCATGATGTTCTTTGTTTCCACCTCACGAATGAGGATTCCATCGATTACTTCTGCCATGATCTCTGCACCTCCAACACTTTGTTGAATTCCTCCGGCATTTCCTGAATCATATTTTCATCCCCTATGATAGGGACAAGGTCTTCCTTCATAAACACCGGAATGCCGAGCTTATGTGCCTGGTCCGCCAGAGACCATGCCCATTCCGGCTCCGTATGAATCTTCCTGCTCTGAGCTCCGGTCATGGTGCCGACAACGATCCAATTGATTCCGGAAAGGTCAATTGTGCCGGGATCGTCGAATAACGGCTCAAAGGTAACATGGTAATGTTTTGCTCTGACGTTTTTCCGAAGGGCGTCGATACGCCACAGTTCTGCTTTCCTCGTCACCGTAACGCCAAACCATGCGTTTTCCAGATCGGTATCAAAATCCAGCAGATCGGGGCGCTTGGTAAGAAACAAGAACTGATGCTGTGGATTTTCACGGATCTTTGCAAATACCTCGTCTCTCCATTCCGGCTTCCATCCGGAGAGATCGCTCATGCCGGTAAGAAGAAAGTTCTGCGGACGTTTCTTTTCCATCATCTTGAGCTTACCCGGAAAGAATTCAGGGTCAGCGAAGTCATCAATCATATGCCAGCGTTTCACGTTGTTGCGGGCATAGCAATATGTACACCCCACTGTGCAGCCAATGACGATATTCATGTTCTGAATCTGATCTTTGATACAAATACTCATGACTTCTGCCACTCCTCAAGATTCTTTCTGATGCGGTCGAGGCATTCCTCAAACCGGGTAATTTCTTCCTTTGAAAAACCTTTGTAGTAAATATTGCCCATCTCATCAGATACAGAATCATACTCGCCCTTTAAGGTATGTGCTTTCTCAGTCAGAAACAGGAGTGTTTTCCTTTTGTCCGTTTCAGACTGAACACGGCTTATCAGCCCTTGATTTTCCATTCTTTCCAGCATCGTAGTAAGAGATGTTATCGCTAATCCGCATTTAGTCGAGAGTGACCTGATTGAGATACCATCCTCCTGCCACAGCACATAAAGAATACGTCCCTGGGCTCCATTAAACGCATCAATATTCTTTTCACTGAGAATCTTCTCGAAAATCCGGTCTCCAAGCTGTTTTATTTTGGTGACAAGAAATCCTCCATTCATTTCCATACAAAAACTCCTATATAGTAGTTTATTAAAAACATACTATATAGGAGCTTTATTGTCAAGAGTTTATATGTCTTAATAGGTAAATTCCGTTTTTTCAATTCTCCAAACTGTGATTGTTCGATCTTTTCAAATACTAACGTCCTTAATTCTGTTCAATAATTGATTTATAGTAGTTACCAAAGTCAGCAAGTGAATTAACAATTGGAAGCATTTTTGTTCCGAGTTCCGTTAAGCCGTATTCAACTCTCGGTGGCTGCTCATGGTAATCATGGCGATATGCCAGCCCATCACTCATCATTTGTCTTAAACTATCTGTCAAAACCTTTTGTGAAATACCATCTATACTTCGTTGTAGCTCATTGAATCTCCATGGACGCTCTTTCAAGTTACGCAAAATCAGCAGTTTCCATTTTCCTCCGATAAGAGATACTGCTGTTGCAACCGGGCATTCCGGTAATTCTTCTTTTGCTCGCATAATTCTCACCTCCGAGTCTATTGTAACACATTCATTTTTGAGTGTACAGTTACAAAAAGGTGCGTACTTGTTTTTGTATGTGTCTCACACTATACTAATACCAAGCAACCAGAAACTACAAATTAACTATGGAGGTATTATTATGGCAAATTACACAAAAACAACTATTGGAAAGGAAAACCGAATTGAGCTACATGAAAAGTTGTCTTTAACAGGTGCAGAAATCAGTTTAAACGAACTACCTGCAGGAGCAAATGTCCCATTTGTTCATTCTCATAAAGAAAATGAAGAAATCTATGGAATTCTTTCAGGTAACGGCAAAGCCATAATTGATGGAGAAGAAATTAGCCTTTCAACTGGAGACTGGCTAAAAATCGCACCTGCTGCAAAGCGTCAGTTTTTTGCATCCGATATTTCTGGAATTACTTATATCTGCATTCAGGTAAAAGAAAATTCTCTGGAACATTTTACAGCAGAGGATGCCGTAATCGGCTAATTAAAAGTATTTATTTACAAAAATGCACAGTTCACGATAAGCTAAGAACTGTGCATTTCTTTTTTGTTCAATATTACGTTTTCTCAATTTTTCAAACAAGAATTTGTTTAACCTCTTAAATTCTTTTTCTTTACAAACATGGAAATTAACTCTGCTACAATTCCTAAGAGCAAATATCCCAACGCATATAAAATAAATGCCTTTTCTCCCATACTAAAGAACAGCCATGTCCCAAGCAAAAAGAATAGCGCTATGATAATTGGTAGTGTCCAAAATATTTTTATGTCCTTGCCGGCGTATGCTCCGGAGCAAATTGCATAAATAGGATTCACCGCAAAAAACAGAATGAAGCAAACTGCCATGCCGCCATCACCTTTTATGAATGTAACCGCAAGCCATGGAAACACCAACATAATTACTGCTGTCGCTAATATCCAAGGTATCATTTTTTCATGTAATCCACCCCTTAAGCAACTTCCGATTTGTCCGTTTCTTTATTCCCATATTATAACAGTTGTACATATTCGCAACAACAAAAATGAACATACATCTTGGCATTTTTCTGTCTTTCCCAATAAGGGCTGCAAAAAAGGGATGTTTTCCAGTGACTTTAAGCAGAACGAGGAAAACATCCCTTTTTTGGTTCATTCTTCTACCGCAAACCTACATGAGAAAAGGAGAAGATTTCCAGTGACTTTAAGTGGAACAAGGAAATCTTCTCCTTTTCTCGAATTCTTACTCTGACTTCACTTCCTTCCACAAACGGTTGTATATCATATCGACTTCGTCTCCCAGATACTGAAAGACCTCGGAATGTTCCAGCTCGTCTGTGTCGGGGAACAGAGCCTTATTGTTCTGGAGCTCTGGATCCAGCAGTTCCTTGGCAGCCCGGTTGGGGGTGGCATAGGTAATGTACTCGAAGTTCTTCTTTGCAATGTCAGGGCGGCAGAGAAAATTGATCCATTTTTCTGCATTTTCTTTATTTTTCGCGTTTTTCGGAATTACCCAGGCATCAATCCAGATATTTGTGCCCTCCTCGGGGATTACGTATTCCAGCTGATAGTCCAGATTCTGTCTGGCAGCTTCCTCCTGGATAAAGAGCATCTCTCCGGAGTAGATGACGCCTGCGGCCGCCTCCCCGCCGATCATCTTGTCTCTGACTTGGTCAATCACATAGGCCTGCACCAGAGGCTTCTGGGCAATCAGAAGATCTCTGGCCTCCTTCAGTTCAGCCTCGCTGGTGGAGTTTAAGGAATATCCCAGAGATTTGAGGGCCACCATGAAGGCGTCCCTGACGCTGTCCTGCATGAGGATTTCCCCCTGATAGGCCGGATTCCACAGATCGGCCCACTTGGCAGGAGGATTCAGCCCCAGCTCCTCCACCCGCTTCGTATTGTAGAGGATGCCTACTGTGCCCCAGGTGTAGGGAACCGCGTACCGGTTGCCAGGATCAAAGCTCTCGGCTTTTTCCATATATTCCGGATCAATATTTTTAATATTCGGTATGTTATCATAGTTAATTTCGGCCAGCATGCCGTTTTCTGCCATTTTCTGAATCATGTAGTCAGAGGGACAGACTACGTCATAGGCGACGCCGCCCGCTTCCACCACCGGATACATTTCTTCGTTGGTTTCAAACAGATCGTAGATCACGTCAATGCCGGTTTCCTCCTCAAATTCCTCTATCACAGATTCATCAATGTACTCGCCCCAGTTGTAGACGTAGAGCTCGTTGGAGGACTGGGAGGCATAGCGGATATAGGTGGCGGCGCAGACGGTGCACACGATGGCAAAGGAAGCCGCAGCCAGAAGTCCTTTTTTAAAGCCAGATCCCCGCAGAATCAGGCCGATTCTTTTTTTGCCGGCCATCTCGTTGCCATTTTCTTTTCCGCCTGTCTCCCGCTTTCCTGTCTGTTTGCTGCCCGCCTTGGCCGCATCGTCCCTGGGGGCGAAATTTGTGATTAACAGGAGGGCCAGCACTGTCACAAAGATAATGGTGGACAGGGCGTACATGGAGGGCTTGATGCCGCGGCGCACCTCGCTGTAAATCAGCGTGGACAGCGTATTGATACCTGCGCCCCTGGTAAAGTGGGTGATAATAAAATCGTCCAGGGACATGGTAAAGCCCATCAGAAAGCCGGACAGCACGCCCGGAAGGATATCCGGAAACACAACCTTGAAAAACGCCTGGAGAGGCCCTGCGCCCAGATCCAGGGCCGCCTCGTAGGTATAGCGGCTGGTCTGCTTAAGCTTCGGCATAACGCTCAAAATGACAAAGGGCAGGTTGAAGGTAATGTGGGCAATCAGAATGGTCTTAAAGCCCAGGGAAATTCCGAAGGCAATGAAGGTCAGCATCAGGGAGATGCCGGTCACAATCTCGGAATTTAAAATAGGGATGTTGTTGATTCCCATCACAATGTTTTTTGGCGTCCGCTTCATGCTGCTGATTCCGATAGCCGCCAGAGTGCCGAGAATGGTGGCGGCCAGAGCGGAGATAAAGGCGATCAGGAGAGTGTTGTAGAGAGCTTCCATAATGGCCGGGCTTTCAAACATCTGCGTATACCATTTGGTGGTAAAGCCGCCCCACAGAGTCCTGGATTTGGAGTCGTTAAAGGACAGGATCATCATGGTGACAATGGGCGCGTAGAGAAAAATCAGGATGATTACCAGATAAAAATCCTGGAAAAATTTCCGGAGCCGGCCGCGCCGGGAGCTTCTGCCTGAGAAGCTGTCAGCCATATCTGCCGTGTTGTTGTTCGTGTTCATCAGAATGCAGTTCCCTCCCCGTTTTTATCGTATTTGGCAATGAGCGCCATGCTGATCAGGATGAAGACCATCAGAACCAGAGAAAGGCCGGATCCCAGGTGCCAGTTGCTTCCCTTGGTAAATTCCTGCTCAATCACATTTCCAATCAGCAGAATTTTGCTGCCGCCAAGAAGGTTGGAGATGACGAAGGTAGTCAGGGCAGGCACGAAAACCATGGTGACGCCGCTGACAATGCCGGGAAGGCTTAAGGGCAGCCACACATGGATAAAGGTCTGGAATTCGTTGGCCCCCAGATCCTTGGCAGCGTTAATGGTATTGTCGTCAATTTTTACAAGCACATTGTAAATCGGAAGCACCATAAAAGGCAGGAAGTTATACACCATGCCCAGGACAATGGCCGCCGGAGTGTTGATAATTGAGATTCCAGGCAGTCCCAGTGTGGATAAGATGCCGTTGATCACTCCATTTTTCTCAAGGAGCGTCTGCCAGGCCAGAGTCCGCAGGAGAAAATTCATCCACATGGGAAGGATAAAGATAAATACAATAAAGCTTCCTTTTCCAATGTGCTTTTTCCTGAGAATCATGGCCAGCGGATAGGCCAGAAGCAGGCAGATTCCGGTGCTTAACAGCGAGAGCCCCAGAGATAAAAACAGGGCCTTGGAGTGCTCCTGTGTAGCGATGGCGGCGATATTTTCCAGGGTGAAGGCGCCGCCTGCGTCCGTCAGGCCGTACCAGGCGATTAAAAGCAGGGGAATAATGGTAAAGCCGGTCATCCAGATCAGGTACGGCCCCGCCAGGTATTGTTTCATGGTTTTTTTAGAAACGCTATTCATCAATTCCTACCGCCTCCTCGTCCTCAGAAGCAGGCTTATTCATGATCTGAATGTCGAAAGGATCCACATGAATGCCTACCTTTTCTCCCACCGGAAACAGGTCCGTGCTGTGAACCAGCCACTCCCAGCCGTCCGGCGTAGTGACCTCCATCTCGTAGTGGACACCCTTGAAAATCAGGTGGGTCACAACGCCCTGCAGGGTTCCCTCCTCCGGTTTTACCAGATCGATGTCTTCCGGGCGGATAACTACGTCCACCGGAGTTTTGCAGCCAAAGCCCTTGTCGACGCAGGCAAATTTGGCTCCTGCAATCTCCACCAGCCCGTCGTGAAGCATGATTCCGTCTAAAATATTGCTTTCTCCAATGAAATCGGCCACAAAGGCGTTTTCCGGCTCATTGTAAATCTGTTCCGGAGATCCCATCTGCTGGATGTAGCCCTGGTTCATCACCACAATCGTGTCGGACATGGTCAGGGCCTCCTCCTGGTCGTGGGTGACATAAATAAAGGTAATGCCCAGCTCGTTTTTCAGCCGGATCAGCTCGTACTGCATATCCTGGCGCAGCTTCAAATCCAGAGCGCCCAGAGGTTCGTCCAGGAGAAGCACCTTGGGCTCGTTGACAATGGCTCTGGCGATGGCGATTCGCTGCTGCTGGCCTCCGCTTAAGGAGTCCACGGATCGGTTCTCAAAGCCATCCAGGTTTACAAGCTTCAGGGCGTAGCGGATTTTGTCGTCAATGTAGCTTTTGGGCTTTTTCTTGATTTTCAGCCCGAAGGCGATATTTTCCGCAATGCTCATGTGAGGGAACAGGGCGTATTTCTGAAAAACGGTGTTCAGCTGCCGTTTGTTGGGGGGCAGGCTGGTAATGTCCTTTCCGCTGAACAGTACCTTTCCCCGATCCGGCGACTCGAAGCCGCCGATAATGCGCAGGGTGGTGGTTTTTCCGCAGCCGCTGGGGCCCAGCAGGGTGACAAATTCATTTTCTTTCACTGACAGGCAGAGATCGTCCAGAACGATGCTGCCGTCGAAATTTTTCGTGATATTTACGAGATCAATGAATGGCTGACTCATTTTAAAATCCTCCGTATTCTTCCGCGTCCGCGTATGACGACGCCGGTTTTTCCTAAAAACTGGGGGGAGAGCTGATCCACAGAAGGGAAGCTCCGTCCTCTGTCTCTATGTAGTGTGTCTGATCGCTTGTAAAATAAAAGGATTCTCCCTTTTTTGCCTTATAAATACTGGTTCCGATATGGATCAGAATACTGCCGCTTAAAAGATAACCAAATTCTTCTCCCTCGTGGGGCGTGTCGGGGCAGGTGGAACCGCCCGGCTCCAGGGTGAGAAGAATGGGCTCCATACAGTTTTTCTGAGCGTTGGGGACGATCCACTGGACTGTATTTTTCAGCTCCGCGTCGGTTTTGGTAAAGAAATCCTGCTTTCCGAATACGATCTGTTCGTCGGCAGTCTCCGCAAAAAATTCCCCGATGGTCGTTCCGAGACACTGGAGAATATCCATCAGCGTGGCGATGGATGGGGAGGTTAAATCCCGCTCCAGCTGGGAAATGAAGCCTTTGGACAGCTCCGCCCGGTCGGCCAGCTCCTCCTGGGTGAGTCCCTTCAATATTCTGAGCGCTTTTAACTTTGATCCGATGCTCATGCCGTCTTTCTCCTTTCGCCGCCAGGCGGCGCCTGTTCTGCACGCTTGTGACTAAATGTAAAAATAATCTTGAAGTTTAGAAATAATAAACATACGACATCTGTTATTATACCCCCTCTGCGCGGAGTGTCAACAGGAAAACAGCGGCGGAAAACTGCGTCTTTCAGGTTCACAAACCATAAAAACTGTGATATTATGTTTTTACCTTCAGTTTACAAGAGCACATACGGTCAGGACAGAGAGGAGTGTGTGTTTTTGTAAACTGAGGGTATCTTAAATAGCAACAATACAGAAGGCCTCCTTGCTGATGAGAAGGGACCTGGTGCTGCGCTTGAGGAGGATAATGCATGATGGCAGGCAAGTACATGGCTTATGTGGGATCATATTCCTATAATGGACAGGCAAAAGGAATTACAGTTTACGACGTGGATGTGGAGAACGGATATTTTAAATACAGGTGCGAGGTGGAGGTGGACAACTCCTCCTATCTGACCGTTTCCCACGACGGGAAGACGCTCTACTCCATCGCGGACGAGGGCGTGGTGTCCTTCCGCATTCTCCCGAACGGAGGGCTGACGCGGTTAAACAGCGCCGGAATTAAGGGCATGAGAGGTTGCCATCTGGCCACGGACGCGGAGGATAAGTACATTTTCGTGTCCGGATACCACGACGGCAAGGAGACGATTCTGAGACTGAACCCGGACGGCACAGTAGGGGAAATTACAGATAAAGTATTCCACAAGGGATTGGGCAGCGTGGCGGAGCGAAATTTCCGTCCTCACGTCAGCTGCGCCGGACGGACGCCGGACGGCGAATTTTTAATGGCTGCGGATCTGGGCATCGATCAGGTGAAAATTTATGGCTTTGACAGCGAGAAGGGAACCATTTCCCAGGTAGACGCAGTGCGCTGCGAGCTGGAGTCCGCGCCGAGACAGTTTGTGTTCAGCAAAGACGGACGGTTTTTCTATCTGATGTATCAGCTGAAAAACGCCATTGACGTGTACAGCTATGAGTATGAGCCGGGGGAGAGAGTGCCGAAGATTGAGAGGCTGCAGACTGTTTCCTCGACAGACACGCCGGCGGGCGAGCTGACGGCGGCCTGCGCTATCCGCATGTCTCCGGACGACAGATATCTGTTCTGCAGCAATGCGGGAGACAACTGCGTGAGCATTTACGAGCGGGATCCGGATACAGGACTTCTGACCATGAAGTGCTGCCTTCCTATCAGCGGGGATTACCCAAAGGATATCGCTATATTCCCGGATCAGAAGCACATGGCCAGCATCAACCATGCCAGCGGTACAATTTCATTTTTCAGCATTGACTATGAGAACGGCCTGTTAATGATGAACCACCGTTCCATTGACGTAAACGAGCCTAACTGCTGCGTAATCACGAAGATTCCGGAGTAGAAGAAAGTCAGGAGGGACAGCGAAGCGATGGCGGGATCGACATTTGGAACAATTCTTAGAATGACAACCTGGGGGGAATCCCACGGCCCGGCCCTGGGAGTGACGGTAGACGGGTGTCCGGCAGGCCTTGAGCTCTGCGAGGCGGATATTCAGGAATATCTGGACAGAAGAAAACCGGGGCAGGGAAAATATTCCACCAAGAGAAATGAGGGCGATCAGGTGGAGATCCTGTCTGGAGTGTTTGAGGGGAAAACGACAGGAACCCCGATTTCCATGATGGTGAGAAACCAGGATCAGCGTTCCAGGGATTACGGCGAGATAGCGTCCTGCTACCGGCCGGGACACGCAGACTATACCTTTGATCAGAAATATGGCTTTCGTGATTACAGAGGCGGAGGCCGTTCCTCCGGTCGGGAGACCATTGGACGCACAGCCGCCGGAGCGGTGGCGGCAAAGCTGTTAAAGGAGCTTGGAATTACAGTGACGGCATATGCCAGCCAGATCGGCCCGGTGCGGATCGCTCCGGATCGGTTTGACCTTCAGGCAGCCCGCGAAAACAGGCTCTGTATGCCGGATTCCCAGGCCGCAGAGGAAGCGGAGCAGTTTTTAGACGGGAAGATGGCGGAGAGGGATTCAGCCGGCGGTGTGGTAGAGTGCAGAATCAACGGTATGCCTGCAGGCATAGGAGAGCCTGTGTTTGACAAGCTGAGCGCTAACCTGGCCAGGGCGATCTGCTCGATCGGGGCAGTGAAGGGCTTTGAGATCGGGGACGGATTTGCCGCCGCCGCTTCGGTGGGAAGCGAAAACAACGACGCCTTTGTTCTGGATCAGTCAGGCCATATTGTCAAGCAGACCAACCATTCCGGAGGTATCTTAGGAGGCATCAGCGACGGAAGCGAGATCGTATTCCGGGCAGCGTTTAAGCCGACGCCCTCTATTGCGGCTCCCCAGCGCACGGTAAACTCCAGAGGCGAGGAGACAGAGCTGGAGATTAAGGGCCGCCACGATCCGATTATTGTGCCCAGAGCCGTGGTGGTGGTGGAGGCTATGGCAGCCTTTACGGCAGCCGATATGATGCTTTTAAATATGGGCGCCAGAGTCGATAAAATCAGGGAATTCTATCAGAAGCAGCGCTGACTGCCAGGAACAGGAGGCGCGGCGGGAAGAAGAGAAGAATGTCCCGGCGCGTCAGCGCGCAGAAGCTGACGCCAGCATAGGAACATGACAGAGAAGATGCCGCATCCGCTTGGATATGCCGCATCTTCTTTTGGCAGAGGGAGAAAATGAAGCTGAAATATAAAGCCGAAATATAAAGCCAAAATATAAAGCCAGAAACAGACGTTAAGACAGGAGGAAATCAGAATGGAAGAGAGAAGAACGGATATCATCGGGCCAGGCGTAGCGGATGAAGCGGCAGACAAAGCCGAGGTGGAGAAAATCAGAGGGCAGGTAAGGCAGCTGTTAGGAGAATTTTTTGAGGCGGCGGGCATGAAAAGAGGCCAGATTCTCGTGGTCGGATGCTCCTCCAGCGAGATCGAGTCCCACCGAATCGGATCCTATTCCAGCCGTGAAATCGGGCAGGCTGTATTTGAGGAAATTTATCAGGAAACCCAGAAGAGGGGAATTTATCTGGCCGCCCAGTGCTGCGAGCATTTAAACAGGGCTCTCATTGTGGAGGAGGAGTGCGCCGAGAAGTACGGTCTGGAACAGGTAAACGTAGTGCCGCAGCTGAAGGCGGGAGGTTCCTTCGCTACAGCGGCGTTCGGGGCATTCCAGAATCCTGCGGCAGTGGAGCGGATTCAGGCTCATGGCGGCATTGACATCGGAGATACCTTCATTGGAATGCACCTGCGCCCAGTAGCAGTGCCGATCCGCACCTCTGTGAGAGAGATTGGAAGCGCCCATGTGACCTGCGCCAGAACCAGGTTAAAATGTATCGGCGGAGAGCGCGCGGCATACAGGTAAAAGAAAGATTTAAAGCGCCTGGAAACAGGCTGCCTTTGCCAGCGGAAAGAGGCGGCGGCAGGAAGCGGGAAAGACAGAGCGGAAAGGACAGAGAGGAAAGGACCAGAAAACATTGGAGATGAAAAAAAACGACAGATTTGTGCTTAAAATAGAAGATATGGGAGAAAACGGAGAGGGGATCGGACGGCTGGACGGCTACATCTGGTTTGTGAAGGACGCGGTGATCGGCGATGTGATCGAGGCCGGAGTGACGAAGATGAAGAAGCAGTACGGTTTTGCCCGTTTAATCCGGGTGATCGAGCCGTCTGAGTACAGAACAGAGGAACGCTGTCCTTCGGCCCGCCGCTGCGGCGGCTGCCAGATTCAGGCGGTGGATTATCAGGAACAGCTGAGGCTGAAGGAGAAAAAGGTATACAACAATCTGAAGCGGATCGGAGGACTTTCCAGTCTGCTGCTTCCGGGCGGGGAAGAAACGACAGACAGAATGATGGAGCAGATGGAAGAACAGCGGGGCAAAGAGACACAGGAGAGCCAGGAAGAAAATACCAGAGACTTCGGTGTAAAGGAGGGGCGCAGAGCAGAAACTGTCAGGATGGAGCCTATAATCGGCATGGAACATCCCTGGCGGTACAGGAATAAGGCCCAGTTCCCTTTTGGAAGGAATAAGGATGGAAACATTGTGACCGGATTTTATGCAGGACGGACCCACGATATAGTGGAGCAGGAGGACTGCCTTCTGGGCGTGGAGGAGAACCGGGAAATTTTATCAATAATTCGAAATTTCATGGAAGAATATAAAATAGAGCCTTACAACGAGGAGACTCACAGGGGTCTGGTCCGCCACGTGCTGATCCGCAAGGGCTTTCAGACGGGGGAACTCATGGTATGCCTGGTGGTAAACGGCAGGAAGCTGCCAGGGCAGCAGGCTCTCACAGAACGCCTGCTGGAGATTCTCGGCATGACCAGCATTTCCCTGAACGTGAACCAGGAGAAGACCAACGTGATTCTGGGAAAGGAATTGATAAATCTCTGGGGAGAAGGCCATATTACGGATTACATTGGGGCGGTTCAGTACAGAATTTCTCCTCTGTCCTTTTACCAGGTGAATCCGGTGCAGACAGAGCGCCTTTACGGTACGGCTCTGGAGTATGCCGGTTTGACGGGAAACGAGACGGTGTGGGATCTTTACTGCGGAATCGGAACCATTTCCCTGTTTCTGGCCCAGAAGGCGAAGCAGGTGTATGGAGTGGAGATCGTGCCCCAGGCTATCGACGACGCCAGAGAGAATGCCAGACTGAACCACATGGAAAATGTGGAATTTTTTGTGGGAAAGGCGGAGGAGGTGCTGCCGAAACAGTACGAGAGAAACCAGATCTATGCGGACGTGATTGTGGTGGACCCGCCCAGAAAGGGGTGCGATGAAAAGTGCCTGGAGACCATCGTAAAAATGTCCCCGAAGCGGGTGGTGTACGTCAGCTGCAATTCCTCCACCCTGGCGCGGGACGTGAAGTACCTGGAGGAGCGGGGCTACCGGACAGAGCGGGTGAGGTGCGTGGACATGTTTCCGCATAGCGGGCACTGTGAAGTGGTGTGTTGCCTACATCGGGTAAATTTGTAGAAACTCTTAATTTTAGGCACTTTGCGAGGAATATGAGTTTCTTATCAATAGGCAAACAGAGTGAGAAAAGCGATTATGAATGACATCAAAGTGTTGCTAGTAGTGTATCTGGTATGAAGAAACATATTTGGATGGAATTAACATTTTTTATTCAATAGCATAGATAAAACCAAAAGACCGTTTATTTTCAGAAAGTTGAAATTGTATAAAAAATGATAGAGGAAGAATGATGGATAGGGAAAATTTAAATAAAATATTGGAGCAGTACATAGCACGGTTTGATGAGTTAAATGAGATAAGCGGAAATGATGAAGGATATAAGTGGAGGGCTGAATCACGATTTAAAAAATATTGGAATCTTGAAGCTCCTGATTTTGCAGAAATGTTTATAAATTCCATGCAGGAAACCAGTAACCTGATTGATAACGCGACAGTCCAGCCAATAGGCGGTATCCGGCTGCTTCTAAAACAGGAAAATGAAGTTGAATTTGTACGCTAGAGCTTTCGCAGCTTATTTTGTGAAGATGACGGAGATTTGGATAAAAGGCAGGAACGGATTGATGAATTTATGGTTACGGTCAATGCAAGGATAGAAAAATATGTAAGCGGTTCATGGAAATACCCGCAGAATAGAAATAGTGTCATTTATTATCTGAATTTATGGAAGCCGGAAGAAAATTATATTTTTAAAGCTACGGAAGCTGTTGCATGGGCGAATTGTATAGAGTATGGAGACGATTTCGGAAGCGGGAAGACATTCTCATTAAAAAAATACTATAAAATGTGCGATGAACTGTTAGATGAAATTAAGGACAATCAAGAACTCCTGAAGTTACATGCCAAAAGAACGGAAAAAGAAGCAACAGGATATGATGATAAATTACATATTTTGGTGTACGATATTATTTCTTGCGCACATATTTATGGCTTTTATAGAAATATACCCATTTCTAATACCTCTATAAAAGAGCGAATAAAAAAAGCAGCCAATCGGCAAAAAATTGCTGAGTTAAATGAAATTATTTTAAAAGCCCAAGAAAGCTTAAAGCAAGTTCAGATAGAGATAGAGCCATTGCCTGATATGACAGGAAAGAAGGTTCTGCATAAGAAATATGGGAACGGAAATGTATTGGAATATGAGAATGGTCATATAAAGATTTCATTCTCAGAGAAAGATGTTACTTTCCAATATCCACATGCTTTTGTAAATGGTTTTTTGACTTGTGATGAAATAGATGAAACAGCATTCAAAAGAAATGAAGAAAGTTGAGAAAAAAATGGAAAGTCTGAAGAAAAAAATAAAAACTGCACAGCTTGAATTACAACGGCTTCATATTTGCTAAAGCACATCTGGCGTGGAGCGTGGATGATACAACACATAATAAGACATTACAGATAGAGGCTACAGGATTTAACTGCAACATGAAAGGAGAGGTTATGTTCGATCAGCGTTATTATCAATATATTCAGGCGATTGCCGACTGCCAGGGATTTTCCAAGGCGGCAGAGAAACTCTATATTTCCCAGTCCTTTTTAAGCCATTTTGTAAAAAATGTGGAAGAAGATCTGGGAATTACTCTGTTTGACCGAAAATCTATTCCTATCCGTCTTACTGATGCTGGAATTAAATATTTAGAATATATGAAAAAATTTCATCGTTTAGAGTGCGATATGCGGTCGGACTTATCTTCGATGAGTTCTCGAGTTCCTATGAGTTTAACTATCTCCTCACTTCGATTCTTGGGCGCATATGTTCTGCCCAAAATTCTTCCGGGCTTTGTGGCTCTAAACCCTTCTGTGAATATGCAGATTTCCGAGGGAAGCATTCAGGACATCACAAGACTTTTGGAGATTGGAAAAACAGATCTTTTGATCACGAATCTTCCTCTTAAATCGGATGCCCTCTACTCCCATAAAATTTGTGATGATCCTATCATGTTTGTTGCACCTTACAATGAGAAAATGAGACAGAGGTTTCCTGAACAAAAAAGTTCTCCCAGCAATCCTCTGCGGGTGGAACTGGATTTTTTGAAGGAAGAAACCTTAATCATCCTAAAGGATGGCCTCAACATGCGCGTCGCCGCTGAGGCCGTCTGCAGACATTATAACATTCAGCCGAAAAAAGTGTTAGAGGTTCCTAGTCTGCCCTCTGCTCTAGGACTTGTGGGAGGAAATAAAGGAATCACTTTTGTCTGCCGTTCTTCGGTAGAAAATTTAAGGCCGGAAGTTCCGCTCATTTATTTTTCTGCTGGAGAAATGGAGAATTTTACTTCTATTCTGGCGATTTTTCAGAAAAAAAATAAGAATCCTATGATCCGTGAATTTCTAACATGTGCATCCAATCAGCTTTCAATGCTTCAGTCCCCATAAAGATTTGGCTAATACTGCCACAAGGACTATGGAAGCTCCTATGATGGATTTTATTCCAGGTGCTTCGCCTAGGAAAAGAAACACCCATACTGGGTTCATTACCGGATCAATAACGGGTAAAAGGACTGTCTCCAAGGCAGAAAGACCGGTACTGGCTATGGCATAGAGAGCGTAAGTAAAGGCGCATAAAAATCCAGCTAAAAAAAGAAACAACAATCCCTGGAAGTTCAGTGGGCCTGCCTGAATCACACAGGGAATGCCAATAATTGCAGAAATCACATTTCCCCAAAATATGGACATTACGGGATTTCTATCTTTTTGGAGGCGGAGAAAAATAGAAACTCCCGCAAAAGTAATTCCATTAAATATGGCCACGACTTTGCCAATTGTTGTTCCTCCTCCCGCGCTGTCTGTGAAAAATAACAGCATTCCACCCAGAACAAAAGCCATACTAATTATGTCTGTTTTTGTGATGCGTTCCTTTAAAAACAGCCAGGCAAGCACAGCTACATAAATTGGAGCTGTATATTGCATCATAATTGCAATAGATGATGTGGCATATTTGGTGGAAAAAGTGAAACAGTAGTTGAAGGCTGTATAGCAAAGAGCACCACCCATAGCTGCCTTGTCTATTTTTTTACAGTTGCTTTTTTGGATAATCGGGAAAAGAAGCAGGGAAGCAATAGCGCTCCTTCCTCCGGCAATGGCAAAAGGCATCCATGGAATCATTTTAATATTGAGGCCTGCGAGGCTCCATAGAAGAGCCGTTCCGCAGGTCAATAAAATTGCTTTTTTATGTTCCATAAGTCTATTTTATTGTTTTTTTTAACTCATATATATCGGGCCGTCTGTTAGCAAGCGTGAAGGTTTGATTTCGGACAATATCTACATAGTCTAAATCAATTTCTGTTGTAATAACTTGAGGGCGATTTGAGGCTTTGGCGATTACATTCCCCCAGGGATCTACTACAAGGGTATTGGCATATGCATGAAATTTGGGCTTTACACCACACTGGGCCGGAGCCACAACGTAGCAGCCGTTTTCAATGGCTCTGGTTCTTAAAATAGTTTCCCAGTGGTCCTTTCCTGTTGGCATAGTGAAATCTGCTGGCGTTAGAAGTATATTAGCTCCATCCAGAGCCATGATTCTGAAAAGCTCTCCAAATCGTATATCATAACAAATGGAAAGTCCCAGATGTCCGACCTCTTTGGTATCTACAGTAACAATTTCATTTCCCGGACAGATGCGATCGGACTCTTTGTTGGCTGGGCCATCGGGAATTACCATATCAAAGGGATGGATCTTGTGATATTTAGCAGCCAGTTCCCCCTTGGGATTGATGATCATAGTGGAGTTGTATGGTCTTGCATCATTGGGATTTATTTCATAAATACTGCCGCAGTGAAGCCATACCTGATATTTTTTGGCCAGTTCTGACATACAGGCAAAAGTCTTACCGCCCGGAATTTTCTCGGCATGAGCTGCGCTTTCTAGGCCTACATAGTTCATGTTTTCTGGCATAGCGATAAATTTTGCTCCTTTTTCTGCAGCTTCTGTTACAAATTTTGAAGCTGTATAGAGATTTTCATTTACATCGTCCTGGGAGTCCATCTGGATTACTCCAATCATAAACTTTTTCATGTAAAACTCCTTTTTAATTTTTATGCTTTTTTCTTCCATAGAGAATTTCTCCTCCAATTAGGAAAAACAGAAGTAGTATTATGGAAACAACGGTTGTTATAGCCGGCGCTGTAAAGATGGACAGAGAACCCACAATCATATAGGGAATCTGCCAGGCATACCCCAGAGTGCTTGATGTGGAAATACACTGGGAGGCTGTAGTTTCACTGGAAGGGTCCATGACTTTTACTAACATAAGGCCCGTAGCGAGAACACCACAGCATTGGCCAAAGAGTCCTACTCCAATTTCAAACTTATCTTTGGACAGCCAGCGTCTTCCAAGGATAAAGCAGACAAAGAGGTTGGCAAGCACCATTGCGATGGAAATAATGACAAGAGGCAGTGCATAGGTAACAAATATCTGTTTTGAGGTTGTAGCGATGGCTGCTGTAATCATATATTCCAGCGCTGTTCCAGTCAGACGGCTCATGGATTTGCGATCGATAGAATCTTTAAAGCTAGTTTTATTAATAATAAATCCCACCACCATACTGGACACTAAAACGGCACCCACGAGGGGGAAGCTTTTCATCACTGGAGAAATAGCCATGCAAATTTTGCGGATCAAAATACCGATTACTACTACAATTCCCACAATAGCCAGCTGGAAAGCCAGAGGATCCAGAGAGGAGGCGTTTGTAACGCCGTTTCCAATGGATGTTCGTTCACTAGGTTTTACGTATCCAGTCCGCTCTGATTCTGGCATATCTTTAAAGGACATTTTTACGTGAGTCAGTCCTCGTTTTGCGCCCCAGTTGATGAGAATCATGCCGCCAATGACACCGCAGAGAATGCCGATAGTAGCGAAGGTGACGCCTACGCCTACGGCATCATTCCAAAATCCTGCATCCTGAATAATATTTCCAACTGTGGTGGCGTTTCCATGACCAGCGTAAAATCCCCAAACACCCATGTATCCAAACTGATAAGGGATGGTCATAAACAGGCCGAAAATAGCGGCAATTCCAAGCCCTACACATAACTGGGCCTGATGGCATGCCCCAGCAAGGAACGTAGAGGCCATACCATCGCGTCCTACTTGATTTAATTCAAGTCCCAAGAACATAGTAGCGCAAACAAAGATTACCAAGGTACCAGACCACTGGCCAATCCCAGCCGTAAAAGGAATGTAAAGTGGTGAAATTTCTCCAAGCCAGCTGGGGCCTAAAAGCATTCCCAGAGTGCCTGCAATTAGAGAGGCTGGAATAAAATATTTTTGAAACAGAATTACCCGTTTTCTGAGTTCATAGCCTGCCAGAAGTAAGACGCTCAAATAGGCAAAATCTGTCAGTACATCGTTTAATGTCATAAAAGCAACCCCCTTTTCTTATATGACTATTGATTTATTTCTCATAGTATGGCGTGTACATTTCCACTAAATAAAACTGTCCCATCATTTGATGAATTTTGGTGGGGGGATTCGTCATTTTATCTCGAACAGAAAGGGTAGTTCCCTGTTCAGAAAGCGCTCTCAAAACCTCGATCATGCCCTGAGCTGCTGCCAGCATGGAAGAAATTGGAAAAAGCCCAATCTTGTAATTCAGAGTTTTTACCTGTTCTGTGGGAAGGCCTCCCACAAAGCCTTTTTCATTTAAATTGACCATGAGAGGAATGGATGCTTCTTTGGAAATTTTTTCAAGGCTTTCCACAGACTTAATTCCATCCACATAAGCATAATCAGCGCCGCAGTCTTTGGCCAGATTGATGCGTCGGATCGCTTCATCGATTCCAAAATTGTAAAGCTCCGCGCAGGTACGGTAAATAATAACAAAATCATCGGATACAGCAGAGCGCACGGCTTTGATTTTTGGTCCCATAAGTTCCCATTTAATGATTTCATCCTTCGCCGGATGATTTGCCGGAAGGACTTTGTCGTCAATTTGTAATCCGGCCGCGCCTAACTGCTCATACATGGCTCCTGTATTGGCTGCTTGGATGGCATTCCCAAAACCATTATCAGCGTCGGCAATAAGAGGTAAATCTACAGTAGAAACAATGTGTTGAATAGCAGTTCCAAACTCTGCTAGGCTTAAAAATCCAAAGTCCGGGCGTCCTAATACGCTGTATGCCAGAGCACCTCCAGACAGGAAAAGTGCAGGAAAACCGGCTTCTTCTGCAATTTTTGCAGATAAGCAATCATAAATACCAGGAAGTGTTAAAAATTTTGTTTCAGAAAGAGTTTGTCTTAATTTTTTTGCACGTTCATTTTGCATAGTATCTCCATTCTGCCAGTATTTTCCGGCTAGACTTATATTTGTGTGTAATTTTCGAACAACGCGTTTTTCGATATTTATTTTGTTATGCATATTATACTCCGCTTGAGTCTTGCTTTTCCAATATCTGTTGGCGCATATTGATATGCGTGAAAACAGAACCTAGATAATTATTGTATATTGATAAGAATAGTCTTATTGTAAGTATAAAATGAATTGGTAGGAGCCTTGCAGTAAAAGGATGCTTGTGATAAAATTTAGATATAATAGGGGAAATATATACTTCTGATAAAAACAGGCAGAGAAAGGAAGAGCAGACATGAGTAAGGATTGGGAAGAAAAGTTCAGGCCGGAAGATCTGCAGCGACTCCGTGGATTTCGCCTGATGGATGATGACTTTATGTCAAAATGTTTTGAGGAAAATATAGAGTGTACGGAGTTGGTACTGCAGATTGTGCTGGGCAGAGATGATTTGAAGGTGGAAAAGGTAGCAATCCAGCATCAGCTTAAAAATTTGCAGGGTAGATCAATTATTTTTGATATCTATGCTACGGATCATGCTGGAAAAAGATATAATGTGGAGATCCAGCGAGCAGATCGCGGTGCGGGAGCAAAAAGAGCCAGGTATCACAGCAGTTTGATCGATGCCAATGTGACCGAGCCAGGAGAGAAGCTGGAGAACCTGGTAGAGACGTATGTAATCTTTATTACAGAGCGTGATGTGCTGGGAAAGGGAAAAGCGATTTATCATATTGACCGTGTGATCAAAGAAACTGGCGAGAATTTTGGCGATGAGGCACATATTTTATATGTGAACGGCGAATACCGGGATGAGTCGCCCATAGGGATTCTGATGCATGATTTTTCCTGTACAGATGCGAAGGATATGAAGTATAGAGCATTAGCAGAACGTGTAAGATATTTCAAGGAAGATGAGAAAGGAGTGGCTGCTATGTGTAAGGCGATGGAAGATATGCGGAATGAGGCTGCTTTGGCAGCACGGTTAGAGGAAAGACAGCAATTTGCTAAAGATTTGCTGGAGATGGGTGAATTGTCATATGAGCAGATTGCAAAACTTTCAAGATTGACGGTAGAAGAAGTCCGTATTTTAAACGGAAACAGAGGGGCTTGATTCAGCAATAGGCCAGATAAGGAAAGAATGCATGATATATGCCTCAGCACTCTAACACACCCACCAGGAGGAGCTTTCAACATGAACTCAATTACCATCCGTGAAGCGCTGGCAGAGGACGCCAGTCAGCTGATAGAATATATGAAGACAGTAGGCGCAGAGACGGAAAATCTTTCCTTCGGCGGGGAGGGACTTCCTGTTTCTATCGAGCAGGAGGCGGCGTTTCTGGAGGCGGTTCGCCAGGAGAAGACGTCCGTCCATCTGGCTGCGTTTAAGGACGGGGAAATCATAGGGGACGGAAGTCTTACGGGGCTGCCCCGAAGAATGAGCCACCGGGCAGAGCTGGGGCTCAGCGTAAAGAAGGCATACTGGAATCAGGGGGTAGGAAGCGCCCTGATGCGCAGACTCATACAGTATGCAGAGGAAAACGGCATCGAGCTTCTGAGCCTGGAGGTGAGAAGCGACAATATCCGTGCCGTCCGCCTGTATGAGAGCTTTGGTTTTCAGCGTATCGGCACGTCTCCGGCGTATTTTAAGATAGACGGCAGATATGCAGATTTTGAGCTGATGTACCTGGATCTGAGGAAGGGCGGCCAAATATAAAACAGCTAAAAACAGAATGATCATAAATGGAAAAGAAGGCTTTCGGCATCTAAGCGGGAGGTCTTCTTTTTTCTTATTTTTCAGTATTTACCCCTTCTTAACGCCGCTTTCTGAATCCTTACCCCATCTTAAAAGCATTTGTGCTACCCTTGTAGACGTAAGGAGGAAGCGGTTATGAGAGCGATTTTAAAATCTTTTCACAGGATAGAGGAAACCTTTGACAGGAAGGCGGAGGCCTTTGCGCTGCGCCATCCGTTTCTGGCTTTTTGGGTGATGTTTGTGGGAATGCCGGTGATGCTTCTTTTGACGGTTTCACTGAGCACGATGGTGCTTGTGATGCCCTTCCATTATCTTTTGGGATGGTGCTAGACGGATCTTAATGGAACTTTTATGCGCGGCTGCACCTGTTAATCCCGTTTTAATCGGCGCAGTGCTAGAATAGGTAGGCGAAGGAGGAAACAGACTATGATGGATTTGATTATGCTTGGAATACTTGCCGGGTGCTTTGGTCTGGTGAAGCTGTTCGCAGATTTCTGCGAGAGACAGGTGGAACTGAAGGATCGGAAACAGTAAAACAGGAGGGATAAATCATGGCGGTATTAGGACTTATGATAGCGGCTCTGGGAGCGTATCTGGTGTATGCGCTGGTAAATCCGGAGAAGCTGTAGAGAAAAGACAGCAGAAAGAAAAGGCAGAAAGAAAAGGCAGAAAGAAAAGGCAGGAGGAAAGCAGGAGGAAAAAGCTATGTTACAGATTGTGCTTACACTGGCGATCTTTGTGATATTGGTGATCCCGACGGGAAGATATATGTACCACATTGCATCGAATCAGAAAACCTTTGCAGACCCGGTGTTCGACCCGGTTGACAAGGTTATATACAGAGTCTGCGGGATTCAGGGCGGGGACATGGGATGGAAAAAATACACGCTGTCCCTTTTGATGGCCAACGGGGTGATGGTGTTTACCGGCTATCTGATTCTCAGGCTTCAGGGACTTTTATTTTTTAATCCCAATGGAATCGGAAGCATGGAGGAGAGCCTGAGCTTCAACACGATTATCAGTTTTATGACCAACACGAACCTGCAGCACTATTCGGGAGAGAGCGGTCTTTCCTACGCAGGGCAGATGTGCGTCATCATTTTTATGATGTTTACTTCAGCGGCCAGCGGCTACGCGGCCTGCATGGCCTTCTGCCGGGGGCTGGCAGGACGCCCGCTTGGCAATTTTTACAGGGATATGGTGAGAATTACCACCAGAATCCTGATTCCGGCGGCATTTTTAGTAGGACTTCTCTTAGTCGGCCAGGGTACGCCCCAGACGCTGGCAGGCAATCTGACGGTAGAAACCATAGAAGGAAAATTTCAGGATATTGCCGTGGGCCCGGTAGCGGCCCTGGAATCCATCAAGCATCTGGGAACCAACGGCGGCGGCTTCTTCGGCGCCAATTCGTCCACACCGTTTGAGAATCCGACGGTTATTTCCAATATGGTGGAGATGATTTCCATGATGCTTCTGCCGGGATCCTGCGTCGTCACCTTTGGACTGATGCTCCACGACAGAAAGGACGGGAAAAAACCTCTGTTTGGAAGACAGGGAGCCGTGATTTTCGGCGCGATGGCCATTATTTTCCTGATTGGCCTGGCTGTCTGCTTCAGCGCGGAGAGAGCAGGAAATCCGGTGGTTGGCGCCATGGGACTCAGCCAGGATATGGGCAGCATGGAGGGAAAGGAAACACGCTTCGGCATTGATCAGTCGGCCCTTTTCACCACAGTGACTACCTCATTTACCACGGGAACCGTCAACAACATGCACGACTCTCTGACGCCGTTAGGCGGCCTGGTTCCGCTGCTCCATATGATGTTAAACTGTGTGTTCGGCGGCAAGGGCGTAGGACTGATGAACATGGTAATGTATGTGATTCTGGCAGTCTTTATCTGCGGACTCATGGTTGGAAGAACGCCGGAGTATCTGAATAAGAAGATAGAGGGAAAGGAAATGAAGCTGGTGGCGATTGTCATTCTGATTCATCCTCTGTTAATTCTCGGCTTTTCTGCTCTGGCGGTGTCTGTGCAGGACGGACTTTCAGGAATTACAAATCCAGGCTTTCACGGCCTGACGCAGGTGCTTTACGAGTATGCCTCCTCCGCCGCCAACAACGGTTCCGGCTTTGAGGGACTGGCAGACAACAGCCTGTTCTGGAACGTCACCACAGGACTTGCCATGTTTTTTGGCCGCTACCTTGCCATTGCCGCGCAGCTGGCGATTGCAGGATCCATGCTGGCCAAGAGACGGGTGAACGAGTCTGTGGGAACGCTGCGCACGGACAATGTAACCTTTATGGTTGTGCTTGTATTCATCGTTTATATATTTGCTGCTTTAACCTTCTTCCCGGCTCTGGCCCTGGGCCCTGTGGCAGAGCACCTGTCTCTGTGGATGTAGCGGGAAGAAGCTGGAAAAGCAGAAAGGAGATTTGCAATGGCTAAGAAACAAGGCGCGAAATTTGTTACGCCGGATATTTTAAAATCCTCTGTTATCGGCGCGTTTAAGAAGCTGGATCCCAGATATATGGTGAAGAATCCCGTCATGTTTGTGGTGGAAGCAGGATGCTTTGTCACGCTTCTTCTCACCTTTTGTCCCACTCTGTTCGGCGGCCAGGCGGAGTACCGGATTTATAATGGAATTGTGACAGCCGTATTATTTGTGACCATACTGTTTGCAAATTTTGCAGAGTCGGTGGCCGAGGGCCGGGGAAAGGCCCAGGCGGAATCCTTAAAGAAGACGAAGCAGGACACGAAGGCCCGCCTTCTTCTCCCGGGCGGAGGCGAGAAGATGATAAATGCCTCTGAGTTAAAAAAAGGCGACATTGTGTTAGTGAAGCTGGGCGAAGTCATTCCCAACGACGGCGAGGTGATCGAGGGAATCGCCTCGGTGGACGAATCGGCCATCACAGGCGAGTCCGCCCCTGTCACCAGGGAAGCCGGGGGAGATTTCTCCTCCGTTACCGGCGGCACTACAGTGGTGTCCGACTGGCTGAAAATAAGGATTGCGGCGGAGCCGGGACATTCCTTCCTGGATAAAATGATTTCTCTGGTGGAGGGAGCTTCCAGGCAGAAAACGCCAAATGAAATTGCATTAAATACTCTATTAATTGTATTAACTCTGATATTTTTAATTGTTGTGGTAACGCTGTATCCATTCGCAGCCTATCTGGGCGTGGAGATTCCAGTTTCCTGGGCCATTGCCCTGATGGTATGCCTGATTCCCACTACTATTGGGGGACTTCTCTCGGCCATCGGCATTGCAGGTATGGATCGCGTAACGAGATTTAACGTCATCGCCATGTCGGGAAAGGCGGTGGAAGCCTGCGGAGACGTGGACACCATGATTTTGGACAAGACGGGAACGATTACCTACGGAAACCGTCTGGCGGCGGAGTTTTATCCGGTAAACGGTGTGGAAAAAGAGGATTTGATTGACTACAGCGTCATGAGCTCTCTCATGGACGGCACACCGGAGGGAAAATCTACAGTGGACCTGGGACGCCGGATGGGCTGCGTTCTGACAGAGGAGGCGGCCGGCCAGATGAGTTTTATTGAGTTTACAGCCCAGACGAAAATGAGCGGCGTGGATTTACAGGACGGAACCGTTGTGAGGAAAGGCGCTTCCGAGGCAGTGAAGCGGTTTGTGGAGGAAAAGGGAGGAAGCATCCCGGCAGATCTGGAGGAGATTGTAACCAAGGTCTCCAATCTGGGAGGAACGCCTCTTACCGTCTGCGTAAACGACAAAATCTTAGGCGTAATCTATTTAAAGGATACGGTTAAGCCTGGGCTTTCCGAGCGTTTTGCCCGCCTTCGGGAAATCGGAATCAAGACGATTATGTGTACGGGAGACAATCCTCTCACAGCGGCAACCATTGCCAGGGAGGCAGGCGTGGACGGCTTTATCGCAGAGTGCCGCCCTGAGGATAAGATTGAAGCCATTAAGAAAGAACAGGCGGAGGGAAAGCTGGTAGCCATGACAGGCGACGGAACCAACGACGCTCCGGCGCTGGCCCAGGCGGACGTAGGCCTGGCCATGAATTCCGGAACTCAGGCAGCCAAGGAGGCGGCCAACATGGTGGATCTGGATTCGGATCCCACCAAGATTCTGGAGGTGGTGGAAATTGGAAAGCAGCTTCTGATCACCAGAGGTTCCCTGACCACCTTCAGCGTGGCCAACGATATCGCCAAATATTTCGCCATTATTCCGGCCATGTTTACCATGGTGCTGCCGCAGATGCAGATTTTAAATATCATGCATCTAGCCACGCCGGCCAGCGCGATTTTGTCGGCTTTGATTTTTAATGCAATTATTATTCCAGGACTGATTCCTATCGCCATGAGGGGCGTAAAATATAAGCCCATGAAGGCGGAAAAACTTCTGCTTAGGAACATGGGAATCTATGGATTGGGCGGTATGATTGTCCCCTTTGTGGGAATCAAGCTTATTGACCTGGTGACAGCCCCCATGCTGTCTGCAATTGGAATGTAGGAGGAAGAGACAATGAAAGGTTTTCTTAAAATGTTCAGGACTGCGTTTGTCTTCTGCGCGGTTATGATGCTTTTGTGCTCCTTCGCCTACCCGCTGGCTCTCACGGGAGCCAGCCAGGCGGTGATGAAGGAAAAGGCAGGCGGAAGCCTGATTGACAGAGAGGGAAATCTCACTGATAACCCGGAGGAAGCGGTGGGTTCTGTCCTGTTAGGCCAGGATTTTACAGAGGATTATTTCTTCCAGGGGCGAGTTTCCGCTGTCCATTATAATACATATACAGAGGAGCAGAAGGAGAGCGGGGAGTACGGCGGCGTTTCCTCAGGTTCCTTTAATTATGGGAACTCCAACCCGGATCTGGAGGCCAGGATAAAAAAGGATTTAGACAGCTTTTTGGCCTCTCATCCAGGCGTAAAGGCTGAGGACGTTCCGGCGGATCTCTTAACAGCGTCAGGATCCGGCCTGGATCCCCACATCAGCCCGGAGGCAGCCAGAGTACAGATTCCGGCGGTGGCAGAACACTCAGGACTCAGCGAGGAGGAGATTTCCCGGATTGTGGAGGAGAACACAGAGGGAAAGACTCTCGGCGTATTCGGCGAGGAGAGAGTCAATGTATTAAAATGTAATTTAGCCATTGCGAGAGCCATGGGACTGATTTAGCGCGGCATAACGGGGCGCAGGGCAGTTCCTGTGCCTGGAATGAAAGAGGAGGGAGGAGGCGAGAAGGCCATGCAGGAGGAGAGACCTGATTCAGAACAGCTCTTAAAGCGTTTGAAATACGAGGAACGGGAGCAGGAAAAGAGAACAAGAGGGCGTCTTAAAATTTTCCTGGGCTACGCGGCGGGCTCGGGAAAAACCTACGCCATGCTGGAAGCTGCCCACGAGGCGAAGGCCCACGGAATCGACGTGGCGGCCGGGTACATAGAGCCGCACGACCGGCCGGACACCCAGGCCCTGACTAAGGGGCTGGAAATGCTGCCGCCTGTGTTTATGGAGTATAAGGGCCTGAAGCTCAGGGAATTTGACCTGGACGGGGCGTTAAAGCGGAAGCCGCAGCTGCTTCTGGTGGACGAGCTGGCCCACACCAACTGCAGGGGCTGCAGAAACGAAAAGCGGTACCAGGATGTGAAGGAGCTTCTGCGGGCTGGAATCAGCGTCTACACAACTCTGAATATCCAGCATTTGGAGAGTCTTAACGACCTGGTGGGAAGCATTACCCATATCGACGTGCGGGAACGGATTCCAGATACGGTATTTGATCACGCGGATCAGGTGGAAGTGGTTGATATTGAACCGGAAGATCTGATCGAGCGGATGAGGGAGGGGAAAATCTACCGGAAGGAGCAGGCGGACCGGGCGCTTCAGAATTTTTTCCGAAGAGAGAGACTGGCGGCTCTCAGGGAGATTGCCCTGAGAAGATGCGCGGATCGCGTCAACCGGATTGCCGAGGAGGAGAGAAGCCTGCTGGAGCGCCAGGACTATCACACAGGAGAGCATATCCTGGTCTGCATTACGGCGGCGCCCTCCAGCGCCAAAGTAATACGGACGGCTTCCCGTCTGGCGGACGCCTTCCACGGAACTTTGACAGGGCTTTGTGTGGAGACGCCGGATACCCAGGAGGCGGGGGAAAAGACGAAGGAAGCCCTCAGAAACAACATGGAGCTGGCGAAGCTTCTGGGGGCGAAGATTGTGACGGTGTTCGGATCTGATGTGGCGGCTCAGATTGCCCAGTATGCGATTGTCAGCAACGTGTCGAAAATTGTGCTGGGCAGAACCAATCATTTTACCATGCGGCCCATGTACCGCTCGGAGCTTCTGGAGAAGCTGACCTACATGGCGCCTAATATTGACATATATATTATTCCGGATATGAGGCAGACGAAGCGCTGGCATCCCAGACAAAGCGCCGCAAAAAGGCAGGAAAGCTGGAAAAAATGTGCGGCTGACCTGGCGGCGGCGACGGCGGTTATGCTGGCAGCTACGGCGCTGGCCTTGATACTCCGGATGTTTGTGTTCTCAGAAGCCAATACCATTATGATTTATATGATGGGAGTTCTGTTTGCCTCCTGCGCAGCCAGCCGGAAGCTGTGCGCTCTGTATTCAGCCCTGTTAAGCGTTATTTTATTTAATTTTTTCTTTACAGAGCCTCTATACAGCCTGAAAGCCTATGATCAGGCGTATCCCATCACCTTTCTCATGCTGTTTCTGGCCGGATTATTTACGGCCACTGTCACTGGAAAGCTGAAACGGCAGAACATGGAGAGCAGCAAGACGGCTTACCGCACAGGAATCCTCCTGGAAAACAGCCAGAAGCTCAGACGGTGCAAAACGAGAGAAGACGTGTGGAGACAGGCAGCTGTGCAGGCGGGAAAGCTGTTAAATCTGTCCATTCTGCTCTATCCTGTCAGGAAAGACGGAGCGGTGGGAGAGCCTCTTCTGTTCCCCAGAAAGGGCATGGAACCGGAGGAACTGAAACGGTGCGTAAATGTCCAGGAAAAGGGGGTGGCCCAGTGGACGGCCTCAAACCGCCGCCGGGCGGGGGCCTGTACTCATACGCTGCCAGACGCTATGGCCATGTACCTGCCTGTTCAGGATGAAGAGCAGGTTCACGCAGTCATGGGGATTTTTCTGGAGGAGAGAAGGCCTGTCGCTGAATTTGAGTACAGCCTCCTTACCGCCATGCTCAACGAGACAGGAGTGAAGCTGAAAGATTTCTTTATACAATCTTAATACTTTTCTTTACAAACTCATACCGATTTAATACATTTAAAGATATAATAAAGAGCGTAATAAACCTGCGGTAAACGTAAAAACTATTATGAATAGGAAGCAGGACGGCGGCAAGCTGCGTTTTCAGCTCGGTTCGTGCATTTTGTTATCCGCCGTTCGCGAAAACTCGCCTTACGGCTCAGACACTTCGCTCGGCGGCAGAAATTAGCACGAACCTCCCTGCGAAAGCCTCGCTGCCGCCGCCGTCCTGCTTCCTATTCTACTGTTTCTTCTAAGTCTGCCGCGTATAAGGCACAGGTCTGGATAATATCTGGAAGGAGTACATAAGATTATGAAATCTATTTTGCTGATTGGGCTGGGGAGATTTGGACGCCATATAGCGAGAAAATTGAGCGAACTCCGCCATGAGGTCATGGCGGTGGACATAGACGAAAAGCGGGTGGAGGCGGTGCTTCCCTATGTGACAAACGCCCAGATAGGAGACGCTACGGACGAGGATTTTATCCGCTCCCTCGGCGTGAGAAATTACGACGTCTGCATGGTGGCCATTGGAGACAATTTTCAGAGCTCTCTGGAGACCACGTCCCTCTTAAAGGAGATGGGAGCTGCCTTTGTGGTGTCGAGAGCGTCCAGAGACAGACAGAAAAAGTTTCTTTTGAAGAATGGAGCGGACGTAGTGATTTATCCGGAGCGCCAGCTGGGAGAGTGGACCGCCATGCGCTACAGCTCGGATCACATTTTCGACTATGTGGAGCTGGACGGAGAGCACGCGATTTTTGAGGTGTCTATTCCCAGAGAGTGGTTCGGCAAGACCATTGGGCAGATTGATGTGAGAAATAAGTACAATATTAATATTATGGCCTTAAAGCACAATGGAGTGATGCAGTTAAATATCACCTCCGATACGCTTCTTTCTTCTGAGTACACAATGCTGGTGCTGGGAAGGATTAAAGATGTGCAAAAGTGCTTCCATATTTGATAAAATTGTGGATAAGACAATGGATCAGACAGACAATCAGAGCGGGTTAAGGAGCTGACAGAGATGGCAAAGGAACGAGGACGTCTGAAAATCTTTTTTGGTTACGCCGCAGGCGTGGGAAAGACCTACGCCATGCTTCAGGCAGCCCTGGCGGCTAGGGAAAAGGGAGCCGATGTGGTGATTGGTTCTGTTGCGCCTCACACAATGCCGGAAACGGCGATGTTAGCGGAAAAGCTGGAACGGCTGGACGGGCAGCGCGCAGACTGCACAGACGGCAGGAAAACGGCTGGAGAGCTTGACCTGGATGCGGCGGTTTTGCGCAGTCCGCAGCTGATTCTGGTGGACGAGCTGGCACGGGCGAATCCGGAGGGGTGCCGCCATGCCAGACGGTATCAGGACGTGGAGGAGCTTCTGAAAGCGGGAATTGACGTCTACACGACAGTAAATGCCCAGAACATTGAAAGCCTCAGCGATATTGCGGCCACAATTATGAAGCACAGTATCAAAGACAGGATTCCGGACGATGTGTTTGACCGGGCAGATCAGGTGGAATTGATAGATATTGAGCCTCAGGAGCTGATGGAACGCCTGAAATGCGGCACGATTGATGAAAAACAGGGGGAAAATCCTCCGGCGGAGGCCTGTTTTTCCATTGAGAATCTTACGGCTCTGCGGGAGATTGCCCTGCGACGGTGCGCGGATCGGATTAACCGCTCCGGGGACAGGCGGGGGACGGACCGGGGGGAGGACTCGTTTGCAGAGGAACATATTTTAGTCTGCCTTTCCGCTGCCCCCTCCAATGCCAGAATTGTGCGGACAGCCGCGCGGATGGCCCAGGTGTTTCACGGAAGCTTTACAGCCCTGTTTGTAAAAACGCCGGAGTTTGCCCGCTGGGACGAGGAGAGCTTACAGCGGCTTCAGGAGAATATCCGCCTGGCAGAGCAGCTGGGAGCTGAGATCCAGGTGATTTACAGCAACGATATTCCCTTTCAGATTGCAGAATTTGCCCGCCTGTCCAGGGTGACGAAGATTGTGATGGGAAGGAGCGCGGCGGCCAGATCTCACTTTTTCGGAAGGCCGGCCTTGACGGAAAAGCTGATTTTGAACGCGCCGAACCTGGATGTGTACATTATTCCGGATGCTGTCTCCGAGAAGGCCAGGTACAGGGCGAAGAAGAGCGGAAGAAGCAGGATTGTTTTTTCAGCAGGAGACATTTTAAAGAGCGTGGTCCTTTTAATCGCCGCCAGCCTGATTGGATTTTTCTTTTACAATCTGGGTATTGATGAGGCCAACATTATTACCATCTACGTGCTCAGCGTGCTGCTGACGGCTCTGGTGACGAAAAACCAGGTCTACGGCCTGATTTCTTCGATTGTCAGCGTGCTGGTGTTTAACTTTCTGTTTACAGTTCCGCGCTTTTCCCTGCGGGCCTACGATGCCGGTTATCCGCTGACCTTTGTGGTTATGTTTCTGGCGGCCTTTATCACAGGATCTCTGGTGATGCGGCTGAAAAGCCACGCCAGCCAGTCAGCGGGGGTGGCCTTCAGAACGAGAATCCTGTTTGATACGAACCGGCTTCTGCAGCAGGCCAAGGAGCGGGACGACATTATCCAGGTGACGGCCAACCAGCTGATTAAGCTGCTGAACCGGGATATTGTGATCTATCCGGAGGAAAACGGAAGCCTTGGAGAGCCGAGACTCTTTCCCGCCGCAGGGGAAGAGCGCGGGGAAGACCCGGACAGAAGTTGCCTTTCTGAAAAGGAACAGAAGGCGGCTCTGTGGACGTTTAAAAATAATAAGCACGCGGGGGCTACCACCAATACTTTTTCCGATGCCCAGTGCCTGTATCTGGCCATCCGGGTGAATGAAAATGTCTATGGCGTGCTGGGAGTAGCGCTGGCAGATTCTGCGCTGGAAGCCTTTGAGAACAGTATCCTGCTGTCTGTGCTGGGAGAGTGTGCCCTGGCCCTTGAGAATGAAAAGCACATACGGGAGAAGGAGGAGGCGGCGGTGCTGGCCCAGAACGAACAGCTTCGCGCCAATCTTCTCCGGGCGATTTCCCACGATCTGAGGACTCCCCTGACCTCGATTTCAGGCAATGCCGGAAATCTGCTGTCCATGGGAAGCGATCTGGACGAGGAGACGAAAAAGCGGCTGTACACAGATATTTATGAGGATTCCATGTGGCTGATCAACATTGTGGAAAATCTTCTTTCCATTACCCGGCTGGTGGGCGGGCAGCTGAACCTGAATATAACGGAGGATCTGATTGAGGATGTGATTACAGAGGCCCTTCAGCATGTGAATAAAAAGAGCAGGGAGCACCAGATCACCGTAGAATATGAGGATGAATTCATGCTGGCGAAAATGGATTCCAGACTGATTGTCCAGGTGATTATCAACATTGTCAACAATGCGGTGGAATATACGCCCCAGGGTTCCCACATTCAAATCAGCGTGAAAAAACAGAAGGATCAGGCGGTGATTTCCATTGCTGACGATGGAAACGGCATTTCGGATGAGGCGAAAAAAAAGGTCTTCGATATGTTTTACAGCGGGGAAAATAAGGTGGCGGACAGCCGGCGCAGCTGCGGAATCGGCCTGTCCTTATGCCAGTCTATTATAAACGCCCACGGCGGGGAGATTGCTGTCTCAGACAACGTCCCTCACGGAGCAGTATTTACATTTACATTGCCGGCAGAGGAGGTGCGGTGGCATGAATAAACCACTTATTTTAGTTGTAGAGGACGACAAATCCGTCAACAATTTAATCACTACGATTTTAAAAACACATGGGTACCGGTACTTAACGGCTATGAACGGGGCTACGGCAGTGATTGAGGCCTCCTCCCATAATCCGGAGATTGTGCTTCTGGATCTGGGACTGCCCGATACCAGCGGCGTGGAGGTAATTAAGAGGATCCGTTCCTGGTCCAATATGCCCATTATCGTTATCAGCGCCAGGACAGAGGACAAGGACAAAATAGAGGCCCTGGACGCCGGGGCGGACGATTATCTGACGAAGCCCTTTTCTGTGGACGAACTTCTGGCCCGCCTGCGGGCTATCACCAGAAGACTGCCTGTGCTGATGAACCAGACAGTGACGGAAAGCTCCTCCTTTGTAAACGGGGCCCTGCGCATTGACTATGCGGCAGGCTGCGCCTATCTGGATGGAGCGGAGCTTCACCTGACGCCCATTGAATATAAGCTTTTATGCCTTTTAGCCAGAAATGTGGGAAGAGTGCTGACTCATACGTTTATTATGCAGAACATCTGGGGCAACAATTCAGCCGACGATATTACCTCTCTCCGAGTCTTCATGGCCACGCTTCGGAAGAAAATCAACAGCTCCAAAGACGCGCCCCAGTATATCCAGACACATGTGGGCGTAGGCTACAGGATGGTGAAGGTGGAGTAGGGGCTGCTGAGGGGAGGACGCTGGGCAGAGGCAGAAGGAAAGCCGGCTGATCCGGCCGCAGAACAGCTTCCGGGAGCAATTCTGTAGGAAATAAAAAAGACAGAGAGCAGCAATTATGCGCGGGGGAAATTTTTCTTGTTCCACTTTAAGTCACCGAAAAATTCCCCCCGCGCATGCATTTTCCACTTGAAAAAATAAAAAATCTGTATTATGATATCGTGTGGTAAGCCAGGACTAACTTAATTTAAAAGCCATTAGAGAAAGACGGCAGACGCTGTCTGTCTCTTAAAAAGCGATAGATATGGAAGAAAAGGTGATACAGATGAAACTGAGTGAACTTCAGATTGGAAATACAGCCACTATCTGCGCGGTGGGCGGAAGCGGCGCGCTGCGCCAGCATTTCCTGGATATGGGACTGATTCAGGGAACCGAGGTGACGGTGGTAAAATACGCCCCTATGGGAGATCCCATTGAGCTTCGGATTCACGGCTACGAGCTGACTATCCGGCTGGCAGACGCAGAAAATATCGAGATCAGCGAAGCCCATCCTCCGAAGGAGACGAAGCGGGCGGCTCATGGAACACAGAGGACAGAAAAGCACCATCCAGGCTATGGAGAGGGAGGCCGTTTCCACAACAGGAAGGAGGAAAATCCCCTGCCTGAGGGAGAGACCCTCACCTTTGGACTGGTGGGAAATCAGAACTGCGGAAAGACGACACTGTTCAACCAGCTGACCGGCTCGAAGCAGCACGTGGGAAATTTCCCCGGCGTCACAGTAGACAGAAAGGACGGCGTGATTAAGGGATACGACAACACGCTGATCACAGATCTGCCGGGCATCTACTCCATGTCTCCCTACAGCAGCGAGGAGATTGTGACAAGGGAATTCGTCATCCGGGAGAAGCCGAAGGGAATCATCAATATCGTGGACGCCACCAATATTGAGAGAAATCTCTACCTGACCATGCAGCTTCTGGAGCTGGGCGTGCCCATGGTAGTGGCCTTAAACATGATGGACGAGCTGCGGGAAAACGGCGGCTCTGTCCTGGTTAACGAGATGGAGGAAGCGCTGGGCGTTCCCGTGATCCCCATTTCCGCCGCCAAGGGAGAGGGAATCGACGAGCTGATCCGTCACGCGGTTCACGTGGCCAAGTATCAGGAACGGCCCCTTGAGATCGACTTCTGCCGGCGGGAGGAGGGGATTCACAGAGGGATTCACGCCGTGATGCACCTGATTGAGGATCACGCGGCCAAGGCCCAGATCCCGCTGCGCTTTGCGGCCAGCAAGGTGATGGAGGGAGATCAGACGCTCTTAAAGCAGCTGGAGCTGACGGAGAACGAGGAGCGGGTGCTGGAGGAAATCGCAGGGCAGACAGAGGAGGAGACCGGAATGGACCGGGCGGCCTCTGTGGCCCAGATGAGGTTCGACTATATTGAGGAGGTCTGCAGCGACGCGGTCATCAAACCCCACGAGAGCCGGGAGAGAATGAGAAGCCGGGAGATCGACCGCTTCCTCACAGGAAAATATACAGGAATTCCGGCCTTTATCGGCATTATGGGCCTGGTATTCTGGCTGACCTTCAACGTCGTCGGAGCCTTTTTCCAGGGTCTTTTGGAATCGGGAATTACCGCTCTCACAGAGATGGCAGACCAGGCCATGGCTGCGGCTCATGTGAACGGCGCGGTGCATTCCCTGGTGATTGACGGTATCTTCGGCGGAGTAGGAGGCGTGTTAAGCTTCCTGCCGATTATCGTGACTCTGTTCTTCTTCCTGTCCCTCTTAGAGGACAGCGGATACATGGCCAGAGTGGCCTTTATCATGGATAAGCTTCTCAGAAAGCTGGGACTGTCCGGAAGAAGCATCGTGCCTATGCTGGTGGGCTTTGGCTGCACCGTGCCGGGCGTCATGGCCAGCAGAACGCTTCCGTCGGAGAGAGACAGAAAGATGACGATTCTTTTGACGCCGTTTATGAGCTGCACAGCGAAGCTGCCCATTTACGCCTTTTTTACAGCGGCCTTTTTCCCGGATCACGGCGCTCTGGTGATGATTGGCCTGTATCTGTTCGGAATTATCATGGGAATTATTATGGCCATGCTGATGAAGCAGACGGCCTTTAAGGGGGAGGCGGTTCCGTTCGTCATGGAGCTCCCCAACTACAGAATGCCAGGAGCGAAAAACGTAGGCCATCTTTTGTGGGACAAGGCCAGGGATTTCCTTCAGAGAGCCTTCACCGTCATTTTCCTGGCGACGATTGCCATCTGGTTTTTACAGAACTTTGATTTGAGCTTCAACATGGTGTCCGATTCACAGGACAGCGTGCTGGCGGCTCTGGCAGGCACCCTGGCGCCTCTGTTTGTTCCGGTGGGTTTTGGAGACTGGAGGATTGTTACCTCCCTGATTTCCGGATTCATGGCCAAGGAGAGCGTGGTTTCCTCCCTGACCGTACTGTTTGGAAGCACAGCCTCCCTGCAGAGCGCTCTCACTCTGCCGGGCGCCGCGGCCCTTTTGATATTCTGCCTTCTGTATACGCCCTGCGTGGCGGCGATCGCCTCTGTCAGAAGGGAGCTGGGAGGAAAATGGGCGCTGGCCATGGTATTCGGACAGTGCCTGATTGCGTGGATTGCGGCATTCGGGGTATATCATCTCTGCCAATTCCTATAAACCCTTAACTTATAACCGCTTTTTTGGTATACTGTACTGAGAAAGCGGTTTTTTTTCTGTACATCAGAAAAAGCGTCCAGCGGAAGCTTTTCCGGCTGAAAAATACAGGGATGGGGGAAGAGATGAAAACAGAGAGAAAAAGGGGCAAAATTTTTATTGTAATTACGGTAGTGGCTGCGTTTGCCGTGCTGGTTGGATTTTTTGGCAATACGGTAGCTTTTGAGCGGATGATGGGGAGAATTGTGGAGCAGTATGTGTCAGACAACAACTATGAGCTGGCTTCCCACATTTCCTACCGCCTGAAGACGGGACAGGAGTTTATCAAAGATCTGGCAGATTCGCTGGGCAGGATGCCGGAGTTTCTGATGACAGAGGATCTGCTGTCCAGGAAAGAGGAGGCTACGGAGCTGGACGGCATCTGTGTGGTTTCCAAGGAAAACGGTTTTTTCCCCGAGGCGGAGGAGACCGAGGAGCTGGAGACGTGGCTTTCCGCTCATCCGGAGGCCTGGGAGGAGCCGCAGATTTCCTATATCAAGGATCAGCTGATGCTTTTTACCGCGCCTGTGGTGAAGGAGGGGCAGGCGGCTTCTCTTGTCATAGGAATGCAGAGCTATCAGGGCATCCAGAGGCTGGTGAGCCAGGCCGACTACCAGAATCAGGGCATCAGCGTTCTCATGGACGGAAAAACAGGCGAGCGGATTATAAGGAAAAGAGGAAGCGAGTCCGCCATAACGGACGAGGAGTGGGAGGAGCTTAAGGAGATATTAAAGCACAGGGATATGCCCTACGGGATCGATAAGCAGACGCTTTCCTCGGGACGCCAGGTATTTATTTCCGCCTATAAGGTGGAGGGGACAGACTGGGAGCAGGCGGCCATTATTCCGTCGGATTTTCTGATGTCTCAGATTGAACGGTACATGGATATCTACTCCGTCTTTACCTTTACGGTTATGATTCTGTTTATGTTCCTGATCCGTCATCTCCTGAAGGAGAATCAGAGAAAGGAACAGCTGTTTCTCACAGATCCGCTCACAGGCGGCTGGAACAGGGAGGGCTTTTTAAAACAGTGTGAAGAAGTCATAGATAATCGAAATTTCAAAGAATACGCGATTGTTTACTTAAATGTGATCGATTTCAGAATTATTAATGAGAGCTGGGGCGAGGAGGATGGAAACAGGACGCTGCAGTTTATTTTTCATCAGTTTCAGAAGGATTTGAAGCAGAAGGGAGAGCTGGTCAGCCGGAGCAGCATGGATCACTTCTTCCTGCTTCTTCGGGAAACTGACAGGAACCGTCTGAACAGCCGCATGGAGGAAGCGATTCAAGAGATGAACGAGGTGATCGGACAGAAATTCTGCGGCACCTCCATTGACTTCACTATAGGCGTCTGCCGGCTGCAGGACGCCGACTCTGTTTCCTCCGCTATGACGCGGGCGATTTCTGCCAGCAAGCAGAAGGCGGAGAAAAATGTGTGCACCTTCTATGACAACGCTGTGGCTGCCAAGCAGGATCGGGAGCAGCGTCTGAACGAGCTGTTTGAGGAATCCCTGAAAAACAGAGATCTGAAGATTTATCTGCAGCCCAAGGTAAGCCCTGTTCCAGGAGAGCCCTGTCAGGCGGAGGCCCTTGTGCGCTGGATTCATCCGAAGGAGGGGATGATCTATCCGGATGAATTTATTCCGCTGTTTGAGATGAACGGAAATATCTGCCAGCTGGATTTATATATGTTCGAGGAAGTCTGCCGCCTGATTGCCCGATGGATGGAGGAGGGGCAGGAGATTTCCCTGCTGTCGGTCAATCTGTCCCGTTTCCATTTGAGAAGCAAGGGCGCCGGTGTCTGGAAGGAGTACAAGGAGATCAAGGAGCGGTACAACATCCCAGACGGAATGATAGAGATAGAGCTGACGGAGACTGTATTTATCGACGACAGCCAGCTGCTGTTCGTCAAATCGGTTCTGGACGGCTTCCGCGCCTGCGGTTTCCGTGTGGCGTTAGATGACTTCGGCTTCGCCTACTCCTCTTTGGGAGTGTTAAACGAGCTGGAGGTGGACACTCTGAAATTAGACCGCACCTTCTTCCTCAATGAGAATACAAAGTCCAGGAAAATAGTGGCCCAGCTGATCCAGCTGGCTCACAGCCTGAATATGAGCGTAGTGGCGGAGGGAATTGAACAGATGGAGCAGGTGGAGGTCTTAAAAGACATGCATTGCGATCTGATTCAGGGATATGTATACTCCAGACCAATTCCGGTGGGAGAATTTGAGGCGTGGAGGGAAGCTTATGAAAACCAGAAGTATTAAAAAGGCTCTGCCGCGCCTGGCCAGGACTACAATTTTGCTGCTGATTGCGCTGATCCTGCCGGCCAATCTCTGGGCACAGCTTTACGCCCAGCACAAAAGCCAGCGGGAGAATTCCTCCCAGCTGTTCTGCCAGCTGAGACAGCTGTTGGAAGCGAAGGAAAAGGGACTTGAGGAGGATAAGGAGGAGTTTTCAGAGCAGTGCATCAGAGCGGCCCAGATAGCCGCCTACTGCATTGAGAGCCGGCCGGAGGTGACTGAGAGCCCGGAAGCCGCCAGAGAGCTGGCGGACAAGCTGGGAGTGGATGAGATCCACTGCTTCACGCCGGAGGGCGTGATCTATGGGGGAACCCACCCGGAGTATTACGGCTATACGTTTGACTCGGGAGAGCAGATGCGGTATTTTCTGCCCATGCTGGAGGACACCTCCATGAAGCTCTGCCAGAATATTGCTGATAATATGGCAGAGGGAAAACCGATGCAGTATGCGGCTGTCTGGGAGGAGGATGGAAGCGGGATCATTCAGATTGGAATGGAGCCGGAACGCATTCTGAAGGCCATAGAGGAGAAGAGCCTGGACCGGGTGATTTCTGATATTCCCCTGGATATGCGCGGATATCTTCACGCGGTCGACTTAAATACGAAGAGAATTGCCGCATCCACAGATCCCGCTATGGTGGGAATGGACATAAGCTCCGATCTGGAGAGCCAGGAGAGCGCGGATCTCAGAACAGGCTTTCACTATCGGTTTCAGGGAAAGAGATACTGCGTGTACGCGGAGCGGTACGGAAACCTTGCCCTGATTCGGTGCTATCCGTCCGATTTTCCTCTCCGCAGCACAGTGATGTCCACGCTGACGGTTCTGCTCTATCTTGTTCTGACTGCTGTCGCAGTGATCGGAGGCATCACCTGGTATATGGACAAAAAGCTGGCCAGAAATCTGGTGGCGATTGTGGACGAACTGAAAAAGGTGGAGCAGGGCGATTTCAGAGATATCTCTGTGAAGACGGATGTGGAAGAATTTAACGAACTGATTTTTTATATGAACCAGATGCTGAAAGGCATCCGTCTGGGCTGGGACAAGCTGACGCGGATTGTGGACAAAGGGCGGATTCCTATTGGAATCTTTGAAAAGAACCAGTTTTTTGGAAAATCGTTTATCAACAGCCGTCTGCTGGAGATGCTGGGCATAGAGGAAAGCGGACAGGACAGCTTACTGGCGGTGTCTGAGACGGAAAAACGGCTGGAAGAGGCCATGAAGCGCCCGGTGGACGAGGACGAGCAGATTTATGAATATGACAGAGACGGCGATAAAATTTATCTGAAAATTGAAAAACAGACGGACGAGCAGAGCACAACCTACTATGTGTCTGATCTGTCCCAGTGGTGGAAGGAGCTCAACGAGCTGAGAGAGCAGAGCAGTCATGACAGTCTGACCGGTCTCTACAACAGACGGGGCTTTAACAACCAGATGGACGAGCTGTTTGAAGGGACGCAGGATCTGGGCTGGGGCATGATTATTATGATGGACGCCGACGGTCTGAAGCGGATTAACGACATGTACGGCCACTCTGTGGGAGACGAGTATCTGAAGCGGATTGGGGCCATTATCAAAGATACGGCGGGACCTGGCTCTGTATGCGCCCGTCTGGGAGGCGACGAATTTATCGTTTTCCTCTACGGCTATGATTCCAGAGAACGTGTCGACGCAGTGTGCGGCGCGTTGAAAGAGAAACGAGGCGAAGCGTTCATGGATAACGGAACGGCGGAATTGGTAGAATTTTCCATCGGCTGTGCTATTTATCCGGTTGATGGAAAGAACTATCATGTGCTGATGCACCGGGCAGATGAAAATATGTATCTGGAAAAGAGAGCGAGAAAGGCTATATACATGGGGGGGGGGTATAAAAAGGAAATACACCGAAAAACCGCATTTAAAGCAGGCAGACGGAAGAAAAACCTCTGGAAAATAAATCGAGGAGGACAGAAGATTTCAGAAAGGAAAAGAAGCAGCAGGAGGAAGAGAGATGGAGAGGGATTTAAAAAAGAAGAGACGTACAGGAAGCGGGGAGAAGGCTGGAACAGAAACAGCCGAAAGAAGGCTTTATCAGATGGAGTACAGTTCTCCCATCGGAGCGCTGACTCTGATTTCCGACAGCAAAGCCCTTCTTTCCCTGGAGTTTGAACAGAAGCGGTATCCGTTTTCCCTGCCAGAACGCTGTCAGCTGACGGTTCTGCCTGATTATTCTGGGAACAGAGAGGGCGGCGAAGGCCAGGGGAGCTGCCAGGACGGAGCTGGTTCGGGGAGAAGCCAGGTGTTTCCTGCCCCGCTGCTTCAGGCCGCGCGCTGGCTGGACTGCTATTTTTCAGGCAGAAGTCCTGATTTTCTGCCTCCTCTCAAACCTGAGGGAAGCCCTTTCCGCCGCCGGGTTTGGGAAGAGCTGCTGAGGATTCCCTACGGAACGACCGTCACCTACGGAAGCATTGCAAAAAAGCTGGCAGAGGAGGAGGGCCGCCCCCATATGTCCGCCCAGGCGGTCGGCGGCGCAGTGGGGCATAACCCCATTGGAATCATCATTCCCTGCCACCGGGTTGTGGGAGCAGACGGCAGTCTGACCGGATTTGGCGGAGGAATCAAGACGAAGAAGGCGCTTCTGGAGCTGGAGAGGGCTGAATATTAAAATAAAAGCTTTTTTACAGCTGGACTGAGGGTTAAGGAGTGAAACGCATGAGAAGAAGAGACAGGGAAGTGACGGACGAGAAGACTGGGAATTTAAGCTGGAGGGAGCGGCGCGGGTCCAGGTGCTGAGGCTGTCGGTGGAGGAGCTGTCGTGCAAAGAAAATTGAGTGAAAAACATTCTTTTTTCTCGTGCATAACAGATCAGAGGAACTGCATTTTGCCCTGCTTTTTTCTCGGTTCCTCTTGCAAAATATGGATTTTCCTGTACAATAAAATAGGCGGAGTCTGGTATGAAGGGGCGCGTTTTTCTGCAGAAGAGGCACGGCGCGCCGGTTCAGATCCGCAGGGGCAGAAGCGGTTCCCTGCAAGGAGCTGATACTCTGTCAAAAGGAAACTTTGAAATCATAAATAATGTATATAAAGAAAGGAAACAACCATGATTAGCGCAAGCAATGTAACATTACGCGTAGGAAAAAAGGCACTGTTTGAGGATGTAAATATTAAATTCGTGGAAGGCAACTGCTACGGTCTGATCGGAGCCAACGGAGCAGGAAAGTCTACTTTCTTAAAGATTCTTTCCGGCCAGCTGGAGCCGACCAACGGAGACGTGATTATCACTCCAGGACAGCGTCTCTCCTTCTTACAGCAGGATCACTTTAAGTACGACCAGTATCCGGTTCTGGATACGGTTATTATGGGAAATGCCCGTCTGTACCAGATTATGAAGGAGAAGGAAGCCATCTACATGAAGGAGGATTTCTCTGAGGAGGACGGCGTGAAGGCCGCAGAGCTGGAGGGCGAGTTCGCCACCATGAACGGCTGGGAGGCAGAGTCCGACGCGGCCAACCTGTTAAACGGTCTGGGAATCGAGACAGAGCTTCATTATCAGCTGGTAGGAGACCTGACAGGCGCTCAGAAGGTGAAGGTGCTGTTAGCCCAGGCTCTGTTTGGAAATCCTGACATTCTTCTGCTGGACGAGCCGACCAACCACCTGGATCTGGACGCTATCGCATGGCTGGAGGAGTTCTTAATCAACTTTGAGAACACAGTTATCGTGGTATCCCACGACCGTTACTTCTTAAATAAGGTCTGCACCCAGATTGCGGACATCGACTATGGAAAGATTCAGCTTTACGCCGGAAACTACGACTTCTGGTACGAGTCCAGCCAGCTGATGATCAAGCAGATGAAGGAAGCCAATAAGAAGAAAGAGGAGAAGATCAAGGAGCTGCAGGAGTTCATTCAGCGATTCTCCGCCAACGCTTCCAAGTCCAAGCAGGCTACCTCCAGAAAGAAGGCTCTGGAGAAGATTCAGCTGGATGAGATCCGCCCGTCCAGCCGTAAATATCCGTACATTGACTTCCGTCCGGAGAGAGAGATTGGAAACGAGGTTCTGTCTGTTGAGAACCTGTCCAAGACCATCGACGGCGTAAAGGTTCTGGACAATATTTCCTTCATCTTAAACCGTGAGGACAAGGTGGCTCTGGTAGGACCGAACGAGCAGGCCAAGACGGTTCTCTTCAAGATTCTGGCAGGCGAGATGGAGCCGGACGAGGGAAGCTACAAGTGGGGCGTTACCACCACTCAGGCATATTTCCCCAAGGACAACAGCGCAGAGTTTGACAACGACGATATTATCGTAGACTGGCTGACTCAGTATTCCCCGGTGAAGGACGTAACCTATGTCCGCGGCTTCCTGGGCCGTATGCTGTTTGCAGGCGAGGACGGCGTGAAGAAGGTGAGAGTACTTTCCGGAGGCGAGAAGGTGCGCTGCATGCTTTCCAAGATGATGATTTCCGGCGCCAACGTGCTGATGTTCGACGAGCCGACAGACCACCTGGATATGGAGTCCATCACCGCGTTAAACAACGGTATGACCAAGTTCCCGGGCGTGATTATTTTCTCCTCCCGTGACCATCAGATCGTGGAGACGACGGCCAACCGTATTATGGAGATTGTAAACGGCAAGCTCATCGATAAGATCACAACCTACGACGAGTACCTGGCAAGCGACGAGATGGCCAGAAAGCGTCAGGTATTTACTTTGACAGAGACTGAGGAGAACGAGGACTAAATGACTGAAGCGGCGTCTGTCGCCGGGCATGAACGGGCCCGGCAGGGCGCCTGAGCCGGAAAGGGGATTAGAACATGGAGAAAAAGCCGGTACTGGTAATTATGGCGGCGGGAATGGGCAGCCGCTACGGCGGATTAAAGCAGATTGATCCGGTGGATCACGATGGAGACCTGATTATTGACTTTTCCATTTTCGATGCAAAGGAGGCAGGCTTTGAGAAGGTGGTTTTCATTATTAAGAAGGCCATTGAGAAGGATTTCAGGGAGCATATCGGAAACAGGATGGAAAAGCACATCCAGGTAGAGTATGTGTACCAGGAAAACGACCTTCTTCCTGATGGTTATCAGGTTCCGGAAAACAGGGTAAAGCCGTGGGGAACAGGACACGCCATTCTCTGCTGCAAGGATGTGATTGACGGCCCCTTCGCTGTGATCAATGCGGACGATTACTACGGAAAGGCGGCTTTTAAGGAGCTTTACCGCCATCTCTGCGAGACAGAGGACAACGACAGGTATCAGTACGCCATGGTAGGCTATAAGCTTTACAATACCCTGACGGAGAACGGCCATGTGTCCCGGGGCGTGTGCGTGGCGGACGAACACGGTTATCTGGCTGACATTCACGAGCGCACCAGAGTGGAAAAGCACGGCGATAAGGCGGAGTACACAGAGGACAACGGCGCTTCCTGGACGTATCTGCCGGAGGATACCCTGGTATCCATGAATATGTGGGGCTTTACCTCCAGCATTCTCGAGGAGCTGGAGAAGCGGTTTACTGTATTTTTAGATCAGAACCTGCCGGTCAATCCGGAAAAATGCGAATACTTCCTGCCTTTTGTCGTAGACGAGCTTCTGAAGGAGGACAAGGCCCAGGTGACTGTGTTAAAGAGCGCAGACAAGTGGTACGGCGTTACTTACAAGGAAGACAAGCCCATGGTCATGGATGCCATCCAGGGCTTAAAGGACAGCGGGTATTATCCGAAAAAGCTGTGGGAAGACTAGAGAGCGGAGAATCCGAAGCGAAATAAGAGACAGAAAAGAGGGAGAGGGAGCATATCTTATCTGTAAGAGAAAATGAAAATCTGTATTTCTCCCCGGCCGGCTGAAGGGGGGCTTAGATTCAGCCTTAATCCGGGAGAAAGAAAGGAGAGTTTATGAAAAAGCTGACAGGCAGTCTTCCATTCCGTCTCCTGATTGGAGTGGCAGCCGGAATTATAGCCGGCCTTTACGTGGGAGAAGGGGTGATGAACGTAGTCGTTACCCTGAATTATGTGATGGGACAGTTTATCAATTTCTGCGTGCCGTTAATTATCATCGGTTTTATCGCTCCGTCCATCACGAAGCTGGGAAAGAACGCCTCCAGGATGCTGGGAATTGCCCTTGGAATCGCCTACGCCTCCTCTCTGGGCGCGGCGCTGTTTTCCATGGCGGCAGGCTTTGGAATCATTCCGTCCCTGTCGATCAATGCGAACGTGGAGGGACTGAAAGAGCTTCCCGAGGTAGTATTTCAGCTGTCCATTCCTCCGATTATGGGGGTGATGAGCGCCCTTGTATTTTCTGTTCTCATTGGTCTGGCGGCCGCATGGACGAAGGCGGGGCAGATAACAGGAATTCTGGATGAATTTCAGCGGATTGTGTTAGACATTGTAAAGAAGGTTATCATTCCTATCCTTCCGGTTTACATTGCCATGACGTTCTGTTCCCTGGCTTATGAAGGCTCCATTACAAAACAGGTTCCTGTATTTATCCAGGTAATCCTGATCGTTATGGCAGGCCATTATATCTGGATGGCTCTGCTCTACGGCCTGGCGGGGCTGTACTCAGGAAAGAATCCCTTTAAGGTGCTTAAAAACTACGGTCCGGCTTACCTGACGGCAGTGGGAACCATGTCCTCCGCGGCGACTCTGGCAGTGGCCTTAGACTGTGCGAAAAAATCAGAGCCCACGCTTAGAGACGATATGGTAGAGTTTGGAATTCCCCTGTTCGCCAATATCCATCTGTGCGGCTCTGTGCTGACAGAAGTATTTTTCGTTATGGTAGTGTCGAAGATTCTGTACGGAACTCTTCCGGATCTTCCGACTATGACCCTGTTCTGCGTGCTGTTGGGAGTGTTCGCAGTAGGCGCGCCCGGCGTTCCGGGAGGAACCGTTATGGCGTCCCTGGGCCTGATTACAGGCGTGCTGGGCTTCGACGAGATGGGAACGGCCCTGATGCTCACCATCTTCGCTCTGCAGGACAGCTTCGGAACTGCCTGCAACGTGACGGGAGACGGCGCCCTGACGCTGATGCTGACTGGCTACGTTGAGAGGCATAAGATAGAGAAACAGAAGCTGGAAGTGGAATTGTAAAAATAAAATAAGACAGAAGAGGTTATAGGCGCAGCGTGGAAAAATCCGGCTGCGCCTGTGTTTTATAGAGGGGAGTACAAATGAAAAGAAGGAAGGTTAATAAACATGCGATACGGTATGCCTCGCAAAAAGTTTCAGAGGGTAGTTACATATACGATCAGCAGTATGGCGGACAGAATATATGGGATCCTCTCGATAAGCGTATAGTTTGTCTTCTCTCTGCCTCTCTTTATTTGTAAGCAAATCACCCATATATTGCACACGACGGTCAGCCCGGCGATTACTGCGAAATAAGATTCTGCTTTAAAAACCCAGCAACATGTCATAAGCAGAAAAAGAATGCCTGCTATAATCCGAATGTATGCTTCCTTGTTTTTCCTATCTTCCATATCCTGCCCCCCTACTGAACCTGAATATCAATGTATCCTGGAGTCCATCCTAAAACGCCGTCATTGTTATAGCCATAGGTATAATTAATAATAACTGTTACTGTTTTTCCTGCTGGCAATGCCCCAACCATCGCTGTAACTAGAGCGGCTGCCGCAGCGAAAGAAGGTACAGCTGCAGAGGCCATAGCATTAATAATTGCAATTTTAGCCTTATCTTGATCGGAGGGCAGTGTAATCGGCCCTATTTTCCATCCATATGTCTGGCCTATGGTCGGATTCGGCGGAAAACTGTATGTTGAAATATTATTGTTGGTATTGTATGCAGAGTAAAGCAGCTGAACCTCTTCTTCTGAAAATCCATACTCATCGACCAACAATGTGCAGATCTCTTCATCTGTTAAGCCTGAAAACTGCCGCATGGTATCTTCATAATTTTTCTGAATAGTTGAATCATTAAAAGATATTTCAATTCCAATACTGTTGGCATTATAAGATGCATATGCTACAGAATTCATTGCCAGGCACAGAACCAATAATGCAGAAATAAGAGAACATATTCTTTTATATTTTTTCATCTTCATACCTCCCAACCTTAAATTTTATCGTCTGTTTACTTTCATCAATCTTACATTTACAAATCTTCAGTATCCATTTTTATATCCATTCCTTTCGCTTCGCTCAGGCACAAAACGTTATGAAAATGTTTTCCTGAGCTTATTTTTTCTTTATAATTCTTCTTATAGGGAACTCGGTATACTACAAATCACGGGGAGGTGAGTGGGCTGTCCGGCTTGC